>WNGN01000033.1_pt1 | contig 63492 bp, 65 predicted proteins | sample 5400561 | NCBI WGS metagenome assembly WNGN01 (sample SAMN13153379, study PRJNA577476) | soil metagenome | isolation source: 115 cm soil or saprolite under Garry oak tree replicate 2 | place: USA:California | collected 2016-06-15 | reverse complement strand
CCGATCGACGCCGCGGTGAGCGTCCGCGACGGGGCGCCCCGGGCCGAGCGGGTCACCGTCTACCGGACGGCGCGCCGGCTCATGGAGGGCTTCGTCCGGATCCCGTGACGGCCCTCTATTAACCGCGGCACGGAGCCTCAACGCGAGCGTGCCCGTCATCGTGATCGGCCACCGGGACTTTGACCCTATCCAGTCAACGCCGACGAGGGTCGAGGCGCAGGCCGGAGGAGCGTCCGCCTACGTCGAGAAGCCTATCCTCCTGAGCGAACTGGAGTAGTAGGTCGCCCTCGCCCTCGGGTCTCGCCGGGATCCGCGGTTCGCTGGTGGGTGAGCCACTGCTCGACGACGGGCCGGGGGCCGTGACCTTCACATAGGGGTATATTCGGGCCATGACACGGCGAGTTTTGCTCGTCGATGGCGCCAACCCCGCAATGGGCCGGCTACTCTTCGAGTACTTCCACCGCGGCCACGATTACGAGGTCGAGTCAGTTGAATACTGCGACGATGCAGTGACGGCGCTGCTGCATCGGCCCTTCGACCTGGTACTGCTGCTCAGCATCTTTTCCCGTTGGAAAACGTGGCCCCGGGCACGTTTTTCCGGTATTGAGATGCTCAAGCAAATGCGTGCCCTCCACATCCCGGTCCCGGTGCTCGTGGTCTCGCAGAGTATCCTCGCGGAGGCGAAGGAAGAGGCTGTCGCCAACGGTGCGTTTGCCTTTATCCCTGCGCCGATCAATTTGGCCGAACTGGACCGTCTTGTGGCACTCGCCCTTGCGGGCTGACCAGAAGGGTCCCGTGAGCCGGTTGTATCTCACGACGGAGAAGGACGAGATCGCGCGGCGACGGGGGTTGGTCCCCAAGGGAGAGGTCGTCGAAGCGTGGGCCGACCTCGTCGAGCCTGGCGCGCTCTGGCTCGGCGAGGCGTCGAAGGCGCTGCTCGAGCGCGCAGGCACACCCCTGGCCGTCAGGCTCTCGCTGCCCGCCGACAGCGTGGCCGTCTACTACGGCCCGCAGCTCTCCGACGTCGAGTCGCTCCCGCGCGAGGAGTCGTTGAGGGCGCGTATCGTTTCGGGGCGCGGGATCGCCGCCACGTGGATCACGCTCGACCGTTTCGGTCAGCGCAACACCTTCGAGCCCCAGTCGTCCGCCGACCCGGTCTTCAACCTCCGTCGGGTCGGCGGTGGCAAGGGCCACCTCTGGCGGCTCTTCCGGACGAAGCCGGAGGCGATCGTCTACATGGTCGAGGCCTACGGCCGGGAGTCGGAGGGCGCCGAATGGGCGCGGGCCCTCGCCGTCGAGGACTTCGACGGACTCTTGAAGCGCCACGCGCCCCAGGGCGAGGGCTAGGGCATACCCCATGACCACGGCGCTTGACGCGCGGACCCAGCAAGATCGGATGGACCGGTTCTACCGGCTCGTCCGCGCGATCGGCCGCTTCTGGCTCTGGTTCTTCTTCAAGTCGGTGGACCGGCGCCATCCCGAGCGCGTGCCGGACGCCGGACCGACGCTCCTCTGCATCAACCACCCGAACAACTTCATCGACTCGCTGCTGGTCGGCGCCGCCGTCCGGCGGAAGGTCCACTACCTCGCCACCGCCGCGCTCTTCCGTAACCCGCTCGGGGCGAGATTTCTCGGGGCTTGCGGGGCGATCCCCGTCTACCGCAAGCAGGACGACCCGAACACGATGGACCGCAACACGGACACGTTCGCGGCGTGCTCCACCGCGCTCGGCGATGGGCACCTCATTGCGATCTACCCGGAGGGGACCACGCACGCCGAGGCGCGCGTCCAGCGCATCAAGACGGGCGCGGCGCGCATCGCGCTGGCCTACGAGGCCGAGCACCCGGGCGAGCTCCGCCTGGTCCCGGTGGGGCTCACCTTCGAGGCGCGGAAGTCGTTCCGCGGGCGCGTCCTCGTCTCGTTCGGCCCGCCCGTGCCCGTGACGCCGTACCTCGACGCGTACCGCCGGGACCCGGTGAAGGCCGTCGAGGCGCTCACGACCGCGATCCAGTGGGCGATGGAGGCCGAGGTGGTGCACGTCGAGCGGATCGACGCGACCCAGCTCGTGCGCGCCGTCGAGGAGCTCTATCGCGGCGAGCTCGCGCGCGAGCTCCAGGAGGAGCGCGGGCTCCCCCCCAGGCAGATCGACCCGATCCGCCTCTCCCGGGCCATCGTGGACGCGGTGAGCCACTTCAAGGCGCACGATCCGGAGCGTGTCGAGCGGCTCTGGCAGCGGATCCAGGGTTACCGCGCCCTGCTCGCAGAGCACCACATCAAGGACGAGGCGGTGCGCGCACGGCTCGAGCTGCCGCGGCGGGCGCAACGGATTCGGCTGGGCTGGCAGGCCGTCGCCGGCTTTCCCCTTTTCACCTTCGGTGCCTGCGTGAACTTCCTCCCTTACTGGATCCCCCGCTGGACGGCGCGCCGCATGGCGCGGAAAGAGACGGACTACGCGACGTGGCGGTTCCTCGCCTCGGTCGTCGCGTATCCCCTCTTCTGGGGGATCGAGATCTGGCTGGTCGCCTGGCTCCTCGGCGCGGCGTGGGCGCTGGCCTTCGCGCTGGCGCTCCCGCTCTCGGGCATCGTCGCCTACCGGTACTGGGTGGGCGCCGGCCGCCTCACGAGCCGCCTCCGACTCAACCTCCTCGCGCTCACGCGCGAGCACGCTGCCCGGCGCCTCACGGCCGAGCGGCAGGCGATCATCGGCGAGCTCGAGCGCGCCAAGACCGAGTACCTGGCCGCCACGAAAGGGAGCCCTTTTTGAGCGTTCAGCTGCTCGAGGAGATGTCGTCGCCGGCGCTCGACGCGCTCGACCGCGCGCGCACCGTGATCATCCTGACGGTGAGTCCGCTGGAGGAGCACGGTCCGCACCTGCCCCTGGGCGTGGACGCGATCGCCGCGCGCCACTTCGCCGAGTCCACCGCCGAACGACTGGTGGCGGCCCGCCCGGGCTGGACCGTCGTGCTCGCGCCCACGCTCCATCTCGGCTCCTTCACGTTCGACGCCCCCGGGACCGTGAGCGTGCGCCAGCGCGTCGTGCGCGACGCGCTCGTGGATTATGGCGCGTCGCTCGCCCGCGCCGGTTTCCGCTACATCCTGGTCGCGAACGGTCACGGCGGGCCGGGCCACCTCGCCGCGCTCGAGGAAGCGTCGGCCGCCGTGTCCCGGCGGTACGGGATCACGATGGCGTCCTTCACGGGCCATCTCGCCTGGCAGTTTCTGCGTGGCCGCTACCTCGACAAGATCGAGGCAGCGCTCGGTCGTCCGCTCGGCGACGACGAGCGGCAGGCGTTTGCCGAGGACGCGCACGGCGGCTGGTGGGAGACCTCGCTGATGCTGCTCGTGCGCCCCGACCTCGTGGACGGCGTCTACCGGACGCTCCCACCCGCGCGCTACTCGCTCGCGGCGCGGGCGATACCGAACTACCCGCTGAAGAGCGGCGGGCAGGGATACGTCGGCCACCCCGCGATGGCCGATCCCGCCTTCGCCAAGGCGGTGACGGAGGTCCTGATCAACGAAACGATGGCGCTGGTCGAGGGGCTGCTCGACGGCCGGATCCGTCCCGCCGACCGGCGCTCGCCGTTCTTCGCGCTCCCGTTCTTTCGCACCGACTTCTGGCCCCTCGCGACGACGGCCCTGGCATTCGTCGCGGTCGGTGCGATTGCCCTCCTCTTCAAACGATCGGACCGATGATCGACCTCGAAGCGAGGGACGGCGTCGCCTGGCTCCGCCTCAACCGCCCCGAGGCGCTCAACGCGCTCGACCGCGCCCTGACCGGAGCGCTCGAAGAGGCGCTCACGCGGGTCGCCGCGATGGACGACGTCGCCGTGCTCGTCGTCGCCGGCCGCGGTCGCGCCTTCTGCGCCGGCAACGACCTCACCGAGATGGCGACGCTCACCGGGGACGAGGCCGAGGCGCTGGCGACCCGCCAGGCCGTGCTCCTCGACCGCTTCGCGCAGCTGCCACAAGTGACGCTTGCCGCGATCGACGGCTGGGCACTCGGCGGCGGCCTCATGCTCGCGGCGGCGCAGGACCTCCGCGTGGCCTCCGACCGGGCGCGCTTCGGCCTCCCCGAGGTCACGCTGGGCTTCAACCCCGCCTACGGCATCGCGCGGCTGCTCGACGTCCTGGCCGGCGGCTGGGCGCGCGAGCTCCTGCTGACCGGCCGGACGATCCACGCGAGCGAAGCGCTCCGCATGGGGCTCGTGAATCGCGTCGTCGCGGCGCCGACGCTCGAGGCGACCGTCGCCGCGCTCGCGGCGGACATCGCGCGCTCGCCACGCGCGGGTCTCGCGGCGACGAAGGAGATCGTGGCGGCGATCCGGAGGGGCCCGCCGGGGCGCGGCCCCGAGGCGTACGGCGCCGCGCTCCGCGCGAGCCCGGAGGCGCGTGCGCGGATCCGCGCCTTCAGAGAACGCAAGACGACGCGCTGAGCCGGGCGGCGCCGAAGCGGGCGCCGTTACGACTTCGCCCGGTGCATCACCTGGTCGGCCTCGCGGAGCAGCTCCTCGGGCGTCTCCGGAGGCGACTGGCTGTACGCCACCCCCACATTGCAGCGGATGTGGTCCACCGGCAGGCCGCGCTTCGCCGCCAGCTGCGCGATCTTGTCGCGCACCCGGGCCACGACGAGGTCGACGGCGTCGGGCCCGGCATCGGGGAAGAAGATCGCGAACTCATCGCTCCCGTGGCGCGCGACGAGATCGGTGGTGCGCGTCGCCTCGATCAGCGCGTCAGCCACGGCGCGGAGGACGTCGTCGCCGACGCCGTAGCCGAAGCGATCGTTGATCGCCCGTAGATGGATCACGTCGAGGACGAGCATCAGCGCGCCGGTCCCGCGTCGGCGGGCCACTGCCGCGAGGCGCCGGTACTGGTCGAGGAAGGCGCGGCGACTCGCGAGCCCCGTCACCGGATCGGGCGCATACCGCGAGAGCCGCCGGTCGGTCTCGTACAGCCGCCCGGCCATCATCTGCAGCAGCGCCAGCGCGAGCCCCACCGACGTCTCGAGCACCTGCAGAAAGTCGTCCTGGTGGAGCAGGAGGCAGTGCGTCCGCTCGACCGCCAGGACCGTTGACGACCGTGCCCGGTTGCGGATGATCGCGAGCTCGCCCACGATCTCGCCCTCGCCGAGCTCGCTCAGGATGACCTCCCCGGGATTGCCGGCGGCCTCCTCGAGCACGCGCGCGCGACCGGACAGGATCACGAAGAGGCTGTCCGCCGGATCGCTCTCCTGGATGATCGAGTGGCCTGCCGGGAAAGTCTGCTCGGACGCCCGCGCGGCCAGCAGCTCGCGCTGTTCGTTCGTGAGCGACCTGAAGAGCGGCACTGACGTGAGCAGCCCCGCGTAGCGCGCCCGGCCGGCTTCGCGATCGGCGCCCTCGGCCGGGCGCGGCCGGGTCCCACGCGGACCGTCGACGGCCGTCAGCGTGCGCGAGAGCCACGCGCGAACCCGCGCGCGCAGCATCGGCGGGCTGAAGGGCCGGGCCAGGTAATCGGTGGAGGAGGCTTCGCCCCGGCCGACCACGTCGGCCGCCACGGAGCCGTCGGCGAGCACGACGACGGGGAAGTTCGCCCGGCCGAGGCGCGCGCGCAGCGTGTCGAGGGCGCCTGCGCCCTCGCTGTCGAGCAGCGCGCGGTCGATGATCGCCAGGTCCGGCCGGAGATCGGACCCCCGCCTGAGCACGGATGGCACGTCCGCAAGGCGGAGCAGGACGAGGGCATCCTCGCCGAGGACCTCCTCGATCGCGGCGACCTCCGTGTCGTTGCCGCTGACGACCAGCACGCGCCCGCCCGCGATCTCCCGGTGCTGGAGCGCGGAGGCGGCCGCCACGTCGCGCGTGGCCCCGTTGCCGCGCACCTCCAGCTCGAGCCCCTCACGCGCCGCGAGCACGTCGAGCCCTGACCCGTGCGCCGTCGCGCGCGCCCGCGCGACCGACTCGATCCGCTCCATGGCCGGGTCGTCGTGCTGCGGGTCATGATGGAAGAGGACGAGGCGCACCACGCCCGCCGCCAGCGCGACGTCCACCGCGTACTCCAGGGAGCTGTGTCCCCAACCGACCTTGCCCCGGTACTCCTCCTCGGTGTACTGCGCGTCGTGGATCACGAGGTCGGCACCGCGCATGAACGCGATGTGACGCTCGTCGCCCGGGTGCTGCGAAACCCGGCCCGGCAGGCTCCAGAACGGCTCGTGGTCGGTCATGTAGGCGAGCGTCGCCCCGCCGCTCGACAACCGGTACCCGATCGTCGGCCCGGTGTGGTTCAGGTACTGCGTCTCCACGCGCACCTCTCCGACGCGGAAGAAGCCCTCGTCGAGCTCCGTGTAGTGGATACGGCTCCGCAGCTCGCGGAGCTTGACGGGGAAGTACGAGTACTCCATCTGCCCGGACATCGCCTCCTCGAGGCTCCGCTGGAAGCCGCGAGGCGCGTAGATGTTCAGCTCGGCCCCGGGCAGGAACGCGGGGATGAAGAACGGGAAGCCCTGGATGTGGTCCCAATGGGTGTGGCCGATGAAGAGGTGGAGTCGCATCGGCTGGGGCATCGTCCGAACGAGGTGGAGCCCGAGCCCGCGGACGCCGGTGCCGCAGTCGAGGACGATGACGGTGCCGTCGGCGGCGCGCACCTCGGTGCACGACGTGTTGCCGCCGTAGACGGCGGTCGCGGCTCCCGGCGTGGCGATGGATCCTCGCGTGCCCCAGAATCGGACTTGCATGGCAAAGTCTACGACTATCATACTGCCACCTGCCTGGACCGGCTCAATCTCGGCCTCCACCACCTCGCCAAGCCACGCCCGCGCTGAAGTGTGATAAAAAGCTGCGGGGAACGAGGCGCGCACCCTCAAGGAGGACGCCATGAGGACGACGCGGCGAAGCTTGCTCAGACTCATGGGCGCCGGGGCCGCCGCGGCAACGGTGCGGCACGACGCGGCGCCGGTGTTCGCGCAGGCCGGCGGCCCCGTGAAGATCGGCGTGCTCACGATCCGCGCCGGCATCGCGGCCCCTGTGGGCGCCGCGGGGCTGCGCTCCACCGAGTGGTGGCTCGAGCGGGTGAACAAGGCGGGCGGAATCCTCGGACGCCCCGTGCAGCTCATCGTCGAGGAAGAGTCGAACCCGAAGGACACCGTCGAGCGCTACCGCAAGCTCATCCTCCAGGACAAGGTGGAGGCGGTGCTCGGCGGGATCTCCACAGGCGTGACGCTGGCACTCGGCCCCGTGGCGGACGACCTCGGGACGCCCTGGCTCTCCTGGGACGGCACCACCCAGAAGGGCGTCGAGGAGACGATGCCCAACCCCAAGTGGGCCTTCAAGAGCGTGGACAACGAGGTCGAGGCGATCGTGGCGGGCATGCTCACCGCGAAGTACTTCAAGGGCGTCAAGACCGTCGCGGGCATCGGCAACGACTACTCCTACGGCCACGATTGCTGGGAGTCCTACCAGGCGGTGCTCAAGAAGTACACGCCGGACGTGAAGTTCGTCCTCGAGCTCTTCCCCAAGCTCGGGGTGACCGATTTCACCTCGCACATCGTCGCCATCCAACAGTCGAAGGCGGACCTCCTCATGTGCTCCTTCTGGTCCGGCGACGCGACGATCATCATGAAGCAGGCGGCGGCGGTCGGCCTCTTCAAGACGATGAAGGGCGTGTTCACGACGGCGGGCGGCGTCCACGACTCCTTGAAGAAGGAGTTCACGCCGGAGGGGCTCCTGCTCGGGTACAACACGATGTACTTCGACGATCCCAAGGGGAGCCCGCTCCTCAAGCAGTTCGTCCGCGAGTACAAGGCGAAGTACAACGAGTACCCGCCGTACGAGTGCGACCACGCCTACTTCTGCGCCGAATCCTACAAGGCCGCGGTCGAGAAGGCCGCGCGCTCCGGCAGGCAGTGGCCGGAGAAAGCGCAAGTGGTCAAGGCGCTCGAAGGCATCGAGGCCGACTCGCTCTCCGGCAGGCGGAGCTGGCGCGAGGACCACATCCAGATGTGCAACTTCTACCAGGGCGTCACGACGCACAAGAACCCCTACGACTTCGTCACCATCGATCCAATCGAGGTCGTCTCCACGAAGGTGGCGATGAAGCCGGCCGGCTCCAAGCTGTTCGACTGGATCAACTCCTGGAAGATCTGAGCGCTCGCTTCGTATGACCGCTCACGTCGTCAACCTCGTGGTGAGCGGCGTGTTCCACGCGAGCATACTGTTTCTGGTGTCGGCGGGGCTGCAGGTCGTCTTCGGCGTGCAGAAGATCTTCAACCTCGCGTGCGGCTCCTTTTACGCGCTCGGCGCCTACGTCGGCGTCTCCGCGGTCGCCTGGTATGCCGAGGCGGGCGGCCCGCCCGCGCTCTTCATTCTTCCGCTGGCCATCGCGGGCGTTGCCGCCGGCGCGCTCGGCGTCGTCGTCGAGCGCGGGCTCCTGCGCTTCGTCTACGACCGCGACGAGACCTTCCAGCTCCTCCTGACCTTCGCCGTCGTCCTCATGATGGAGGACGCGATCCGGATGACGTGGGGCACGTCGCCCCGGTCCACGGCCGGCCTCTATCTGACCTACGGCGGGGTGCGCGTGCTCGGGACGACGGTGCCCGTGTACAACCTGATCGTCATCGGCGCAAGCCTCGCCATCGCGGTCCTGATCGGCTGGCTCCTGACCCACACCGCCTTCGGCTGCATCATCCGCGCCAGCGCCGACAATCGCGAGATGGCCGAGGCGCTCGGCGTGGACATGCGGCGCCTCTACGCGAAGGTCTTCACGCTCGGCACGGCGCTCGGCACCCTGGGCGGCGCGCTCGTCATCCCGGCGACGGCGGCGATGAGCGAGATGGGCATCGAGCTGATCGTCGAGGCCTTCGCCGTCGTCGTGATCGGGGGCCTCGGGTCCATGCGGGGAGCCTTCGTCGGCGCGCTGATCGTCGGCGTGCTCCGCTCGATCGCGATCTCCGTGTATCCGGAGCTCGAGATGCTGCTGATCTACCTGATCGTGATCGCGGTGCTGGTGCTTCGGCCGCGCGGTCTCTTCGGCGGGGCCCCGGCGTGAGCGGCCGGCTCGTCCTCGCGGCGGCGCTCAGCGCAGCCGTCCTGGCGCCCCTCGTGGCACCGACCTATCAGGCTCTGCTGATGCTGCCGTTCATGGCGTACGCCGTCGCGCTCCTGGGGCTGAACCTCCTCTTCGGCTACACAGGCCTCGTCTCCTTCGGGCACGCGCTGTTCCTCGGGATCGGCGCCTACACGGGCGCCTTCCTCACGAGCGTCTTCAAGGTCCGCTCGATGGAGGTGATCCTCGTCGCCGCGGCGGCACTCGGCGCGCTGGTGGCAGCCCCGGTGGGCGCGCTCTGCGTGCGCTACGTGAAGATCTACTTCGGGATGCTCACGCTCGCGTTCGGCATGGTCTTCTACACGTTCGTGCTGAAGTTCTACAGGCTGACGGGCGGCGACGAGGGCATGCCCTTCCTGCGCCCCGCGCTCCTCGGGCGGAGCCTCGAGGGCCTGTCGAAGATCGACTACCTCGTCGGCCCGTACTACTATTACTCGCTGGCCGTGCTCGTCCTGGCCACGCTCGTCATGTGGCGCATCGTCCGCTCGCCCTTCGGTCTCTGCCTCAAGACCATCCGCGACAACCCGACGAAGGCCGAGACGCTCGGCATCGGCGTTGCGCGCTACCGCTGGTACGCCTTCGTGATCTCCGCCGTCTACGCCGCGGTCGGCGGCGCCCTCCTCGGCCCGCCGACGGGCAACGTGGACCCGACGCTCGCCTACTGGACGCAGTCGGGCAACATCGTGTTCATGACGCTCCTGGGCGGGTTCGCGAGCTTCTTCGGGCCCGTCCTGGGCGCCTTCGTCTTCATTTATCTTCAGGACTGGGTGATGTCGATCGTCCCGTTCTGGCGGCTGATCTTCGGCGCGATCCTCGCCGTCATCGTCATCTTCGCCCCCGACGGGCTCGCGGGGCTCCTGACCCCCCGGCCCGCCGCGGCCCCGCGCCCATGATCCTCCGCGCCGAGGGGCTGCGGAAGCTCTACGGCGAGGTCTGCGCCCTCGACGGCGTGAGCCTCGCCATCGATGCAGGAGAGTTCGTGTCGATCATCGGGCCGAATGGGGCGGGCAAGTCCACGCTCATCAACGTCCTCACCGGCGTCCTCCGGCCGACCGCGGGCGCCGTCACCTTCAAAGATCGCGACGTGAGCGGGCTCGGACCCGCCCGCCTGGCCCGCCTCGGGATCGCGCGGTCCTTCCAGCTCGTCCAGATCTTTCCCGACCTCACGGTGCTGGAGACGCTCCAGGCGGCGGTGGTCTCGCGCCTCGGGCGCGGCACGCGCCTCTTCGCGTCGCTCGCCGCCGACCGCGAGGTTCAGGAGGGCGCGATCGACGTCGCCGAGCTGTTCGGCCTGGGCGAGAAACGCCACGTGCCCGCCAAGCAACTGCCTCAGGGAGACAAGAAACTCCTCGACGTGGCGTCTGCGTTCGCCCTGAGGCCGGAACTCATCCTGCTCGACGAGCCGACGTCCGGCGTGAGCACGGCGGACAAGACGACGATCATGGAGTCCCTCGTCTCGGCCTCGAAGCGGATCGGCGTCCGCGCGATCATTCAGGTCGAGCATGATATGGATATCGTGTTCGCCTACTCCGACCGAATCATCGCGCTCCACGAGGGCCGCGTGCTCGCCGACGGCCCGCCGGCCGCGATCGAGGCCGACCGGCGCGTCGTCGACACGGTCGTCGGCCGGCGCGCGCGGGCCGGGTGAGCGCCCCGCCGTGCTGACCGTGGACGCGCTCGACGTGTTCATCCAGGCGAGCCATATCTTGAGATCCGTGTCGCTCGACGTGGGGCCGCGCGAGGTGGTCTGCCTCGTCGGCAGGAACGGTGCGGGGAAGACCACGACCCTGCGCACGATCATGGGGTACCTCCGCCCGCACGCGGGCCGCGTCGAGTTCCGCGGCCAGCCCATCCACGGCCGCCGCACGCACGAGATCGCGCAGCTCGGCGTCGGCTGGGCGCCGGAGGACAGCGGGATCTTCGCCGACCTCACCGTGGCCGAGAACATCGAGATCGCCACCTGGACGCGCTCGGGCGGGCGCCCCGCCGCGGAGCGCATCGCGCTCGCCTACCGCGTCTTCCCGATGCTCAGGCGGTATGCCGCGCGCAAGGGCCCGGAGCTGAGCGGCGGCGAGCGGAAGATGCTCTCGATCGCGCGGGCGCTGGCGCTCGATCCCGAGATGCTTCTGCTCGACGAGCCCTTCGAGGGGCTCTCGCCGGCGATCATCCCGGCCGTGAGCGCGGGCATCGCGGCGATCACTGAGCTCGGCCATTCGATCCTGATCGCCGAGTCCAACATCCACCACGTGCCCGAGTCCACGCGCCGCCTGTACGTCATCGAGCGCGGCACGATCGTGTTCGCGGGCGCCGCGCAGGACGCCTGGCGCGACCCGAGCCTCACACGTATCATCGGGAGCGCTGCGTGACCACGCGTGCTGGAGGCCAGACACCATGACGCTGCCCCTCATCCCGACCGCCGTCGTCGGCTCCCACGGAAAACCCGGCTGGTGGTTCGCCGGAGTCAAGGCGCACGAGCGCGGCGAGCTCGGCCCGGCCGACCTCGAGGAGATGTTCGACGACGCCGCCGACACCGCGATCCGCGACATGGAGCGTGCGGGGATCGACATCATCACCGACGGCGAGGTCCGCCGCCTCGACGGCTACGTGGATTCGTACTACGCGATCATCAAGGGTATCGAGCCAATCCCGGTCCGCCGCAAAGCAGGCCCGTGGGGCTACGACCAGCAGACCCGTTACGAGGCGGTCGGCCGGATCGAGACGCCGCCGGGCGGGCTCGGCATCGCCAGGGAGTTCGAGTACCTCAAGGCGCACACAACCCGGCATACCAAGGCGACCTGCGCCGGGCCGCTCACCTTCGGCTCGCGGATCCACCCCGGCAAGGTTTACAGGAGCGTCGTGGACGTCGCCGAGCGCTTCGCCGAGGTCATCAACCAGGAGCTGCGCAGCCTCGTGTCGGCGGGCGCCGAGTTCATCCAGCTCGACGAGCCCGCGCGCGGCAACGTCTCCGGCGAGGAGATGTCGCGCCTGTTCAACCGGGCCACGGATGGCATCAGCGCCAAGCTCGGCTTCCACATCTGCTTCGGCAACCGGTTCGGGCGCGCGCGCTTCCAGCGGACCTACGAGCCGTACTTCCCCGGAGTCTTGAAGTCGCGGGCCCACCAGTTCGTGCTGGAGTTCTGCAGCCGCGAGATGGCCGAGCTCGACCTCTGGAAGACGTACGGCGAGGGGCGCGAGCTCGGTGCGGGCGTGGTGGATGTGAAGGGCTTCGCCCAGGATACGGCGGAGGACGTCGCGAAGCGCATTCGCAAGGTCCTCAAGGTCTGCCCGGCGGAGAAGCTCACGCTCAACCCCGACTGCGGCTTCGGCTGGTCGCCGCGGTACATGTGCAACGCGAAGCTCACCGCGCTCGCCGCCGGCGCGGCGCTCGTGCGCGGCGAGCTCCAGGGCCGGCGCTGACGTGGGGCGCGCGACGCGGGGCGCGCTGCTCCTCGAGACCCGGTACCACCGCGATTTGCCAAGAGCCGAATCTCGATGCTAATGTCCAGCACGAGTGGCGGGCCGGCAGGTGACCGTCAACCTCCCCGGCGCGACGTTGTGAAGACGGGCGCCTCCGGGACAAACGAGGGCTCATATGGACGCCGCAGCGGCCGCCGAAGCGCGTGAGCGAATCACGAAGTGGATCGAGGAGACCCGGCAGCTGTTCGCCCTGCTGCCGGGGCTGCTCGTGCCCGACGCCCAGGTCAACGAGCGGGCGAGCGCGGCCGAGAAGGAAGTCGAGCGGCTTCGCAAAGAGATCGACGACCTGAAGAAGGAGGCCCTCCAGCTCCGCGGTGAGCGGGACGAGATCGGCCACGCCGTGAGCTTGGTCATCCAGAAGTTCGGCTTGGCACCGCGGAAGAGCCCTTTCGAACGCACTCCCGGGGGAGACCACCCGAAACCGCCCGAGCCGCCGAAGGTGGTCGAGCCGCCCAAGGCGCCCGAGCCCGCCAAGGCGACCGACCGCCCGAAGGGCTGAGCGCTACGCCTTCGCCGACCGGCGCGCGCTGGAGCGCGCGTCCTTCCTCAAGGTCAGGGTCAGCTCGTAGTTCTTCGCCGCCTCCGGCTGCGCATTGAACACCCCAACCCACAGCGCGGCGTAGTCCTTCCCGAGCCCGGGCACCGAGGTTCCCTCGCGCGCGAGGCGAATCGGCTCCGACTTGAGGTCGACGCGGTCCACGGGCGGTATCGTCAGGAGCCACGCATCTTCGGAATCGGCGCGGCCCTCCATCAGCTTCACGTCGATCCCGCGCGGTTCGCTGAGGTCCGCGGCCACCGCGAAGAACCGCGCGGTCAGCGACGGCAGCGTCACGGCGAACCGGTGATCGGCGAACCGCTGCCGGTCCTGCGTGAGGCGCTGCGAGTTGTGGTCCGGATCGCCGACCCGCGCGCTCGGGTGGGTGAAAACGCGCGTCTCCGTCGTCGACTCCAGGATGCTCGCCTGGGTCCAGAGCCCCGGCTCCGGCACCGCGGCGACCAGGACACTCCTGACGAACTCGGGGTACTGCTCGACCAGGCGTGCCTCGCCGAGCAGGAAGTTGTAGAGGTGCGCGCCGGCCGACTGCGCGTGACCGGCCTTGCCCGGGACGAACGTCTTCAGGCTGTTGAGCGCCCTCGTCACGATCCCTGGGCTCTTCCGCTCGAGGAAATCGAGCAGAATCGAGTAGCCATAGGCGAGCAGCCCCTCTTCGTAGTCGGCGGCCTGCTGGATCGGGACGCTGAGGAGATAGGCGTACTTCGACAGCTCCTGCTTGACGGCGGCGTTGAAGTCGATGGTGCCCTTCGCGCTCGTCCACCGGGCCCACGCCGAGACCCACCACTGGGCGCCATCGTCGAGCACGGCCGTGTCGACCGTCTCTGCCGCGCCCGCGTCCTGCGGCGCCGGTGGCGCGGCCGCGACCTCCTGTATCGCCGGGGCGGGCGCTGGCGGCGGCGTGAACGGTGACGCAGGAGACGACGCGGGCGGCGCGAACCGCTGGGTGGGCGCCGTGGCGGCGGGTTGCACCGTGCCTTCGAACCCCTTCGGTGGCGCGGCCGGTCGCGCCCGCGGTGGCGCGGAACCGCCGGCGCCGCCGGCCACGAGCTTGCCGCGTGTGACCGCCAGCGTGAGCGCCGGACCGAACAATCGCGTCACGCTATCCTCGAGCACGGCACACTTCTCGGCGTCGAGCCTGTCGCGGCCTTCGATCAGCGTGAGCAGTGCGGAGAAGACGGGCGTGCTCTGCATGATTGCCGCCGCGCTCTCCGCCGTGGGCCCCTTCGGGTCGAGCACCGCGGCGCGGATCTCCCGCGCCTTTGCCTGGGCCTCTAGCAACACGGCGAAGTTCGGGTCGTCCACGTGGTTGATGGTCATGACCCGGTCCAGGACCGCGAGGACGCGCCGCCGCGCCTCGACGAGCGTCGTGCGCTGGACCTGGACCTGGGTCGCGCCCGCCGCCGCCACCGCCTGGAGCACGGGCTCGAGCGCCTTGAGGCTCCCGACCTCGGCTTGGGGCGGCGCCGTGAGCGCGCGGGCGCGCGCCGCGTCGAGGACGCTCGAGCGGAGGTCGATGAACTCGCCGCGCGCGGCGGCGAGCTCCTCGAGGAGCGCCTCGGCGGGCAGCGTGCCCGACGTCTTGAGCTCCTGCGCCGCCTGGATGAGCTTCGCCGCCAGTCCTGCGAACCGTTCGGTCAGCGCGGCGAGATTCTTGGCGAGGTCGTCCGCGTTGGGCGTCATGAAGTGCAGCCGGTTCTAGTCTAGGCGCAGCGCCGAGGACGTGTCAAACTCGCGCGCGAGCGCCCCCCTCTCGTAGAGGCGCTACTCCGTCGTGACGCGAAGCACTTCCTCGACAGTGGTCACGCCCTCGAGCACCTTCAGCAGGCCGGCCTCTCTCAGCGTCTTCATGCCCTGCTTCGCGGCGACTTCCTGGATCTCGCCGGCAAGGGGTTTGCCGAGGATGAGACCGCGGATTTCGGGCGTCACCGGCAGGACCTCGTAGAGAGCGATCCGCCCCTTCATCCCGGTGTTGTGGCACGCGTGGCAGCCGCGGCCCTTGTAGAACGTGCACGGCTTGCCCCCCAGCGGCGTGTGGCCGTACTGGATCAGCATCTCTTCGTCGCCCTCGTAGGGCTCGCGGCACTCCTGGCAGACTTTGCGCGCGAGCCGCTGCGCCACGACGAGTCGGAGCGACGAGGACAGGAGGAACGACGGGACGCCCATGTCCATCAGCCGCGAGATGGTCTCGCCGGCGCTGTTCGTGTGGAGCGTGGTCAGCACCAGGTGCCCGGTCAGCGCCGCCCGCACGGCGATCTGGGCCGTCTCCTGGTCGCGCATCTCGCCGACGAGGATGACGTCGGGGTCGTGACGGAGGAACGAGCGGAGTGCCGCCGCGAAGGTGCGGCCGATCTCGTCGCTGACCTGGACCTGCGTCGCGCCCACCAGCTCGTACTCCACGGGGTCCTCGACGGTCACGATGTTCCGGTCCTTCGAGTTGACCGTGTGGAGCGCCGAGTAGAGCGTGGTGGTTTTGCCCGAACCGGTCGGCCCGGTGATGACAACCAGGCCGTGCGGGCACTGCATCGCCTTCTGGAACTCGCCGAGCGCGGCAGTCTCGAACCCGAGCTGGCTCAGGTCGGTCGCCAGGGCTCGCTTGTCGAGGAGCCGGAGCACGACGCTCTCGCCGAAGATCGACGGCAGGACCGAGACGCGGAAGTCGATCTCGCGCGACTGCTGGCGGAGCTTGATGCGCCCGTCCTGCGGGAGCCGCCGCTCGGCGATGTCGAGGCTCGCCATGATCTTGATCCGCGACACGAGCGCGGGCTCCACCCGCTTGGGCGGCGCCATCACCTCGTGCAGGATGCCGTCGATCCGGTACCTGATCGCCAGGGTCCCGTCGCCCGGGTCGATGTGGATGTCGGAGGCGCCCCGCCTCAGCGCGTCGAGGAGCACCGAGTTTACCAGCCGGATGATGGGCATGTCGTCCGCCGCCGTCCGCAAGTCGCTGAGGTTGACCTGGCCGGCCTCCTGCGCCTTGATGATTTCGAGCTCGGCGGACTCCGCCTCGACCTCCGAGAGCACGTCCGCGATCGCCGTCGGCGCGGTCTCGTAGTAGCGCTCGATCGCCCGACGGATGACCGACGGCGACGCGATCGTCGGCACGACCTTGAGGCCCGTCATGAAGGCGACGTCGTCGAGCGCCGACAGGTTGGTCGGGTCCGCGAGGGCCAGCGTCACCGAGCCGATCGTCCGGCCAATCGGCACGACACCGTACTTGCGCGCGATCCGGTCGGGGATCAGCTTGATGATCTCGGGAGCGATCTTCTCGGGGAACGTGACCTCGGGGATGCCGTACTGACGCGAGAGGAAGTGGATGAGCCGATCCTCGGTGAGCAGCCTGAGACGGACCAGGATCTCGCCGAGCTTCTCGCCCGTTCTCTTCTGGTCGGCGAGCGCCAGGTCGAGCTGCTCCTGCGTGACCAGGCGGTCGGAGACGAGCAGGTCGCCGAAGCGCCTGCCGACCGGCGCCTGGCTCTGGCCACGGGGTGCCACGGTCATGGCGCCGACCTTGACCTCGCGGCCGTCCTCGGGCCGGGCTTCCGGCGGCCTCGGGTGCTCCTGCCGTCGTTCGGTTCCCATCGCGTCGAGGCTCGACCCGCAAACCCGATGCCAGCCCCGCGGCTCGGGGCGGGTCGAGGGAAAACAAGAATTTAGCCAGTGGCGCCGTCGCGCCACCGGCAGCCCGAGCGGCCAGTTTCGTTGCAGGGTGGCCAGTTTCTTTTCTGCTAGACTCCTCGCCGTGGCTCTACCGCTGACCGCGCAGTACCGGCACCTGCTCGTCGAGCGCTCGGCCGACGGCTTCGTGGTGACCGTCACGCTGAACCGCCCCGATGCGATGAATGCGATGAACACCGCGATGGGCGAGGACCTCCTCGCCTGCTTCGACGGGCTCCTCCGCGATTCCCTCGTGCGCGCGGTCGTCTTCACGGGCGCGGGCGACCGCGCGTTCTGCGCCGGCGGCGATCTCAAGGAACGCAACGAGATGACGGACGAGGCGTGGCGCGCCCAGCACGTGATCTTTGAGCAGGCGGCGTTCCGGGTGCTGCGCTGTCCGGTGCCCGTGATCGCCGCCGTCGAAGGCTTCGCCCTCGCGGGGGGCTGCGAGCTCGCGGTCCTCTCGGACTTCATCGTCGCGAGCGAGACGGCGGTGTTCGGCGTGCCCGAGACGACGCTCGGGATCTTCCCGGGGATCGGCGGCACGCAGCTCCTGCCGCGGGTGCTCGGCGCGCCGCTCGCCAAGGAGCTGATCTTCACGGGACGACGCATGAAGGCCGACGAGGCGAAGACCGCCGGGCTCGTCAATCACCTCGTCCCCCCAGGCCACGCGCGCGCGAAGGCGCTCGAGATCGCCGAGACGATCGCGCGGAACGGCCCGATCGCCGTCCGGCAGGCCAAGAAGGCGATCGCCTACGGTCTGGAGACGGACCTCGACACCGCGATGATCCTGGCGCTCGAGGCGTACAATGCCACCGTGGTGACCGAGGACCGGCTCGAGGGCGTCCGCGCCTTCAACGAGAAGCGCAAGCCGCAGTTCAAGGGCAGGTAGGGATCACGACGATGCCCGCGATCAACCTCTCGCTGACGGACGAGCAGCGCGCCCTCAGGGCGGGCGTCCTCGAGATCTGCAGGCGCTATCCCGGCGAGTACTGGCGCGAGCTCGACGCGCGGCGCGAGTACCCCGAGAAGTTCGTCAACGAGCTGACGCAGGCCGGCTACCTGGCCGCGCTGATTCCGCAGGAGTACGGCGGCGCCGGGCTCGGGATCGCGGAGGGAGCCCTGATCCTCGAGACGATCCACGCTGCGGGTGGCAACGCCGCCGCGTGCCACGCGCAGATGTACATCATGGGCACGCTCCTCCGTCACGGCTCGGAGGAGCAGAAGCGGAAGCACCTGCCGAAGATCGCGACCGGCGAGCTCCGGCTGCAGGCCTTCGGCGTGACCGAGCCGAACTCGGGCTCGGATACGACGAAGCTGCAAACGACTGCGGTGCGTCGGGGCGACAGGTACCTCGTCAACGGGCGCAAGATGTTCATCTCACGCGTGCTCCAGTCGGACCTCATGCTGCTCCTGGCGCGGACGACGCCTGTCGATCAGGTCGAGCGGCGGACGGACGGCCTCTCGGTCTTCCTCGCCGACATCCGTCACCTCAAAGGCCTCGAGGTTCGCCCGCTCCGGATGATGATGAACCACTCGACGAACGCGCTCTTCTTCGACGACGTCGAGATCCCGGCCGACAGCTTGATCGGCGAGGAGGGCAAGGGGTTCGCCTACATCCTCGACGGCATGAACGCCGAGCGCATCCTGGTCGGGTCGGAGTCGATCGGTGACGGCCGCTGGTTCGTCGAGAAGGCCGTGGCCTACTCGAGCCAGCGCGTGATCTTCGGCAGGCCCATCGGCGCCAACCAGGGCGTGCAGTTCCCGATCGCCAAGGCCCACACGGCCGTCGAGGCCGCGGCGCTCATGCGCGACAAGGCCGCAGCGCTGTTCGACGCAGGCCAGCCGTGCGGGCCCGAGGCCAACATGGCCAAGTACCTCGCGGCGGAGGCGGCGTGGGAGGCGGCCAACGCGTGCATCGACTGCCACGGCGGGTACGGGTTCGCCGAGGAGTACGACGTCGAGCGCAAGTTCCGCGAGTGCCGCCTCTACAAGACCGCGCCGGTCAACAACAACCTCGTGCTGGCCTACGTCGGCGAGCACGTCCTGGGGATGCCGCGCTCCTACTAGGACCTCGGCGGGGGCCGTCGAGGCCCGCTCCGATTGTCTAGCGGCCGGCGGCGGACGATGGAGACGACCATGGAGCTTCCGGAGCGCGTGACGATCTGCGAGGTGGGCACTCGAGACGGGTTCCAGATCGAGCCCGATTTCGTCTCGACCGAGGCGAAGATCGAAGTCGTGAACCTCCTCTCCGACGCGGGCGTGCCCAGGATCGAGGTCACCTCGTTCGTCCACCCCAAGGTGGTCCCCCAGATGCGCGACGCCGAGGAGGTCATTGCGAAGATCCGCCGCCGTCCGGGCACGCGCTACGCGGCGCTGGTGCCGAACGACAAGGGTGCGCTGCGTGCGGTGGACGCGGGCGTGGACACGATCCACACGGTCGTCTCGGCGAGCGAGAGCCACAATCTCGCCAACGTGAACATGACGATCGCCGAGTCGATCCAGAAGCTCGCCGCGGTCATGCGCGTGGCCGAGCAGGCCAGGATTCCCGTGAGCTGCGGCATCTCGACCTCGTTCGGCTGCCCGTTCGAGGGCGACGTCCCATTGTCACGACTCGAGAGCGTTGTCCGCCGCCTCGTGGACATCGGCGCACCCGCGGTCGGCCTCGCCGATACGACGGGCATGGCCAACCCGCGTCAGGTCGGCAGGGTCGTCGAGCACCTGATGGCGCGCTTCCCGGGCATCGAGTGGACGCTTCACACGCACGACACGCGGGCGATGGCCATCCCGAACATCCTCGCCGCGATGGCGTGCGGCGTGACGCACTTCGACTCCTCCATCGGCGGCCTGGGCGGGTGCCCCTTCGCGCCGGGCGCCTCGGGGAACGTCTGCAGCGAGGACCTCGTCCACTGCCTCGGCGCCATGGGCGTCGAGACCGGGATCGATCTCGACAAGCTCATCGCGGTATCCAGGCGCGTTCAGGAGATCGTGGCGCGGCCGCTGCCTGGTCAGATCATCAAGGCGGGCAAGGCCACGCGTCGTTACCCGCTGCCCGATGGTGTCGCCGCGCGCCTCCCCGCCCGCCCGTAGGCCGTGACCAAGCGGGTCCGTCGCATGCTCGCGCTGATGGACCGCGCGACGACGCTCTGGCGCATCCCCGTCGTCGGGCGGGCCAAGGGCCGCGTCATCCGGCGGCTCATCGAGCGCAACCGGCCCACGCGCGCGATCGAGATCGGCTCGCTCCTCGGCTATTCGGCGATCCTGATCGCCGGCGCGCTGCCGCCGCGGGGCCGGCTCACGTGCGTGGAGTCGAACCCCTACCTCGCGAAGTTCGTCAAGAGCAACGCCGAGGTCGCCGGCCTCGGCCGGCGCGTCAGGGTCGTCGTGGGCGACGCGCTGCGGATCCTCCCGCTCCTGTCCGGACGCTTCGACTTCGCCCTCATCGACGCCGCCAAGGAAGACTATCTCGACTACCTCCGCCAGCTCGAGCCGAAGCTCGTGCCCGGCGCCGTCGTCGTCGCCGACAACACCGGGATCTTCCGCCGCGACGTGACGGCGTACATCGAGCACGTGCGCGACGCGAGTGGCCGCTGGCAGTCGCGCGAGTACGACTTCGGCGACGACGCGATGGAGGTGTCGATCCTCCGCGGCTAGAGACCATGGTCACCCTCGAGGGCGAGGAGTACCTGACGGTGAAGGAGGCCGCGCGACTGCTCGGCGTCAGCGGATGAGGCGCGCCGCCTACCTGACACCCGGGCGCGACCTCGCCACTGCCGTGGAGCTCGCCCGGCGCGCCGAGGCGCTCGGCTACGAGAGCGTCTGGGTCACCCATGGCCTCGGTCGCGACTCGTTCCTCGTCCTCGCCGCGTACGGGGCGGCCACCACGCGCCTCGGCCTCGGCGTGGGCGTCGTCCCGATCTATCCGCGCCATCCGGTCGCGATGGCCCAGGCCGCGCTCACGCTCGCCGAGGCGACGGGCGGGCGCTTCACGCTCGGCATCGGCGTGAGTCACCGCGCCATGATAGAGGGGATGCTCGGACTCGCCCTCGACGCGCCGCTCGCGGTGATGCGCGAGTATGTTGCGGTCCTCCGGGGAGCGCTGGGGGCCGGCGCCGACTTCGAGGGCCGGCACTTCCGCGTCCGGTGGAGCCTCGCGCTGCCCGAGCGCCCCGCGCCGCCGCGCATCCATCTCGCCGCGCTCACCCGCAAGATGCTCGAGCTGGCGGGCGAGATCGCCGACGGCGCGATCCTCTGGCTCTGCCCGCCCGCCTACGTGCGCGACGTCGCGCTGCCGGCGCTCGAGCGCGGGCGAAAGCGTGCGGGCAAGACGCTCTCGGGCTTCGAGGTCGTCGCCGCGGTGCCGCTCGCGGTCACCGGCGATGTGGCGGGCGCTCGCGCGGCGCTTCGCGTCGAGCTCGCGCGCTATCTGGCGCTGCCTTTCTACCGCGCGATGCTCGAGGCGAGCGGTCTCGGCCCGGAAGTGCGCGCCTTCGACCGCGACGGCGAGGTGCCGGAGGCGCTTGCCGACGCACTCGGCACCGTCGGTGACGCGGCCGCCGCGTGCGCGTACGTCGCCGCCTACCGCGATGCCGGAGTCACGCTCCCGGCGATCCGCCCGATCGCCTTCCCCGACGCGCCCTGGTACCGCCGAACCCTGGAAGAAGCCGCAGCGTGGTAGTGCGAGCCGCAGGCCGTCGTGGGGCTGGGGCCCCACAGGCCGAGGCGAGCCTGTGGACCTGAGACGTTTGGCGCTCGCCGCGCTCGGCACGCTGTCTGCCGGGTGCGCGTGGGGCGGCCAGGACGAGGCGCGGCTCCTGCCCGCCGACCGGAGCACCGCCGTGACGTACGTCGCCCTCGGCGACAGCACGGTCGAAGGCGTCGGCGCGTCGAGCCCCGAGCTCAACTACGTGAGCCGCGTCCACGCGCGCCTCCGCGGCGTGTACCCCGCCGCGCGCCTCACGAACCTCGGCGTGGGCGGCGCCACCTCGGCCGACGTGCTCCTGCGCCAGCTCACCCGGGCCATCGAGCTGCGCCCCTACCTCGTCACCATCTCCATCGGGCCCAACGACATCACCGGGCGGGTGCCGGTCAAGACCTACGAGAAGAACCTCGAGACCATCCTCGGGCGGCTCACTCGCGAGACGACGGCGGTCGTCGTCGCGAACCTGATCCCCGATCTCGCGGTGACGCCGCGCTTCAATCGGAGCCGCGAGCGGGACGCCGTCGCCGCGCATACGGTCCGCTTCAACGACGCGCTCGCGCGCCGGGCCCGAGCGCATGGCGTGCAGCTCGTGGACCTCTACGCCGCGAGCCAGCGCGAGGTCCCGCTCAGACCCGAGCTCATCGGGTCCGACGGTTACCACCCGTCGGACGCAGGCTACGCACGGTGGGCGGAGTTGCTATGGGAGGGCGTCGAGGCGCGGATCGCCGCGCGATGAATACGCGCGTCCCCCGCCGCGTCGGAAGGGGCACGATGACCACGCGGATCGCGCTCGCAACCTTCTTGGTCGCCTTGATCGCCGGCGGCCACGCCCGCGCGGAGGCGGGAGGCGTGAAGGCCGTCGTCAACGGCGGCGCGCCATTCACGCAGCGCGTCTCCGTCCCTCCCGGCAGTCAAGTCGTCGTCAACGCACCGAGCCGGGTCGTCGTCGCTCCGTCGAGCCGAGTGGTCGTCAACGCGCCGAGCCAGATCATCGTCGCAACGCCACGCGTCTGGGTGTTCCCGGTCTACGTGGTCCAGCCACGGCGCTGCCTCGTCCCGGGATCCTGGGAGTACGCGTGGGTCCCCCAGAGCTACGCGTACAACGTCTGGGTCGACAGCGAATACTCCGTGGAGGGGCTCTGGGTGGAGGGGCACTGGGAGCCCCGTGTCTACTCGTCGGGCTCCTACCAACCGTACTGGATCCCCGAACGCTGGAGTGACTGCTAGAAAAGCGCGACGGCCCCGGACGACCGCCGCGACTCCCGGGGATCGCGCGTAGCCACGTGATACAACTGTAGGCCCATGCGGGCCTACGTGCTTTCGCGTCTCGCCCAGACGGCGCTCGTCGTCTTCCTCTCGCTCACCGCGGTGTTCGCGATGGTGCGCCTGTCGGGCGACCCGGTGCTCCTGTTCATGCCGATGGATATCCAGGCGAAGGACGTGAACGAGTTCCGCCAGCGGCTCGGCTTCAACGACCCCCTGCCGGTCCAGTACGCACGCTTCGTCGGGGGCGCAACCCGTGGCGACTTCGGCGAGTCGCTCCGCTACCGGCGCGACGCGCTGGGCCTCGTGCTCGAGCGCCTCCCCGCGACGTTCCTCCTCGCCGCGACCTCGCTGCTCCTCACGACCTGCGTCGCCGTGCCGCTCGGCATCCTCTCGGCGGTGCGCCGCAACACGCTGCTCGACCACGCCAGCACGGTCGCGACCGTGCTGGGCCAGGCGACGCCCGGCTTCTGGCTCGGCCTCATGCTGATCTACGTCTTCTCCGTCAAGCTCCGCTGGCTGCCGACGGGCGGGACGGGTACCCTCGCGCACCTCGTCATGCCCTCGGTCGTGCTCGCCGCCTTCTTCTCCGCGCGGATCGCGCGGCTCACGCGCTCGGCCGTGCTCGAGGTCCTCGGCGAGGAATACATCCTGACGGCGCGCGCCAAGGGGCTCGGCGAGGCGCGCGTGATCGGCAAGCACACGCTCCGCAACTCGGCGATCCCGATCGTGACGCTCGCTGGCCTCGAGGCGGGGCAGCTCCTCGGCGGCGCCGTGATCACCGAGACGATCTTCGCCTGGCCCGGGCTCGGCCGCCTCACGGTGCAGGCGCTCCTCAACCGCGACTTCCCCGTCGTGCTCGCCGCGGTCTTCGTCGTCTCGGTCACCTACACGCTGATCAACCTCGCGGTCGACCTGCTCTACGGCTGGCTCGATCCGCGGGTACGGCTCCGGTGAGCGCCCCTCTCAGGCCATCCACGGTCGCGGGCTTAGAGCTCCCGCCACGACCGTGAACCATCTCAAGGCGTGGCTCGGCATTGGCCTCACCGTCGCGGTCGTCGTGGCGGCGGTCGCGGCGCCGTGGCTCGCGCCTCGCGACCCGCTCACGACCGACTTCGCCGCGAGCCTCAGGCCGCCGGGCACGCCCGGCCACCCGCTCGGCACCGATCAGCTCGGCCGGGACCTCCTGGCGCGCGTGCTCCACGGCGCGCGCCTCGCGCTCTTCATCGGCGTCTGCACCGTGCTCATCACGGGCGTCGCCGGCGGGCTCCTCGGCCTCGTCGCGGGGTTCGTCGAGCGTTGGCCCTCCGCGGTGCTCATGCGCATCGCGGACGTCCAGCTCTCGTTCCCGTTCATCCTGCTCGCCATGACGATCAACGCGATCGTCGGGCTCGGGCTCCGGAACATCATCCTCAGCCTTTCGGCCGCGGGGTGGGTCGTGTATGCTCGCGTCGTGCGCGGCGAGGTGCTGTCCGTCAAGCAGCGCGATTTCGTGCAGGCGGCCGCGGCGCTCGGGATGAGCCGTGTCCGCCTCCTGCTTCGGCACGTGCTGCCGAACGTCGCGCCCTCCATCATCGTCGTCGCGAGCCTCCAGTTCTCGTCCTTCATCGTCGCGGAGGCCGCGATCAGCTTCCTCGGCTTCGGCGTCCAGCCGCCCACGCCCGCGTGGGGCAGCATGCTCTCGGAGAGCCGCGACTTTCTCTACGTCGCGTGGTGGTTGGCCGCGTTCCCCGGCGCAGCGCTCGCGCTCACGGCGCTCGGCGTCAACCTGCTGGGCGACTGGCTCCGCGACACGCTGGATCCGAAGCTCAGACTCTGAACCCCGCGGGAGGCGCCGGGGCATGACGAGTCACTTCTTCGCGTACCTGTCGCGGATGAAGTTCATCCGCCGCTGGGGCCTCATGCACAGCACGTACCCCGAGAACATCCAGGAGCACAGCCTCCGCGTCGCGCAGATCGCCCACGCGCTCGCGATCATCCGCAACCGGCTCTTCGACGGCGGCGTCGACCCTGAGCGGACCGTGGCGCTCGCGCTCTACCACGACACGAGCGAGGTGCTCACCGGCGACCTGCCCTCGCCGGTCAAGGCGTTCAACCCCGAGATCAAGCGGGCCTACCATGCGATCGAGGCCGCGTCGCGGGAGAAGCTCCTCAGGATGATCCCGGACGCGCTCAGGCCCGACTACGAGCCGTACTTCAGGCCCCGCGAGGCGGACCGCGTCCACCGCGAGCTGGTGAAGGCCGCGGACAAGCTCTGCGCCTACCTCAAGTGCCTCGAGGAGGTTGCCGCCGGCAACCCCGAGTTCGCCCAGGCGGAGAAGGCCCTGCGCGCGGGCGTGGAGCAGATCGACCTCCCGGAAGTCCGCTACTTCCTGGAGACCTTCGTGCCGAGCTTCAAGCTCACGCTCGACGAGCTCCACTGACCCGACTGGTTGTATCCTTGATCCCCCGATGACATCCAAGGAGGCTCTATGCGCCGCCTGAACGTGCTGCTTGCCCTCGCGGTCGCACTGTCGGTCGCCGGCGCGGATCCAGCCCCGGGCCAGGACCGCGCCCGGACCAAGGAGGTCGTGGTCGGCCTCGGCGCCGAGCCGCGGACCATGCTCGCCGCCACGATCGTGGACTGGACGACCAACAACATGCTCGAGCACATCTACGACCGGCTCCTCGACCGCGACCCCAGGACCTTCAAGCCCAAGCCGATGCTGGCGGAGAGCTGGCGGATCGTGAACGACACGACGTGGGAGTTCAAGCTCCGCAAGGGCGTCCGGTTCCACAACGGTGAGCCCTTCACCGCCCACGCGGTCAAGGCCACGATCGACTACGCGCTCGATCCGGCGAACAAGACCCACTTCACGGCCGCCGCGTACTGGGGCCTCGTCAGGGAGGTGCAGGTCGTCGACGACCACACGGTGCGGTTCCTCACGAAGCAGCCGTGGCCGAACCTGATCGACAGCGCCTCGCTGACCAACGGCCTCATCATGCCGGCCAAGGCGCTCCGCGAGCTCGGCCCGGCGAAGCTCGGCGAGAAGCCGATCGGCACCGGCCCGTTCAAGTTCGTCGAGTGGAAGCGCGACGAGCGGCTCGTCCTCGAGAAGAACCCCGACTACTGGCAGGGGCCGGCGGACGCGAGCCGCGTGACCTTCCGCTTCATCCCCGAGTTCAGCGCCCGCCTCGCCGCCCTGCTCTCGGGCGAGATCGACATCATGAAGGACGTGCCGCCCCACGCCGTCGAGGCGGTCGAGCGGAGCGGACGCGCACGGCTCCGCGCCACGGTGTCCTCGCGCATCAACTACCTCGCGCTCGTGAACCTCAAGCCCGGGCCCATGCAGGACGTGCGGGTGCGGCGCGCGATGAATCACGCCGTGGACGTCGAGGAGCTGATCAAGCAAGTGCTCAAGGGCCGCGCCACACGCATGTGCGGCCCGCTCGCGCCCCCCAACGTCGACTACGCGCCGGTGGAGTGCTACACGCACGACCCGGCGCGCGCCCACGCGCTCTTCAAGGAAGCCGGCGTCGACCCCTCGCGGCTCGTGCTCACGCTCGACACGCCGGCGGGCCGTTACCCGCTCGACAAGGACGTGTCGCTCGCCATCGCCGCCCAGCTCCAGCGGATCGGGATCAAGGTCAACGTCGTCGTGAACGAGTGGGGCACGCACCTCGACAAGATCAAGAACCGGAACACCGGCGACATGTTCTTCCTCGGCTGGGGGCCCGCGCTGCACGGCCAGGGCACGATGCAGCCGCTCTTCCTGCACGACCAGACCTACTCGTCCTACGGCAACAACGCGGCGCTCAACGAGAAGATCGCCCGCGCCGCCACCCTCCTCGACCCCAAGGCCCGCGCCGACGCCTACGCCGAGCTGCAGCAGCTCGTCCGCGACGAGGCGCCGTGGGTGTTCCTCTGGCAGCAGCACGACCTCTACGGGGTCGCGAGCCACGTCGAGTGGTCGCCGCGCGCCGACGAGAAGGTGTGGATGTACGAGGCCAGGGTGGTGGCGCGATGAGCGTGACGATCCTCACCAACACGTTGCTCATCGACTGCACCGGCGCTGACCCCGTCGAGGGCGCCGCGGTCGTCGTCGAGGACGACCGCATCAAGGATGTCCTTCCCAAGGGAAGCGTCGGCCCGCTGCCGGGGCCGGTCACGACGCTCGACTGCAAGGGCGCGACGCTGATGCCCGGGCTCACCGACGCCCACGTCCACATCTGCGCCGTCAATGGCAACATCACCGACCAGCACCGGTACATGCCGCCGAGCCTTTTGGCAGCAAAAGCACTACGACGTGCCGAAGAATGTCTCATGCAAGGATTCACGACGGTTCGAGATGCGGGCGGCGCCGATTATGGGTTCCGCGAGGCGATCGAGGAAGGCCTTTATCCGGGACCGCGGCTCCTCGTCTCGGGCAACTACATCTCCCAGACCGGCGGCCACGGCGACAAACGCCGGCGGGCCGAATGGATCCCGCCGATCGACTGTTGCATCGGCATGATCGGCTCGATCGCCGACGGCGAGGCGGAGGTGCGGAAGGCGGCGCGCGAGCAGATCCGCCGCGACGTGAACCAGATCAAGATCATGGCGTCCGGCGGCGCCATGTCGCCCTCCGACGAGCTCGACACGACGCAGTTCACGGTCGCCGAGATGCGCGCCGCCGTGGAGGAGGCCCAGGCGGTCGGCAAATACGTCCTCGCCCACGCGTACTCGGACTCCGCCGTGCGCAACGCGATCGCGGCGGGCGTGCGCTCGATCGAGCACGGCAACCTGATCCGCGAGGCCGCGGCGAAGGCGATCAAGGACGCCGGCGCCTTTCTCGTGCCCACCATGGTCACCTACGAGGCGATCTACCGCGAGGGCAAGCGCTACGGGATCGGCGACCACCAGATCCAGAAGATCAACCTGGCGCGCGAGCAATCGGTGCAGGGGCTCACGTACGCCTACCGCGCCGGCTGCAGGATTGGCTCGGGCTCCGACCTGCTGGGCGATATGATGGTCCAGCGCGCGGCCGAGTTCGAGCTGAAGGCGCAGGTGATGAAGCCGATGGAGGTCCTGCTCTCGGCGACGAAGGTCAATGCCGAGCTCTTCCGGATGTCCGACAGGATCGGCACCGTCGAGCCCGGCAAGTACGCCGACCTCATCGTCGTCGCGGGCAACCCGATCCGGAACCTGCGCGCCTTCCAGAACCCGGACAACCTGAAGGTGATCATGAAGGGTGGGCGTGTCTACAAGCAGACCCTCTGACGGGCTCGACCTCCGCCTCGCGCCCATGGCAGCCGTGACCAACGCGCCGTTCCGGCTCGTCGCGCGGGAGTGCGGCGCGGGCGTCCTCACGAGCGAGGAGATCGACGCCCGCGCCCTCGTCCAGGGGAACGGCCACACCGTTGCGCTCGCGCGCTACCTCCCCGAGGAGCACCCGATCGCGATGCAGCTGCTGGGCTCGGACCCGGATATCCTGGCCGAGGCGGCGCGACGGCTCGAGGCCGGCGGCGCCGACGCGATCGACCTCAACATGGGCTGCCCCGTCGCGAAGATCGTCGCCAAGGGCCAGGGCGCTGCCCTCATGCGCGACCCGCTCGCCGCCCTGCTGATCCTCCGCACTCTGCGAAAGGCGATCCGCGTGCCCCTCACGATCAAGATCCGCGGCGGCTGGGACGACCGCACGGTGAACGCGGTCGAGATCGCGCGGCTCGCCGAGAGCGAGGGCGTCGACGCGATCACCGTCCACCCGCGCACGCGCTCGCAGCAGTTCTCCGGCCTCGCGCCCCGGGAGATCATCGCCTCGGTCGTCGACGCGGTGGGGATCCCGGTCACCGGCAACGGCGATGTGAGGAGCCACGACGACGCGCGGGCCATGATCCGCGCGACCGGCTGCGCCGCGGTCATGATCGGCCGCGGCGCCCTCGGCGCCCCCTGGATTTTCGCCGGCCTCGCCGTTTCCCGCGAGGAGAAGGCGCGGATCATCCGGCGACACTGCGCGCTGATCGAGGCCTCCCTGGAGCTCCGGACCGCGCTCGTCCAGCTCAAGAAGCACCTCGCCTGGTACGCGGGCGGCCTGCCCTTCGCCGCGCGGATGCGCGAGGAGCTCTTCGGCGCGCCGAGCGCCGCCGCGGTCTACGACGTCTTCTGGGGGATCTGGTGACCCAGCGCTACTTCGAGGACTTCAAGGTCGGCGACCGGTTCAAGAGCCCGTCCAAGACCCTGACCGATGCGCACTTCCTCTTCTTCGCCGGCATGACCGGCGACGCCCATCCGATCCACTACGACGACGAGTACGGCAAGAAGACGCGCTTCGGCCGGCGCGTCGCTCACGGCCTCCTGCTCACGTCGCTGACGGCCGTCGGCGCCTCGACGCTCGCGCCGGTCATCGAAGACTCCATCGTCGCGTTCGTGGAGCACGCCACGCGCTTCCGCGCGCCGGCGTTCATCGGCGATACCGTGTACCCGGAGCACGAGGTCGTCGGGCTCGAGCGCAAGCGTTCGGCGGGCCTCCTCACGCTGCGCGTGGCGCTGAAGAACCAGCGAGGCGAGACGGTGCTCGAGGGCGAGCACCGGTACCTGATCGCCTACCGTCCCGCCGCATGACCTGCCTTCTGGCGATCCTTCGCTAGTCGGAGCGCCCGCGCGCGGCGATCTCCCAGACCGCCTCGACGTTCGAGCCGCGCACCGCGTACACCCGATCGTAGAGGTTGATCGTCGGGTCGCAGTGTGGCGGGAAGAACTCGATGCGCTCACCCAGGCGCGGCGCGCGCGACGGGTCGGTGATCGTGAGCCTGCCGTGCTCGTCGCCGGCGAAGGCGTACTCGATCCCCGGCCGCTCGACCGGCTCCGGCGGGAAGGGCTTGTCGGTCGAGAACGCCTTGAGGCCGGCGTCCACCATCGCGCGGTCGCGCGTCGGCACGCTGACGACCGTGGCCACCACCGTGAGCGCCATCTCGAAGTCGGTGAGGAGCGTGCCGCTCGGTCCGCCGATCCGGCGATAGTCGAGATCCATCACGCAGTACGAGCCCGCCTGGAGCTCGGTGAGCCCCGGCAGCTCCACGTCGATGTCCCACGTCCCCGTCGAGCCTCCCGCGACGATCTCGATGGGTAGCCCGTTCTCCTCGAGGAGCGCGCGCGTCTCCACGAGGGGCCGGAGCGCCTCGAGCGACGCCGCACGGCGCGCCTTCCAGCCGACGACGTGGGCGCAGTGCCCCGCGTAGCCCTGGAGCCCCCGGAGCCTGAGCGCGCGCTGGGCGGCCACCGCCCGAGCGAGCGCGAGTGCCGGCTCGCCGGCCGCCACGCCGGTCCGGCGGTTACCGACGTCAACGTCCACGAGCACGCCGACGACGACTCCGTCCCCCACGGCCTCGCGCCCGAGCGCGGCGACGTTGTCGGCGTTGTCCACGACGATCAGCGTGTCGGGCGCCTCGGCGACGAGGCGCATGAGTCGGCGGATGGCCGCCGGCGCCACGATCTCGGTCGTGATCAAGACGCCGTGGATCCCCGCACGCGCCATCACTTCCGCCTCGCCGAGCTTCGCGCACGCGACGCCGCGGGCGCCCGCGGCGATCTGCCGCCGCGCGATCTCGGGACACTTGTGGGTCTTCGCGTGGGGGCGGAGGTTCTTGCTATGGCGCTGCACGTGCGCCGCCATCCGGCGGAGGTTCCGCTCGAAGCGATCGAGATCGAGCAGCAGCGCCGGCGTCGGGACGTCGTCGCGGGTCACGGATGCTCACTCTAGCATGCTAGACTCGCACCATGCCGGGACGGCCGTTCCTTCAGATCCCCGGCCCGACCCTGGTGCCCGAGCGGATCGTGCGGGCCATGTCGCAGCCCATCATCGACCACCGCGGCCCCAGGTTCGCGGCGCTCGTGCAGGTCTGCCTGGACGGTCTCAAACGCGTCTTCCAGACGCGGACGGGTCACGTCATCCTCTATCCAGGGTCGGGCACCGGCGCGTGGGAAGCGGCGATCGTGAACACGCTGTCTCCCGGCGACCGCGTGCTCGCGTGCGTGAACGGTCACTTCTCGACGGGCTTCGCGCGGACCGCCGAGGCGTACGGCATCGAGTGCGAGCGTGTCGAGGTTCCCTACGGCGACGGTGTGGCCGCCGACGTGCTCGAGCGGCGCCTCCGCGCGGACGCCGCTCACCAATTCAAGGCCCTCCTCGTCGTCCACAACGAGACCTCCACGGGCGTCACCTCGAATGTCGCGGCCCTCCGCGCCGCCCTCGACCGCGCCGGCCACCCCGCGCTCCTCCTCGTGGACACCGTGTCGTCGCTCGCGTCGATCGATTTCAGGTTCGAGGACTGGGGAGTGGACGTCGCGCTCACAGGGCCGCAGAAGGGCCTCATGCTGCCGCCGGGCATGGCGATCCTCGCGATCAGCGAGCGAGCGTTGACCGCGAGCGACAAGGCCCGCTGCCCGCGCTCCTACTGGGACTGGCGGCCCATCCTCGAGCGGAACCGTCGCGGCGAGTTCCCCTACACGCCGGCGACGATGCTCCTCTTCGGTCTCGAGGAGGCCTTGAAGATGCTCGACGAAGAGGGGCTGCCGGACGTCTTCAAGCGCCACTGGCGCCTGGCGGAGGCGTGCCGACGCGCGGTGCGCGCGCTGGGGCTCGCGATCCTCTGCCGGAACCCCGCGGAGTACTCGAACACGCTCACCGCAGTCGTGATGCCGCCGGGGTTCGACTCGGACGAGTTCGTCCGCCACGCCTACCACCGGCTCAACCTGTCGCTCGGCATCGGGCTCGGCGCCGTCAAGGGCAAGGTCTTTCGCATCGGCCATCTCGGCAGTCTGAACGAGCTCGATCTGCTCGGAGGGCTCGCAGGCGTGGAGATGATGCTGAAGGACTTCGGCGTGCCCGTGGAGCTCGGAGCCGGGCTGGCCGCCGCCCAGGAGTTCCTGCTGAGCTCGGCGGTCAGTGGGGAAGCGACCGCCTGAGGGGTTCCCGCCGACACCCCGATTACGACACGCTCACCTCGTCGCCGAGCTCGTTCGTGTCACCGGGCCGGCGCGGATAGTGCCTGGCGAGCTCGTGGCCGATCCCCTCGATTGCGCCGATGATCGCCTCCCGGGGCGCGCCCGCGCGGAGCTTCTCGAGCATCGCGTCGCGGACCCGGTGCCAGAGCCGATCGCCGACGCGCCCGTGGATCCCCACATCCCCCACGACGGCAAGCGTGCGGTCGTCGACCGCGAGGTAGATGAGGACACCGTGCCGCTCCGCCGTGCGGTGCATGCCGAGCTTCGTGAAGAGCCCCCGCGCCTGCGCGAGCGCGTCCACGCGCGCGCCGAAGAAGCGGCGCGGCAGGCGGCGCTCGAGGTGCACGCGGATCTCGGCCGAGGTATGCGACTCGGCGGCCTTGATGGCGTCGCTCACCGCGTCGAAGTCCGTCATGCCGAGGAACCGCCGCGTCCACTTGGGATGCTTCGCCATCCCTTACCAGCCTCCGCTCGCGCCGCCGCCGCCCGACGCGCCCCCACCGCCCGAGAAACCGCCGCCGCCGCCGCCACCGGGGAAGCCGCCCCCGCCGCCCCAGAAGATGGGACCCGACGAGGACCAGCGGCCACCGCGTCCCGCCGAGTAGCCGCCACGCTGACGCGCGCTCTGGAGCGCCATGCCGCCGATCGTCACCGCCGTGAGCGCGAGGAAGAGGAGCGCGTAGAGGTTGGCGGCCTGCTCGCTCTCCCGCTGCCGGTGTCGAAAGCCCTCGGCCTCGCGCCGCAACTCGGCGGGCGGCGGCGTCCCGCCCGACGCGATCCGCGCGTAGATCGCGGACGCCGCGGCCTCGAGGCCGGCGGCGAAGCGCTGCTCTCTGAAGTACGGCGCGATCACCTGGCGGATGATCTGGCCGGCGGCGGCGTCGGGCACGACCGCCTCGAGCCCGTAGCCGATCTCGAAGCGCAGCTTCCGGTCCTGGACGAAGACCACGAGGAGCACGCCGTTGTCGAGCCCCTTCTGGCCGAGTCGCCACTGGTTGAAGAGCCGGTTGGCGACGTCCTCCAGGCTCTCGCCCTCGAGCGAGCGGAAGATCGCGATCGCCATCTGCGTGCCCGTGGCACGCTGGTACTCGGCGAGCTTCGCCTCCAGCCGCCCGCGCTCGCCGGCCGCGAGGAGCCCGGCGTAGTCGTTCACGCGGGCGCCGGGTGCCTGCGGCAGGACGAGGGCGACGGCGAGGAGCGCCGCGAGCAGGCTAGAACTTCACCTTGGGCGCGGTCGCCGCGTCGGGCGTGGCCTCGAAGAACGCCTTCGGCTGGAAGCCCGCCATCGACGCGACGATGGAGCCGGGGAAGAGGCGCAGGCGCGTGTTGTAGTCGCGCACCGCCTCGTTGAACTTCCGCCGCTCCACCGTGATCCGGTTCTCGGTCCCCTCGAGCTGGGTCTGGAGCGCCAGGAAGTTCTGGTTCGACTTGAGGTCTGGATAGCGCTCGACGGTCACGAGAAGACGGCTCAGCGCGCCCGACAGCTGGTTCTGCGCGGCCTGGAACCGCTCGAGCGCCTTGGGATCATTCAGCGCTTGAGGGGTGAGCTGGATGGAGCTGGCACTCGCGCGCGCCCTCGTGACCTCCTCCAGGACCGTCCGCTCCTGCGCCGCGAAGCCCTTCACGGTCTCGACGAGGTTCGGGACGAGGTCGGCGCGGCGCTGGTACACGTTCTGAACCTGCGCCCACTTCTCGTTGACGCTCTGGTCCGCCACGACGAGCTGGTTGTTGACGGAGACCGCCCAGGCGAGGGTGCCGCCGACGGCGAGGACGACGACGACGAGGGCGATCAGGAGGCCACGCGCCATAGCCGGCTTTGATTATATACTTGGCGCCCCGGCGCGACGCTGGGACCAAGGAGGCCTTCCATGGCGACCTACATTTCCCTCGTCAACTACACCGACCAGGGGATCCGGAACATCAAGGACAGCCCGAAGCGCCTCGACGCGGCCAAGAAGATGCTGAAGGACATGGGCGGCGAGCTGAAGCAGTTCTACCTGACGATGGGCAGCCACGACATCGTCACGGTGGTCGAGGCCCCGAGTGACGAGACCGTCGCGAAGTTTGTCCTCATGCTCGCCGCGGGCGGCAACGTCCGCACGACGACGCTGAAGGCGTTCACGGAGGCGGAGTACCGGAAGCTGATCTCGACGCTTCCGTGAGCTCGGGGTCCGCGCTACACTGCGCGCCGTGACGACCGAGCGCCTCCCCGAATACCGCGTCAAGGCGCGGAACACCTCGACGAGCTCGGAGAACAAGATCCACGACGATGCCGTCGCGCGCGCGTACGGGTTCCGCGGCGGGCTCGTGCCGGGCGTGACGGTGTACGCGTACATGACCCATCCGCTCGTCGAGGCGTTCGGCGCGGCCTGGCTCGAGCGCGGCACGGCCGCCGTCAAGTTCGTGACGCCCGTACTGGACGGCGAGGAGCTCACTGTCTCCGGCACGATCACCGGGCGTGACGTCAAGGGCGTGACCGCCACGCTCGTCGCCTCGACGGCAGCGTCCGGCGAGTGCGCGACGCTCAGCGCGACCCTGCCCGCGGGTTCGCCCGTGCCCGTGAACCTCGAGCTCTACCCCGCGGCGCCCCTGCCCGCCGAGCGGCCCGCTGCCACGCGCGCCCGCCTCGACAGCCTCGCGGTGCTTGGCACGCCGGTCAACACTTACGACGAGGCGCGCGCCGCCGAGTATCTCGAGAAGGTCAACGACGCGCTCGGGCTCTACCGCGGCGGGGGCGCCAGGGTCCACCCCGGCTTCTTCCTCGACCAGGCCAACCGGGCCCTCGACCGCAACGTGACGATGAGCCCGTGGATCCACGTGGGGAGCGCCGTCCGCCACCTCGGCGGCGCCCGCGTCGGTGAGACGCTCGCGACGCGGGGCCGCGTCCGCTCGCTCTTCGAGAAGAAGGGACGCGAGTTCGTCGAGCTCGACCTCGTGATCGTCGCCGGCGAGCGGGCTCGCCTCGCCGCCCATGTCCTGCACACCGCGATCTACCGGTTGCCGCCACCCTAGCGGCCGCCCAGGCCAGTCCGCGAGCGTCGGCGCGCGATCGCGGGCCACCCTGCGCCGCACCGTCGGGATTGTCGAGCGCCGGCGGGCGCTCGTCGACGGCCCGTTGATTCGCCCCCGCCCGCGTGCTAGAAACGGGCATTCCCGCGAGGAGGCGGAGCATGGACCTGACCTATTCCCCCGAGGACCGTGCGTTCCGAGAAAAGACTCGGCGCTGGCTCGACGTCAACGTCCCCGAGGACGATCTGAAGACACTCGGCGAGCGCAAGGCGTGGCACCGGCGGCTCTACGAGGCGGGCTATGTCGGCATGCTGTGGCCGAAGGCGTACGGCGGCTGGGAGGCGACGCCGATGCAGCAGGCGATCGTGCAGGACGAGATGGCGCGGGCCGGCGCGCCGCCGGCCATCAACGGGCTCGGGATCGGCTTCATCGGGCCGACGATCATCGTCCACGGCACCGACTGGCAGAAGCAGCGTTACTTGAAGAGGATGCTCACCGCCGAAGAGATCTGGTGCCAGCTCTACTCCGAGCCCAACGCCGGCTCGGACCTCGCGAGCCTCACGACGCGCGCCGACGACCAGGGCGACCACTTCCGCGTCAACGGTCAGAAGATCTGGACCTCGAGCGGGCCGATCGCCGACTGGGGGCTCCTCCTCGCGCGCACCGACTCGAAGGCGCCCAAGCACAAGGGCATCTCGTGCTTCCTCCTGAACATGCGCCAGCCGGGTGTCGAGGTGCGCCCGCTCAAGCAGATCACCGGCTCCTCGCTCTTCTCCGAGGTCTTCATGACCGACGCGCGCGCCGAGACGCGCGACCTCGTCGGCAGCCTCAACCAGGGATGGGCGATCGCGCAGACCACGCTCGGCTACGAGCGCGGCGCCAACTCGCTCGGGCGCGTCACGCGCTACGCGATCGCCTTCAGCCAGCTCGTGAGAGCGACCAAGGAACTGCGGCGCGGCGGCCGATCGCTCCTCGAGGACCCCGTCGTGCGCGCCAAGCTGGGCAAGATCTACGCCGAGCTCGAGGTCCAGCGCTACGCGGCGCTCCGCGTGCTGTCGTCGCTCCAGAAGGGCGAGTCACCCGGGCCGGCCTCGTCCATCACCAAGCTCTCGTACACGGAATTCGAGAAGCGCTACTTCGAGCTGGCGCTCGAGATCCTCGGGCCGTGGGGCCAGCTCATCGCCGCCCGCGACGAGTTCGAGGAGGTCGACACGTCCTCCGGCGAGCCCGGCACGTGGGCGACCGCGTTTCTGTGGTCGCGCGCGGGCACGATCTACTCGGGCTCGTCCGAGATCCAGAAGAACATCATCGGCGAACGCGTCCTCGGCCTGCCCAAGGAAGTGCGCGCCGACCGCCTGAAGGCGTGACGCTGTGGACTTCGCGTTCAGCCCCGACCAGCAGCTCCTGAAGAACTCGGCGCGCGCGTTCCTCGACGAGCACATGACGCCCGCCGCCGTGCGCCTCCTCTGGGATGACCCACGCGGCGAGAGCGAGGCGACGTGGAAGGAGATGGCCCAGCTCGGCTGGCTCGGGCTCTCGCTGCCGGAGGCGTACGGCGGGAGCGCCCTCGGGATGGTCGAGAGCGCGATCCTCCTCGAGGAGATGGGCCGCGCCGCCTGCCCCGGCCCGTACTTCCCGACGGTGCTCGCCGCCCGGGCGATCGAGGAAGCCGGCAGCGACGCGCAGAAGAAGCGCTGGCTCTCGCCGATCGCCACCGGCGACGCGCGGGCGACGATCGCGTTCCTCGACGCCGATCTCGACTGGCGCCCCGACGCGATCCAGACGCTCGCGGAGACGACCGCGGGGGGCTGGGCGCTCTCTGGTCGGAAGCAGTTCGTCCCGTGGGCTCACGTCGCGAGCGTCTTGCTCGTGCCAGCGAAGACGCCCGACGGGCTCACGCTGTTCCTCGTCGATCCAGGAGCCGCCGGGCTCACGCTCGAGCCGGCGCAGATGATGGATCCCGCGACCCGTCTGGCGAGCGTCACGCTGGAGGGGACGCCCGTGACGGGCGCCGCAGTCCTCGGCAAGCCCGGCCAGGCGGGACCGTTGCTGAAAGCACTCCTGAGCCGCGGCGCCGTGGGCGCGGCGGCAGAAATGCTCGGCGCCGCCCGCCGGTGCCTCGACATGGCCGTCGGCTACGCGAAGGTGCGCGAGCAGTTCGGGCAGCCGATCGGCTCCTTCCAGGCGATCCGTCACAAGTGCGCCGAGATGCTCCTGGAGGTCGAGAACTCGCACGCGGCCGTCTACTATGCCGCGTGGGCGCTCGACGCGAAGGCCGAGGACCACGACCTCGCGGCGTCGGTCGCCAAGGCGTACGTCGGCGACGCCGCGCGCCGTGTCTGCGGCGAGGCGATCCAGGTGCACGGCGGCATCGGGTTCACCTGGGAGTACGATCTGCACCTCTACGTCAAGCGCGCGAAGGCGCTCGAGGCGATGTACGGCGACGCCGACTACCACCGTGAGCTGATCGTCCGGCGGGTCGCCGCGTAGTCCGCCGGAGACGCGCGCCGCTCCCCGTGACAGCCCAGGGACCGCCGCTCGACGGCATCCGCGTCGTCGACCTCACGAGCTACATCGCCGGCGCGTACGCCGCGATGCAGCTCGCCGATATGGGTGCCGACGTCGTCAAGGTCGAGTCGCCCGAGGGTGACTCCTTCCGGGAGCTGCCGGGGTTCTTCGGCTGGAACCGCGGCAAGCGCTCGATCAGCGTGGACCTCAAGACCCCGGAGGGCCGTGAGATCGTCGAGCGGCTCGCCGCCCGCGGCGACGTCGTCATGGAGAACATGCGGCCCGGCGTCGCCGACCGCCTCGGCGTCGGCTGGGAGCGGCTCGCCGCTCTCAATCCGCGCCTCGTCTACTGCTCGGTCACCGCCTTCGGCTCCACGGGTCCCGGCGTCGAGCGTCCGGGCTTCGACCCGATCTTCCAGGCGCTCGGTGGCGTGATGACGCTGCAGGGCTTCGGCGGGCCGCCCCAGTACCTCCGCACGGCGCCGACCGACTACTACACGGCGGCGCTGGCGACCCAGGCCATCCTCGCGGCGCTCTTCGCGCGCGAGCGCACCGGGCGCGGCCAGCGCGTCGAGACCTCACTGCTCCGCGGCGTCCTGGCGCTCCAGTCGGGCGTCGCCGTGGACTACCCCGGCAAGCCCGTGCTGATCCGCGACAACCCGACCTACCGTCTCTACCAGACGGGCGATGGCCAGTGGTTCTTCCTCGCGGTCGGCAACCAGTCCTTCTGGGTCAAGCTCTGCAAGGCGCTCGGTCTCGAGCACCTCGCCGACGATCCGCGCTTCGGCTCCTGGATGCTGCGCCTTCAGAACAACCAGGATCTCCTGCCGATTTTCGAGGCGCGGTTCCGCGAGAAGCCCCGTGCCGAGTGGCTCACGGTCCTGGCCACCCACGACATCCCGGCGGCACCGGTGCAGCCGTGGCTCGACTTCTTCGAGGACCCGGCCGTGCGCCACCACGACCTGGTGCACGAGTACGACCACCCCGAAGTCGGACGCCTCCGCATGATCGGCCAGCCGCTCGTCTTCACGGAGACGCCGACGCGCGATCCGGGCCCGCCGCCGACGCTCGGCCAGCACACCGACGCCGTCTTGAGAGAGCTGGGCTACACTAACGCCGACATCGCGGCGCTCCGCGCACGCCGTGTGCTGGGAGGCCCGCGCCCATGACGTACGAGACGATCCTCTACGAGGCGGCCGACGGCGTCGTCACGATCACCCTCAATCGGCCCGAGGTCCACAACGCGATGAACGAGCAGATGCGCCAGGAGCTGACGCGCTGCTTCGGCGACCTGGCCACGAGCGATGCGGCGCGCGTCGTCGTCGTCACGGGCGCCGGCGAGCGCGCGTTCTCCGCGGGCGCCGACATTCGCGAGTTCGTCGAGCCGCAGGTGCCCGTCCGCTTCCGCGAGAGCCGGAAGCGCGTGGACTTCCGTCAGGCGATGGACCGCTGCCCGCAGCCGATCATCGCCGCCATCCGAGGCTACGCCCTCGGCGGCGGGCTCGAGCTGGCGCTCGCGTGCGATATCCGGCTCGCGTCGGAGGACGCGCAGCTCGGCCTCACCGAGGTCAACCTCGCGATCATTCCCGGAGGCGGCGGCACCCAGAGGCTCCCGCGCCTGGTCGGCCGCGGCCGAGCCCTCGAGATGATCCTGACTGGCGCGCGCATCGACGCGCGCGAGGCGTGGCGCATCGGGCTCGTCGAGCGCGTCGTTCCCGCGGCGGACGTGCTCGCTGCGGCGCGTGAGCTCGCCCGCACGCTCGCCGAGAAGGCGCCGGTGGCGCTCCGTTACGCCAAGGAGGCGGTCGTCAAAGGCCTCGAGCTGCCGCTCGCCGACGGGCTCCGCCTCGAGAACGACCTGGCCACGCTCCTCCGCACGACCGAGGACAGGGTCGAGGGCGCGAAAGCGTTCCTCGAGAAGCGCAAGCCCCGCTTCACGGGCAAGTAGTCGCAGTGCCCTTCGCCTACTACGCGCGTCTGACCCGACGCCAGCAGGCGGTCTACCGGAAGAGCGACGAGGTCACGGAGATCCGCCTGGAGCGGCCGGCCGACCTCCATCCGCGTGTCGAGGCGCTCCAGGCCGCGCTTCGATCGGAGGACCGGGCGGCGACCCAGGAGGCAAGCCGCGCGGTGATCCGGGGACTGTGCGAGGCGATGGGGCTGCCACCGGTGCAGGTCGAGGTGCTGGCGGCGCGGCCCCACGCGCGCTGGGGCGAGCTCCACGGCCTCTACGTGAACGCGCGCGGTAAGCCGCCGAAGGTCCAGCTCTGGATGCGGACCGCGAAGCAGAAGCGGGTCGTGGCGTTCAGGACGTATCTACGCACCCTTTTGCACGAGGTCGGGCACCACGTGGATTACACAGGGCTGCGACTGCCGGAGTCGTATCATACGGAGGGGTTCTACAAGCGGGAATCGAGCCTGTTCCACCAGCTCGTCGAGCCCGTCTCACTGGAAAGGAGGACAGCGATGCCCACGATGGAGGAGTACGCCAAGCAGCCGGCCGCGGAGCGGATGAAGCGTCTCGCCCGCACGGGCGACGAGCTCGCCGCCGCGATCAAGGGGCGCGATGAGGCCGTGCTGGCCCGCCGCCCCGACGCGAAGAACTGGGCGGCGAAGGAGTGCGTCTGTCACCTGCGCGACACGGAGGAGATGTTCATGGCGCGCTTCAACCAGATCATGGCGATGGACAACCCCAAGCTCTCCTTCGACCCCGCGACCCCCGACCGCTGGGCCGCGGAGCGCCAGTACTTGAGACACGACGTCCAGGAGGCCTTGGCCCACTTCCGCAAGCGCCGCGCGGAATCGCTGGCGTTCCTCGAGACGCTCACGCCCGAGCAGTGGAAGCGCGGCGCCACCCACGCCACTCGGGGACTCATGACGATCGACGACTTCGTCACGCTGATCGCGTGGCACGACGACAACCACCTCGACCAGCTACGGCGCGCGCTGGAGGGTCGGGCGTGAGGTGAGCCCGCCGGCCGGGCGTTACTCCGGCGACTATCCGCGACGTTGGCTCGGGGGCGACCATCCCCGACTTCCCGCGCTGGCCGCAACGCCGCGGCTTCACCCGTCGCCCCGAGGGCGACGCGGCGGGCTCCCCCGGATAGTCTAGCCGACCCGGTCTACTCGGGCTCGCAGACCTCGTGCGCGTCGTGCCCGAAGATCTTGATCAGCCGCTCGCCGTGGCTCGGGTGGATCGAGAGCTGGCTCGACAGGAGCTGGGCGTCGGCGCCGGTGCGAATGGCGAGCGCCGCGAGCTGGATCAGCTCCGCCGCCGCCCAGGAGACCATCTGGACGCCCAGGACTTTCTCGGTCGCCCCGTCGAAGACGAGCTTCAGGAAGCCGCCGTCCTCGCCGGTCGCCCTTCCGTTCGACGCGCCCGCCAGGTCGTGACTGGCGACGTGGCACTTGACGCCGCGGCGCAGCGCCTCGGCATGCGTGAGTCCGACGCGCGCGACCTCCGGCGTCGTAAAGATCGTCTGGGGGACCACCGCGTAATCCACGGTCTGGACGTCGCCGCGGAGTGCGTTGAGCGCCGCAAGCTTCCCCTCGTAGGCCGCCGTGGGCGTGAGCTGCTGGTTGCCCGCCGCGTCGCCGGCCGCGTAGACGTGGGGCAGCGACGTCCGGAGGTGCGCATCGACCTGTAAGCCCAACCGACCGGTCTCGAGCCCGATCGCGTCGGTCCCCGCGCGCCGCGGGTTGTAGCGGCGTCCGACCGCGAGGCAAACCTGTTGCGCCGTGACCGTGAGCGGCGCGCCGTCTTTCCTCACGTGCGCGGTGACCGCGCCGCGCTCGCCCGAGAGGCGCTCGAGGGTCGCGCCGAGGTGGAAGCTCACGCCACGGCCCTCCAGAATCTTCCTGATGTACGCCGAGACATCGCCGTCGAGCGCCGGCAAGATCTCGGCCTCACGGACGATCACGGTCACGCGCGAGCCGAGGTCGCTGAACGCCCCCGCCATCTCGAGGCCGATCACACCGCCGCCGACGAGCACGAGACTCTCGGGGAAGCGCGGCAGAAAGAGGACGTCGTCGGAGGTGATCGCGAGCTCGCGACCCGGGACCGGCGGCACGACCGGCTCGGAGCCTGCGGCGATGACGATCTTGTCGCCGTGGACGCGCTGGCCGTCGGCCTGGACCATGTGAGCGTCGACGAAGCGCGCCTCGCCGAGGTAGACCTTCGCGCCAGACTTCTCGAAGGCCGCGGCGGGCGGCTGGAGCTCGCGGACGATCGCATGCTGGCGGCGGACGACCGTGTCCCAGTCGAGCGTGACCGGACCCGTCCGCGTGCCGAAGGCCGCCGCTTCCTTGACCAGCCGGTGAATCCGCCCAGACCTTACCAAGGTCTTCTTGGGGATTCACCCGCGGTTGATGCAGGTCCCTCCGAGCGGGCCCGAATCGACGAGCGCGACGCGGGCGCCGAGCTTCAACCCTTGCTTGAGCGCGTTGATGCCGGCCGCCCCACCGCCGATGACGAGCAGGTCGTATTGGTTCATGCCCTACCTCCCCCGGTCTCCTTTCCCCTCAACGAGGCCTCGGGCCACGTGGGCGGCGCCGAGGAGCGCCGCCCGAGGCTCCAGCATGAGCGATACCGGGATCGACGCCATGAGCTCCGCGAATCGTCCCTTGTCGCAGAACGCGGTGACGAACGTCCCGTCGGCGAGCTTCGCGCGGATCTTCGGGGCGATCCCCCCGCCGACGAACACACCCCCCACCGCCAGCGCCTTGAGGGCGAGGTTGCCCGCCTCGGCGCCGTAGACCGCGGCGAAGAGGTCGAGCGCCTGGACGCAGAGCGGGTGGCCGCCCGCCAGGCCGACCTCGGACACGACCGCGCTCGGGTCGCCGGTCGCGATCCGGTCGTGGAGCCACGAGGGCTCCGGCAGACCACCGGTATCGCGGAGAAACCGATAGACGTTGTAGAGACCGGGTCCCGAGAGCACGCGCTCGTAGCTGACCCGGCCGAACTCCTTCCGGAGGCAGCGGAGCAGCTCTGTCTCGAGGTCGGTGCGCGGCGCGAAGTCGACGTGTCCGCCCTCGGAGGCGACGACGAGATGGCGCTGGCCGTCCCAGATCAAGAGCGCCTCGCCCAGCCCCGTGCCCGCCGCGATCAGGACCATGTTCCCCCGGCGCGCGGCGCCGTGCTGGAGGGGCTCGAGGGCCGTCGGCGGGAGCGTGAGCACGCCGTAGCCCGTCGCCTCGAGGTCGTTGAGCAGCCGGACCCGCCGCGCGGGAAGGCTCGCCGCGAGCGTCGCCTCATCGAGCTGCCAGGGGAGATTGGTCGTGACACTCCGCCCGTTCACGACGGGCCCGGCGACGCCGAAGCACGCAGCCTCGACCGCCGGCCGCGTCCCGCCGTCGAGGAAGCGCGCCACGGCGTCCTCGAAGGCCGGGAACTCGCGGCTTGGCAGCGTCGCCTCGCGCTCGAGCACGAGCGCGCCGTCGCGAAGCTCGAACAGGGCGAGCGCCGTCTTGGTCCCGCCGACGTCGCCGGCCAGGATCACTACTTCTTGGCCCCCGAGTAGATGTCCGTGATCGTCTTGAGGAACCGGACGGCGTCGGGCTTCCTTCGCTGGAAGGAGTTGCGCCCGATGATCGAACCGAAGCCGCCGCCGTCCCGGATCGCTCGGACCTGCTCGAAGACGGTCTCGTCGGTGTCGGCGGCGCCGCCCGAGAAGATGACGACGCGCCGTCCGTCGAAGGCGGCCTGGACGACGTGACGCACGCGCTCGGCGAGCGTTCCGAGGGGGACACCCTCCTTCTCGTAGACCTTCTTCGCCGCGGCCTGCTCGAGGTGCGCCGAGGGCAGCTTCACCTTGATGACGTGGGCGCCGAGCTGGGCGGCGATGTGCGCGGCGTACGCCGTGACGTCGATCGCGGTCTCGCCCTCCTTGGAGAGCCCCGAGCCGCGCGGGTACGACCAGACGACCACGGCGAGCCCGCGCTGCTTCGCCTCCTCGGCGAGGGCGCGGAGCTGGCCGTACATCGTCAGCCGGTGCTCGGAGCCGGGATAGATCGTGAAGCCGATCCCGACGCAGCCGAGGCGCACGGCATCCTCGACGCTCCCCGTGATCGCCTGCGCCGGGTCGCGTTCCTCGAGCAGCACGTCGTGGTTGCTGAGCTTCAGGATCAGCGGCACCTGGCCCGCGAACTCGCGCGCCCCCGCCTCGAGGAAGCCGAGCGGTGCCGCGTAGGCGTTACACCCGGCCTCGATCGCCAGCTCGAAGTGGTAGCGCGGATCGTACGCGGCCGGGTTCATCGCAAAGGACCGCCCCGGCCCGTGCTCGAACCCCTGGTCCACCGGCAGAATCACGAGGCGTCCGGTGCCTGCGAGCACGCCGTGGTTCAGAAGGCGCGCGAGGCTCGTCAGCGTCCCGGCGTTGTCGCTGCCGTACCAGCCCAGGATTTCCCTCACCCGCGCCGTCATCATTCGGCCCTCCTAGGGAACGATACTCCGGCAGGTTCCTGGTCTAGCCGCCGGCCGGCTGCTCGACGTGGCCGCCGAACTTGTGGCGCATCGCCGAGAGCACCTTCTCCGCAAAGGTGTGTCCCTGCCGCGAGCGGAAGCGCGCATAGAGGGCGGCGGAGAGGACGTCACAGGGGACGGCCTCCTCGATCGCCGCCATGATCGTCCACCGCCCCTCGCCGGAGTCCGCGACGACGCCCGTGTAGTTCGAGAGCGTCGGGTTCTCGGCCAGCGCCTGCGCCGTGAGGTCGAGGAGCCAGGAGCTGACGACGGAGCCGCGGCGCCACAGCTCCGTGATGTCCGCGATGTTGAGGTCGTACCGTAGCTCCTCCGGCAGCTCCTTCGAGCTCGCGTTCTTGAAGATGTCGAGCCCCTCCGCGTACGCCTGCATCAGACCGTACTCGATCCCGTTGTGGACCATCTTGACGAAGTGGCCGGCACCCGAGGGCCCGCAGTAGAGGTAGCCGTGCTCCGCGGTCCCGCCTTGCGTCTCGCGCCCTGGCGTGCGCGAGATCGTCCCCATCCCGGGAGCGAGCGTCCGGAAGATCGGGTCGAGGCGCTCGACGACCGCCCGGTCGCCGCCGATCATCAGGCAGTAACCGCGCTCGAGCCCCCAGACGCCGCCGCTCGTACCGACGTCAAGGTAGTTGATCCTCCTCTCGCGCAGCGCCCGGCTCCGGCGCACGTCGTCCTTGAAGTAGGAGTTGCCGCCGTCGATGAGCGTGTCGCCGGGACTGAGCCGCCTGGCGAGATCCATCACGACCTGCTCGGTCGCGGCGCCCGCCGGCACCATCACCCACGCGACGCGCGGCGCCGCGAGCTTCGCCACGAAGTCGTCGAGCGTCGTGGTGCCGACCGCGCCCTCGCCCGCGAGCTCCTGGACGACCTTCGCGTTCCGCGCCCACGCGACGACCTTGTGGCCGCCCCGCATGAGCCGCCGCGCCATGTTCCCGCCCATCCGGCCCAGGCCCACCATCCCGATCTGCATGATGTCCGTCCTCCTCACCGCGTTCCGCTATCCGATCGCTTGCGCGACGGCCGACCGCAGCGTCTGGAGCCCGCGCCTGACATCGGTGTCCAGATGGATCCGCAGGGCGCGGCGGCCGCGCTCGACGAGCACCTGGAGATCCCCACGCGCCTGCGCGGCCTTCACGACGCCGAACGTGTATGCTTGCCCGGGCACGGCGAGGTCCGCCGCGTCGTCGCACGTGATCTGGAGGAACACGCCCGTGTTCGGGCCACCCTTGTACGCCTGCCCGGTGGAGTGCAGGAAGCGCGGTCCGAAGCCCACGCACGTCGCGACGCGGTAGCGATCCCGGATGGCCCGGCGCATCGCCTGCAGCTCGGCCTCGTGCGCCGCGTTCATCTCGATGTAGGCGAGGATCGCGACGTAGTGCCCCGGCTCGATCGTCCCCAGGTGCGCTCGGAGCGTCGCGGCGAGGCTCCGGTCGCTCACGAGCGTCGGCGACTCCGGCGGCAGCTTCCCCGTTTTCTCGTACTCGTCCGTCAGCCGGCGCGTGGCGATCTTGCTCGCCTCGACGTCGGGCTGGTCGAACGGGTTGATGCCGAGCACGGAGCCCGCAACAGCCGTCGCGAACTCCCACCGGAAGAACTCGGCGCCCGCGTCGTAGGAATCGTCCAGCGTGATCCTGACAACCGGGTGTCCCGCGTGCTCGAGTGCCTCGACCGCTTCGTCCTGGCGAGCGTCCGGAGCGGACGCGAGCCGGAGGTACACGAAGAGGCGGTCGGCGCCGTAGACCGCGGGCGGCCCGAGCGGCTCGCGGTCGACCGGGATCAGCCCCTTCCCCTCCTTGCCCGTCGATTCGGCAAGGAGCTGCTCGAGCCACGCCCCGAGGTCGTAGATCGCAGGCGACGCGACCAGCGTGACCTTGTCGCGACCGTGCGTCGCGAGGACGCCCAGGATGACGCCGAGGACGGCGCCGGGATTATTCTCCACGGGCACGTTCGGAGCGCACGCGTTCGCCATCTCCTGTGCCCGCCCGAGGAACCGCGCCACGTCGAGGCCCATGACCGCGGCCGGGACCATGCCGAAGTCGGAGAGCGCCGAGTAGCGCCCGCCGATCGATGGCAGGCCGAAGAAGACCTGGCGGAACCGGTCGGCCTCGGCGACCTGCTGGAGCCTCGAGCCCGGATCGGTGATCGCGATGAATCGGCCGCCCGCGCGCTCCGCCCCGACGACCTGCCGGGCGCGCTCGAAGAAGTACTGCTTGAAGATGTTCGGCTCGAGCGTGCTCCCGGACTTCGACGAGACGATGAAGAGCGTCTTCGCGACGTCCACCTTCCGCTCGAACGCCCGGATCTGGGCGGGATCGGTGGAGTCGAGCACGAGCACCTCGGGGAATCCGGCGATCCGGCCGAACGTCTCCTTCAGCACCTCGGGGCAGAGGCTCGAGCCTCCCATGCCGAGCAGGAGCGCCCGCGTGAAGCCCTCACGCGCGACGTCGTCGGCCACGCGGCGGAGGCGGTCGATGCGGCTCGCCTGGTCCTCGGCGATCCCGAGCCAGCCGAGCCAGCTCGCTTCGTCGGCGCTCGTCCAGAGGCTGGCGTCGCGCGCCCAGAGGCGACGCACTTTCCCCGCTGCCGCCCACTCCTCGAGCGTCTTCCGCACGCGCTTCTCGAGATCGGGGGGCAGCGTCCGTGTCTGGCCGTCCATCGCTACCGCCCGTGGATGAGCCCGGACTCCTGTAGTTCCATGCGCGGCGCCGACGTGCCGACGGTCACGGCGACCCGCGCTGCCGAGTCAGCTCGCTCACGGAGGTCCCGTCGGCGACCAGGACGGTGTCCGCGGTCCCGAGGAAGAGCCCCGTGTCCACGACGCCGGGGATTGCGTGGATCGCGCGCTCGAGCCCGGGCGGGTCCGCGATCGGTCCCACCGCGCAGTCCAGGATGACGTTTCCGTTGTCGGTCACGAAGGGGTGCTCGGCGACCATCCTGAGCGTGGGCCGGGGGCCGAGCGCCGCGAGGCGGCGCCGGCACAGGGGCAGCGCGAACGGGATGACCTCGACGGGCAGCCGACCCCGGCTGCCGAGCCGCGGAACGAGCTTGTCACGCTCGACCAGGATGATCTGGCGCCGAGACGCCGCCGCCACGATGCGCTCGCGCACCAGGGCTCCGCCGTACCCTTTGATCAGGTTGAGGTCGGGATCGACCTCGTCGGCTCCATCCACCGTGACATCGATGTCCGCCTCGAGGCCGACCAGCGGGATGCCGAGCTCCCTCGCGAGCTCGGCCGTCGCCTCCGAGACGGGCACGCCGCGCACGCGGAGGCCGTCGCCCACACGGGCGGCGAGAGCCCTCACGAACGCTGTCGCGGCTCGGCCCGCGCCGAGCCCCACGGCGGTGTCGTCCTTGACGAACCCGAGGGCCCGGCGAGCGAGCGCACTGAGCGGTTCCGCTGGGTCGAGGTGCACGCTTTCCGCCCCCATAACACGATCGGCTCACTGCCGCCAGCATACCCCCTTGGCCTGCTCCCGCGGACCGCCGGAATCCCGCCCGTCCTTGCACTCATCGCAAGGGCCAGGAGGATGCGAGCATGGACGCTGTCCTTGCGCTGCTGTTCATCGCCGCGCTGATCGCCGGTCCTCTCGGCGTGTTGGCGGTGCGCGATCGCCGGCGCGAGTCCGCCGAGGCCGTCCTCGCCGACATTCGGGCGGCCGTCAGGCGACGGCTGCGCGGCGAGTCCCTGCTTTCGGTCCAGGTGGTGCCCGCGACGCTCACGCGGCCCGGGCGCGTGGTGCTCTCCACGCCCACCGGCTACGAGTACCTGACCAAGGCCGTGTGGACGACGGTCGCGAGGCGCGTGCCTGCGGGCTACGAGCTCGTCGTGACACGTCCGAGCCCTGTCGCACCGGAGCAGAGCGACCGAGCGCTCCCGCGCGCGGCCTGACAAGCTCCTGGTCTAGTCGTCCTCACGGACGTCGCCGTCCCACTCGATGGCGATGCCACGCTGGACCGACTGCGACGCCGGGCAGCCCTTCTCGTGCACCTCGATGGCCCGGAGCGCGTCCGGCCGCTTGCCCTTCGGGACCTTGACCGTGTAGCGGACCTTGATGCGGGTGACGAGCGGCTTGCCGTCGACGTTCTCGATGAAGCCCTCGACGTCGGCGGTGAGCCGGTCCGGCTGGGTGGGGATCTTGCGCGCCGCTAGCGCCCCGGCTAGCGTGCCCGTCATTCAGCCGCCGACGGCGGCGACGAGATGGTCGAGCGTGGTCGGCGCCTCCTGCTCCGGCTCCACGCGCGCCGCAGCGGGCCCTTGTCCTTGATGATCCTGACCTTCGAGACGTGAATCAGCTCAGCCATACGTGTCCTCCCCGGAGCTCAGCCCTCCGTGACGATGCGCTGGAGGGCCGCGTGCTGCTCGGTGTCAGCGCATCCCATGAGCACGTCCCCGGCCTGGAGCACGCGCTCCTGCGATGGGTTGAAGACATGGCGCTGCGTCGCCCCCTCGCGCAAGGCAAACACGATCACGCCGGTCCGTTCCTGGAGCTTCAGCTCGCTCAGCGCCTGGCCCACCACTGCGGGGCCGACCGTGACCTCCTGGACGCGCGTCGCGCCCGGCTCCCGGAGCATCGCGTCGAGGAGATCCACGACGTTCGGGCGCACCATCGCGGAGGCCAGACGCAGGGCGCCGATCGTGGCCATGGAGACGACCGCGCCGGCGCCCGCTTTGAGGAGCTTCGGGCCCGCGTCGTGCGCGACCGCCCGCGTCACGATCCGCATCGTCGGGTTCAGCTCGTGCGCCGACATGAGCGCGAAGAGGTTGTCCTTGTCCGAGGGCATGCACGCGACGAGCCCGTGTGCTACCTCGACCCGGGCCCGGTGGAGCACGTCGCTCGTGGTCGCGTCCCCGATGATGTAGAGCATCCCCTCGCCGAGCTTCCGGATCGCTTCCTCCTTCGTCGAATCGATCTCGATGCAGATGAAGGGCCGGCGCGTCCTGAGCAGCTCCCGCGCGACGTGTCGCCCCGTCTCCCCGCCGCCGCAGACGACGATGTGGTCCCGCAACGCTGCGATCTGTCGCTCCATCCTTCGCTTCTCCCATAGGTTCACAAGGTCACCCTCGACCCAGAACGCGGTAAGCGCGCCGATCCCGTACACGAGGCTCCCGCGGCCGGTGACGATGAGCGCGATCGTGAACCAGCGGCCGGCCCGCGACAGCGGATGGACCTCCTCGAAGCCCACCGAGGATATGGCGGTGACGGTCATGAACAGCGAGTCGAAGAGCGTCCACTTCTCGATGAGCTGGTAGCCGATGGAGCCGATCGCGATGACCCCGACGAGGAGGACCAGGACCTGCTTGATCCGGGCCGTCGACTTCACGACGCCGAGACGCCCACGTCGGCCGCCGCGAGCTGCGCGCGCAAGTCGTCGCCCCGGTCGACGCGGTACAGGATCGCTCGAAGCCCGGCGCCCGCGGCCGCGGCGACGTTGGGCTCGTGGTCGTCGACGAACACGCAGGCGTCCGGGGGCAGCCCGTGCCGGTCACACGCGAGCGCGTAGATCTCGGGCTCAGGCTTGACGAGCCCGATCTCCGCCGAGCACACGATGTCGTCGAAGAGACCGGCGATGCCGAGGACCTTGCCGAGCCGTTCCCGCAGCGTCGTATCGCTGTTACTGAGGATCGACGTGCGATGGCGGGGTCGGAGCACGCGGATGAGCGCGATGTTCTCGGCGATCGGCCCGTGCGTCGCGCGCCATTGCGCGTGGAGGGGCGGCAACGGGCGGCCGGCGACCTGCTCGAGAGCGCGGTGAGCGCCGGCGAGCCAGGCGTCGCGGTCGCCGCGCCCCCGCTGCAGCCGAGACCACGCGTCCCCGTCATAGAGGGTGGCGCGGAGGCTGCCCTGCGGCAGGCCGTGCTCGGCCTCGAGCGCGCGGGCCGCTTCCCACTCCATGTTCCAGATCACCCCGCCGAAGTCGAAGATGACGGCGCGCGGCGACGTGGTCATGGCTTGGGACGGGAACCGACGCCGTGCCTGCGAGGGTCGCTGAACGGCTTGTCCTCCTGCTTCGGGGCCGTCACCGCGACCCAGCCGCGGCGCTTCATACACTCCTCGTCGAGGTTGCTGCCCTTGGAGCACTCGGCGTAGTCGCGGCGGAACTCTTCCGTCGTGTACTTCTCGCCGATTTTCATCCATTCGCGCTCGTCGTCGCTCGCGCAGCCCGCGACCACCACCGCCAACCCCAGACCGGTCAGGATCGTCGCGGGGCGCGCCATTCTGGCCGCATTGTACCGCGACTCGGGTGCAGTCCGGCCCGGAGGACGGAGCCGTGCCCATCGCCCACGCCAACGGCGTCGACCTCCACGACGAGGACACCCGATCGAGCCCTCGCGCTTCAGGCGAGGGGAGACGTGGGCGGCCTGACGAGCACGTAGCCCACGCCTGCACGCTCGAGCCAGACGCGGCAGAGCTGATCGAGCCGGTAGCGGCGCGTGACACTCGCCGCAGTCGGGCCGGCGGGATCGTTCACCAGGACCTCGTCGCCCTCGCAGCCCGTGAGCACCAGGAGGTGCCCGCTGGTCTCGGGCATCGCGGCGCCAACGAGCTCCCCCGCGCCGTAGGTGACGGAGGCGATCACGGGCAGACCCTGCTCGAGACACCACGCCGCCGACGCCCAGTCGGGGAACCTCAAGAGGTAGCCGGCCACGCCGTGGCGCCCCGCGGCACTGATCGCCGCCGGCCAGACGCCGTAGCGGTCGAGGGCGGGGTGGAAGATCTCGCGCGCGAGCGACGCGACCTCCACGCGCTCGCCCCAGTACGCGAGGACCATCGCGACGCTGGCGGGGGAGCAGATCCGCATCCGAATCGCCGCGTCGGCTTCCATCTGGCTCAGCGCGGGCACCGCAAGGCGCGTGGCGCTGGCGGACCGCGCGCCGGAGGGAGCCGCGAGGCTACCGTCCCACGCGGAGAGGCTCACGAGCCACGGCGCCGCGAAGGGGGCATGCCGACCCTCGCCGCGGACGCGCAGGCGCACGCGGACCGCGCTTGCCGGCGGCTCCGCCACGAACTCGTCGATCTCCGCAGCCAACCCCTCGGCCCGCGCGGCGAGCGGCGCGAAGCGCGCCGCGCCAATCGTCGCGCCGGCGACCCACGCCGACCACCGGCCGGCGCGTTGCACCGAGACCTCGAACCTGAAGCTCGCGCGGGCGGAGCTCAGCGCGCTGAACGCAGGCACGAGATGACGCGCCGCCTTCCGCGGCCGCCACTCTGGGAGATCGACCACCGCGTCGTCGTCGTCGAGTCGTGGTGTCGGCGCGGCCTCGACGTCGCGGCGGCACGACGGGGGAATGACGTCCGCGAGGACGCTCGACGGCCAGCCGGAGGCTGCGAGGAAGAGATCAGTCGGCATCAGGGGAGGCCAGCTGGATTGTCGGGGGCGTGGGCGGGAAAGCGCCCGCCCACGGCATCCCCTGGTGTAGTTGCGCAGGCTTGGCTGCGCGTCCCGGACAAACCGGGATCAGGGACCTTCAGACTTGGGCGCCGCTCGTGCCGCTAGCAGGCTCCGGACGGCGCGGCCGCTAGGTCCGGTGGCAGGGTCTCCATCCAACACCTCCTGTGTCCGAGTGGGCCCACAACGACGCACCGGGCGTCCCCGGCAGCGCCGTACTCCCTCTTTACTCCCCGCCCGGCGCCTCGTCAAGCGCCGAAGGCGACGTCACCGCGCCGCGCCGCGCAATCGAGGATCGAGCACATCGCGCAGCGCGTCGCCGAGCATGTTGAACCCGAAGACGGCCAGCGAGATCGCCACCCCGGGCCACACGGCCATCCACGGCGCGCGGAACATGTACGTGCGGCCCGAGCCCGAGAGCATCGCGCCCCACGACGGGAAGGGCGGCGGCACGCCGAAGCCGAGGAACGAGAGCGACGACTCCGCCAGGATTGTGGCGCCGAGCCCGATCGTCGCCAGGATGATGATCGTCGCCATGACGTTGGGCAGGATGTGGCGGGCGATGATGCGCGCGTGGCCGCAGCCGAGCGCGCGGGCCGCCTCGACGTACGTCGACTGGGCCACCGCGATCGCGGCGCCGCGGATCACGCGCGAGTTGATCGCGGCGATGAGGATGGCGAGCGCGACCACGAGGTTGAGAAGCCCGGGGCCGAGGACGGCCATGACCGAGAGGATGATCACCAGATACGGGAAGGACAGCCACGCGTCGACGAGCCGCTGGATCACGAGGTCGTAGGCCCCGCCGAAGTAGCCGCTCGACACGCCGATCACCGTCGCGAGGAAGATCGCGAGGCCGATCGTCGCAAAGCCCACCGTGATCGACACGCGTGCGCCGTAGACGACGCGGCTCCACATGTCGCGGGAGAGGTTGTCCGTGCCGAGCCAGTGGGCGGCGCTCGGCGGCTTCATGCGCGCACCGCGGACCGTCTCATCGTAGTCGTAGGGCGCGATCCGCTCGGCGAACGCCGCCATCACCAGCATCGCGACGACGATCAGGGCGCCGAGCGCGCCGAGCGGCTTGCGCCGCGCGAACCGCCCGACGCCTCGCAACACTCGCGCGAGCGCGACGGACCGGTCGCGTTCGAGCGCGGGCTCCGCCCGCGTCCCCTCGGCTGGGCCGCTTTCGCGCGCGGGCTTTGCCCGCGCACCCCTCGGGAAGGCCTCGGAGGGGGCCACCGAGGCCCCCTCCGATTCAGTATCGGATTCGCGGATCGAGGACGGCATAGAGCGCGTCGACGGCCAGGTTGATCATGACGATCGTCGAGACGACGACCAGGTTTACGCCCTGGATCACGGGATAGTCGCGCTGGTTGATCGCGTCGAAGAGGAAGCGGCTCATGCCGGGCAAGCCGAAGACCGTCTCGATGATCACCGTGCCGCCGATGATCTGCGGCAGCTGCGTGCCGAGCAGCGTGACGACCGGGATGATCGCGTTGCGAAGCCCGTGCTTCATCACGATCACCCGCTCGCCGAGCCCTTTCGCCCAGGCCGTCCGCACGTAGTCCTGGCGCAGCACCTCGAGCAGCATGCCGCGCGTGAGCCGCATCAGCGCCGCCCCCGCGCCGATGCCGAGGATGAGCGCGGGCAGGAGGTACTGCGCGACGTGCGCCAGGGGGCTCTTCGAGAACTCGGTGAACTCGGTGACGGGCCGCCACCCCCACCAGATCGCGGGCAGCACGATCAGGAGCGTCGCGAGCCAGAAGCCGGGGACGGAGAGGCCGAAGATCGCCGCGCTCCGCGCGACGTAGTCCTGGATCGTGTCTTGGCGCGCGGCCGAGAGGACGCCGACGGGCAGCGCGATCAGCAGCGCGAACGCGAGCGCGAAGACGGCCAGCTCCATAGTCACGGGCAGGCGCTGGCCGATCTCCCGGAGCACCGGCCGCCGCGTCCAGAGCGACTCGCCGAAGTCGCCCCGCGACACGCGCCCCAGCCACTCGAAATACTGCACGAAGAGCGGCCGGTCGAGCCCGAGCTTCGTCCGCAGCTCCTCGACGTCCTTCGCGTACGCCTTCTCCGCGAGCATGAGCTGGACGGCGTCGCCGGGGAGGAGGCGCGGCAGCGTGAAGACGATCAGCGACGCGATCAGGAGCGACGGGATCGCGATCAGCAGGCGTTTCGCGAGATACCGCTTCAGCACCGGCGCCGGTGACCCAGGCTAGCGATCGAGCCAGGCCGCCATCAGCCGACCCCCGTAGTCGTAGCCGAAGCTCGGCGCGTAGTTCTTCAGCGCGCCCTCCCAGACGCCGATGTACACGCCTGACGGCATCTGCACGTAGTACTGCTGCTTGGCCAGGTGGCGCTGGATGTCGAAGATGACCTCGCGCCGCTTGGCGAGGTCGACCGTGCGTCGCTGGCGGACGAGCATGTCGGACACCACGGGATCGTTGATGTGGCTCTGGTTCTTGAGCTCTTCCGGGTAATACTGGCCGAAGAGGAAGTTGTCGGGCTCGAGGAACCCCGTCTGTGGCCCGTACGTCATCGAGTCGAACTTGCCGTAGAAGCACGTCGAGATGTAGGCGCCGTACTCTTTCGTGTCGAGCCTGACGTCGATCCCGACATCCTTGAGGGACTTCTGGACGAGCTGCATGGAATCGACCAGGATCGTGGAGCCATAGGTCGTGAAGCACATGCTGGCCGGAAAGCCGTTGGGGTATCCGGCGGCGGCCAGCAGTCGCTTGGCCTGGGCCGGATCGTACGCGTAGTACTTGGCTCCCTCGCCGAGCTTGTCCATCGGCACCGACCACTCCCTGAGCGCGGCCGGCACCGGCGGGTTGATCACCCCCACGCCCTCGAACACAGCGTCGATGATCGCCTGGCGGTCGATGGCCAGCGACATCGCCTGGCGCACCCGGACGTCGCTGAACGGCTTCGCGTCGGTGCGCATCGAGATGTGGCTCATCACGGCGGAGGGGAACTCGACCGTCTTGAGGTTCGGACGCTTCTGCTTGAGTGTGTCCTTGATCTGGACCCAGTCGGTCCGGTTGATGGTGCCCGGGAACTCCCAGCCGAGGTCGTACTTGCCGGCGAGGAACGCGGCGATGCGGGAGGCGTTGTCCTCGTCCACCGCCATCTCGACTCGGTCGATGTACGGCAAGCCCGCGATGAAGTAGCCGGGGTTGCTGACGAAGGTCAGTCCCACGTTGGGCCGGTAGGCGTCGAGCATCCAGGGGCCGGTGCCCACGACCGACTCCGCCTTCTTGAGATCGCCGTACTTCTCGACGACCTCTCTCGCGATGATCGCGACCGCCATGGGGTTCGCCAGCATGTCGAGGAACCACACGAAGGGCTCCTTGAGCGTGAACTTCACGGTGTGCCTGTCGACCGCCTCCACCTTCTCTAGCGACCTGAGCATGTAGGCGTTGGCGTTGCCTTTCACGGTGAGGAAGTGGTTGACGCTGTACACGACGTCGTCGGCCGTCAGCTCGCGCCCGTTCACCGGCGGCTTGTTGTGCCAGCGCACACCCTTCCGGAGCTTGAAAACATACGTCGTCTCGTTGGGCTGGCTCCACGACTCGGCCAGGTCGCCCTCGATCGCGAACGTGCCGGGGACCACGTTCGGCCCCGCCTTGTGCTTGAGCAGGCGGCTGTGGGTGAAGCTCAGTGCGATGTGGGTCTTGTAGGAGATGGTCTGGAAAGGATCGAAGTGCGGCGGGTCCCAGGTGCGGAGCGCCAGCGTGCCGCCCCGCTTCGGCGTCTGGCCGCGCGCGTGCGACGGTCGGACGGCCGTCGCGGCGAGCGCGATGCCGCCGAGCTTCAGTACGTGGCGACGGCTGAGATCCATGGGGCCCCTCCCGTGGTTCGGTGTTCGGAGTGCGCGTCAGGTGCTCTCGGCGATCACCGCCAGGGCCTGGTCGAACACCCCGAGCGTCTTGTCGACGTCCTCGTCCGTGTGGGCGAGCGAGACATAGATCTTGTTGACCGCCTTCACCACGCCGCGCCGCAGAAGCTCCGCGTTGAAACGCTTGATCCGCTCGCGGTCCGCCGTGAGCGTGGCCCGGTAGTCCACGATCGGGTGATCGGTGAAGAAGATATCGAAGACCGGTGGCTCCCCGCTCACCTGCGCCGCGACGCCGTGCTTGAGCACGGCGGCGGCGAGCCCGTCGCGCAGTCGCGTGCCGGTCCCGAACAGCTTCGCGTACGTGCCCGGCTTCCGGAGCTCGGCCAGCGTCGCGAGCCCGGCGGCGCACGCGATCGCGTTGCCGTTGAACGTCCCGGCCTGCCAGACGTATTCCGGCGTTCCCTCGAGGGCGGCGTCGAAGTGTCGCATGAGCGCCTTGGGCCCCGCCACACACGCGAGCGGGAAGCCGCCCGCCACGACCTTCCCGTACGCAGCGAGGTCGGGCACCACGCCGTAGTGTTCCTGCGCGCCCCCGTACGCGAGGCGGAACCCGGTGACGATCTCGTCGAAGATCAGCGGGACGTCATAGCGTCGCGTCGCCGTGCGCAGGCCCTCGAGGAACCCGGGCGCGGGGACGATCGTCCGCTGGTAAGGCTCGATGATGACCGCGGCAAGTTGCGCGTGATGCGCGGCGATCAGCGCCTCCGCCGTGGCCAGGTCGTTGTACGGCGCGATCAGCACCTCGCCCTCGATCGCGTGCGGGATGCCCGCCGAGTCGGCCATCGGCGCCGGGAACGCCTTCGGCGACCGCGGCGAGACGCTCATCATCCCGTAGTCGTGAGTGCCGTGGAAGCCGCCCTCGAACTTCATGACCTTGTCGCGCTTGCGGAAGGCGCGCGCCACGCGGAGGGCGAAAAACGTCGCCTCCGTCCCGCTCGACGTATACCGCACCTGCTCGGCGCACGGCACGGCCCTCACCAGTTCTTCCGCCAATTCGATCGCGGGCTCGTTGAGGAGCATGTACGAGGTGCCGCGCTCCACCTGCCGCCGGACCGCCTCGACGACGGCGGGATGGGCGTGACCGAGGAGCATGGGGCCGGAGCCGAGGAGGTAGTCGACGTAGCGCCGACCGTTCGTGTCCCAGAGGTACGCGCCGCGGCCCTCCTTCACGACGAACTCGAGCCCGGCGCCGCTCCGGTGATTGCCGAGCACGCCGCCGGGGAGCACGTGCGCGGCGCGTCGCAGGAGATCGTTCTGGTCAGTCATGATGAGCGCACCTCTCTCAGGCCACCCGCGGAGTGTACCGACCTCGCGGCACCCGCTCCAACAGACCGGCCTCGCGGGCCTCGCTACAACAAGTGCGGCGATGATACTCGAGAACTTGCGCCGGTCAAGAGAACACCGGCGCCCGCGAAGGCGCCGCGCTTGAGGAGCTGGAGCGCCCGGTTCGCCTCCTCCAGCGGAAACGTCGTCGTCTCCGGGCGAATCGGGATCCGCGCCGCCTCGGCCAGCAGCTCCTCGCCGTCGGCGCGCGTGTTCGCGGTGACGCTCCGAATCGAGCGCTCGTAGAAGAGGTCGCGCTCGTACTCGAGGGCGGGCACGGGCGTCATGTAGATCCCCGCGAGCGCCAGCGTCCCGCCCCGCGCAAGGTTCCGGAGCGCCAGCGGCACGAGGTCACCGACCGGGGCGAAGACGATGGTCCCGTCGGTCTTCGCCGGCATCGGCTCGCGAATGTCGCCGGCCCACGTCGCACCGAGCCGGCGGGCGAGCTCGCGATGGGACGCCTGGCGCGTGCACACGAACACCTCGCACCCCCGCGCGCGGGCCACCTGCAGCGTGACGTGGGCGGAGGCGCCGAAGCCGTAAATGCCGAGCCTGCCGCCGGGCGGCACGTCGCTCCGCTTGAGCGCCCGGTAGCCGATGATGCCCGCGCAGAGGAGCGGCGCCGCCTCGGCGTCGGTGAAGACCGCCGGGATCCGGTACGCGAACGCCTCGGGCACGACCGCGTAGTCGGCGAAGCCCCCGTCGGCGTGGTAGCCGGTGAACTCGGCCCGCTCGCAGAGGTTCTCGCGTGCCGACGTGCAGTACGCGCAGGCGCCACACGTGCGGCGCAGCCACGCGATGCCGACACGCTCGCCCGTCTCGAAGCGAGCCGCCCCGGGCCCGCGGCCCTCGACCTCGCCCACGACCTGGTGGCCGGGGACGATCGGCGATCGCACAAGCGGCAGGTCGCCCTCGACGATGTGGAGGTCGGTGCGGCAGACACCGCATGCGGCGACCCGCACGCGGATCTCGCCGGGGCCAGGCTCGGGGATCGGGCGGTGCTCGAGGCGGAGGGGCTCGCGCTCGATCGGAGACTGAGCCGCGAGCGCCAGCGCTCGCACGACGCGTCACTCTCCGGCGCGGGCGAGCAGCTTCCGGGCGCGCGCGAGGTGCGGGGCGTCCACCATCCGGCCCCTGAAGGTGAACGCGTACACGCCGCGCCGCGCGTGCTCCTCGAAGGCGACGATCAGCTCGCGCGCCTCGTCGAGCGCCTCCTTCGCCGGCGTGAAGACGTCGTTGATGACGGCGATCTGGTTCGGGTGGATCGAGATCTTCCCGGTGAACCCCATGGCGACCGCGTCCTCGCACTCGCGGCGGAGGCCAGCGAGGTCAGCGATGTCGGTGTAGACCGTGTCGAGCGCGTCCACGCCGGCGGCGGCGGCCGCGACGGCGCACATGACGCGCGCGTGGCGGGGAATGTCGAGATAGCGCCCCTCGGCGTCGCGCACGCGCGCGAGGCTCATCGCCGCGCCCAGGTCCTCGACGCCCCACGAGATCGCGACGACGCGCGGCGATGCCGACGCGACCTCGCGGATGTTCAGGAGCCCCTCGGGGGTCTCCGTCGCGATCAGCGTGAGCCGGGTCGCGCCGTTGGCGATCCCGTGGCGCTGCTCGAGCCGGTCGAGCGCCCCCGCGAGCTCGCGCACGTCGCCGGCGTGCCGCGGCTTCGGCACCACGTAGCCGTCGGGGCGGGCCACGATCGTCTCCTCGAGGTCCGCCCGCCCGAGCGGGCCCCAGATCGGGTTCATCCTCACCCAGCGCTCGCGCCCGCCGAACTCTCGATGGCTCAGCCAGTCCCTGACCACAGGGCGCGTCGCGGCCTTCCGGTCGGGCGGCACCGCGTCTTCGAGGTCGAGGATCAGCCCGTCGGCGGGCAGCGCGAGCGCCTTCAGGAGCATCTTCTCGTTGCCACCCGGCACGAAGTGGAGCGAGCGCCGCCGGCGCATCAGGTACCCCGCTTGCGCATCATCGCGTTCCGGCGCGCCAGCATGACGACGTCGCCGTGCTGGTTCTTCGCCCGGTGCTCGAAGGTGACGATGCCCCACTGCGGACGCGACCGCGACTCGCGCTTGTCCACCACCTCGGTCTCCGCATAGATCGTATCGCCGTGGAAGACGGGCTTCGGGAACTCGACCTTCTCGAAGCCGAGGTTCCCGACCGTCGTGCCGAGAGTCGTCTCGCCGACCGAGAGCCCCACCGCGATCCCGAGCGTCAGGAGGCTGTTGACCAGCGGCTTGCCGAACTCCGCCTTCGACGCGGCGTGGAAGTCGAGGTGGAGCGGCTGCGGGTTCATCGTCAGGCAGGTGAAGAAAACGTTGTCGGCCTCGGTGATCGTCCGCCCTGGCTGGTGGCGGAACGTCTGCCCGACCTCGAGCTCCTCGAAGAACTTCCCCGCCATCCCCTCCTCCTCGGTCTCGCGATGGTATAACATCCCCCACCACGATGGAATCCGTGTCCGCAACCCTCACGCGGGAGACGACCCATGATCTATGAGTACCGCGCGTACTACGTGATGCCCGGCCGCATGCCCGACATCCAGAAGCGCTTCGCCGAGATCACGCTGAACCTGTTCAAGAAGCACGGGATCAGGGTCGTCGGCTTCTGGGAGACGGTGGTCGGCGAGTCGAACGAGCTCGTCTACATCTGCGCGTACGACGATCTCGCCCACCGCCAGCGGGCGTGGTCGGCGTTCATGGCGGACCCGGAGTGGCAGGCGGCGCGGAAGGTCACGGAGGCGAACGGGCCGCTCGTCGAGCGCGTCGTCAACAAGATCTGGAAGCCGACCACCTTCTCGCCGATGCAGTAGCGGAGCCCGCGGTGACCCACGACATCGCCATCGTCGGCGGCGGCATCGTCGGCCTCGCCACGGCGCGGGCGCTGCGCGAGCGCCTCCCCGGGGCGCGCCTCGTGATCCTCGAGAAGGAGCCGCGTCTCGCCTCGCACCAGACCGGCCACAACTCGGGCGTCATCCACTCGGGCATCTACTACAAGCCCGGCTCGCACAAGGCCAAGCTCTGCGTCGAGGGCAAGACGCTCATGTACCAGTTCTGCGAGAAGCACGGGATCCGCGTGGAGCGCTGCGGCAAGGTGATCGTGGCGACCTCGGAGACGGAGCTCCCGCGCCTCATGACACTCTACGAGCGCGGGATCGCCAACGGCGTGCCCGTCGAGCTGCTCGAGCCCGCGCGCCTGCGAGACTTCGAGCCGCACGCCAGGGCGCTCCGCGCGATTCACTCGCCGTCCACGGCGATCGTGGACTACGGCGAGGTCGCGGACGCCATCGCGCGCGAGCTCCGGACCGCGGGGGTCGCGATCGAGACCGGTGCCTGCGTCACGGCGATCGCGCGGACGGGCGCCGGCCTGGAGCTCGCCACCCCCCGCCTCACCGTGAGGGCGCAGCGGCTCGTCAACTGCGCGGGACTCTACTCCGACGTCGTCGCGCGCCTGGCGGGTGCCCGCACCGAGGTCAGGATCATCCCGTTCCGGGGCGAGTACTACATGCTCCGGCCCGAGCGGCGGTCGCTCGTGCGCGGCTTGATCTATCCGGTCCCCGATCCCGAGTTCCCGTTCCTCGGCGTCCACCTCACGCGCACGGTGCACGGCGACGTCGAGGCGGGGCCGAACGCCGTCCTCGCCTTCGCCCGCGAGGGTTATCGATTCGGCCGCGTGAGCCCGCGCGAGCTCGCCGCGACGCTCGCCTACCGGGGGTTCTGGCACATGGCGCGCCGCTACTGGCGCACCGGGACCTACGAGATGTACCGCTCGCTCAGCCGGGCGGCGTTCGCGCAGGCGCTTCAGCGGCTCGTCCCCGAGCTCACCTCCGCCGACCTCGCGCGCGGCGGCGCGGGCGTCCGCGCACAGGCGGTGAGCCCCGACGGCTCGCTCGTGGACGACTTCCGCATCGTCGCGGAGCCCGACGCGATCCACGTCCTCAACGCGCCCTCGCCGGCGGCGACCGCCTCCCTCGCGATCGGCCGCCACATCGCCGCCCTCGCCGCCGAGACCTTCAGCCTCGGGTAGACCGCGTCGGAGGAACCGCCTTTCGAGCGCCGGCTCCGCCGGTTCGAGCACGGGCTTTGCCCGCGCCCCCCCAATGGGGGGGATAGGAAGGGCCCGCCGAGGCCCCCTCCGACCAAGATGGGGGGCGAAGCCCCCCTCCGAGCAATCAGCGCGCGAGCGCGACGCAGACCACGCCCGCCAGCACGATCGAGGCGCCCGCGAGCCGGGGCAGGAGCGGCCCCTCGCCGAGCCAGAGGCTCCCGATAAAGGCCGAAAAGGGGATCGAGAGCTCGCGCGCCGCGACGACATAGCCGACCTTCGAGAGGCGGAAGGCGAACAGCACGAGCAGGTAGCTCGTGAGGTTCATCGCCGAGGCGACAACGATCGTCTGCCAGTTCTCCCGCCACTCGCGGGCGAGAGCCGCCCGGTCACGCAGCACGACCGGTACCAGGAGCGCGCTCATGCCGAACCCCATGAGACCGATGTACGGCAGCGGGTGGAGGCGGGCGACGCCGGCTTTGTCGACGATCGAGTAGCTCGCGATGAGGAGCCCTGTCAGGAGGGCCCACGCGGTCCCGGCGCTGCTCGCCGGGGGGAGCGCTCCGCCCCGCCACGGCGCCGTGAGGTGGAGGCCCGCGACGCCCGCGACGACCAGGGCGATGCCGGCGGTCCCGAGGGGCGAGAGCCGCTCGCCGAACACCATCAGCGCGGCCACGGGCACGAGCGCCACGCCGAGGCCCCGCGCGATCGGGTAGACACGCGAGAAGTCGCCATGCCGGTAGGCGCGGCCCAGCGCGTAGAAGTACACCGCGTGGATCGCGATGGTCGCGACCACGAAGGGAACGGCGGCGGCCGGGATCCTCTCGCCGGGGAGGGCGAGGAGCCCCACCGGCAGCAGGACCACGGTGGCGAGGGACACGGAGGACCAGAGGAAGACGAGCTGGTCCCGCGCGCCCTTGGCCAGCGCGTTCCAGACGGCGTGGAGCATCGCGGCAGCGATGACGAGGGCGAGCGCCTCGCCTGTCACGGGGGCATCTTAACGGAACTCCTGGTCGTTGCAGGCCGAAAATCCCTCTATTGACAGGGGTTTGCAGATCAAGTAGAGTAGCCGGCCTATGATTACTGTCCCCTCGCGTCGGGTAAAGCAGTTCGGGGTGGAGTTCTACCAGGCCGGCCTCTCGGCAAAGGACATCGACCGGCTCGTGAAGTTCGAAGTGCTCGGCTATTCGGGCGGACCTCAGGAGGCACCGAAGCAGAGCCGCTCGAGCGCGAGGTCGCGGGTGAACTGGGACATGCTCGAGAAGCGGATCGCCGAAAGCGAGACCGCCTATCAGCGGCCGGTCATCCGCCGGAAGATCGACGAGCTGGTGACGTACTACAAGGAGTGCAAGGACGCCGGGACGCTGCCCGCGATCCCCGGCGCGGTCATCATCACCTCCGAGAAGCGGTTCACCTTCACCCCGGTCGCCGGTCACCACGACCTCGGGCTCCTGCAGATCCCCGAGGAGCACGGTGTGCTGCGCGTGCTCGACGGCCAGCACCGCCTGCTCGCGCTCCACGCGCTCAGCCAGGCAGGCGAGACCGTCTCCATCGAGGTGCCCGCCGTCCTCTTCGACTCGCTCGACGCGCGCCAGATCGTCGAGCTGTTCGTGACGATCAACGCCAAGCACACGCGCCTGAACCCGTCGCACATCATCAGCCTCGCGGGCCGCAAGCTCTACCCGGACCCGAACCAGGCGCTCGCCCACGACGTGATCCGCTCGCTCAACGAGGACGAGACCTCGCCACTCCACGGCGAGATCAAGATGCTCGGCACCGGGCGCGGGCGCGTGAGTCAGGCGCCGCTCGCCGAGGAGATCGTGGACTTCCTCGAAACCGTCGAGAAGCTCGGCAGCGGCGGCAGGATCCAGGAGATCCGCCACGGCGCGAAGCGCTTCTTCCTGAACTACGTCAAGGCGCTCTCGACCACGTTCCCCACCGCGTGGGCCAGCCGGAAGTACTCGATCAAGACGGGCGCGGCCCTGCGGGCGTTTATCCGCGCCGCGCCCGACGTCATGGCGCGCACGCGCGAGCTCAAGCGCGACCCGTTCGACCTCAACGCGATCCGCGAGGCGATCAAGCCCTGGGCCGAGCGGCTCCGCGATCGGCGGTTCGAGACCGAGGGCGAGTGGAAGCTGAAGCTCGCCGGCGGCACGCGCGGCACGGTCGAGATCCTCACGCGCGAGCTGCGCGAAGCGCTCCGATAGTCACTCGGAGGGGGCCATGGTCAGCGCGGTGAGTCGGGTCGCGGTCACTCCCATCCATCCGTGCCTGGGCGCCCGCGTCGAGGGCGTCGATCTCGCGGGGCCGCTCGACGAGGTGACGTTCCAGCGGATCTTCGACGCGTTCCAAGAGTATTCGGTGCTCGTCTTCCAGGACCAGCGGCTCACCGACGAGCAGCAGATGACGTTCAGCAGGCGTTTCGGTCCCCTCGAGACGACGATCAACTCGATCGGCCAGGAGCGGCGTCTGCACCCGAATCTGGTCGACCTCTCGAACATCGACCCCCGGCGAGACGGCCAGCTGATGGGGTGGGACGACCGCCGCATGCTCTACCAGTCCGGCAACCAGCTCTGGCACACGGACAGCTCGTTCAAGCCGGTGCCGGCCATGGCGTCGCTCTTGTCCGGGCGCGAGGTCCCCCCTGTCGGCGGGGAGACCGAGTTCGTGAGCATGCGTCATGCATACGCCACGCTCCCCGAGGAGACGCGGCGGCGCCTGGAGGGTCGGGTGGTGGTCCACTCGATCCTCTACTCGCGGTCCACGATCGCCAAGGGGCTGTTCGACCCCGAGCAGGAGCGCGAGCAGCCGCCCGTGCGCCAGGCCCTGGTGCGCGCCAACCCGGTCAACGGTCGGAAGTCGGTCTACATCGGCTCGCACGCGTGGTACGTCGAGGGCATGGACTACGACGAGTCCCGTAGCCTGCTCGACGAGCTGCTGGCGCACACGACACGCCCCGAGCATGTCTATCAGCACCGATGGCACGCGTGGGACCTCGTGATGTGGGACAACCGGTGCGTGCTCCACCGCGGCCGGCCGTGGGACGCCACGCTCCACCGGCGCGTCATGCGCCGGACGACCGTGGCCGGCGAGGGCCCGACGGCCGATCCGCCGTTCGCCAGCCGCAGCGTCGCGTGGGACGGGATCATCCCCGAAGGCGTCG
>WNGN01000483.1_pt1 | contig 63850 bp, 66 predicted proteins | sample 5400561 | NCBI WGS metagenome assembly WNGN01 (sample SAMN13153379, study PRJNA577476) | soil metagenome | isolation source: 115 cm soil or saprolite under Garry oak tree replicate 2 | place: USA:California | collected 2016-06-15 | reverse complement strand
GTTTGGCCTCAACATCGAGAAGGGGCTGCCAGAAACTCGTTCGCCCGACCGCAAACCCGATGAACCCGGGAACGCTCGCCGCTGTCTTCAGCCATTGCACGACCCGGTCTCGCTCTGCACCGCGTCCCAGCACAATGAGTCCCACGGTGTTCCGTCCCCCACGCCGAGCCATCTCTACGATCTTGACCCCATCTTCCTGGCGCTCAAGCCCTTCGACCTTCCAGACATCTGGCTCCACCCCAGCATCCTGCAGGGCCTGGATGCCTTGCATCATCAAGCGTGGGCGTAGCTGCAGATCATAGGCATTCTTGTCCCCTTCCACCTGTTCCAGTTGCCTCGGTGAGGCTGGCACCAGCAGTTCGAACATGAACAGCCTCTGTGTCCGGCGCAGATAGTCGGACAAGCGTGTGAGCCGACTGACCTGGCGCTGGTTGAGAGCCACCTCGCCTTCAGGATTATAGCGCACGAGGACTTTGGCGAAGGTGGGATGAAACGCCTCGATGTGCTGCGCAAAGTCCTCCCCATAGGCGAACTCGAACTCCTCCTGGCCGCTCTTCTCGACGGATGCCACCGTAATATAGCCCTTGCTCGCCGCGTCGCGGAGGATAGCGGAACCGAATTCTTCGTCCACCAGAAGACCCACGTGATCCTTCGGTACATGGTCCGCAATGGCCTGCTGAAAGCCTTGATAGATAACGTGCTTACTGTGTGCAACGGTGCCCATCTGCTCCACAGTGAGCGGTTCTTTCCAGCCGAAGAGTCCCCAGATGTAGGACGCGCGGTGGTCGAATGGGAGGAGATAGAGCGGTCTCGTGTATCCCGTGATCATGAGCAGAGCTCCTTCTTCGCGACGCATGCCGCGAGCTGTCCCACCTGGGTCATACCCGCCTGCTTGCTTGAAACGCCTTTCGCTTGGTGTCAATACACGCAAACAGCGTGTGGAAGGAGTCGATGAACTTGTGCACCCCCTCCTCTTGCAGTTGCTGAGTGACCTGATCATAGTGGATCCCGACGTCCGCGAGTGCAGCAAGCTGCGCCTTCGCCACTAGGAGCTGGTCCTCGATGGAGAGGCGCACCCGGCCATGCTCGCGGAAATGCTCGATCGTGGTGAGGGGCATAGTGTTCACCGTGTCGGGACCGATCAGTTCCTCGACGTACAGTACATCCCGGTAGGCCGGATTTTTCGTGCCTGTGCTGGCCCACAGTGGCCGTTGGACACGCGCCCCCCGCTGCTTGAGAGTAGCAAAGCGCGGCCCGCTGAACAGGCGTTTGAACTCCTGATAGGCCAGGCGGGCATTGGAGATGGCGATGGTGCCCTGCAGGGCTTTGAGCTTTTGCCGCTCAACGCTGATGCCAACAGCTTTCATCCTGTCTTCGAGCAGTTTGTCGACGAGCACATCCACGCGGCTGACAAAGAAGCTGGCTACCGAGGCGATGCGGCTGATGTCTTTGCCTGCGGCCATGCGCTCTTCCAGTGCGCCGAAGTAAGCCTCGGCTACCTGGCGGTAGTTCTCGATTGAGAAGATCAGTGTGATGTTGATGTTGATGCCCTCGGCGAGCGCCTGGCGAATGGCGGGGACGCCTGCTGGTGTGGACGGAATCTTCACCATCAAGTTCGGACGATCAATCGTGTGCCAGAAACGGCGCACCTCCGAGAGCGTCCCTTCGGCATCGTGTGCCAGGTGGGGCGAGACTTCGATGCTCACGAAGCCATCCTGCCCATTCGTGCGATCATAAGTAGGGCGCAGCAGGTCAGCCACCATGCGCACATCGGTCATTGCCAGCGCTTCGTAGATCTCCTTGGGGCCTTTGCCCTCATGGAGCAAATGTTGCATCTGCTCATCATAGGTCGTATCATGCGTAATCGAGTGTTCAAAAATGGTGGGATTGCCCGTTGCGCCTGAGAGGCCATCTTCGTCGATCAGGCGCCCAAACAAACCCGAACGCAGTTGTCCCCGGTCAATGTCATCGAGCCAGACACTTTGTCCCAGTGCTTTTAGTAATGGATTGGTCATGTTGTTGTCTCCTTTGTGGCGAATGCATAGCGCAGAAACATAAACATCCTCAGATCCCTTTGGCCTGAATGGGGAGAACGGCTCCGTTGACCCATCTCCTGTAGGGGTCCCAGGCAGATCACTGCCTCTATGATCTGTTCGAGGTTCACCCACTTATCACGAATCTCTCCCAGTGAAGGTTGCATCGAGTCCACATTCGATTGGGTGACTCGCCCTGGGATCTTTGCCAGTCAAAGCCAGTCACATGTGTTTAGCGAACGATCGCGCAGCCTAATGGCTTCGTCTCGGGCACCCTCACCGTCCTGTGTGCCAGGATATCTTCCAAAGCGTGTTCCAGGTCACTGTAGGTTGCCTTCGTAGGGTCTCGCGAATCGTCTATCCTCCCTTTGTAGCGCAGCATGCGCCCGCTGTCCAACACAAAGATGTGGGGAGTACTTATCGCACCAAATGCGTCTGCCACACTCCCGTCCTCGTCTTTGAGGTAGGGAAAGTTGAACCGCTTCTCCTGTGCTCTTTGCACCATCTCAGGGAAGGTATCAGCCGGGGACAGGTAGGCATTATTGGAGTTGATCGCTACGAGCTGCACTCCCTGGTGTCCAAAGGCTTCCTGAATCGCGATCATCCTCTCCTCTTCTGCCTTGACGGTGGGGCAGCCGTTGCAGGTGAACATGAGGACGAGCACTGGCTTGTCAGCGAAAGAAGAGAGCGAGTAGCGTTCTCCATCGACACCAGGCAAGTTTCGAATGTCTGGCGCTTTTTGCCCTAGTGCTAGCATAGGACCCCCTTTTCGTTTCGACGTGCGTCGACTCTACAGCACTGTATGCTATATTGCTCTCTGATGGTACCGAGGCTCATGCGGGAAGCCGGTTCGACCGTTACGTGGGAGCACCCCGGTGTGATCTCCCACGCACACGCCATTCCTCCCTCAGAACCTGTCGGGGAATTGTTTGATGATCCCCTCGGAAAGGGTGTCCGACACCGTCAGAATCTCGGTGAAGATATCGTCAAAGGCGGCGATGTCCTCCTCCCATTTTTCTGTTAAGCGTGCGACCGCCTCGTTCTTTGTGAGTGTGAGGTGCAAGTTTAACAGGTCCGCGACATCCTGTGCCGGCCAGTGGGGATTCGCTTTGGCTAAGAAAGCAGCGATGTCCAGCGCATTTTGGGTCCATCGTTGGTCGTGTTCCTGGAACTTTTCTTGTTGCCCGGCTTTAGCCGCGGCTATCAGGTCAACAGCAATCAGGATATGCTGCTTCAAGAGAGCTCTCGCACCGCCGCTGCGAACGGGCACCGGTACCCGATAATACACAACGTTTCGCCTTCTGTCTCTCGTTCCATCAGTCCGCCCAGTTCATTGAGAACTTCGGCAGCTGCCTCAAGTCGCACGTGCAGCTCTCCAGGTGGGATCTTCCACTGTGCAGCCATGCGTCGCCCAACCTCGCGCAGGAGCGTTTCTACCTTGTCGGCGGGTAGGTGCTCAGTGAGGACGTCCAGGAGTTGGTCCAGGAGCTGGCCATATGACTTCGGGAACAGATACTCGGCTGCTGGCGTCAGGTCATACACCGAGGAGGGTTTGCCGCTGCCACGACGTTCACTGCGCTGTTGGACCAATCCATCCCGCTCAAGCGCAGCAAGATGAGCGCGCACCGCCGTATGAGTCAGGTCAAGCGCTTGTGCCAATTCGTCTACGGTGCGGCTGGATCTCCGCAGCAGCGTAATGATCTGACCGCGTGTACTTGCAAAAAACCATCGGTTCCAATTCTTTCGTGCCATTTTCTACCTCCTGGATGGTTCCAGTGTACCGGAGAGCCCTTGCGCCGTCAATCAAAGCAGATAAACCAACGAATTTAACAAAGTCAAATAAAGCATTGACTTTATGGAAGAAATATGATATAGAAACAGAGAAGTGAGAACCAGGAGGGACTGTACCAGTGATTGTCGGCTCCCAAGATGAATATCTATCTGTAGAAAGGATTTCCAATGACAGAGCAGAGTCTTTACGAACGGATCGGGGGCGTCAACGCCATCAGCATGGTCGTTGACCGCTTCAGCGACGAAGTCGTCAAGAATCCGAAACTCAATGTGAACCCGGCCCTGAAGAAATGGAACCAATCGGGCAAGCTGCCAGGCCTTAAATTCATGCGGACACTCTGGATCTGCCAGGCGGCCGGCGGACCCTTTCAGTACACCGGCAAGGACATGCACGAAGCGCATAAAGACCTCCACATCACGTCCGAAGAGTTTGACGAGGTGGGAGCAGAGATCGCCAGAGCACTGGACGACTTCAATGTACCGGAGCGCGAAAAGCAGGAAGTCCTGGCCGCCATAGTCGCAAGGAAGACCGAGGTGGTCAACGGCTAAAGCCGGAAGACTCGAGTTGTTGCCGCCATGGCGCACGGAACGTGGCCGCAGTTCAGATCGGGACGCTCCTCGGTGAGCTCAGTGCGGCTCTTATCGGCGCCGGCTTGCTTTCGGTGATGCTGTTCTCGTTGTTGGCGCTGATGCTCTTAGGGGATCGGGAGCAAAGCGAAAAGGAACGCAGCACTAGTGTAGCTCGTTCTCCGAACGAACACACAAGCAAGGAAGCTACGAATCTCACAGATGTGTCTTTCGTGCCCAGGCCGTCTTCATCGTTGGCTATGCCACCGTGTGGACCGGTTTTACCCTCCTGGCTTTTTTAGGAGATACGCTCGTCCACCAGATCGTACGACAGTGGTGGCGACTCTCTCTGCATTCCCAACTCATTGGCACTCTGACACTCGTTGGCGCTCTAACACTCGCTGTGGCAGGAGTGTGCCAATGGAGCCCGTTGAGCGGCGCTGCCGTATGAGCCTGCTTCTTGAAGGATACAGGAAGCGTGAAGCGAAAAAGATCAACTAGCTCCTGGGTCACCTCTTTTAATCCTGTGAGGTCAACCGTGAAGTCATTGGAACTGGTTGGATGGGGCAATTCGCATGGCTCTCAGGTAGCAACCATTAAAAACCCGTTATAACTATAGCCGGGGCATCGCAGCTTTAAAATGATGTCGCGGCGTTATAATATTCTTAGACGCATTGACCTTACTGAAGGATACTCTTCTCAAATGACCAACACATATAGCGATGCTCACGTTATCAAGCTGGGAGGCTCACTCATCGTTCCCAACGGGAGCATTGATACCCAGTACGTGAAAAAATTCTGTACAGTTATACGCAAGCAAGTCATTGAAAAAAATCGCCGCTTCTTTATTTTCATAGGTGGAGGACAACTGGCCAGGCATTACAGGGATGCAGGAATGGAAGTGATCGGCCATGAACTGACCAATGATGACCTGGACTGGCTGGGCGTGCATGCCACGCGCTTGAATGCGCATCTATTCAGAACCATTTTCCGCGATTTAGCGCACCCGGCCATCATCAAAGACTACAGCTTTATCCAAAAGCCGGAGAAGCCAATTGTGATCGCAGCTGGATGGAAGCCCGGCTGGTCAACCGATTACACGGCTGTTATTTTAGCACAAGACTACAACATCAAAACTATTACAAAGCTGAGCAACGCCGATTATGTTTACGATAAAGACCCCAGGCGCTACGCCAACGCAAAGCCGCTTGAGTACATAACCTGGAAGGACTATCGCGCCATGGTCGGCGACACGTGGGTCCCCGGGTCAAATGTACCATTTGACGCGGTCGCCGCAAAACTCGCCTCCGAGAGTAAAACAAAAGTGTTGTACCTGAATGGGCGCGATCTTGAGAATGCCGAAAAAGCTCTGGATGGTCAGAAATTCGTCGGCACAACCATTGCCTGATGCCGGAAACTACCACTTTCCTACCGGAGGAGGCCAGTTCGCCGGATTTAGTAGATCATTCTTGTTCCAGCATTCCTCCGAACAAAAATCCCAGGGGTCGAAGCAGGCACACCAGCCATGCCAGGTTGTTTTAAAAGGAATCCCATGGATCTCTTCACCGCACTCTGAGCAGAAGAAACGGAAACGATCGTCAGGGATATCTTCCGACCGGGTGAACAGTCCAGGGGAAGAAGCACGGTCTGGCACGGCAGGCCCCTCTTTCACTGATACTTTTTCACGAAACGTTCCATACGCACAAGAGCTTCTTCAAGCTTATCATAGGCTGTACAATACGAGCAGCGCACATATCCTGCACCTGCTACGCCAAACGCACTACCGGGTACGACGGCAACCTTTTCCTCGAAGAGCAGCTTCTCGGTGAACTCATCATCGGTCAGACTCGTCTGCGCGATAGATGGAAAAGCGTAGAAGGCTCCACGAGGCTCACAACAGGTCAGGCCAATGCGATTGAGGCCATCAATGAACATGCGGCGGCGGCGTGCATAGGCATCATGCATCATCTTCACGTCATCTTCACCATGACGCAGCGCCTCCAGTGCCGCCTCCTGTGCGGAGGTGCCAGCGCACATAATCGTGTACTGGTGGATCTTCAGCATCGCCTCTAGAATATGAGTCGGAGCAGCAACATAGCCGATGCGCCAGCCCGTCATGGCATAAGCCTTGGAGAAGCCGTCCATCAAGATGGTGCGCTCGCGCATGCCAGGCATGGCAGCAATACTCACATGTTCAATATCGTAAACGAGATGACTGTACACTTCGTCAATAGCAACGGTCAAGTCATAATCGATAGCAAGCCTGGCGATACCTTCTAGCTCAACACGTGGCACCACCGCCCCGGTTGGGTTATTCGGGTTGCCGATCAAAATCATCTTCGTGCGCGGCGTAATTGCAGTTGCGATTTCTTCCGCGCGCACTCCGAAGTCGTATTTGGCATAGGTCGGGACGGCCACAGGCACTCCATCAGCCAGGATAATATCCGCTTCGTAGGCTACATAACCGGGATCAGGCGAGATGACCTCATTGCCGGGGTTTATCAGCGTGCGCATGGCCAGGTCCACGCCTTCGCTGACACCGACCGTGACAAGTATTTCTGTTTTGGGATCATAGGTCAGTCCATAGCGGCGGTGAAGCATGGCGGCGATCTCTTCGCGCAATTCAAGCATACCATAGTTGGATGTATAATGGGTATGGCCTTGTTGAATGGAGCGAACGCCTGCCTGGCTGATATGTTCAGGCGTGACGAAGTCTGGCTCACCAATGCCGAGCGAAATAACCTCCGGCATTGTGTTTATAATATCAAAGAATCTACGGATTCCAGAAGGTTTGACCAGGCGCACACGCTCCGATAATACTTCACGTCTGAGGGTATCCATGAATCCTTCAACCTGCCTTTCAAAACGTATGAAAACGTCGTGATTGCTGTATACTGGTGAGACAGAGAGGTCTGGAGACCTGTGTACACTATCCCATCACCATACAGCACACCGCACGCGAGTTGCCTCACGTGTGTGGCCCCCGCCGGGCAACGAACCGCTCGTAAATGTTGACCGCGCTATTCTCGTCACGGTCCATCACCAAGCCACAGTTCGGACAGCGATACGTTCTCTGCCACAGTGGCATGTCTTGTAGGTGTCGGCACCTACTGCACATCTTGGTCGTATCGCGTTCATCGATGATATGTAATTCTTTCCCAAAAAGCAGACATTTGTAGACGAGCATCTGCACAAAGCCGTAGAGCCCCCAGTCATTATACACCATCCGATTGCGGATGCGCCGTTTGTTCCGCTCCTTGGGGGTCTCGTTTTCTTGTTTTTTGATGACCATCCGCCGTTGGGAAAGATCGCCAATCACCACAGCCCTTTCAGCCAGTCGGTGCGCGATGAGATGGGAGGCTTTATGCAGACAGTCGTGTTGTTTGCGCCGCTTGCGTTCGGAAACACGCTTATACACTTTCGAGAGATAGATATACCGGCGCGATTTCTTCTTGCAGCGATCCCGCTTGGACCGGATTTTGTCGAGTTGCTTGTTGTACCAGCGGTAGCCCTTGAAACCGCCGATGTGGTAGAAACGCCCCTGGTTGGTGACGCCGGTTGCCAGGGTCTTAATACCCAGGTCGAAGGCCACGACACCGTCATCGCGTATGGAACGTTCCTTCCGTCTCTTCCGCCTTGTGCGCCGCTTGTGCTGCGTGTCATCTTCCTCTTGTGCCCCATCATCATAGACGAATGAACAATAATAGTTGTCGCGTGCATCCCTGGACACCGCGACCTCGTGAAAGTGCGCAGGAGGGTCTTCGGTGAGGTGGGCAACGATATTGGGAAAGCGTTTGGGTCCCCACTTCCCGCCTCCGCCTGTGGGGAGGATGATGGTATTCCCTTCAATCTTATCCAGGTACATCACCGGGTAGCACAGGGTAAAGAACTGGTGCCGAGGTCTGACACGAGGAAATCCTGGTCTCTTTTCACTTGTGGCGACCCGCCGGAAGAAGCCCTGCATGGCGTGATCGAGACGGAAATAGACCTCTTGCAAAAGCTTGCCGTAGACGGCATTGAGGTCGGGGTCATGCTGCCGACTCGCTTTGAGCATCTTCTTGGCCTTTTTCCACCCCGGCCAGCGTTCCCCGTTCCGCAACCGCATCACCCACCAGTTGTACAAGCCTCGGCATTTGCCCTGCATAAACTCCAAGGTCTGAGCATCCTGCTCGCTTACGTCAATTTTGATCTTTTGACATAGTAGCATGTTCCACCTGCTGAATATTTCGTGAGAAGGAACGTCGTGGAGACCCTCCCCTCTAGCAGCGCTCGTAGACGGGCTACACCTGAGCGCACTGCATGATCCACCGCCTTGCGGTTGAGACCCAGATAGGAGCTATCTCACTCACGATATAGGCACGTTCATCCTCACCAGAAAGCTCATATCTGAGACGGAAGACCATCTATTGCCGTGGTGAGAGATAACTCAGATATTCCTCTACCTGGGCGCATTGGACCGAGTCACGTGGGGGTGCGGCATTGGTCGGCAGAATGGGCGGGTCAACAGTAAACAGAATAATAGACTCACATGGTTTATTATACCATTAAAATCATTTATGTGCAAGTGAAATGATTATATCTCACTTATATTGCTTTCTGTGGTATAATATCCAAGTCCGATGACTTAGGAGTTTTTTTATGGCTGAACAATGGGTAACAATGAAGGTTGCCGCAGGGAAATTAGGCATCCCTGCTAATAGAATTTCACGTTGGGCTAATAGGGGATTGATACAGGTAAAGCCCAATCCCTTTGATAGAAGATCACGTCTAGTTAACTTAGCAGAACTGCAAGAAAAGCTAGCTGACCTTAATGCTATACAGGGTATAGATAGCGATAACGATGATGAATAGTTAACTGAGTATCGACGGGATGGCATCACGAAAAATACTGTTAGATGTTGGATACAAAATAAGGAACTCCATGCAACTAAAGATATATAATGGGCCAAATGTCTATAGACCACTCCTCAAAAGTCCACCAGGCAGATCTGCAAAAACATAGCGTGCTGATCGATACAGATATCGGCGATGACATCGATGACGCTCTCGCGCTGGCGCTTGCTTTGCGCTCGCCAGAGATAGAGCTGCATGGAGTAACCACGGTTTTCGGGGATACTCAACTACGGGCAGGCCTGGCAGCACACCTCCTCCATGTTTTTGGGCGCGAGGATGTTCCTGTTGCCGCTGGATTACAAACACCACTGCAACCGCGTCATCGACCTTCTGGAGTACCACAGGCCGCCATTCTCGACGATTGCACGGCATCACCTTCGCTCGTTTCTACTCCAGGCCCAGAATTGATTGCACAGGTGGCGTTGGCTCATCATGGGCATCTCACACTACTCTGCCTGGGCCCCTTGACCAATGTCGCTACAGCCCTCAGGATCGAACCACGTATATTTATGGCTATAAGAAGTATCGTCATGATGGGAGGAACCAGCGGGTTCCCATTTCCCGAATGGAATGTACGCAGTGATGCAAAGGCCGCCCGGATGGTACTGGCTGCAGGCATACCTGTGACGATGCTGGGCTGGAATGTCACCACCCGCTGCCAGTTATGTGAAGAGGATATTGAACGATTACACAGTGACGGCTCAGCGCAAACCAGGCTGCTAAGCCGGTTGCTCGCTGTGTGGCAGCGGCATCGCCCGCGCTGGCATCCGAGTCTTCCCTATCTACATGATCCCCTGGCGGTGCTGGCGCTGTGCTCGCCGGAGTTGCTGCAGTTTGAAGAGATGACGGCGCGCATCTTTGTGCATGGACCATTGCGGGGATACATGGTTCCACGTGTGCTGGATGGACCGCTCGTACGGGCGGCTGTAGGCGTGGACGCAGAGGAAGCGCGAGCAATGGTGATGCAGCGGCTGTTATCACCATTACCCTTGCAGATTTCGTAGCTTCTCGATAATCCCAGGCAAAGCAGAAAGCAGCATATCTACTTCGGCACTGGTGTTCTCTTTGCCCAATGTCAGGCGCAGGCTGCCATGAGACCACTCCGGAGGAAGCCCCATGGCGATCAGCACATGTGATGGATCTACAGAACCCGATGTGCAAGCAGAGCCTGTGGAGGCAGCGATACCCAGCAGGTCGAGATTGAGCAGGATCGACTCTCCTTCGACGCCTGCAAAACAGAAACTAGCATTGTTTTGCAGGCGTTCGGTTGGATGGCCGGTCAACCGGCTACGTGGAATCGCCAGAATGCCGGTGATCAGGCGGTCCCGCAATGCTGATATACGCGGCGACACTCGTGGTAGTTCTTCCTGCGCCAGGCACAAAGCAGCAGCGGCGCCTACAATGCCCGCGACATTCTCGGTACCTGCCCGCCGCCCACGTTCCTGCGACCCGCCCTGGAGCTGGGGTAAGAGGCGAACACCCTGGCGAGTATAAAGCATGCCAACGCCCTTGGGGCCATAGAATTTGTGCGCTGAAAGGGAGAGCAGGTCGGCGTTGAGGTCTGCAACGCGCAGCGGTAAAGAGCCGCCTGCTTGCACCGCATCAACATGGAAAGGCACCTTCCTGGCGCGGCAAATGCGGCCGATCTCCGCCACAGGCTCGATGGTTCCTACCTCATTGTTGGCATACATGATCGAGACGAGGATAGTCTGATCAGTAATGGAGCGCCCGACATCGTCAGGGTCGACCATGCCATAGGCATCAACAGGCAGATATGTTGTTTGAAAGCCAAAACGCTCCAGGTACTGGCAGGTGTGCAGCACAGCATGGTGTTCAATGGACGAGGTAATCAGATGATTACCCTTCTTCTGTGCGGTGTAGGCGATGCCTTTGATTGCCAGGTTGTCGCTCTCGGAGCCACATCCCGTAAAGGTGATTTCGGTAGGGCGGCAGCCGAGGACCCCGGCCACCTGTTCGCGGGCGCTATCAATGGCCTGCATTGCATGCCGCCCCAACGTATAGATGCTGCTTGCATTGCCATACTCTGTCGTGAAGTAGGGCAGCATCGCATCTAACACCCGCGCATCAAGTGCAGTGGTGGCGGCATGATCAAAGTAGATGGTACGCTCTGGCATGATCTCCTGTCCCTGTAACTGATTATAACCTTAGAAAGTGTTGATTGTACACCAGATTATACCACAAGATCGACTAGAGATTACCCCAATTGTAGATCGTATCCGGCTGCACTCCCGAGGTGTTATACGCCAGTGTGATCAGCAAATGAGCTTTCAGAGGAATATTGTGAAAGTCTCCAGTATACGGCTTCCCATTTACCCAGACCTGCCAGCCAGCACCACCTGGTTGATCCAGCTCAGGTGGGTATTGCAGTGACGAGAACTGCTGTCCCCAGATGTCATAGAAGGACCCAAGAGTGAAGTTACGGCCTGCTGGAGCCTCAATGTGTATCACACCGCTCGTATCATGCGTGTGCAGCCAATACAAACAGGTACCATCAGTCGGAATACCGACTTGAGCGGGAAGCTGCACTTGTTTGCCATTAATGTAGATGGATACGTGGGCATGGATATGATAATCGTTATCGTGCCCGGTTGTATCACAGGGTACTCCCCCAATTACAGGATAGGCAAGGTTCGCAGATGATGGGATCGACGTAGAAGAGGCATTACTTTGAGCATTGCCCGGGTGGGCATTACCGGCAATAAAGTAGATTAGAACTGTTGCAAGCACGACGACTACAACAGCAGCGATACTCACCAACATGATACGCTTCCTCAGGGCAGCACGTTTGCGCTCTTCTTCACGCCGCCGCTTCTCCTCTTGACGCCGCTCGAACTTGACGGCCTGGCGAGTCACCGGCTTGCCCGCAGGCAAATTTTGCTTTGACGCCTGGCTCGTTGCCGGTTTACTTGCAGCCTGCGCCTGCTTAGCAGTCGAATTTGTAGCTTTCAGTTCCATAGGCTGATCTTGCTTCGAAACCTGCTCCCTAGACCCATTACTCGTCGACTGCTTCTGTGTAGGAGCTGCGTTTTGCTTGTTTGCAGCACGATTCTGCTTCGCTTCCTGGCGAGAAACCTTGCTCATAAATTGCACCTGACCTTCAAAGACTTTAGCACTGATATCTTCCGAATAATTAAGCTCTTTTCTTCTTGAAAAATCCCTCGTTCATGCTCCCGCTACGGTATCCCAGTAGATCGATAGTTACATACGTATAACCGATCTTGCGCAGGCCATCTGTTACCACGCGGCTCATCTCTTCCTCGATCAGGCGGGGCATCTCAGATCGTTCTACCTCGATGCGTGCAATCCTGTCATGATGGCGCACACGCAGCTGGTGAAAACCAAGATCGTGCAGCAATTTTTCTGCTTTATAGATCATTTGCAGCGAGGCTACATCCACCTTAGTCCCATAGGGTATACGCGATGAGAAACAGGCTAGCGCGGGTTTATCCCACACAGGCACACCGAGCAAATGAGCTACCGCACGTATTTCGCGCTTACCCATACCTGCTTCTTTGAGTGGGCCCCGGACGCCAAACTCCCGCGCTGCGCGCTGTCCAGGGCGGAAATCGCCGTCGTCATCCTTGTTGACGCCATAGGCGATATAGCGCAGGTTATGCTGTTTGGCCAGCGGCTCCAACTTACTGAAGAGTTCGGTTTTGCAGAAGTAGCAACGGTTGAAATCGTTGGCGGTATAGCGTTCGTCCTCAAGCTCATGCGTTTGCAGGGTAACCACTGAAATACCCATCTGGTCTGCAACTGCAATAGCCTGGCTAGTTTCTTCACCGGCATATGCAGGAGAAGATGCTATAGCACCCAGAGCGCAGTCGCCCAGCACATCATGCGCCACTTTGAGCAGGAGGGCACTGTCGACCCCACCCGAATATGCAACCAGCACCGACTCCATGTCGTGTAAAATCGCCTGCAAGTGTTCATACCTGGCCTGTGTCTCGGGGTCTAGAGTCTCAACATTACTGCTATTGACGTGATGGGTATATGACATGGTAAGATGGTCTCCCAACCAGGTTTGAGAAAAGTCCGCAAGTAATGGGGCATACCGATGCCTCGGACTATTATATCATTAGCTGACAAGTTTACACGCACATATGGGACCTGTTGGAGGTTACGACATGCATCTATCCTCTTCTACCGGCGCCATCATCCTGGCAGCAGGTAGTTCCAGCCGTATGGACGCCGAGCGGCACAAACTATTGCTGCCGCTCGCAGGACGGCCAGTACTGGAGCACGTAATAGAGGCTACGCTCGCTTCACAGGCACGTCCCATTATCATTGTATTAGGGCATCAGGCCGACCAGGTACGTTTGCATATTGACGCTTACGCGAGACATCCACTTGTGACCATCGTCGAGAATGCTCACTATTTACAAGGCATGAGCACCTCATTACATGCCGGGGTGCGCGCACTGCTGACCACCGATAATGTGCAAACACCACCAGCGCCAGAGGTGGGTAGCGCACTGGTGATATTGGGCGACCAGCCATTGATAACTACGACGATTATGGATACACTTATCGCTATCTGGCGAGCGACAGGAAAACGCATTGTTGCGCCGCTCTATAATAGCAAGAGGGGCAATCCTGTCTTGTTCGATGCCAGCCTTTTCGCTGAGCTGCTCCAAACTACAGGTGATGAGGGCGGACGCAGCGTCATAGAATGCCACCGCCGGGACATGGCGACGGTTGAGATAGGTGATGCCATGGCAGGCTACGATGTAGATACGTGGGAGGCATATCAACAGGTCTTACAGGTGTGGGAGAACAAGAGCTAAATCTCCTGTCCTTGACAAAGGAATTGCGATCTGTTATATTTATAAATAGCAATTAGTTATAAGCGCTCACATGTAGGTAGATATAGATCAAGAATGCAACAGTTCTTACCCGCTCCCTGAGGAGGGACATATGATGCGGTATCGATATAGAGGAGGCAGGCGTGGTCGTTGGGGGATAGGCGGTTTTCCCTGGGTCCTGTTTTTCTTCTTCATGTTCTTTAATCACTCGTGGTCTGGTTTTTGGATTGGCATAGTAATCACTATCCTGCTCTTCCTCTTGATGCGGGCTATTATATCAGCAGCATCCAGCACGAGCAGTATGAACGCAAATACGATGGCTAACCAGTCGCCGCAGCCGCATGAAGAAGCATACCAGCAACCCTATCAACCGTACGAGCAGGGATACCAGAGGCAGCCTGAGGCCTATCAAGAGGGGGGTCAGTCGAACCAATACCCACAGCCACAATATGAGCAGCCACAGGTACCATATCCCCAGGAACTACCGCCAATGGAGCAATAGCCATTGGCTATAGGAAGTTTTTCTTTGGGCCGCGAGAACATTGTGTATTGTCACCGTTCACTTTAAAGATTTGAGCAATGGTTCTACCAACCTGGTAATCTCCTGGTGAATCTGCTCTGGCGGCAATGAGGCATCTACTACTTTTATGCGCTCCGGGTGAGTGCGCGCAAGCAGGCGAAAGCCCTCTTGCACGCGGCGATGGAAAGATTCTGCTTCAGCGTCAAAGCGCGTCTGCTGCTCGCGCAAACCCCTTTGATCACGGGCCGCGTCGGTGCGCAAATGAACTTGCGTGGGGTCGAGATCAAGTAATATAGTGAGGTCCGGCACGCGCCCCTGTGTTGCCAGCAACGAGAGCCGCTCCACGAGTTCTACACCTACTCCACGCGTATAGCCCTGGTAAGCGATGCTGGCATCGAAGCAGCGGTCGGTAATGACAAGCTGTCCCCTGTTTAAAGCGGGGAGTACTACAGTAGCGAAATGTTGGGCGCGATCAGCCTGGAACAGCAAAGCCTCGGCCAGGGGAGTGATCGCCAGTTCGGGACGATGCAACAAAAGGTGGCGTATCTCGGCCCCCAGCAACGTACCACCGGGCTCGCGCGTGCGTATATATGGAATGTGGTGCTCAGCCAGCCAGCTCTCCAATAAATCCATTTGTGTAGTTTTCCCAGCTCCATCAAGTCCTTCAAATGAAATCAAACTTCCTGTGTCCACAATCCTCCTCTGCCATCGGTACGATAGACATCATAATCCCAATCAAATTGTGGTTTGGGCAACATATCCTCTGGCGTCCATTGATAGTCAGCCCTGCCATATTTTCCGTGATACTCTTTGAGCGTTTCCCCGACATACTCGAAGGTGAGCTGGCAGATGCGAAACCCTACGGGTACCCAGATAGTAGTCTGCGTGTGATTTGAAATCTCCATCGTCCAGCGATTGATGTAACCGACATCGCCGACGCCCGCGCAGCGGCAGACCGACAAGCCCGACCTCCCCACTGTACTGCGCGAATACATCTTTGCCAGGTATCCGTTATGGCCGCCGATGATCTCCTGGGTATGCGCTAAAATAGTTGTGCCGGGACGAATGGCTATCTTGCGGCCTACAGCCTGTCTTGGTTCGCCCCAATAGCGACGAATGTCATTCGGGTTATCCAGGTGTATCACATCGACATTGGCGTCTCCTTGAAAATACCATTCGCCGAGGCGACAATCGTAGGAGTTCGTACCCAACTGGCGTTGGTCGAATGGTTCAATGACAAGGTTGCCACGTTGTAACTCTTCCATAATGCGTTTGTCGGACAATAACATTGAATGTGAGGTCTCCTTTAAATCGCCTGATATTTCTCTTTGAGCTTTTCGCAAAACGCTTTAAGCTCAATTGTAGGAATAGCCTGTTGCTCATCAACATTCAGCATCGAAAAAATGCGCGGTCCCTTTGCATCTGCTGGGAGATTTTCTGGTTTTGCCACAAAATGAATATGAATGTTAGGCTTTTCTCCAGAAACACTGCGGCACGAAAGACACTCCATGGAATGCTCACCTCTCATTAATTTATGATATCATCATCATCCAGCGAAGTCACATCAATTGCCACAGCACGAGCAGCCTCAACCTCAACCCATATCCTTTGAGCCAGCAGGCGTGCTTCATCCTCATCTGTGAGGGCTTGCTGGAAGGGGAAGAAAGCGCGTTCGTGGCTGTGGTGGTGTATCCAGCGGCTGATAATGTTGATCTGATCGACCTCCGCCTTACCTACGATACTGGGCGGGTTACCCAGTTTAGCGGCCAATGCCAGCAATTCGCGGATGGCCAGTTTCATCGGATCTGGCTCGTGCGGGATAGAGCGCTGCTCTAGCAAGCGGCCATGGCGAATGAGGAAAAGCTCGTTACAACCTTCCTGCGCGGAAGGATAGACGATGAACAGGTTATTGGCTTCGACTGCTCCAGTAATCAGGCGCTGACCAATCAATACCTCGTCAGCGCTGCGTATAGTGTCCCGCAGCCAGGCGGCACGCTCGAAGTTGAGCTGCTGCGAAGCCTCCAGCATCTGACGGCGCAGACGGTCCAAAAGATCTTCACGCTCCCCGCCTAGAAAGGCGCAGACTTGCTCGATAGTATTGCGATACTCTTCCGGGTCAGCGCCGCCCCTGCAAGGGGCAGGGCAGCGATCCAGGTGCAGGCGCAGGCAGGGGTCAGATGGTTTGGCCTGTGGCGGCAGGGATCGTGTACAGGTGCGAATGGGGAAAATTTTCCCCACCAGTTCTATGGTGAGATCAACGATGCGGCGACTGCGAAAGGGGCCGAAGTAGCGTGCGCCATCGGCGGCTACCTCGCGGGTGGCGTAAACGCGCGAGAAGGGATGTTGCACATCGATTTTGATGAAGGGATACAGTTCATAGTTACGCAACTGCACGTTATAAGGTGGCTGCAACTGCTTGATAAGCTGAGATTCGAGCAGCAGTGCCTCCAGTTCGGAGCCGAGCACGCGGGTCTCGATCTCTTTCACATTCTGCAAGAGCCCGTCCATCTTGCGTGTGTAGCCCAGGGGATGGTTATAGTAAGATGCCAGGCGATCCTTGAGAGACTTTGCCTTACCAACATAGATCACCTGCCCATGCTCGTCCTTCATGAGATATACACCTGGTTTAGCGGGGAAGTCACGTTTCCAGGCCGGGTTGAGAAAAAGGCTTCCCGTGGGACGCGGCACAAGGACGGTGCGTGAAGATAATTTGCTGTCCGCGCGCAGTAACTCACCCTGCCTGGGTCTGGGGGCCTGGGTGATATCTCCGCTCCAGGCAACCGGTAATTGCAAGCGGCGGCGCAGGTGCCCGAGGGTATGAATTCCCTCGGCGTGTGCTCGCTCGAGCAACTTGCCAAAGATGGCAGCCGTTACTTTAGCGTCGCCCAGGGCACGATGATGGTTCGCTATGTAGATGTCCAGGTACTGCGCGACCAGGTCGAGCTTGAAGCGACGCAGGCCGGGGAGGAAGCGCCTGGCCAGTGGAATGGTATCCAGGCCATCGATAGGAAAGCCATAGTCGAGCAACTGTGCCTCGTAAGAGAGGAAGCCGATATCGAAGCCAAGATTATGCCCGACAAGCGTAGCGCCATCGATAAAGCGGAGGAAACCGGGAAGAATAGCCTGGGCCTGTGGTGCGCTCGCCACCATTTCCTGGGTGATACCTGTAAAGCGAACGATGAACGCCGGCAGATGGCGACCTGGATTAACCAGGCTCTGGAACGAGCCGGTGACCTCTCCGCCGCGCAGACGGATGCCCGCAAGCTCGATGACGCGATCGGGTCCGGGACGCAGCCCGGTGGTCTCGGTGTCGAGGACGACAAAGTCGGTCTCATCAAGGGGCTGCTGAGCGATACGCCAGGCAGAGAGCGTCCATTTTGACTCCTGGGAAAGCTCCTCCCACGCATGCTCATCTACCTGTTCAAATAATGTGGAGTTTTTCAAGGTCTGGCGTAACAAGGTTTTCCAGACCGCGTTCTTCGCCGTTTTTCCGACAACTCCAAAGAGATGTTTTATGAGCGCATCTTCCGATAGAGGCTGCCCGCTGCTTTCTAATAGTTCGTGGGCGCGCCGCAATAAAGCGCTTTGCTGCGGTAACCGGGGAGGTACATCCTCTCCCGTGTCGCTCGCTTCCCCCTCTAGCATCGCAAATATCCCCCCTATAACAGGGTGAGCAAGTAGATAGTACGTTTGTACGAGAAGCATAGCACTCAGTAAGAGTTTTGGCAACTGTTCGCCTGACCAAATTTGCCGAATGATAGAATAACAGGTAAATATGCGAGAGCAGAAGAGAAGAGCATCAAAACCGTAATATACTTACAAACATTTTACATTTTCTTGAAGATTTCATGAATAGTCAGGAAGTATAGTAAGCTGAAGGATCTCGCCGGGCTTACTTTTTGCTACGGAGCAGCACGGAGAATTGAATAACGCAAAAACTCACCTTACAGCTACCTCCGCGATGCTCCGAAAAGTGAGGTGATTTGTGCGCAATTACTTGCGGCACCGATACTCGCCACTCGCGCCAGTCACGCTTCTGCTGTTCAGTGGGCTGCTGGCGCTTCTTGCATCGTGCGGCAGCGGAAGTACTACAGAACCCGCCAGCAGCCCATCGACGCTTGCACGCAAGCCAGTACTGACCATTCCTAACACCGGGGCTCACGAGTTAGGTTTTCTCGATCCAGCACAAGAACCAGATCCAAATACTGCAGACCAGGGACCGGATCCAAATTCGGCCCTGGTTATCGACATGATCTATAGTGGCCTGGTACGATCCGATCAGAACCTCAACATTATGCCCGACCAGGCCACCTGGGATATTTCTAGCGACAATAAGCTCTATACCTTTCACCTGAAAACCGGCATCACGTTTTCAGATGGCACACCCGTCACCGCCCAAACCTACGTCTACACATTGACGCGGGCACTGCTTCCAGAGGTGAAATCGCCTACTGCCGCTATGTTTGAAGGAGTGATCAGCGGAGCAAACAATGTCAAGAGCGGGAAGAGCAAGGTGCTCAGCGGCGTGAAGGCCATCGACGATTACACCTTGCAAATTACATTGACGCATCCAACACCATATTTCCTGGAATTACTCGCAAACCCTATCTACTTCCCGGTGAATAAAAAGCTTATTGATCAGTACGGGCAGGCAGATTGGATAGACCACGCTGTCGCTAATGGTATAGGAACAGGACCGTTTATGCTCAAGGAGTGGGATCACAACATCAAGATGATCCTGGTTCCCAATCCTCATTACTACGGTGCGAAAACCAGGCTGCAGGAGGTGGATATGATCTTCGTGGGCGACCAGGGTACCGCTCTTAAGGCCTATCGCGCCGGGCAGTACAATTTGGATTGGAATATTGCTCCAGCAGACCTGGCAGCCGCGACGAATTTGCCTGGCTTCACCGAGCAGCCCTTGCTCCAGACGGACTTGCTTTTTTTTAATGATAGTATGCCGCCGTTTGACCAGGTGGCAGTACGTCAGGCCTTCGCTTATGCAATAGATAAGGTGCTGCTAACGCACACGATTCTAAATGGTGGAGCAATAGCGGCTTCAACCATCATTCCGCCGGGAATGCCTGGCTACCAGCCCAGTTACCCCGGGCTACCATTTGACATCAACAAGGCTAGAACAAGTCTGCAATCTGTCTATCCAGATATTAGCAAGATGCCACAGATAATATTTTCTTACCCCAATTCAGAGGTATCTCAAGCTGAAGCCACTGCTCTGCAAGCAATGTGGCAGGCGGCGCCGACCCTTATGACTGGCTGGCATTGAACCTTCTCTCTTCATCTCCCAATAACCATGGGAAGTGGAATAATTCCACCTTTGACCAGCTCGTTATGGAAGCAGAGCAAACATCGGGAGATGCACGCATTGCGCTGTACGAACAAGCAGAGCAGATCGCCATTACCGATGTCGCATGGTTACCGCTGGATCATCAAACCATCACTGCAATCATCCCTCCGTGGCTACACGGCGTCAGTTTGAATAACGAAGGACTCTACTTCGGCGATTGGTCAGGCGTGTACCTACTGCAGCACTGATCTATACCACCCTTGACAAAATGTCTCTCTACTGGCATACTTGGTATTGAAAGCGCTTCCGGAAGCGCTTTCAATATGGCTGAGGCATACCTTTCACGATCTTCTCTTCTTTTGGCATCTTTTCAAGGAGGAAAGGACCATGCATACCCATCCAATCGCTCGGCTAAAGCGTTGCTTTGCCATCACCCCTCTCGTACGTGTCGTCACGCTGATTGTAGTTATTGGAGCTTTGGCTCTGGCGCTTGCAGCCCTGCCAGTCAAGGCCCAAAGTGGTTTGGCCTTTGTCCGCGTCAACCAGGTGGGATACGCGACCACCGCGTCGAAGCGGGCGTACCTTATGGCCTCAGCAGCTGAGACCGGCGCAACGTTCAGCGTCAAAAATTCCAGCGGGGCCACAGTCTTTTCAGCCCCGATTGGGGCGAACCTTGGTAAGTGGAGTACCAGCTACCCCGATATCTACGCCCTGGACTTCGACGCGGTGACCACGCCCGGTACCTACACGATTGTGACAAGCGGACCGATTGCAGGTTCCTCACCGAGCTTTACCATCGACACCGCCACCAATGTGTACACGGGGGGGTTGTCCAACGCGCTGTCCTTCTACCAAAATGAACGCGACGGCTCCAACTTTATCCCCTCGGCGCTGCGCACAGCTCCGGGGCATCTCAATGATGCGAGTGCGATGACCTACCTCACTCCCCATATGAACAGCAGTGGTCGCTTCTCTGGTGATCTCACCCCGCTCGGCGTCAAGATCGATGCGTCGGGTGCCTGGTGGGATGCCGGCGATTATCTGAAGTTCGTCGAGACCATCAGCTACACAGTCGACATGATGCAGCTCGGCGTGCGTGACTTCCCCAATCAGATGGGAGCTGGCTCAACCACTACAAACTTCACTGCTGAGGCGAAGTTCGGTCTCGATTGGCTGCAGCACATGTGGGATGACACTACCAAGACCCTCTACTACCAGGTGGGCATCGGGACAGGGAATTCCAAGATCATTGGCGATCACGATATCTGGCGCCTGCCGCAGGCAGATGACAACTTTGGTGGGACCAACTCGCTGTATCGCTACATCCGTAACCGCCCGGTATTTCGCGCTAGCCCCGCCGGATCGCTCATCAGCCCCAACCTTGCCGGTCGCCTGACGGCGGATTTCGCGTTGTGTTTCCAGCTCTTCAAGTCCAGCAACCCGACCTACGCGGACCAGTGCCTCCTCTCGGCGGAGCATATCTTTGGCCTGGCCAATACCAACCCCAGTGGCAATCTGCTCACAGTCGCCCCTTTCAGCTTTTATCCCGAGACCGAGTGGCGAGATGACCTGGAATTCGGAGCGACGGAGATGTACTTCGCCGTGGCGAGTGGCAACCTGCCTGCTGGTTTACCACACACTGACCCTATGTTTTATCTCCAATCCGCTGCACACTGGGCCCACGCCTATATTACCGGACCAAACGATGCTGCCGACACTTTGAACCTCTACGATGTGAGTGGGGCCGCCCATTATGAACTCTACCACGCGATCGCACAGGCAGGAAATCCAGCGGGGCTCGAAGTGACCCAGGCAGACCTCCTCTCCGATCTGAAGAAGCAGCTGGATAAGGCGGTCACGCAAGCTGGGACTGACCCCTTTGGGTTTGGATTTCCCTGGGCAGCCTTCGACACAACATCCCACGGAGCCGGCCTGGTCGTCATGGCAAGTGAGTACGATCATCTCACCAGCACCAGCGTCTACGCGAGCTATGGCGTCCGCTGGCTGGCCAATATCCTGGGGACAAACGCCTGGGGGACATCACTCATTGTGGGTGACGGCTCGACCTTCCCGCACTGCATGCAGCACCAGGTCGCGAATCTCGCCGGTTCGCTGGACGGATCGCCGCCAGTTCTCGCGGGTGCAGTAGTCGAGGGACCCAATACGTTCGCTGCGAAGGGCCTCGTCTCTGGCATGGTGACCTGTCCGGCCAACGGAGTCGATCAGTTCGCACCTTTCAATGGGAGTACAGCGGTGTTCCAGGACAATGTCCAATCCTGGTCAACCGTCGAGCCTGCCGTTGACCTCACTGCCACCTCGCCGTTAGCATTCGCATGGCAGACCGCTGCCTGAAGGAGGACATTTGGTGTTCCACCACATCTGCAATAGCTGTGACGCCTACTCCATCACCGCCGCGAATTTCCAGGCACTGCTGGACTGGTTGCAGGCGGATGCTCCAAACGGGAGCATGGTAGAGACGACTACGCAGGTGATCGGCGGCCCGGTAAATCCGCCAGTTCCAGCGTGAGACGACACGCCCGGTCATTCCCCTGACTGGCTTTTGAGAGTGATCTTCGGCCGGTTAACCAGGATGTGCAGGTTTTTCTCGCGCGGGGTTCCAAGGGGCTTGCAGTCTTTAAAGGCTTACAGCCCCTTGGCAGGTGTAGAGATCCCTCTCCTTCCTTACCCCCCAACAAAAATGGCTAAGGCTATCAAAACCGATATCTAGCAATTTCCGCTTTTCCTCGCTTCACCGGTATCTAATACATTGTCCGGTACATCTTCCTGCTCTCAGGCTCAATAATGGGAAAAAGTAACCTATGATAGAACGCTGCTTGATTGTAGATGAAAGCAGCAGAGTAGGCAAGACAAATAATATGATAATCTATTAGAAGGAGCTACAATGGGCGAGAAAACGTTACAGGCAAAAGTTGAGGCATTGCGAGAGTACATCCAGAGCAAGGGTTGGTCAATCAGCGATGAGAAAGAGATTGCCCACGGTTACCAACTTGTGGTGACCGATGGAGCAAACAAGACACCGATTAATCTCTTCAAGACCGGCAAGGTACTTATTCAGGGGAAGCCGAGCATATTACAAACCGAGCTTCGATCCTGGGGCGATGAACGACGAGTTTCCTCGGAGGGAACAAGCATTGCGAGCATGGCACGAATAGGCTCAGATGAATCGGGCAAAGGAGACTATTTTGGCCCGCTCGTAATCGGAGCGGTCTATGTGGATGGGCAAACCGAGGCCCGGCTAATCGACCTGGGTGTATGCGATAGTAAACTGCTGCCAGACCATCGCATTACTGAAATGGCCGAGGTCATTGGGCAGATGTGTCCCTACTCCGTGGTCTCGCTCGGCCCTAAGACCTATAATGAGATGTACGCAGAAATGCAGAATCTCAACCAGCTGCTGGCATGGGGGCACGCGCGCTGCCTGGAAAAGGTGCTGGAGAAGGTGACATGCGACCTTGCCCTTGCCGATCAGTTTGGCAATAAGTCTTATCTGCTCAATGCATTGGGGGAGAGAGGCCGCCAGATCAGGTTGGAGCAGCACCCGCATGCCGAGTCAGATATGGCAGTTGCAGCCGCGTCCATCCTGGCCCGAGCAGAGTTCGTGCGGAAGATGGAGCAATTATCGCGCCAGGTAGGTAAAAGGCTGCCGAAGGGGGCCTTTGACCCATCCATTATCACCATAGGACGCGAAATCGTTATGCGTGGCGGTGAGGCTGCGTTGGCAGAAGTAGCCAAAGTACATTTTAAGACGACCCAAAAGATCCTGGAACGCGAATAGGAGAAAACAATGCTGCTACACCCACTACACCTGCTACTCTGCTCCTTCACTCATGAACTCTCGAAGGTAGTCAGTTTCTAGAAGGTATTATCTGTTGGATTTACCGTTTAAGACCGAAACCGAACTGGAACAGAGAATTTGCTCGAATCCTGAGTGGCAGCAAGGAGTAGTCTGGGGCGAGCCTCGCACTGGACATCTCGAAGGGTCTGTGATGTTTCACATCGCTGATGTACTTGCAAACATAGACGTTCAGGCCGCCACGAGCGAGGAGCGACGAGCACTACGCCTGATCGCCCTGGTTCATGATGCGTTCAAATACCGCGTTGACATCAGCAGGCCCAAGACGGGCGCTAATCATCACGCGTTCATCGCCCGCAAGTTTGCCGAGCGCTACCTTGAAGATCCCGGGCTGCTTGAGATCATCGAATTGCACGATGAAGCATACAATAGCTGGCGGCTCGGCGCTGTGAAGGGTAACTGGGATGATGCTGAGGCGCGAGCCGGTCGGCTCGTTGCGAGGCTTGGTCCATTATTGCCACTCTATATTCGCTTCTTCAGGGCCGATAACCAGACTCCGTCGAAAGACCTGGCCCCTCTTGCCTGGTTCGAACAGTTTCTACAGCGACGAGGATTGGAGGTACCTCCAGAGCCAGCAGGTCTATAGACGAATACGAGTATGCATTACAAACAACTTAGTGGGAAAAGCCTGCTCGAAGAGCATATTAGATTGTATCGATGGAATTAGGGCCGCAAAATTGGTACAATAAATTCGGCACGCAAAGCGTTTATCAGTCAGAACCTGTGCAGATCAAACATAAAGTCGTAATATAATAGCAATGGCCTAGTGTCTTCAAAGCGCCTTGTTTGAAAGGAGGTGACTGCTGTGGAGGAATGGATTACACCAGATTTCGAGGAATATGAGCTTGAGGCCGAAGTGACCGCGTACGCGGATCACTGGTAATTACCATTCTGGTGATTGACATCATAATAGTATTTGTTGCCTGTCGCACCAGCGCTGCCAGGCGCATTCCTTGCAATGAGGGAGCGCAATATGCGGGTACGTATCCTGGGATCTGCTGCCGGTGGCGGCTTCCCGCAGTGGAATTGCAACTGTCCAAACTGCCATGCAGTACGTATTGGCTCGCTTTCTTGCCGGCCACGCACACAATCGTCCATTGCGGTCAGCGCCGACGAACGGCATTGGTTTCTCTTCAATGTCTCGCCTGATATACAGCGCCAGATATACGCTTTCCCAGCGCTCTGGCCACGTGCCGTAGTACGCCATACACCGATTCAGGGCGTTGTGCTCTCCGACGCAGAACTGGATCATACCCTGGGGCTGCTCTCATTGCGCGAGGCTGGTCAACTGCACATCTACGCGACCGAGTGGGTCTATACTGCACTCAACGAGCAGAACCCTCTCCTACGGACGTTGAGCAACTACTGCACGATCGCGTGGAAGCCGGTGCAACTCATGCGGTCTATGATACTTCACCTGGCGAATGGCGCCGATAGTGGACTGCGCTGCCAGGCATTCACTACACACAGTACCAAAGTGGCTGCCTTCGCCGGTGGAGCAGTTCCTGATGCGGAGGCAAGTGTTGGATACCGCATCAGCGATATAGCAGTTGGGGATAGCCTGATTTACCTGCCAGCAGTCCAGGACCTACATACAGGCGTGCTGGACCAGTTACATGATTGTGCCTGCCTGCTCATCGATGGCACATGCTGGGAAGATGACGAACTGGTTCGGCTGGGTATTGGCAGTAAGACCGCGCGGGTCATGGGCCACCTGCCAATAGCAGGCGATGGCGGCAGCCTGGAGCAGTTAGCGGCACTTGACGTTGGACGCGTCATTTATATCCATATCAATAACACTAACCCGATATTGATCGAGAACTCACCACAGCGGCAAACCGTCGAGGCAAACGGCATCGAGGTTGCCTTCGACGGCATGGAACTGGAGATTTGACGTCAGTGACCCCATCCCCTAAAGGAGATGGGCTTGTGTACCGGAGGTTTTATGGAAACCACACCTGAGACGAGGCCCACTGATACGCCTTTGACAAGCGAGGCGTTTGTGGAGGCCTTGCGAACGCAGTCCGAAAACTATCACCATAAGCACCCGTTTCACATCCACATGAACGCGGGCCGCCTGAACCATGCACAGATTCAAAGTTGGGTCGCTAACCGCTACTATTACCAGGCAATGATACCAATTAAGGATGCAGCGATCCTGTCCAACTGTCCCTATACTGCTATTCGCCGCGTCTGGGTGCAGCGCATCATCGATCACGACGGCACAGCAGAAGGGCAGGGAGGCATCGAAGATTGGCTGCGCTTTGCCGAAGCCGTGGGGTTGAGCCGCGAGGAGGTGCTCGACGAACGCCATGTCGTGCCAGGCGTACGCTTTGCCGTGGATGCCTATGTTACATTCGCCCGCACACGACCCTGGATCGAGGCAGTAGCGGCGTCGCTCACGGAACTCTTCGCGCCCGACTTGATGCAAGAGCGCATCACGGCCTTTGAGCGCCACTACACCTGGGTAGGGCCCGCTGGCCTGACTTACCTCAAGACGCGCTTGACGCAGGCGCCTCGTGATGCCACCTATGCTCTTGACCTTGTAACCCGCTACTGCCAGACTCGCGAGCAGCAACAGCGAGCTATCGCTGCCCTTGAATTCAAGTGCGATGTACTGTGGAGCATGCTGGATGCCATCCATCACGCGCTTCAGGATGAATCTCCCAATGCGTGAAGTGACCATGGCCTCGCGGCCAAGATTGTGCGGCCAGGCACGGCTACAATGGGACCCCGTACGTGAGAAGCGGGTGCTGCTGTCTCCAGAGGGAGTACTGGTGCTGAATGCAACCGCCGATGCTATCCTGGCGCTATGCAACGGTCAGCGGAGTGTATCAGCCATTGCTGCGGAATTAAGCGCTCGCTATAACCATTTCGTCGACCAGGAGGTTCTGGCCTTCTTCAACCGCCTTTTACAGAAGAGATTGATAGAATTTGATGAGACATAGACCCCTCGGGCTGCTGGCTGAGCTGACCTATCGCTGCCCACTGCATTGCCCGTATTGCTCCAACCCGCTGAACCTGGGTGACTATCGGGACGAGTTGACGCTCGAAGAATGGTTTCGCGTGCTCAAGGAGGCACACACATTGGGGGTGCTACAACTCCACCTCTCGGGAGGTGAGCCACTGCAGCGCCGTGATCTTGTGGAGATTGTTGCCCAGGCACGAAAACTCGGCTTCTATACGAATCTCATCACAAGCGCACTCTCACTCACCCCGGCAAAGGCAGAGACGTTGAAGGAGGCAGGTCTGGATCACGTGCAAATCAGCATCCAGGCAGCCGACTCAGTGCTATCCAACCAGATTGCCGGCACACCTTCCTACCGGCGCAAGGTCGAGGCTGCGCGAACGGTCAAAAAGCTCGGCTTTCCGCTCACTTTGAACGTCGTGCTTCATCGTCAGAACATCGACCAGGTAGCGGCAATTCTGGCGCTGGCAGAGGAACTGGCGGCCGACCGGCTCGAACTGGCCAATACGCAGTACTACGGCTGGGCATTGCATAACCGGGCCGCCCTGCTGCCGACCTGGGATCAACTACAACGAGCCGAGGAGATCGTTCGGGCTGCACGCGCGCGCTTTGCTGAACAGATGCAGATTATTTATGTCATCCCCGACTACTACAGCCGCTACCCTAAGCCCTGCATGGGCGGCTGGGGACGCCAGCAGCTCACCGTAACTCCTAATGGCAACATACTGCCCTGCCCGGCGGCCGCCCAGATCACTACATTGCCCATCGAGAACGTGCGGCAGCGCTCGCTTAGCTGGATCTGGAATGACTCGCCCATGTTCAATCGTTATCGCGGCAGCGATTGGATGCCTGAACCTTGTCGCAGTTGCCCGCGCCAGGCGGTCGACTTCGGCGGCTGCCGCTGCCAGGCCTTCCAACTCACGGGCGAAGCCGCAGCTACCGATCCGGTATGCGAGCTATCGCCCAACCATGCCATAATTACAAATGTAGTGCGCGCTGTAAACCAGGGCGACGAGGCAATGCCGGATTTTATTTACCGACACTGATGCAAAAAAGCGAGCAGGGCGTCACGTGAAGAGGCGTAGTTGCGACATTTATGACGCCGGGGAGGAGTGGACGATCCTCCCGAGGATACCCCTCCCCCGGCGCGATGAATCGCGCAGCTACGCCTTCATTTCGTTCCGTTATTTTGACGCCTTTGGGAATTCGCGAGAGTCGCCCCCTACATTTCACCTGCATAGTGACAGTCCATTAGTTGTTTCCGCTGTCGGTTTAGGACAGAAGACCGTAGACCATAACCTTGTCCGAGAACGTAGCCATGTATACTTTGCCGTTGGCTATCGTCGGAGGGCAGAATTTGGCGTATTTTCCGAGGTCATCACGGCCGACGTTCTGCTTGCTGTTCCACAGCTCGTTTGTCAGGTCAGAGGCATCATAGGCGCGCAGGATGCCATCCACCACTTTCCAGTTAGCATCCTCGTTATAAGGATGCGATGCCCACACAATCCCGCTGCCGACTGCATTGCCATTAGCCGAAATGGACATTACTCCTCCCGGCATACCAAAGCTGCCGCCGGGTACATTTTGTGGGTCGAGGGTTGAACAGTGCGAAATCGGCGTCGTCAGGAATTGCCCATTGGCCAACTGATAGGCCTTCAGGCAGTCGTTCTCGGGCCACACGTAGATATACGCGCCGTTTGGGCCGTTCCAGTAGACGGGGCCGCCATGGATATGGTGGGACTTCTTGTCATTGGGGTTCGGGGCATTGACATAGAAGTTTTGCACAATCTGATTGTCGTTGGCGGCATTGAAATGACCCATATGATTTCGCTGTACCAGGTACAATTTACTTTCTTTTCCGCCCCCGACTAGCAGGTTGGTATCTGGAATGAGCAAGGCTCCCGAAGAGCCAAGGTCCCAATCGATCTTCGTGAGTGCCGCAGCGTTATGCGGAGTAAACCAGTCGGCGACTGCAAGGTTAGAGCCAAGTTTCACAATAGTACAGCTTACATCCCGTCCATCGTTTGTGAAGGTCCCGTTCCCTGTCATTAAGTAAATGAAGTTATCACTATCCGCGGACAATCCCTGCCCGGCCTGCCAGATACCTCCGCGTTGGCCATTGGGTGTAGTATTGTAGATAGCTTGTCTGTGCAGCGTTGTAGCATTGTAGGCAAACACCCAGCCATGGTAGTTGTCTTGATCGCCATAGGCTGCGAAGGCAACATAGACTACATCATTGAGCAGCAGCAGGCCTGCACGTTGGATCTGCCGGTTACCGGCGAAGATGATATTTCCGTTCTGATTATCGTAGCCCATTCCCCGTACATTTCCTGCTATCTGCACCGGTCCGCCGAAGAGATCCGCTCCACTCGCCAGGTTCAGGGCATGCAATTTGTGAGCATAGCCGTTTCCAACTTTAGTAAAGGCGACGACATAGAGGGCGTTGTGATCAAGAGATATGACGGGTGTGCTTACGACGCCTACCTCCTTGGCTATATCGCGATAGACGGGAACTCCATTGACCTCAGCCTGCCCCTGGTGAGTGGGACCGATATTGGGATTAGGAAGAGGCACCGAATCTTCCAGTTGCCTGGCCCAGAGCGGTGAGATAGCAGCATTGGGATCATCGGCATCGAAGGCGTAGACGGTGTTATGCATTGTTGCTATGTACACCACATTGTGTGTACCCTGGCCTGGTATGTCGATGCCGTTCACATATAACGGCTGTGCATAGACATGACCTTGCACCTGGTAGGTAAAAAGATGGCCGAATTGATTCTGGTTCACGTTGGAAGTGTTGAGTTGAGTTTCCTGGAGATACGCTCCGGTACGGCTGTTGTCATTGTGCTGGGTGAGCACGCAAATCGTAGCATCTGGCATGGTCTAGTCTCCTTGCTGATACGCAAAAAGTGCGCCTGATACAATTTGATTACGAGTTAGCTTCTCTCCCCTATCAGGAAGGGAAAGCAGAGGTTATGCACCTCACTAGGTGAACGTCCAATTTTCGTGAAATTGGCATATGAGAAACAGAATGGCTGCCGCAAGCTCTTCTATATCTTCCGGTCCTTATTATACATTATGGTAAAATGAGCAGGAAATAGCACTCATCAATAACAGGTAGGACCCCACTAAGATATTGTTGGCGAATTGCCAGAGCGGGATCGGAAAGAAATATGAGATACTGAACAAGAACCAGTGCACGAATGAAACCAGGAGGAAACCCATGTCCATGCATCCACACCCGATCCCGGCTATTCCTGAAGAAACGGCTCTTGTAGCGCGTGCAATCCTGCCTCAGGGGAATGTGTATCTCCAGATGCGAGATGAGTTAGGAACCCTGTATCAGGATGAGGATTTTCGTGACTTGTTTAAGAGCCGCGGCCAGCCCGCCGAGGTTCCGTGGCGTCTTGCGCTGGTCACTCTCATGCAATATGCCGAAGGACTGACCGACCGGCAAGCTGCTGATGCGGTGCGCACACGGATTGACTGGAAGTATGTGTTAAGCCTGGAACTGACCGATAGCGGTTTTGACTTCTCGGTGCTTTCCGAATTTCGAGGTCGCCTGCTCGCCCCTGGAGCCGAGCGTCGGCTCTTTGATCGCTTGTTGGAGCAGTTTCGGGAACGTGGCTGGAGGAAGCGCGCGAGGCAAGCAACGCACCGATTCGACGCACGTGCTGGCCACTATTCGCACGCTGCGTCGGCTGGAATGTGTGGGGGAGACCATGCGTCACGCGCTGAACGTGCCTTCCAGAAGGTGCTCCCACCTGGCTCCTGGAACACATGGACCCCGAGTGGGCTGATCGGTATGAGAAACGCTTCAGCGATTTTCGCTTGCCGAAAGATACCAAGGCGCGAGTGGCGCTGGCTGAAACCATTGGGGGAGATGGGCGTCGGCTGTTGGAGCACGTCTACGCAGAAACGAGCCTTCCCTGGCTGGCCGAACTGGAAGCGATCCAAGCGCTGCGGCGAGTGTGGATTCAGCACTATCATGCGCGCGAGCAAGGCACGGCCTGGCGCGCTGATGAAGAATTGCCTCCCTCAGCGCTGCTCATCACATCTCCCTACGATATCGAAGCCCGTTACAGTCGCAAGAAGAGCACGGCCTGGACGGGGTACAAGGTCCATTTCACTGAAACGTGTGAGGACGATGAACCGCATTTCATTGTGGCAGTCGTGAGCACCGATGCCACCACGGCAGATGGCTCAGTCATAGAAGAACTCCATGCGGACGAAGCGGCACATGAGATTCTTCCCCATCAGCATCTGGTGGATACAGGATATGTCGATGCAGACGTGCTCGCAGGGAGCCAGATGCGCTATCAAGTCGACCTTGTTGGACCGGTTATCCCAGACACGAGTTGGGCATCAAAAGCAGCGGACCGTTTTGAGCACAGCGACTTTCTCATTGATTGGCAGGCCAAACGGGTGGTCTGTCCTGCTGGGCAAACCAGTCGCGATTGGGGTCATATCCCTGATCGGCATGGGAAGCCAAGCCTGCGGGTCCGGTTTCCTCTCCCTGTGTGCCGAACGTGTTCTCTCCATGATCGCTGCACCCAAACCGAAGCGTATGTGCTCATTCTGCGTCCAGATGAACAGACCTACACTGCCCTCCAGAAAGCGCGCAAACGTCAGGAAACGCCGGAATTTCGGGCACTGTACGCCAAACGAGCAGGAATTGAAGGCACCGGTGCGCAAGCGGTGCGCACGTGCGAGATGCGGCGAGCACGCTACATTGGCAGCAACAAGCTCAGGCTTCAGGCATTTTTCACGGCGACAGCCATGAATATGCTGCGGGCTTGTGCTTGGCTAACCAACGGCACGCATGCTTCAACGCCTGTCTCGCGCTTCTCCCGGTTGGTGTCCGCAGCAAAATCGGCGGCAGCGGCTTAACTGAAGGCAATTCGCCAACAATATCTTAGTGGGGGCTGTACCTTTAGTCGTAGGAATACAGCTATCTCACTGTTGCTCATTTGATAGCACCTTGGCAGGAGCAAGCAAAGATTGGCTTCTGGTAGAGCGGATGACCGAAGTAGCCAGTACCGACCGTGACGCGAGCTGCGAGCGATCGATGGAACGCCGGTCGTCGATATCAAGCCCGTGCTGCCTCAATCGGCAGACGCAGAATGAGACAGCCTCACTCATATGTGCATTCCAGCAACTTCAACGATGAGGATATCGCTGGGAGTTTTCACAAAACAGTCTCACGTGAAACTAGATCACTGAGACATCGATGGTGGAGAATGCACGTCGTTTCATACAAACTTCCACTCACTCCCAACACGTGCAGCTAGCGTACTGCCATCACGACCCGGTTGTCCAGGTGTTGCCAGATCACGCCAACTTCGTGAAATCCCGCGTTGCGCAACGCTGCCTGGTGAACATCTACCAGGGTACCAGGGGGACGTACTTTGGTGCTGAAGCGACGCGCACGTTCCGCGAAGAACGGCTCCATCCCTGGCTCACGCCTCAGCGCCTCCCACCACGCCTCCCAATCTTCCTTCTCCGCTGCGCTCGCCTGAGCAGCCCACTGCGCATGCCCGTGCTCTGTGATCGTGTTGAAGCTCGGCAGATGCGGGGCAAACCCGAAGCCATCCCCATTGAGGAAAACTCCACCGGGGCGAACGAGGACTCCTAACTGGCGATACAGCTCCACCAGCGAGCCAGCAGGCAGCCAATGAAGAGCTGTCGTGCTTACTACCGCATCCACGTGCTCCTCCCCAAGTCGGCTGTGCCAGGAAGGCTCACTGATATCTGCTTCCACCCAACGCAAACGCCCTTGCATGTCACCCAGGACTTGCTGTCCAAGCAGCAGTAGGATGGGATCAATATCCACAGCGACGGAGCGTGCCTGTGGGAAGCGCGATAAGAGGCGCTGGCTCATTGATCCGGGACCACAGGCCAGGTCAAGCGCGACAAAGTGTTCAGGAAGCAGCATTGCTAACACATCGAGCATGACAGTAAAGCGTTTTTCACGATCAGGCAGGTAGGTGCTCTGCTGCTGATCGTAGCGGTGCATCCAGTCCTGCCAGTTCAATGGTGGAATATCTGTGCGCATCGTTCATTGCCTTTCTCGTTCGTTGTTCCTAGCTGCCAATTTCCTCTCCCCTGAGCGGAGGCTGGGTCCTTCGACAGTTTCCATAAAGCCCATCAGTTGGTACGTGGCACAGCGAGATTCCTGCTCTTCTCTGAAGCTCTGCCTCAGCAGACTTGCAAAATTCTGGTAGGTTGCCATAGGCGGTGAAATTACACCTTTCTGTTCAGCTTAAGCAGTCACCCCAAAGAGGTGGACGATGAACGCACCTGTTTCAAACTGTCTCCTTGTGTCTGATCTTTCCTCAGCATGTTCATCGCTTCATATCCTTACCAGATTCGCCACGCTGTTCAGCGAGGTTAATTCTTGCCTACCAACGACAAGTATCAGCTTCTTCACCTTCACGTAGGTCTCATCTACCCGCCACAAGTCAGGTGTCGCGTTGAGATCGGGACTGCATCGTTTGCTCTCCCCGATTAGAGCAGAGCTTATCATAGCGCTAACTCCGTAAAAGACCCTAACGCCTCACCACACTGCTATTCTATCTCATTTTCATCGTCTTTTTGATGCAGCATTGCGCCAGGACTATTGGTGAATTTTTTTGACTCTTATCTTATTTCCTACTTTTTTCGGAGTTAGAATGGAATCTCGTTTCATTTCGGAGTTACAGTGGAATTCTCACTGACTGTTGGGAATCACCACCCGAAGAACTCCGTATTGATGATTGATCTTGCTATTCCTAGTTGAATCCCAGCTCCGATGCGAGGAAAAGTTAAATGAATTTTTGTGGGCAAAACAAGGGAAGCATAGTTTTGCAGGGCAAAAAAGGAAGCATAGTCTTGCGGAATCTGCAAAACCATGGGTAAAAAGACAAGGAACTATGTGCGATCTATTATTATCGTGGAATAGAATGAGCGTGCAAGACCGAAAAGGCCCCCTGTAATCGTGGAATGACCCTAGAGTCATCGTAGAAAAAGTACGCGAAAAAAGAGTGAGCGTGGAAAAAGTACGTTGTCTATCTCGGCATCACACAGATAACCGCTTGCTTGATTAACGATACTTTGCCACCAGCGTGTTTACGTAACCTTCCAATTGGTAAATAAGAAGAAGGGCGAGCAACTTTTAAGGTATAGGGTGAGCAGTGGTACTCGTCCTCCAGACAATGCCGCTTCTGATGAGGCCCCATCTCTCAACCGCTTGTAAATGAGACCTCTCCGGTTTGGCAGGGGGCACCCAGAATAGATCTGTAAACGTGGACATGAAGCTGCTGAATTTTTGGCAATTCCTCTTCTCTTCATGGCTCATCAACATCCTTGAACATTTTATGCCAACCAAAATATTCTTGTCAAGGAATATTCCTTGACAAGAATATTCCTTTTCGGGTATACTATACCCATGAAAACACTTTGGACTGTTCTGGCGGATCCAAACCGCGAACATATTGTCGAGATGTTGCGCGATGGCCCACTGACTGTAGGCGAGATCACCCGGCGGCTGGGAATACGGCAACCGCAGGTATCGAAGCACCTCAAGGTGTTGAGCGAGGCTGCCATTGTGGAGGTCCAGCCGCAGGCCAACCGGAGAATCTACCGCTTAAGGCGCGAACCCTTCCAGGAGTTGGAGGCTTGGCTGCAATCTTTTCGTCGCCTCTGGGAGGAACGCTTCGATCGCCTAGACAACTACCTGCTAGAAATACAAGCCACCGAGCAACAACCTGGCCATGGAAGTGAGGACAATACTGATGTTTGATGATCAGTCACTGAACACCCGCGTTGCAGAACAGGAATTCGTCGTGGAACGGCTATTCAACGCACCCCGCGCGCTGATGTTTGAGGTGTTCACCAGAGCAGAGCATCTCAAGCGCTGGTGGGCGCCGCAGCCCTACGCCGTTCCCGTCTGCACCATCGACTTGCGACCCGGGGGCATCTGGCACTATTGCATGCGTTCGCCCGAGGGTCGGCTTCACTGGGCGCGCAGCGTCTACCGCGAGATCGTGCCGCCGGAGAAGCTGGTCTACACCTCGACCTTCGCCGATGAGCATGCCAACCCCATCGAGGGAATACCCGAACACCTGACCACCCTGACCTTCACGGAAGAGGAGGGGAAAACCAGGGTGAGGGCACATGTCCAGTTCGCCAGCGCGGAGGCGCTGAAAGTCGCGGTCGGTCTGGGGATGCTGGAAGGGATGAGCATGACCTGGGAGTACCTGGTCGAGTATGTGCGAGAGTTGCAGGCAAAGTAAAGGAGAACACTATGGGCAAAGTCGCGTTTGGCCTCTCGGTCTCACTGGATGGATTTATCGCGGGCAAAAATGATGACGTCTCAGAGGTTTTCGCCTGGATGGGACGCGCCATGGAACATTTCCATGAAGTCATGGGCGGTGCGATGGGCGAGAACGGCGCGGTAATCATGGGACACAGAGGCTTCGATATGATCTACAGTGAGCAGGGCTGGGTCTTTCCCGATGGCACGGCCCCTGACTGGCCGGTGATTGTCTTGCAATCGCAAGCGCGAGAACCCGTAAAGAAAGGCAAGACACACTTCTACTTCGTCACCGACGGCATCGAGAGCGCGATTGCCAAAGCACAGGAGCTGGCCGGCGAGAAACGTATTGCCCTTCACGGGGCGAGCGCGGTCCAACAGGCATTGAAAGCGGGGCTGCTCGACGAATTCCAGATGAGCATTGCCCATGTGCTACTGGGCGAGGGCGTGCGCCTCTTCGATCACCTCGGCTCGCAGCCGAACCACCTGGAGCGCCTCAGCACCTTTGAGACTCCGGGCGCCACCCATCTTTCGTTTCGTGTAGTGAAATAAGATCCTGAGGAAGGAGATGACAATGAAGAAAGTTCAGTCAGTCGACGGCACGGCCATCGCCTATGATCAAGTGGGAAATGGACCCGCGGTCATCCTGGTCAATGGAGCATTAGGCTATCGAGCCATGGGATTTCTGACGCCACTGGCAAACCTGCTGGCGCAACACTTCACGGTTATCGACTATGACCGGAGGGGGCGAGGCGAAAGCACGGATACACAGCCGTTTGCCGTTGAGCGAGAAATTGAGGATATCGAGGCTCTCATCAACGAAGTCGGTGGTGAGGCATACCTGTACGGCATCTCCTCCGGCGCCTGCCTGGCTCTGGAAGCTGCCATCAAGCTCGGCGGCAAGGTGAAGAAACTGGCGATGTACGAGGCTCCTTATGACTCTGATGATGCCAGGAGGCAGGCATTCAGGAACTATAGAAAGCGGCTTGCTGAAGTCCTTGCCGAAGGACGGAAAGGCGACGCGGCAGGCCTCTTCATGATGTTCGTGGGAATGCCGCCCGAACACCTTGAGGGAGCGCGCCAGCATCCCATGTGGTCGATGTGGGAAGCGGTAGGCCAGACCCTTGCTTACGATGCCGCTGCTATGGGGGACGATGGTGCTGTCCCCATCGAAAAAGCCGCTCGAGTCACAGTGCCGACGCTCGTTATGGATGGCTCTGCCTCTTTCCCATTCATGCTTACAACGGCAATGGCGCTGGCCAAAGCGATGCCTCACGCGGAGCAGCGCACCCTGGAAGGTCAGACGCACGAAGTTTCCGCGGAAGCCCTTGCTCCCGTGCTGGTGGAATTCTTCTCACGTCCGTAGGGGCGAGTGTAAACGTGGACGTGAAGCGGCTGAATTTTTGGCAATTCCTCTGTTGATGAGAGGATCTTTTCCTTTGCCCATTCTCTGAGAAATTGCCCTTCCGAAGCCAAAGGAGGAGCAATACCCTCGCCGGAATAATTGCCGAAGAATCAACAGCTTCATGTCCACGTTTACAATAGATCTCTAACAAAGGTACTTACAAAAGGAGTTGTTTATGACAAACACGACGAACCATTCAGCAGGAAACTACGCTGCTGTCAATGGAATCAGCCTGTACTATGAGATTCATGGAACTGGTAAGCCCTTGATCATGCTGCACGGTGGCTTTGGGAGCTTTGAGATGTTCAGCGCCCTTTCTCCCGCCCTCGCTGTGGACCATCAGGTCATTGGTGTCGATCTCTATGGGCACGGACACACCGCCCTCACAGATCGCCCGTTCCGCTTTGAGCACATGGCTGATGATATCGCTGGCCTGATCGAGCATCTCGGACTCGAAAAAGCCGACATCCTTGGCTTTTCTCTTGGCGGTGCCGTAGCTCTTCAGGCCGCCATTCGCCATCCAGAACGGATCAACAACCTCGTGCTGATCTCTACCCCTTTCAAACGGACTGGCTGGCATCCCGAAATGCAAGCCGGCATGACAGCCTTCGCCCCTGAGTTCTTTATGAATACTCCCATCTATGATGGCTATCTGCGTCTTGCACCCAAGCCAGAAGATTTTCCTCGACTGGTTGCCAACATGAGAGAAGCCCTCAGTCAGGATTATGATTGGAGCGAGCAGGTTTCCGCTTTGAAAACCCCCATGCTCATTATCGCCGGCGATGCTGATGGTCTTCCTCCCAGCCATGCGGTAGCGTTTTTCACCCTGCTGGGCGGTGGCTTAAAGGATGCTGGTTGGAATGGTGAACATCTCGTCGCATCGCAACTCGCGATCTTGCCTGGTGCCACCCACTACAACATCACGTTCCGGACTGATCTCCTGCTTCCAGTTCTTGCACCTTTCCTTAACAAATGAGAACTCACTATGAGTTAGCTCTGAGTCTTGGTCCCCTTTCAAGCAGTAACCTGGACTCAGAGCCCCTTGAGTGGATTGATGCATGCCTGGATAGGAATTTACAAGTTGTCGAGAGAGAAACCCCATCAGGAACAACCTCGTCTCGATAACAAACGCTTCTGCTCGCTCTTCGCCTTATTTACCACCAGTATCTCTACTGCTCCAACTTCATACGCGTGTTTCCCGTCTTCTCTGCTCATTTCTCCCTCGACACGCTCGATCAGTCAGCAAGAATGGTCGTGAAAGATTCGTGAACGTTCGTGAGTCAGCGGTAAGTAGTGTCTGTTATCATAGCCAGTGAAGTAGGACGCTCAGCATTTTCATGGAGCGTTTCTGCCCGACGGTGAAGGTCTCGGCGCCGAGTGGTGAACTTTTTTCCAAAGAGAGAGGTGTATGCCATGTGGCTATTGGTGGGGCGCGGGACATATATGTGGGCGGCTTGACTGCTCTCTGGATGACGCCGCTCTCGTACCATAGCAGCCAAACGCTCCTAAAATAGGAGCATTTGAAAACTCAGGAGTGGAATGATGAGTGAAGAAGAGTTGGAGTACCCTCAATCGGGCCTTGATGACAAAACTGCGCTCCGGATTCGTACCGTCTGGTACGGGGGAAAACTCTACTTCTCTCTGGTCGATATCGTGGCCTACTTGAAGGTGTCCAAAAAACCGGCTCGCTCGTATTGGGCGCAGCTCAAGGAGCAGGTCCAGTCCGAAGGCTTCAGAGAGGCGCTCACGAGAATCGTAAAGCTGCCCCTGAAGGCAGCCGATCAGCGTATCAGGGAGACCGATTGCGCGGATCGGGAAACCGTGCTGCGCATCATCCAGTCAATCCCGAGCCCGAAGGCGGAGCCCATCAAAGCCTGGCTGGCAAGAGTCGGTGACCAGAAGTTGGATGAACTGCAAGCGACCACACCTGCTGACGCTGATTTTCTGGAGAAGCAGCAGGCCTATCTCGACCGTGGGTACGACCAGCAATGGGCGCGGCTGCGAGTGCAGTGCGATCTGATTCGAAACGCGCTGACCGATACCTGGCAGGACCGCGGGATCGTGTTACCAGTTGAGTTCTCAGTACTGACCAACACGATGCATGTCGAGGCCTTTGGGCTTGCCATCAAGGCTCACAAGAAATTCAAGCAGCTCTCAGCCAAAGAGAATCTGCGAGATCATATGACGCCTGCTGAATTGGGCCTGGAAGCCTTTGTGGAGGGACTCGCGAACACACTGCACCACACGAGGAACAGTCGAGGGTACGACCTCATCCTTCTTGATGTTGTTGATGCAGGAGGAGGAGGGAAAGTTGCGCGGGAGGTCGCGGAGCAAATCATTGGGGAGCCAGTGGTATCGGACAAAAATTACAAGCAGCTCCTCAAAGCGCGCCGGAAAGGAAGGCAACGCTCATTGCCTGAACAGTCGTCATTGTTTGATCGAACAGAGCCAGGCGAGCAGCAGAACTGCTGACTGCTCTCATCCAGGGGTGGGGAAACATAGGTTTGCAGAATCTGCAAAACCAGGAGAATAAGGACAGAAGAATACGTTTCACCAGAATCGGGGTGCAAAAGATATGGCTGTTCAGCGTGGCCAATTGTCCGGGGGAATGCATTGGCGCATTTTTTGGCTGCGGGAGCGGCTGCTCAGCTGGTTCGAGCATCACGTGCGGTCCTTTCCCTGGCGGGAGCCGGGAAGGTCATCCTATGAGCTTGTCGTCGCCGAGTTACTGCTTCAACGGACCACGGCCCTTAGTGTTGCGCGCGCTTTCCCAGGTCTCATCGCACAGTATCCAACGTGGGAGATCATGGCAGGGGCATCTCTTGCGGAACTCCAGGAGGCATTGCGGCCCCTCGGCATCTGGAAGCAGAAAGCCAAGGCGAGTAGCGCCTTGGCTAACATCTCGTGAAGCAAGGTGGGGAACTGCCCTGCTCGCGGCGGGGACTGGAATGCCTGCCCGGCATTGGTCCTTACACTGCCAGTGCGGTGCTGGCTGCTGTCTTCGGCCTTGAGGAGCCGCTCGTCGATGTGAATATGGCTCGTGTATTAGGGCGCTTTTTCGGCACTGGGGCTTGTAATTCAAGTGTTCGTGACGCTTCTCTGCACACTCTTGCGTTTCACTTGGTGCGAGGTGAGCGCTGCCTCTCAGTCAACTGGGCCGTGCTGGATCTGGGGGCGCTCGTATGTCGGGCCAGAAATCCGCTCTGCCAGAAGTGTCCCTTGCGGCAGGAATGCCAATTTTTTTGCAGAACCTCCATCCTGGAATGCTCTACGACCATAGCGTTGTTGGGCCATCATCATTGAAGCTAAATGTTCGTAGCTGGCTTGAGTTAAAAAGATGAGGAGCCAAGTTGGTGTGTTGAGCCCAATCAAGAAGTATCCCAACATATACTTTAGCAGTCTTATCCTTCCAGTCAGCTCCTAACCTATCCTTTAGCTCTAATGCGAGGATTGAAGATTTTGGTTTCGTTCGATGAATTTCGAGAATAGAGATGAACACTGAAAAAGCCTCTATTTTAAGAGCTGACTCCGCAAGCAACATTGCTCTTCTTTGGGGGATCGATGCGAACTCAATGCCCTTAGGAAGCAAATTAATATCTTGATTCTTCCTGACAACAAATTCTAAATCTTCCAGGGTGGTAAGAACTTTAGCATATGTATTCGGTTTTAAGTCAACTTGTTTGGGATCAAATGGCTCTTTATTCATAGTAGCTTTATAAAGTTTTTCCATCACCCTCTCAAGGGTAGCGTATGGTTGTGCTGGCTACTTGTGGCATCCGTCGGCCCGAATAGGCCTGCGAGAAGACCTCAGGATAGCTCTTGCTCCTTGCCAATTCCCCAGAGGAAGAGTACCATTTCAAGCATACGGCAGTTCAACTTTATAAAGGGGAATGTCTATTGTGCCTGGGATTTTCACCCTGTTCAAACGATTGATACGTCTTTGCCTTCAGTCGCTCCACCACCGCTACGTTGCTTGGACCAAACCGGACACCACTTCGCTGCTGCTAAGGACCCTGACCGACCTTTCCAGGAGCAAGTCCGAACTGGTCGCAGAAAATGCCCTGCTGCGTCAGCAACTCATTATTCTTCGGCGACAGGTGAAACGACCTACCTGTACCAGGACGGATCGCATGCTCCTGGTGCTTCTGGCAAGCATAGTGCGGACCTGGAAAGAGGCTCTATTCATCGTTCAGCCAGAGACGCTCCTGCGGTGGCATCGCCAGGGCTTCAAACTCTACTGGAAGTATAAGTCGAGGGCAGTTTCACTCACGCCAAGGATTTCCCCGGAAACTGTGGCCTTGATACAGGAAATGGCCCGGGACAACCGACTTTGGGGGTCAGAGCGAATCAGAGGCGAATTGCTCAAACTGGGCATTCGCGTCTGCAAGCGCACCATTCAGAAGTACATGAGAGTCGTGCGCACCAGTAGGCCACGAGGGCAGACGTGGAGCAGGTTTTTACATACGCAGGCCCAGCAGATCTGCTGGGCCTGCGACTTTCTGCCTGTCACCGATCTCTTTTTCCGCTCGCTGTTCGCCTTCTTCATTGTCGAACTGCACTCGCGGAAGGTGATCCACGTCGGCGTCACACGATCTCCTACGGATGCTTGGACCGCGCGTACCGCTTCGGGAGGCCACCGCCTTTGGCGTGGGACCGAAGTACCTCATCCGTGATAACGATAGCAAGTATAGCGTGACCTTCGCGCGGGTTGCTAAGTCGAGTAACATCAAGATCCTCACAACGCCGTATCACGCCCCGCGAGCGAATGCGATCTGCGAGCGTTTCCTGGGCAGTGTGCGACGGGAGTGTCTCGACCATCTGCTCATCCTGCATGTGAGGCACCTCCAGCGGGTGCTCAATGTCTATCTCCACTACTTCAACCAGGCACGACCGCACCAGGGCATCCAGCAGCAGATTCCGGAGCAGAAAGCTGGATCACTGCCAGCACATCCTGTATGTGGCAAGGTCCTCTCCTTCCCCGTCCTGGGTGGGTTACATCACGACTACCGACGAAGCGCATAAGTTCTTCCAAAGATGATGTAACTGCTAGAGACCTACGCAGAGTGCCTGCCCATGCTCATCACCATGCACATGCTTGTCCTTTTCGGCGCTCCATAGAACAAGCAAGGCAGTTGGATGCTTGATGGCTCTGGAGTTTCTGGCTTCAAGAGCAAGGATATTCTCCCTATCTTGACTTCTTGTGAGTATCAGGGGTCAAATGACAAGGTAATTGTAGAGGGAAATTCGGATGTTTCTTGCTGGATATCAAAAGTAGCCAGCACACGGGTTCGCCTCTTTACAGGAGGAGTCACTCTCGTATTCCTCTCGAAGGAGCAAGGTTCTCAGAGGACATGTCGATGTGCGAATATTCTGGATCACATGGATAGCTTCGCACCCTCGAAAAGGCAGGGAACAAGAGAAAGGAGACTGCAATGAACCAGCACGATGATGAGGAGAGAAAGATCGCCAACTCTCCAGGTGTGGAGGCCCGATTAGCCAGGCATAGCGGCCTCTCCTACCTGCACATCCCGGCGGTTGATGTCCATCAGTCAGCCGTCTTCTACGAGCAGGTCTTCGGCTGGACCATACGCCGGCGCGAAACCAATCATCCCGGTTTCGATGACGGAAGCGGACAGGTCAGCGGCGCGTGGGTGACCGATCAAGCGATCTCACGCGAACCCGGGCTGCTGCCTTACATCTACGTTGACCGCATCGACAACGCCATCGAGCGGATCAAGGCACACGGTGGCGAGATCGTCAAAGCTCCCTACCCCGAAGGAAACCTATGGGTAGCGACGTTCCGTGACCCCGAAGGCAACGTGATTGGCCTCTGGCAGGAAGGCGCCCGCTGAGCTGTCTTGCGGCAGCTCCCACAGCACAAGACCACGAACAGGAGACGCACGATGATGAGCAGCCATATACCGATGTCCAAACCCATCAAGACCAGCATCGCCCCGTGGCTGTCGGTCAGCCGGGCCATAGAGGCGATGAGCTATTACCAGGCGGCCTTTGGCGCGGTCGAGCGCTACCGCCTCGAGGATGACGAGGGATCGGTGGTCGTCGCTCAGTTGGCCATCGGGGAGGCGGACTTCTGGCTTCAGGAAGACAGCGACTCCAGCCAGCAGTCCCAGGACCGTCACTCGATCCGCCTGATTTTGACGGTCGCCGACCCGGATGCGGTCTTCGAGCAGGCCATCGCCGCCGGAGCAACGGAAGTCTTTGCGGTATCCGAAGCACACGGCTGGCGCATAGGACGCATCGCCGACCCGTTTGGGCACCACTGGGAGATCGGCAGGCCGCTTCGCTGATCCCGCGCCCCTCGCGTGAGCTGAGCGCTGCCAGGAAACCAATGAGGAGGGAAAAGAGATGACAGATGACCAGACACCAGCGGAAAGCGCCAACCTCAGTGCGCTGAGCGATCTATGCACACCCTGGTGTATCCATGTGGTGGCCACCTTGCGGATCGCCGACCACATCGCCGCTGGCGCTACCGAGATCAAGACGCTTGCCGAGAGGGCGGGATGCGACGCCGACTACCTGCAGCGGGTGCTCAGGCATCTGGTGAGCAAGGGCGTCTTTGCCGAGCCAGTGCCCGGTCAGTTTGCACTGAACAAGGCCGCTCTAGAGGTGCAGCGTTTCGGCCTGAACCTCGATGGCATCGGTGGCCGCATAGCACACGCCTGGGGCACTTTGCTGACTGCGGTTAGGACCGGAAAGCCCGCCTACCATGAACGGTTCGGCCTGCCCTTCTGGGAGGATCTGCAAGCCCATCCCGATATCGCGGCGAGCTTTGATGCGCTGATGGGGCCTGCAGGTCATGGCATCCCCGACCCGGAGGTGCTGCTCACAGGAGACTGGGAGGAGGTCAAGACGGTGGTGGATGTCGGTGGCGGGACAGGAGCGTTGCTTGCCGAGATCCTGCGTGCCCATCCTCAGATCCAGGGCACGCTGGTCGATTTCCCTGGGACGGTGGCCCGCGCGGAGGCGCTCTTGCAGGAGGCTGGCGTGAGGGAACGAGTCCGAACGGTGGGGCAAAGCTTCTTCGACCCGCTACCAGCCGGGGCGGACCTCTATATCCTCAAGTCCATTCTCAACGATTGGCCCGACCATGAAGCTAAACTGATCTTGAGCCGTTGCGCCGAGGCAGCACGCCCTGGCGGTCGCCTGGTGATCCTGGGCGGAGTGTTGCCAGATGATAGTATGAGTCCTGTTCTCACGCCGGAGATAGTTTTGCTCGGAGGCAAGGACCGCACGCTCACAGAATTTCGAGAACTCGCCCACCAAGCTGGGCTCACGGTGCAGGAGGCCGGACGGCTTCCGTATGGCCGCTTTGCCGTCGAGTGCCGCCCCGCTGGATGATCGCCTGGGAAGTGATGAAGAAAACGGAACGCCATCATTTTTAGTGATGGTGTTCCTTTGGAAAGAGGTGTGCTGGCTACTTAGGATATCCGTTCCAAAAAATGAGTCGCCGATGATACAATCAGATCCTTTAGCGCTCCATCTCTCCATCAGGTTGATGGCGAAACAGTTACTCACGTTGCTGTTTACCACTCTGTTTTAGAACGGATATCCTAAGTTGAGTAGGCGACTGGCGAGGTCCCTGTGGACGACCTTCTCGTCCTCCCCGGTGAGCCGTAACTCTCACGACTACTATGGGCACTCCGTTTCCATAGAGGTCTCCCTCGGTAGGAAATCCCGTGTTCCGTCACAGTGAGACGTATCTAGCGCACCGTAGGTGCCTCACACATCACCTTGATGAGACCTCATTGGTCCCCATCCTTTCCGCAAGGGTACCCAAAACGGCTACTTCATCCTGGGTACAGAAAGGCTCTGGCTGCAAGCGTTCTGCCAGAGGACGTGTGCTTCCATCCTCGGTAATTGAGTGCCCGCTTTCTCGGCATGCTGTTGTTCCCTTTGGCTTTCGCCGCCAGGTTAGCCGGTGTTCCTAGAATTTCCCTCGAATTCTAGCCGATTCCATCGGCGATCTCACCGTGCGTGACACGGCGCACGTAGCCAGCACAGAGGTCTCGTCATATTGCGAGTGTTTTCTGGTCTTCAAGGGCGAAGTAGGTGGTAAATGACCTACCATGTGAGCAACTTTTGCCCTCAAACATGAGCGGTTGCCCTCAATCTTGAGCAGCACAACTATTGGTAACGAATCAAGCCGCTCCACAAGCGAATGGTTGCAAATCGTTTTTGTAAATGAGGAAGGGGGAAAGTGATCCTTCATTTTTCTGTTATGGTGGAAAAGCTGAGTGTCAAAACCGTTGGAAAAGTGAGACCCAAGAGGGTGCAACGAGCTGGAGGGGAACTTCGGCGGTGCATCAGCTCGTTGCTTTCCCGCGCGTGTCACGGCTCGTTTTGGCTGCCGTGTGGGGCAGTGGCGGTAGCCCCGGTGCTAAGGCTCGTCGGAGCGTCCGGCGGCAAGCCGGGACCATTGGGAGATGGGGCGTCCACTTATACGGAAGGCGTTGGGTTCGCTGGTGTTTTCTCCCCATCGGTGCGGCCAGCCAGCAGGCGAGTCCTCCCACGTCTCCTGTCGCCCATAGACGGTCAGATCCAGGAGTCCGTACGACGGTGCCATCACTTCATTGCCGCGCCCGGTGGTCCAGTAGGTCTCGAACACACGGTCCCCGTGCCGCAGGTAGCATACCAGCATACCAAACTCGGCGAACAGAGCGGTGGCTGCGTCTTGCGCCGAGTACCAGGGAACGGTCCAGCCCATGAAGTCGCGATAGCGCGAGCTCTCCTCGTAGGGACCTTCGCAGAACGTGGCGTAGGTCACGTCGCGGGAATGCAGGTAGGACAGCTCGTTGATGTGGGTGGTGGAGAAGGTGCAGCCCTCGCACTGGGCGCTGGCGGGTTGACCGGTGTGCCACATGTGATAGTAGACGATCAGAAGCGATCGCGCCTCAAAGACCTCCAGCAGCGTGACCGGTCCATGCGGGCCGATGAGCGTAATGGTAGGGTCCACCTCGACCATCGGCAGATGCCTTCGAGCCGCCGCGATCGCATCCCCTTCGCGGGTGTGCGCCTTTTCCCGAACGCGCAGCTTGTCCAGTTCTGCCTGCCAGGTGGCCCGGTCGACCACTGCAGGCAGTGCAGAAGTGTCGAGGCCTCTGGCGAATTTGTGCTGATCAGGTGTATTCATAGGTATCTCCTTCTTTCTTCTCCTCACGACGCATTCAGGATGACGTATGGTGAGCAGAGATGCAACGACCATTTGCAAGTATACCTATTCTACCAGCTTCGACGCGAAAAAACTTCTCCGATCTTGCTCAAATCCTCGGTCCGCTGCCGAAAGCCTGGCCCGGGGGTGTGGCATGCTCTGTGGACAGAAGTGGTGAAGAAGATTCTCAAAATCGACCGCTTAATGGCACTCACTGTTCAACCTTTCTAGTGGGGAAGCGCATCGCCTCCGCGAGCATGAGCATCATGATTGGAAGAGTATCAAAAAACGTATCATAATCAAAGTGTCATTTCCTAAGAGGTGAGATGAGTATCTGACACTCACAGGTGAGGTTTTTTTGTAAGCTGGAACAACCAGCGTATCCTTAACGGAATTGAGAGGGGTTTTCTGTTGGGACCCCAAATAATGAGAACTGAATTTACAAAAACAGTACGTGGCGCTTCGCTTCTAGAGCGGCTTTCCATTTGATCAATGGTTGTGCTGCTCAAGATTGAGGGCAACCGCTCATGTTTGAGGGCAAAAGTTGCTCACATGGTAGGTCATTTACCACCAGAATAGCTCAAACAAACTCGTCTCTCACGAGGCTCAGCAAGAGCTTTTTTCAACGCACTGAGTCATTATGGGTAGTGCACTTTCTGGGAGCATACTATCCCCCGTCAACTTCTGAGTACTCACTGCCGCGCCCGCTGCAAATGCCTCTTTTGGGTGCTGTAGCTTCCTCAAGATGCGCCTGATCAGGAGAGTGGTCAGAAAAAGCAGCAAGGCAAACACCGAAAAAATGGTGAGCAGGTTGCCTCCGGCTTTTAAACAAGCTGCGAATGCAAAGCCGAGCGAAAGTGGGATGATTCCACCCAGCGTCTCACCTGCTAGGTCGTAGAGCAGGAAGTGGCGATAGGGGTAGCGTTCTGCTCCCGCAAGGAGATTCATCACCCCACCCAGGGCGGAAAAGAGGAAGCGGCTGAAAAAGATTGCCCATCCTCCCTTGCACTTGAAGTAGAGGTGCGATCGTGTAATGGTGCGAGCAGAAATAAGTTGTAGCCGTCTTGGCTGCCCTAGCCAGTGCAGTGTCTTACTCCCCCAACGTCTGCCCATGAAATATCCCGCGTTATCGCCACAGGATGAGGCGATGATTGTAATGCCAATGAGCAAGGCTATATTGAAGTAGCCGTGTGCTGCAAAGGCTCCCGCCGCCAGCAAGACCAGGCTGGCGGGCAGAGGGAGGCCAACCGCTGCCATGAAAATGATCAACCAGAGCACGGGATAGCCGTATTGGTGCAGCTCGTGGAGCAGGATGGAGAGAAGTGAACTCATATCGCCCAATATCTGAGGCTCCTATTGCATGATGCTGTGTAATATCGTTCTTTCACCAATACATTCGTACCGGGTTACAGTAGACTGGTCAGGGGAGAGCTCTTCTCCTCACAAGTATGTTCTCAATGAATTTGCACGTTAGACATGTACTACTTCATTGGTTTCAGAACAATGTCTGCAGAAGCCGCACCCGAAAATCTCCCTCATGATGGCCAATTGGAAAAAGCCCGCGCGATGAAGGCAGTTAGGTAATTCTGTCTAGAGCCTCCCTGGAGCAATTGAAGAAGGAATTACGCACTTCTGTCGATGTGCTTCTGCTCTCCTCTGAGGTATATCTCATGTAGTAGCAAGGAGCAAAGAAATATTCTCCTGCTCCAGTACTACTCCGATATTCTGTCAAAAGCAAGACACTATGCACTATATCGGGTATGGCAAATAATGAACTACGATGATGTCTCTGCCATGCTCTGAGGAGGAGTTGTTATGGACGTGCTGGAATTTCAACAGTTTTATCAGGAGCAGGCCGGGCCGGTCTATCGGTTCGTGTATAGTAAGGTCGGCAATAGGGAAGATGCCGAGGACCTCACCTCACACATTTTTCTCAAAGCAGTAAGCAGCATCAATCAGGAGCGTAGCCTACAAAGTATGCACAATTGGCTCTTTCTCGTTGCACACACTACTGTCGCTGATTACTGGCGTGCCCACTACCGTCTTCCAACGAATTCATTGGATACATTGTTAGAGACTGGCTGGGAAGGCCCAGCTGAAGAAGGGCCGATTGCAATCAGTGAGAGACCTCTCGAACGCGTACATCGTATCCTTCAAGCATTGCCTGAGCGGTACCGCAAGGTCTTGATCTGCCGTTTTCTCCTCAAGCTTTCGTTACGAGACACGGCTGTAAGCATGGGAACAACTGTGGCAACGATCAAAACATTACAGTTTCGTGCGCTCAAACGCGCCGCTGATCTCGAAGACATTGTAACAGAACGACAACGAGTTGCAATGTAGTCATATCCCTTCCGCATGCTCCCCTACTCACTACTTCCCCTCGTGATCTCATTAAGCCATGCGCAGAGTTGAAATTCTGCCTGCATGAGTGGACTGTTAAGCTTCGAGTGAAGGGCGAAATGTAACAGTTACCTGTCTCCCAGATTGACAGCCCCAACACATCACTTGAAACTTGATAGCATATAAGAGTATAGTAGGTGCAGCGACATTCTCGAGAGAGTATCGACATTCATCTTTAGAGCAGTCTTCCTTTTGTCTCTTGGATTCGGTACGCTCTGGCTGCCGGGTACGCTTGTGGAAGACTTCCAAGAGGTGGTGCTACTTTGGCTTGCCGTCTGGAACAGCAGCTTGGCAACAAGCATCCCTTGCCTCCAGGGGACACCCAGCCGGAGTTGAACCTATGTTAGACCAATTGAAAGCTCGGTTCTACAACCTACCCGCACAACTCACTTCGCTGATCGGACGCGAACAAGAGATTCGGGCGGTGTGTTCACTTTTGCGACAACCGGAGGTGCGCCTTGTCACCCTCACCGGTCCCGGGGGTGTTGGCAAAACGCGCCTGGCACTGCAAGTGGCGGCTGATCTGCTCGATGAGTTTGCCGACGGCATCTGCTTCGTCCCCCTGGCACCAATTAGCGATCCTGACCTCGTCCCCCCGACGGTTGCCCAGATGTTTGGACTGAAAGAACCCGGCGATCAACCCTTGCTTGACCTCTTAAAAACGTCACTCCAGGACAAGTGTCTGCTGCTGCTCCTCGACAACTTTGAACAAGTACTGGGCGCAGTACCCTGGCTGGCGGACCTGCTGGCCGCCTGTCCGTCTCTCAAGGTCATGGTGACCAGCCGTGCGGTGCTCCATATCCGTGGTGAACACGAATTTCCTGTTCCCTCACTGGCGCTGCCCGATTTTACCCATCTTCCAGAGAGCCAAGCCCTTTCACACTATGCGGCAGTGGCCCTCTTCCTGGAGCGTGCGAGAACAGTCAAGCTCGACTTTCAGCTGACTCCAGCCAATACCCGCACCATCGCGGAGATCTGCATTCGCCTGGATGGGTTGCCGCTCGCTCTTGAGCTGGCAGCCGCACGTAGCAAACTGCTTCCCCCACAAGCGCTTCTGACCCGCTTGAGACACCGCCTGCACGTCTTAACGAGTGCGGCACAGGATGCCCCCGTACGACAACAAACGCTGCGTAACACGCTTGCATGGAGCTATGATCTAATGGACACCAAGGAGCAGCAGCTCTTTCGGCGGCTCTCCGTCTTTGTGGGTGGCTGCACATTGGAAGCGGTGGAGGGGCTCTACACGGCACTCGGTGAGTTGCCAGCAGACGTGCTGGATGGAGTGGCCTCACTCATCGACAAGAGTTTGCTGCAACGAACGGAGCAGGATGACGAGGAACCCCATCTGGTGATGCTAGAGACGATTCGTGAGTACGGGCTGGAGGCCCTGGCGGCAAGCGGAGAGATGGAGCGCACCCGCCAGGCACATGCCACCTACTGTCTAGCATTGGCGGAGCAAGCGGAGCTGGAACTTGGGGGACCACAGCAGGCCACGTGGTTGGAGCAATTAGAGCGGGAGCATGACAACCTGCGTGCGGCGCTCTCATGGACGGTTGAGCGGGGAGAAACTCAGCAGAGCATGGAGATGGCCTTGCGCCTGGGTGGAGCCTTGCGGCCCTTCTGGTGGGGGCGTGGCCACTGGAGTGAAGGGCGAGCGTTCTTGGAGCGGGCACTAGCCGCTGCGAGATCCCTTCCGGGTCCCCGGATCGATCCATCTGTGCGTGCAAAGGCACTCATGGCTGCCGCAAACCTGGCCTTCGTCCAAAGCGACTATGCGCAGACAGAGGTGCTGTGTGAAGAGAGCCTGGCACTGTACCGGGAACTCGGAGACCACTATGGCATTGCATTCTCCCTCTATCGGTTGGGGAACGTTGCATGGGTGAGAGGTAATATCGCCGAGGCCCGTTCACTGACCGAGGCGGCGTTGGCACTCTTTAGGGAGGTGGATCATAGGGAGTACGTGGCCTATTCGCTCTTCTCCCTGGCGCTTGTGGCCAGTAGTCAGGGTAAGTATGCCAGGGCTTGCGCGCTGTACGAGGAGAGCGTGGCAATACACCGAGAGCTCGGCAACAAGAGGGGCATTGCCCACTCGCTCTCGCAATTGGCCCAGGCGCTCTTTGATTGCCAAGCTGACCAGGCGCGCGTCCGTTCCCTTGTGGAGGAATGCCTCGCACTGTCCAAGGAGGTGGGCTTCAAGGAAGGCATCGCTGCAGCCCAGTGTCTCTTGGGCCAGTTGGCGCTTAGCCAGAGCGACCTGGCTACAGCACACACACAAGTGGAGCAGAGTGTCGTGCTCTACAAAGAAATGGGGCACCGGCATGGTACCGCTGAGTCGCTGGCAGTGTTAGGAAAGGTGCTCGCAGTCGAAGGTGACTACGCCGCAGCGCGCAGGCAATATGAGGAGAGCCTGGCGATCTCGGGTGAATTGGGCGAGCAGTGGATGGTCGCCAGAGGTCTGGTGGGATTGGGGGAAGTCGTTGCGGCAGAGCACAAGCTCGCCTGGGCTGCACAGCTCTGGGGAGCAGCGGATGCCTTACGCGACACGCTTGGTGTGCCGATCCCGCCCATTGAACGCGCTGAGTATGAACGCTTGCTCTCGGCGACCCGTGTCCATCTGGGAGAACGAGCCTTCGCTGCCGCCTGGGCCCAGGGACGAGCCATGACCCCACGGCAGGCACTGGCGGCACAGGGGCACAAACCCACCCCAACTCCCAGCGCGACCCCATCACCGCAGGCCTATCCGGCGGGGCTGACGGCACGGGAAGTGGAGGTGCTACGCTTGCTGGCAGGAGGCTTGACCGACCAGCAGATCGCCGACAAGCTGGTGCTCAGTCCGCGCACTGTGCACGCCCATATCAGTTCCATCTACAGCAAGCTGGGTGTGACCTCACGCAGTGCCGCCACTCGCTATGCCATCGAACACCACCTCACCTGATAGGAGCGAAAGAGTTTCCTACTCCCTCTCTGCTCCGTGCTCAACTGCGGCTGCACGTCTTTCTCACGGCAGCCAAACATGCAGACCTCCACATTCACAACCGCTAGGTAATTCTGTCTAGCGGGTGCCCAGAACAATCATGGCAAGGAATTACACGATTCTGTCGATGCGCCTTGCTTCCCTTTGAGCTATATCTCTTGTAGAGCAAGTGGAAGGAGGAATGGTACGCCATCGCTTTTTGACGCTTGTTCACCATCGGTTTGGGCTTGATACCATGCTGGACAAGCCCATGCACTTTCACACAACAAAAGGAGGAATTGATGAATTGGCAATTTGATGCCGGGCATACACACATAGGCTTTACAGGCCGACATTTGATGGTGGCAACGGTGCGAGGACAATTTGAGAAGTTTAGCGGGACAGTGGAATTCGATGAGCATGACCTGACGCGCTCAAAGGCAGACATCCAGATCGAAGCAGCCAGCGTCAACACGCATAACGTCCAGCGGGATGAGCACTTCCGCTCGGCGGATTTCTTCGATGTGGAACCCTATCCATCGATTACGTTCAAGAGTAAGCGAGTGCTCATGCATGATGAGCATCACGGGCAACTCATTGGCGATTTGACCATTCGCAACATTACCAGAGAAGTAGTGCTGGATGGAGAATATAGCGGAGTGAGCCAGACCCCCTGGAATACCTATAGTGCCGGGTTCAGTCTGCGTGCCAAGGTGAACCGCAAAGACTGGGGACTGACCTGGAACATGGTGTTGGCGGGAGGCGGCCTGGTTGCCAGTGACGAGATCACTTTAATCATTGACCTCGAACTCACCAGTCCTGCGGAAGCGGTTGCACCTGTCCAAGCAGCGGAAGCTTCGGCTTGAGATACAAGCGAAACAGGAAAGCAGAATTGCCTCACTACAAGATGGCACCAGGGCCGCCTGGCCATTTCCTGCTTGGGAGTACGAGAGATATTCGGCACGACCCGTTGCTTTTTGGATTGGAAATGGCCCGTCACTACGGTGATATCTTTCGGATACGCTTGCTTTTCTGGCCCGTTTACCTGGTCAACCACCCGGATGGCGTCAAACATGTACTCCAGGATAACCAGCAGAACTATCACAAAGACCTGTATCCCTACAGGGTCTTGAAACCGTTACTCGGCCAGGGGCTCGTCACCAACGATGGGGAATCCTGGCTCCAGCAACGGCGCCTCATGCAGCCGGCCTTCCATCGGAAGCGCCTGGCTGCCTTTGGTACGCTCATGACTGATGCTACAGTTACTATGCTCGATCAGTGGCAGAGATTCGCCGAGCGAGATCAACCTCTGGATATCGCAGCAGAGATGTTGCGCCTGACGCTGGGTATCGCTGGCCAGGCCCTCTTCAACATCGAGCTGAGCGATGAGTCACATACTGTCGGCCAGGCAGTGGCAACCGTGAACAAGCTGCTCTCGGAATATCTCTCTGCCCCCTTCCCGCCTCTCAGCATTCCTACGCCGCGCAGTCGCCGCCTTCAGGCAGCACGTCGCACCCTTGACCAGGTAGTGCATGACATCATTGTCCAGCGTCGCCAGCAGCATGCCGACACCGGTGACTTGCTCTCCATGCTGCTGTTAGCTCGTGACGAGGCGACGGGTCAGGGGATGAATGAGCAGCAGATACGCGATGAAGTGATGACGCTGCTCATCGCAGGTCATGAGACGGTAGCAACCGCACTCATGTGGACCTGGTACCTCCTTTCCCAGCACCCGGAGGTTGAACGTCACCTCCATAGTGAGTTGGACGAGGTGCTTGGCGGGCATCTACCAACGGTAGAGCATCTCAACAGGCTTTCTTACACCCGCATGGTAACGCAGGAAGTACTACGGCTCTATCCGCCAGCCTGGATCTTCGGACGGAAAGCAATAGCCAATGACGAAATCGGTTGCTATGTCATTCCTGCGAACAGCATAATCGTGCTGAGCCCCTACATAACCCACCGCCATCCTGCTTTTTGGGAGCACGCGGAGGTGTTCGACCCCGAACGCTTCGCCCCAGCACAAGCTGCCGCTCGCCCACACTACGCCTACTTCCCATTCGGAGGTGGCCCACGCATATGCATCGGCAACAACTTTGCACTGATGGAGACACAGTTGGTCCTGGCTACTATAGCGCAGCAGTATCGGCTGCGCCTGGTCCCCGGTCACCCAGTAGAGCCCGAGGCATTCCTTTCGCTGCGCCCGCGCTCTGGCTTGCCGATGACGCTCCATCGCATATCGATATAGTTGTAGAGTGGAGGGAAAGCGGCAAACCTTTTGCTCACATTTTCACTCATTCCTTGCGCAATGCCCCGTACCCATTCTAACCTTTGACATCCGGCTTTAATGCTGCCTGTAACCTTGCCCCAGGCGCAGTAAGCAAGCGAATTGGCTTGCGGGGGAGCAGGCCAGCTTCTCGCTGCCACTCGGCGATCTCTTGCATGGACCAAGTTCCCGCCTCGCTGGTGGCTGCGAAGTAGAGGTTGGACAGCGCACCCAGTTCCCCAACTTCTCTGGACGATTGAAAGCGGTCCAATTCCTCGATCACGAGCGAACCATTCGGCCGCAAAGCATGCGCACAGCGCTTCACGAGATCGCGATTCGCCACCTCATCGAAATGGTGGAGGAGATTCCCGATGAAGATGAGATCGTACTCCTCGTTTCCCAGCTCGTCTATCAGCGCGTTTCCAGCACGATGGATGATGCGCTCACCCATGCCCTCGTGTGCAAGGATCGTCGCCGCGTGTTCAACAGCTTCCGGCAGATCGAAGACGACCGAGCGGAGTTCCGGGTAACGACGGCAGAGCATCACCGAATAGTATCCGTGGGAACCACCAAGGTCGAGCATATGTAGTGCGCCTCGCGGCACCGGGATGCGCCGGGCTACCTCAAACGCAGAGATGCCAGCCAGGGAGCGCATCGCCCTCTGGTACACCCGCCATTCATCGTTTGACATCTCCTGGTGGATGTGTGCGGGTTTGCCAGTGCGGAGAAAGTCCTCAAAGCGTTCATCCCAGGTCCAATTCAGGAAGTTGAACAACATATAATCGTACAGCGACTGCGGGCTACTCTTGAGGAGCCATTTCCTGGCGACTGGCGCGAGTGTATAGCGCATTTCGTTGCAACGCACATAGCCCGCGCCCGCTAACGCAAAGAGCAGCGCCTCTGTTGCATGCTGATCAAGCCCACAGAGTGCTGCAACCTCATGCGTCGTACATGCTTGCTTTGCCAATACCTCAAAGATGCCGAGCTTCGTCGCCACCATAATGGCACGGGCAAGCGTCATGGCTACGATCGTGTCTCCTAGAGGCGTTGGCACAACGCCTGCTCGGAGCGCAATCCTCTCCAGGAGGTTCTCAGGAACAGTATCAAGTCTCATAATGCTACGGCTTCATTCCAATTCTCTATCAGTTTGAGGGTCTTCTTCGAAGTGAGTCGAGACGTTGACATCACTCGCCATCTCTTCGAGACCATCACCGAATTCATGGACGAGTTTAGCCAACCCGCGGGTGAATTCACGACCAGCAGTATGGAAATGCTGCCGTGGCCTTGGTGGCAACCTATTGATCGGTAAAAGCGCTAAACTTACCCCAGCCCGAAATATACTTCGTATGAAGTACCCAGTGGCTTGCCGGAGTTCTTCGCGTTCAGTATGCATACTTCGTACATGCTTTTCCTTGTCTTGACTGTTTATCATGTGCTTTCCTACCTGTTCATTACTATCAGAGTTACTTGTCATCGTGCTGAGCGTATAGGCATACTCTCATCTGTAAGAGAATACATTTAGGGGAGCAGGAATGCATCGACCGAATCGTGTAATTCCTTCTTTGCATGCCTCTGGGAACCGTCTAGATACAATTACCTACTCCTGTCGTCTTGCCAACAACGCTGTAGGCTACGCCCGAGCGTCTGACTTCGCTCAGACAAATCGGATAGGTGCCGAGCAGTATGGCTGATCCTTCCAATTTCTCTTCCTTACTACGTTGGAGTGATTAGCCCTCCCAGCGAAGAAAGTTCTTTACCGCTGATATGCTCGTACAAGTTGCCAGTGGTAAAGAGCACTACATTATGCCTGCGATTGAGACCGGTGCCCCCGCGGCGCTGATATTCGGCTTCTAGCGCCACAATCCTCGCATCAGTCGTCAGGCGGTTGTCACGGACCGCGAGAAAAGCTCTCGAGAGATAGTGAGCCAGAGTGTGAGCATTGTAGGACTGTTGTAGCTCAGCCTGCGCGGTGCTCACCAGCGCATCAATCATGATCAACTGGCGGTCAATGGTGGCGATCCCACCCACCCGTGCAAACCATGCTGGACCCATCACCCGCTGAAAGTCACGCAGGAACGCCTTATACTCCTCGATCTTTTTTTCCAGAGCCGGGCCTTCCACTGGTGTCTCTCCCTCAGTGAACCGTCCTCATGCAACCAGGAGGTAAGCAAAGGAAGTTGCAACGACCAGACCGAAGATGATAGGCGTGATGCCCACGCTCTCGCCAATTCACTGGCAGAGAACGACGTGGTGAGACCGGAATTCTGCGCAAGAGTGACGTTATTGGATTGTTTACCATGAAAGTTACCCCATTCAATCTCTATCAAATTGGTACCAATAGATTCGCAGCGGGTTACAACGTGCTCGTTAGGTGAAGTGCCCTCATCCTCACAACGGGCGGCCATAAGGGCCTCAAGAAAAACGAAGTTGAAAGCAAGCGTAGACGATTCTGTCTAGCTGCTTCCCGAAGCACGAAGAAGGAGAAATTACACGATTTTGTCGATGTGCTCTGCTTCCTTCTCAGCTATATCTAGTGTTGTGGTGAGCAGCATGAAAGTACGCTTGAGCCACATCATAGTGAGAAGGAACGGAACAACAATGAGTACGACATGGTCTTTCGCATGGAAACGCTTGCGCAGTCTCTGGACGATTGCTCATCTACGCAACAAGATTCTCTTCACCTTGGGGCTGCTGCTGATCTACCGCGTCCTCGCCCATATTCTTGTGCCTTTGACCCATCAAGAACAGGTCAATCTGGTCAATCTTTTTGGGAGCAACAAGAGCCAAAACCTTGGTCAATTGCTTGGCCTATTGGATGTGTTCTCCGGTGGGTCCCTGCAAACCTTTTCTATCGGTGCCCTGGGACTTGCTCCCTATATCACAGCGACGATTGTGATGCAACTCTTGCAACCAATTATTCCGGCGTTGCATGATCTGTCGACGCAGGGAGAGGCCGGACGCCTCCGCTTCAGTCAGATGACGCGTATGATCACGATACCGCTGGCCTTCTTGCAAGCGTTGGGACAGTCAGCGATCTTTGTGAGAGCAGGAGTTCTCGATGCTACGAGCTTCAACCTCTTTGGCCCGAATTGGCTGGCAACCCTCTCTATCCTGCTGTCATTGACTGCTGGTACGATGATACTGGTGTGGATCGGTGAGTTGATCACTGAGCATGGGATCGGCAACGGCATCTCATTGATCATCTTCGCAGGGATCGTGAGTCGTCTTCCTCAACTGATACAGCAGGGCTTCCTGGCGAGCACCTCTAACGGAGGCAATGGCAGTGGCATTGTCAGTATCGCCGTTTTCCTGTTGATAGGTCTGCTGACCATCCTGGGGATTGTCTCCCATCTATCAGGCACAGCGACGTGTGCCCGTGCAGCATCCAACAAAGCGCGCCGTCGGACATGGCATGCTCGCCGGTTCCTCGCAAACCAGCTATATACCTATGCAAGTGAATAGCACAGGGATGATCCCGCTCATTTTCGCGCAGTCCATTTTGATCTTCCCGGCTCTGCTCTCACAATATCTCGTAGGCAATTCAATCACATGGCTGTCGAGCGCTGCGCTGTGGGTTGGCACCTATCTTGCCAATACCTCGCTGTGGTACTACTGGTTCACCTACTTTGCCTTAGTGGTCCTCTTTACCTACTTCTATGCCTATGTTTTGTGGCAGCAACAGGACATCCCTGAAAACCTGCAAAAGCACGGATCATTTATTCCAGGCTATCGACCAGGTGAACCAACGCGCAGATACTTGAGCACTGTGCTCAATCGCATTACGTTGTGTGGTGCCCTGTTCCTGGGTGTTGCAGCCATCTTGCCATTCGTCGCACGGGTGGGTGGCAACCAGTTGCTCAGTAGCGCAGCACTGCTAATTGTGGTTGGCGTGGTGCTGGATACCGTCAGGCAGCTTGATGCCCACATGGTCATGCGTAACTACTCTGGTTTTCTCTCATAAGCAGGAACATATGCTCGTTACAGGAAGCAATGCAATGTCTCAGCTAACTCTGTCACCTTCACCTGCCGCCATGAAAGATGCTACGGATGTGCAGGAATTTCAACAGTTGTATCGCGAGAAGTTTGGGTTGATCTATCGCTATGTGTATAGGAAGGTCGGCAATCGAGAAGATGCCGAAGACCTGACATCGGAAATTTTTCTCAAAGCAGTGAGTACCCTCAATCAGGAGTTTAGTCCGCACAGTATGCACAAATGGCTCTTTCTGATTGCGCGTGCAACCGTTGCAGACTACTGGCGCACCCACTACCGTCTTCCAGCGCATTCACTGGATGAATTGTTAGAGGCTGGCTGGGAAGGCCCGGCTGAAGAAGAGCCTGCTGTGGCTGCAATAAGCAGCGGGCCAGCAGAGCGAGTACAGCATCTCCTTCAGGCACTCCCTGAACAGTATCGAGAGGTGCTCATCTGCCGTTTTCTGCTCAATCTCTCGATCAAGGCCACCGCTTTAAGGATGGGGCTGACCGAGGCAAATATCAAAGTATTGCAGTTTCGTGCGCTCAAACGCGCCGCAACACTCGAACAGGCCAATCCTTGGTGGGCCTAGAGCAACTTCATACTTCTACATCCCCCTCTAGACAGAAATGTCTGGAGGGTTTCCACCGCGTCAAGAGAAGAAATTATACGATTCTGTCGATGTGCGCCTGCCCCCACTTGAGATATACCTTTGATAGAGCAAGTAATGGAGGTTCCGGTACGAACGGGACTCCGGAGAAAAACCTTGCTATGAACGTGTTGGAAGTTGATATACACCTGAGCGCGTTGTATCACCGAGTGAAGGAGTATCATGATGTCTGCCCTTATACACGATCCGAATGTCACCTTTCTCTTGTTTGTCGTCGCTCTGATCGGCCTGTACGTAGAGATTTCGCATCCAGGCGTGATTTTTCCGGGCGTTACTGGAGGCATCGCACTGTTGCTCTTCTTCTTAGCCGCTGGTTCGCTTTCTCCCAACTGGGTGGGCCTGGCCTTGATGGCCTTCGCATTCGTTTTGCTCGTGCTGGATGTGCGTTTACCCTCCCATGGAGTACTGACGGTAGGAGCAGTGACCTCCCTCATCTTTGGAGCCTTGCTCTTCTTTCAGAGCGGTGGACCCCAGCCTGGGCCCCAGTTCAATCCGCTGGTTGTGTACATAGCCGGTGTGGTGGTTGGTCTCATTGGTCTCTCCCTTGTCACCGTGATGGCGCGAGTGCAACGTCGCCCCGTCACGACGGGTACCGAGGGCATGATTGGGGCGATTGTGGTGACCTCCACGGCCCTCCTGCCTGAAGGACGGGTCAGCTACCAGGGGGAAGACTGGATGGCCATCGTGCTGGTGCTGCTACTGTTACTCTTCTCAGCCATTCGCGTCGTGCAGCAATATGAGCGCGGCGTCATCTTCGTCCTGGGTCGTCTGATCGGGGCGAAAGGTCCAGGCATCTTCCTGGTGCCCCCCTTCATCTCGCGCATGACCAAAGTGGACCTACGTATTGTGACGCTCACCGTCCCACCCCAAGAGGTGATCACAAGAGATAACGTGACGGTGAAGGTCACAGCGGTGATCTACTTCTATGTCGTGGACCCGGCTGCGGCGATTACCAATGTGGTGAACTTCCTGCAGGCCACCACCCAGATTGGACAGACGGCCCTGCGCAACGTGCTTGGGCAGTCGGAACTCGATGAACTCTTATCGCAGCGCAATAAGATCAACCGCGAACTGCAAACCATCATCGACGAGCATACCGAGCGCTGGGGCGTGAAGGTCACGGCGGTGGAGATCAAGGACATCGAGTTGCCGGCCACGATGCAGCGTGCGATGGCCAAGCAAGCCGAAGCCGAACGTGAAAAGCGCGCCAAGATCATTCATGCCCAGGGGGAGTTACAGGCCTCCAACCAGTTGGCGCAAGCCGCCTCCGTGATTGGTGTCCAGCCCGCTGCGCTGCAACTACGCTACCTGCAAACGCTGACGGAAATCGCTGTTGAGAAAAACTCGACCATCGTTTTTCCTCTGCCGATTGATCTGATCGAGCCAATGATCGATTTGCTGCATCGTAACCATGCGACGTCCGCGAACGAGCAACATGACCATGATGGAGATGTCAGCGCTCTACCTCTCTACCCACAACAGTAGGGGAAGTGCAAGCTACGCGGACTCAAAGAGTGAAAAGAGCGATGAAAAATATGGCTCGGTGCTTCTGCACAATGTCATCGACGGTGGCTGTGTACAGTTGACGGTCAAAAGGAATCTTGCGCCCTGACAGGGCGCCGGCAAGCGTGCCATACATTCAGCCTGCGACGGCAGCCACAATGTGATCTAACGTCGATGCAATGGGGGGACCCTCGTTGGCCCCGTAATACTCGCGGAGTTTCCCTTGGACGCCGTACACGACGGGCGTGGCTACTTCACCGAGATAGGCGTTGCGGTAGCCGTCTTTATACAGGAGACGGGCATGTGAGACGTACTCAAATGCTTCTGACATGGTTTGCGTTCCTCCTTTGCGTTATCAAGAACAATACTTTAAGACGAGGTGTTGTCGTGTGGAAGTGAATCCATCTCAAGTTGGTGATTGCGTTTTCTGCAAATACTTCAGATAATTGATGGTATCAGCGGCAACCAGGCGGCCAATCGCGCCGCTCGAGTAGACTGCTACCGCAACCGTCCCGTTGGGCCGAAGTACAAACCCGGTTGCTTGCAGGTAGAGCGGGTCTTCGTTCATATAGGCTCCAATCATCTTTGCCACTTCATGAGCGTCAAGGCCATACAGCACCGGGAAAGTGAGTCTGTGCCGTTCGACGGTCTGCTCTGCCTGCTCAAGGGAATCGACAGAGAGCGCGACGACCTCGGCTCCCAGCTCGTTCAATTGCGCTTTCGCTCGTTGAAAGTCCAGTAACTGCTGGCGGCAATATGGGCACCAGTGGCCTCTATAGAATAACACCACTGCCCACCGACCCGCCAGGTCCTTGGGAATGGTCATCTCACCGCCTCCAACACGGGAAGCGGTGATCGTTGGAAAATGTTCACCGTTGTTTAAACGCATATCTGCTCCTTGTTTCTTTTTCGCTCTGCTCTATCTCACTCCAGCACGAATCGGTGATGATTGCTCAGCAAGTTCACTCTGCGAGCATATAGCCAATCGGTAGCATATAAACGAAAGCTATGGACCCCAAGTGAAGATCAGGTCACCTTGTGGGTCAGACAGCCCACTCACTACATCCTGCACATTCCATCCAAGCAAACCTTGAAGCTGCGCTCGCAGCCAGCGTTCCAATGGACGCTCTGCGGTCGCCAGTTCCTGCAGGGTCCGTTGCGGCTCCTGCGTATGGAGTGTCATGAGCATCAGGTCACTGTGGAGCATTTGCACCAGCCTGACCTGCACCTGCGTAATCCCAATACGTCGACAGAACGCTTCGAACTCCTCTCTGCGTGATTCTGCTATCTCCTGGTACAGGCGTCGCCACTGCTCCTGGGTTCGCGGTCGCAGGAGGTAGACGATCTGTAACTGCGCCATACAGCAATACTCCTTTATTTGCTCTCTGTGTCCATCTCGCCTGGTTCGACGCGTTCCACGAGACCCTATGTCTATGTTGGGCACGCTGTCTGGGGGATAGGTAATCTCATCACTCCTTCCACAACCGGCTACACCTCGTCCTCTCTGGTGCTAGTATGACCAGGAAGCGTCAAGAAAACGTGAAGAGCAGCGTCAAGAATGGGAAGTCCCTCCCCATCAGCCTACAATGCTGCCATGGAAAACTGATGAAGTGAGAAGGCTTGAGCGGGATTTCGTTGCGTATGTGCATACAAGAGTGGAGTGCAAAACTGCGATGAGGTCCTGGCGTTTGCTCAGATGAGGTTTCACCTCTCTCGCAATCAAAAACCTGTTGCCCTCATGACAACAGGTCTGTCGCGTTGCGTTACTGGTTGTTTTCCTGAACCATTAATGGAGCATAGCTAATACCCGCCACGCTTGGATCGAGGAAGTTCCCTGCTCGCTCCCGAGTACCTGGATGCAGACATGGTCGGCACCAGCCTCAAAATGCGCATGGAGCTTTGCTCTTGCGCAGTGATCACCTGACCGTGGTTGAAACATCAACAGGTAGTCAGCACACGAGAAGCAGTTCTAATTCCCGTACCCACCACTATTCGATCCGCCGCTTGGGACAGACAGAGTGGGTGTGACCACGTGCCAGGTGCCGCCAAAGCTTTGAATGCCTTCACCCTGTGCCTGACCAGCAGCCGTGTCGCCCGAGAAGGTGTACAAGAGGTGGCCGTCGTACTCCACCTGTTGGCCATTCGCATCTGCGAGCACACTTACCTGGTGCGGCAGTGGCGTGGCACTGCTGGGAGCGCCGGTGGTCAGCAGCGGGAACCAAATGGTGGTGCACGAACCGCTACAGGCCGTGCTCGTCGGCGTATCGGCAGTCAGGTCATACAGGGTCCTGCCCGCCTCATTTGTGAGCACCGTCACCGACTGACCATTGACGGTAACGGTGGCCGTTTGAATCATGGCTGAAGCACTGCCACCAGTGGTTGGAGGCGTGGCAGGTGGATTGGTTGTGCCACCACCATACGGGCCGCCCCCGGTCGTGGTGGAACTACCGCAGGCAGCGAAAAACATGGCTATGAAGATGCTAAGAGCGATTACCAAAGAGCGTTTCAGAAACATGGTATATTCTCCCTCAATGTGTCTATTATTCGGAATAAGAGTCGTCTATCTGAAGAGCGGTCTCATCAGAACGCCCTTCCCAAGCTTACATTCGCAGCAGGTTACACTCTCTCCCCACCATGTACTCCTGCTAGACGTGCATGGTGTCACATCTCCGCCTCCTCCTATTGACGGTCGACGGATGTCCTCCTCCTGCTAGCACATGCGAAAAACCCCACGATCACATCGGTTAGGTAATTCTGTCTAGAGTGCCCTGTGAATATCCAAGAGAAAATACATGATTCTGTCGATGTATTCCTGCTCACATTTCAGGTATACCTCTTGTTGATAGAAGCGGTGAGTTTTCCGAAGGGAGAGGGGAATTATGGCAATACTCAGCCCAATACATGATATATGTGAAACGTCATTGACGACACGTGCTGCCGCAGAAGTGCTTCCCATGACTGATGAACCGAGGTTTGAAGTGGATGTGCATACGAGGCTTCCCGAAAGTGCTTCGGAGCCCACTACAAACCCCTCAATTGAGATGGACTCACTAGTAAATGAGGGGGTTGATTCGTTCCTTGATGATCTGGACGTTGTGGAAGAGAGGAGCGGAGCCGACGTACTGGAAGTACTTCCCATCCGCTCACAGTCTACTCGCGCAACTACTGCTCGCCGCGCTATAAGCCCCGAAGACGCTTTGCAGAGCTACCTGCGTGACATCCGCACATTTGACCGCCTCACCCATGCCGAGGAACTTGACCTGGCGCGGCAGATTGCCGCTGGCAATGACCTGGCGTGCCGCAGGTTGATCGAGTCAAATTTGCGCCTGGTCATCACCATTGCGCGTCGCTACACCAGCACCGGTGTACCGCTCATCGACCTCATCCAGGAGGGAAACTTGGGGTTGATGCGCGCAGCCGAGAAATTTGACTACCGGCGCGGCTGTCATTTTGGCACCTATGCTACCTGGTGGATTCGTCAGGCGGTCAATCGTGCCGCTATCGATCAGTCACGCTTGATTCATTTGCCAGAGCATGTGGCAATGCGTTTGCGCAAGGTACGCCGTGTCGCGGCACAACTATCGCAAGCAAGCGGAGTGGAGCCCCTGCCAGAGCACATCGCTGAGGCTGCCCATATCGACCTGGATGAAGTCACACATTTACTCAGTCTCATCGAGCAGCCCGTTTCTCTTGACGCGCCCGTTGACGATGAAGCTCGTTACTCGCTCGCCGACACACTTGAAGATCATGCGGCTCCCGCTCTCGTTGAAACCGCCTCACAACATCTCCTCAGCGAAGGGCTGCACCAGGCGCTGACGTTCCTTACTCCACGTGAACGTGCGGTCATCACCCTGCGCTACGGCATCGGCGATGGACGAAGTCGCACCTTGCTCGAAGTTGGCACAGAACTGGGCATATCACGCGAGCGTGTTCGACAGCTCGAAGTGGTAGCGCTCAAGAAAATGCGGCCCCATATCTAGCTAGCAATCACCCTGGTACATATAAGGAGGTTTCTTCATGTCTAATCTCTTAGCTGCGCGGGCTCAGATGGGCACATCGCTCGCTTTCCATATCATCTTTGCTTCCTTGGGAATCGGACTGCCTCTGCTGCTGTCTATTGCCGAAGGACTGGCCCTGCGGCGCAAAGATAGTGGCTGGATGACGCTCACTCGCCGCTGGACCAAAGCCTTTGCCCTGCTCTTCGCCATCGGCGCCGTCTCCGGCACGATCCTCTCCTTTGAAATCGGCCTGCTCTGGCCCACCTTTACCAAGTTCTCTGGCTCGGTTATCGGCTTACCTTTTGCCTTAGAGGGCTTCGCCTTCTTTATAGAGGCCATCTTCCTCGGCCTCTACCTGTATGGGTGGGAGCGCCTCTCCCCGCGTGCGCACTGGCTCTGCTCGTTTCCTCTGTGGATCAGTGGCGCGGCGTCCGCCTGGTTTATCG
>WNGN01000122.1_pt1 | contig 63963 bp, 58 predicted proteins | sample 5400561 | NCBI WGS metagenome assembly WNGN01 (sample SAMN13153379, study PRJNA577476) | soil metagenome | isolation source: 115 cm soil or saprolite under Garry oak tree replicate 2 | place: USA:California | collected 2016-06-15 | reverse complement strand
GAAGGCCCGGATATCCGCTTCGAGACGGACGGCTTTGGGCCCGTCACCGGCTGCTCGATCAACGGCAAGAAGACCAACTTCGCCCGTTGGCTGACGGAGAATGCGGTGGACACGAAGCTGCCGCTGATGGCCGACTACAACGGCGCGCTCATCAACGTCAGCATCCAGGGCGTGGACCCCAAGGCCGAGACGGTCTCCCTCTACGCGCCGGTGTTCAAGGACAGGACCTACCGCTTGGCCAAGCCCATGCCGGACTACGTGCAGGGCTTCAGGTCGGTCACCGCGGGCCCCACCCATGACCTCGCTTTCGCCTGCAACTGTACGCTCAACTATGTGTACGGCAAGCTCGACGGAGCGCGGGTGGGGCTGCCGGGGCCTTTCACCTTCGGCGAGATTGCATACCAGCTGCTCAACCAGACGATGGTCTACTGCGACGTTGTCGACGCAGCGGTGCCGCACGAGGGAGGGCGGTACTTCGCCCAGCAGATGGCTACGGCGCGTTGAGCCTTGACGCAGCGCCGTCCTCACCACCGAGGGCGGCGCTGCCGCATTTCCCCTCGCTTCACTAGCACGGCCTTCGTCACCACAGGAGGCTGCACCATGACGGAGATGCACTGCCATTTGTGCGGGGGGGTCATCCCCAACGGTGCGCGGGTCAAGTACCTGCCACCGCGGGAGAACGCGCAGCTGGCACTCACCCGCCCCGATCCCTGCACCTGCTCCCCACCGATCGTGTACGAGCATTCCCCGCTCGAGCCGGATGAGGGCGAGACCGCACCTCAACCGTAGCCCGCTACGCCTCGAGCCCCCGCCAGATCACCGCCTTGATGTCCCGCGACCGCTGCTCGGCGTACCGCTGAGCCGTGGCGAGCAGGTCCTCGTATTCCTTGCGCCATGCTGCCGGCATGTTGGCGCGGAAGTGTGCGGCGGTCATCACCTCGCCGCGCGGCCGCGACGCCTTCCCGAACCCCACTGCCGCCACGTCGCCGAGGAAGCAGGTCGAGCTCCCCGTATCCATCACGTTGATCACGCGACACTCGAAGTGGGCGTAGCAGTCGTCCAGCACGGGAGCGCCGAGCGCGCCCAGCGTGTGGGGGACGGCGGCCAGCTTGTCGCGCGTCCGTCCGCTCACGAACCCCAGCGCGTGGATCAGCTCGAATTGGTCCGTGCGCAACAGATGGAGCACGAAGCGCCCGGTCTCGAAGATCAGGTCGTGACTGAAGTTGAACTTGTGGACGTAGACCGAAAGGCGGGGGATCGCGGGCACGATCGAGGCGCGCACGGCCGAGTCCGAGATCATGCCGTTGCGCTTGCCGCCGCGCTCCGAGGTGATCGCGACCACGGGCGAAGTGAGGCTCCGCAGGAGCTGATAGACCTGGTCCGGCTGCATCGCGACGGAAGATATCAGCCCGAGCTTACCGGCGCCGCGCCGCGAGCACGATCACGTGGTTGTTGCGCGCCGGAATGGCCCACGGGAACCGGTAGGCCCGGCGCAATCGCGCCCGGAACCGCTCGAGCGCCCGCTCGAACTCGCGCGGCGCGTAGAACCGGAACGTGGAATAGTGCCGTGCCCGCGCCTGGCGCAGCAGGGTGGGGACGCTCGTGAGCTGCCACCAGGCCGCGATACGGACCCGAATGGACCGAAACATCCTGCTCCGCTCGAGCGCGCTGCGCAGCGCAGCCGCCGTGTATAACCGCCCCTCCCGCGCGGCAAAGTCCGGGAAAAGCTTGCCCCAGATCGTTTCGCGATTCTGCTCCGGGGTGCGGGTATAGAGGATCAGCAAGCCCTCGGGCCGGAGCACCCGCCCCGCTTCGGCGAGGAAGCGGTCCAGTTCGAGGTGGTGCAGTGCGTTGAAGGTCAGCACGGCGTCGAACGCGGCGCCATAGGGGAGCGCCTCGGCCCGGGCGGTCACGGCGAGGCCGGTGAAGCGCTTGAGCATCGCGGAGCTCTGGTCGGTCCCGACCGCCCGCGCGATGGGGACCCCGAGCTCCCGCAGCGCCTCAGAGAGCGCAACCAGGTAGCGTCCGGTCCCCGTCCCCACGTCGAGCAGCCGCAAGCCACGTTCACCCTGGGCGGGCACGAGACGCGCCAGGGCCTTCGCGATCCGGCGGACCGCCCGCACGTCGAGACTGCGCACCGCCCGGTAGCGGCTCGCGATCTCGCGGAAGTGGTCGCGGCACGATGCGGTCGGCATGGGCGCAAGCTAGGCCGCTCGGCACGAGTCGTGCAAGATGTGAGCGGCCCGTCTATCATTCATTCATGGCGACGCTGCTCGACCGCTTCCGCGAGCACCTCCGGCGCGCCCGGCTCCTCACCCGGCCAGGCACGGCCATCGTGGCCGTCTCGGGCGGTCCGGACTCAGTCGCGCTCTTGGACCTGCTGCACGCCGTGGCCGCCGAGCGGGGGCTCGCGCTCGTCGTGGCGCACGCGGACCACGGAATGCAGGCGGATAGTCGGTTAGTCGGTCAGGCGGTTAAAGAGCTCGCCACACGGTACCGGCTTCCGTTCGAGCTCGGCGAGCTCCACCTCGGTCCTGACGCGACGGAGACGATCGCGCGCCGCGCCCGCTACGCCTGGCTGCGCGAGGTGCAGCGCCGCCGCGCCGCGCGCTACCTCGTGACCGCGCATCATCAGGACGATCAGGTCGAGACGGTGCTGCTGCGGGTGTTGCGGGGCAGCGCGCCCGCCGGGCTCGCCGGCATCCCGGCGCGGGCGCGCGGCGGGTTGGTCCGTCCGCTGCTCGCGTTCACACGCGCCGAGCTGGCGGCCCACGTCGCCGCGGCGCAGGAGCGGCGGGCCTGGGGTCGTCTGTTGGAACTCGTTCCCGAGCTTGGGCTTCGGCGCGAGCCGCACGGCTTCGCCGTTGCCCGCGCGAGTCTCGCTCGCTATGATAGCGCGTTGTCGGTCGCGCTGCTGCGCGCGGCGGCGCGGCGCGTGGGGCTCGTGCTCGGACCCGCGCGGGCCCGCCGCCTGGTGCGGCTCGCGAGCGGCGCCTCGGGGCGCCGCGTCCCGCTCGGCGGGGAGTGGATCGCCGAGGTCGCGTTCGCCGAGCTGCGAGTATACCGCGGCGTCGCCTGCGCGGCAGAGCAGGTCGTGGCGACGGGCGAGCGAGGCGGCGCCGTGTTCGGCGCGTTCCGCGTGGCGTGGCGCCCCGAGGCGGCCCCGGAGCGGGTGGAGCGGGCGGCGTGGACGACGTGGATCGCGGCCAGCGAGTGGCAGCTGCGCGCCCCGCGTGCCGGGGACCGCGTGTCGCCGCTGGGCGGCGTGGGCCGCCGTCCCCTGCGGCGCTTACTGATGGAAGCGCGCGTGCCGCGGAGCGAGCGGGGGCGCTACCCCGTCGTCGCCCGCGGCGAAACGATTCTGTGGGTGCCCGGTGTGTGTCGCAGCGCGGCCGATCTGCCGGGGCCCGGAACCCCAGCGGTGCGCCTCGATGTTACCAGGGACGGCGAGCCTCAGTAGGCAGACGGGTGGGCGCGAGCTGGCCCGCGTGGTGTTCGACGAGCAGACGATCGCCCGCCGCGTGGCGGAGCTGGGCCGCGAGATCACGGCCGCCTATCCCGAGGGCGAGCTGCTCGTGCTCGGGCTGCTCAAGGGAAGCTTCATCTTCCTCAGCGACCTGGTGCGGCGCATCGACCGGCCGCTGCAGGTCGACTTCCTCGTCGCGGCGAGCTACGGCAGCGACACCATCTCGAGCGGCAGCGTGCGGCTCCTGTACGATCCGGAGACGGAGCTGCGGGGTAAGCATATTCTGTTGGTCGAGGACATCGTGGATACGGGGAAGACGCTCAACCGGCTGGTGACGCTGATGCGTGAGCGGGACCCCAAGAGCCTGGAGATCTGTGCCTTGCTGCACAAGCACGTCGCCGAGCACCTGGTGCTGGAGCCGCGGTTCGTGGGATTCGACGCGCCGCGCAGCTTCCTCGTGGGGTACGGGCTCGATCACGCCGAGAACTTCCGCCATCTGCCGTACATCGCGAGCCTGAGCTAAATGCCGAACCGCCTCCCGCCGCCGCGCGACTTCAACTGGGCCCGCACCCTGCGGACGCTCTCGTTCTGGGCGCTCCTCATCGTCGGCGCGGTCGCGCTGCTGCAGTTCGCCCAGAACCGCCGGCAGGAGCCCGACATCTCCTTCACCCAGTTCACCGAGCAGCTGGAAGCGGGCAACATCGACTCCGTGGAGATCACCGAGCGCCAGCAGATCAAGGGTTACCTGAAGCGCGGCGTGCCCTCGAAGAGCGGCAGGCAGTACGACCAGTTCACCACGCTGCTGCCGTTCGAGTCGAGCGACGCCTGGGTGGCGACGCTGCGGGAGAAGGGCGTGAAGGTGCGGGCGCGCGAAGAGAAGCAGTCCTTCGGCGTGTTCCTGTTCAGCTTCCTGCCGTACCTGTTCATTCTCGGGCTCATCATCTTCATGCTGCGCCAGATGCAGCAGGGCGGGAACCGGGCGTTCGCGTTCGGCAAGTCCAAGGCCAAGCTGCTCTCCGGGGACACGCCCAAGGTGACGTTCGCCGACGTGGCGGGGTGCGACGAGGCGAAGCAGGAGCTCGAGGAGATCATCGACTTCCTCAAGGATCCCCAGAAGTTCCAGCGGCTGGGCGGCCGACTCCCCAAGGGGGCGCTCCTCGTGGGGCCGCCGGGGACCGGCAAGACCCTGCTGGCCAAGGCGGTCGCCGGCGAGGCGGGCCGGCCATTCTTCTCGATGTCGGGCTCGGACTTCGTGGAGATGTTCGTCGGCGTGGGCGCCTCGCGTGTGCGCGACCTGTTCGAGCAGGGCAAGGCGCATGCGCCGTGCATCATCTTCATCGACGAGATCGATGCCGTCGGCCGGCACCGCGGCGCCGGGCTCGGCGGCGGGCACGACGAGCGCGAGCAGACGTTGAACCAGCTGCTCGTCGAGATGGACGGCTTCGAGTCGAACGACGGCGTCATCCTGCTCGCCGCCACGAACCGGCCCGACATCCTCGACCCGGCGCTGTTGCGCCCCGGGCGCTTCGACCGCCAGATCGTGGTCGACATGCCGGACGTGAAGGGCCGGGAGCAGATCCTGCGCGTGCACACGCGCAAGATCCCGCTGGCCCAGGGCGTGGACCTCGAGCGCATCGCCAAGGGCACGCCCGGGCTCTCCGGCGCGGAGCTGTCGAACATCGTGAACGAGGCCGCGCTGCTCGCCGCGCGCCGCAACAAGGCGCAGGTGGACTACCAGGACCTCGAGGACGCGAAGGACAAGGTCATGCTCGGCCTGGAGCGGAAGAGCATGGTGCTGACCGAGGAGGAGCGGAAGCTCACCGCCTACCACGAGGCCGGGCATGCGCTCGTCGGGCTCACCGTCCCGGGCATCGACCCGATCCACAAGGTGACGATCGTGCCGCGCGGACGCGCCCTCGGCATCACGTTCTTCCTGCCGGAGAAGGACCGGCGCAACGTCACAAAGCAGTGGCTGCTCGGTCAGCTCGCGATGTCGTACGGCGGCCGCGTGGCGGAAGAGCTGGTGTTCGGCCCGGACAAGGTCACGACCGGCGCCTACTCGGACATTCAGCAGGCGACCGAGATGGCGCGGCGCATGGTGACGCAGTTCGGGATGAGCGATGCCATCGGGCCGGTCGCGGTGGGCGATCGCGAAGCGGAGATCTTCCTGGGCCGCGAGGTGGTGCAGCGGCGCGAGGTCTCCGAGCACACGGCGGAGCTCGTGGACACCGAGCTGAAGCGGCTGCTCGGCGAAGCCTACGAGCGCGCCCGCGGCATCCTCACGCAGCATCGCAACCGGCTCGACCAGCTGGCAGCGGCGTTGCTCGAGCGCGAGACGCTCGACCGCGAAGAGGTCGAGCTGGTGCTCGCCGGGAAGCCGCTGCCGCCGATCGTTCCGTCCGCCCCGCCGGCCGCGCCCACCGCAGAGGGCCCCGCGGCGAAAGAGAAGCCCGCCGCGCGCGGCCCCGTGCTCGGCAGCCCACCGCCCGAACCCGCCGGCGCGTGAAGCTCACCGCGCTCGCCGCGCACACGCCCGAGGCGGTGCGCGCGGCGCTCGCGGCCCACGGCTGGGACGCCCAGCCCGCCTGGCTCGCCGCCACCGGCGTCCAGCCCCTCGTCGTCCTCCTGGAAGAGATCACCGAGCCCGAGCGTGAGGCGCTTGTGCACTGGGGCGCGAAAGCGGGCGCCGACGTGCTCACCGGCGAGGGCTGGGCGCTCGTGGGCGTCGCGGCGAGCCGGCTCGCGCCCCTGGGGCGCCCCGACCGCGCGCCCGCCGGGCTCGCGCGCCTCGTCCCCGAGCTCGCCCGCTTCCTCGCCGCCTACGTCGAGCCGCCGAGCGCATGGGCGATCGCCGGCACGACGCTTTCGCTCGCGCACCCCGTCCTGATCGGCATCGTGAACGTCACCCCCGATTCCTTCTCCGACGGCGGGCGTTTCACCACGCTGGACCGCGCCGTGGCCCAGGCTGAGCGCCTCATCGCGGACGGCGCGACGCTGCTCGACGTGGGCGGCGAGTCCACCCGTCCGGGAGCGGCGCCGGTGCCGGTGGAGGAGGAGGTCCGCCGCGTAGCGCCCGTCGTCGAGCAGCTGGCGCGACGGGGGCTCGGGCCCGTGTCGGTGGACACGCGCAAGGCAGAAGTGGCCCGCGCGGCGATCGCGGCCGGGGCCGCGGTCGTGAACGACGTCTCGGGGCTCGCCTTCGACCCCGAGCTGGCGCGGGTCGCGGCGCGGGCCGGCGTCGGGGTGATCCTGATGCACATGCGGGGCACCCCGGACACGATGGACGGCCTGGCGACCTACCGGCAGGTGGCGGCGGAGGTGGCGGCGGAGCTCGCCGCCTCGGCGGAACGGGCGGTGGAGGCCGGGGTGGAGCGCCAGCGGCTGGTGCTCGATCCCGGCTTCGGCTTCGCCAAGACGCCGGCCCAGAACTTTCGGCTGCTCGACGAGCTGGCAACGATCGTCGGGTTGGGCTATGCTGTAGCCGTCGGCCCCTCGCGCAAACGCTTCCTCGGGCACGCCACGGGGCGGCCCGTGGAGGACCGCGACCGGGCGACGGCCGTCGCCTGCGCGCTCGCCTGGGAGCGGGGGGCGCGCCTCTTCCGGGTCCACGACGTCGCGCTCGCGCGCGAAGCCCTGGCGGTGGCGTGCGCCGCCACGAACAACGCACCGTGAACTTCGAAGCGTATCGGTTTCTCGCCCCGCGGCTCTGGCCGGACGTCGTCGAGATCCTGCTCGTCGCGTTCGTCATCTACCGCTTCCTCCTCTTCCTCGTGGGGACGCGGGCGATGCAGATCGTCGTCGGGCTGATGATCCTCTCGGTGAGCTACTTCGTCGCGGTGCTCGCGAAGTTCACGATGATCAGCTACCTGCTCGGATTCATCTTCACGTACGGCGCGTTCGCCGCGGTCGTGGTGTTCCAGCCCGAGCTGCGCAACGCCCTCGCCCGGCTCGGCCAATCCCGCTTGATGCGCCGCTTCTCGCAGAGCGACCGCCAGTCGGTGGCCGAGGAGATCGCGGAGGCGATGGACCGGCTGTCGCGCTCGGGCACCGGCGCCATCATCGCGGTGGAGGGCGACATCGGGCTCGAGGAGTTCATCTCGTCCGGCGTCCCGATGGAGGCCAAGGTCTCGGCCGACCTCCTGACCACGATCTTCACGCCGTACTCGCCGCTGCACGACGGCGCGGTGCTGGTGCGCGGCGACCGCATCATCGGGGCGGGGTGCGTGTTGCCGCTCACGCAGTTCAAGGTGTCCGACAAGTCGCTCGGCACCCGCCACCGGGCCGCCCTCGGCCTGTCCGAGGAGACCGACGCCACGGTGCTCGTCGTGTCGGAGGAGACGTCCACCATCTCGATCGCGAGCCACGGCCTGTTGCACCGCCAGCTCACGCCGCAGCAAGTCCGCGATCTGCTCTCCGGAGCGATCGCGCACCTCGAAGGTGGGGAGCGCGTCACCGCTCCCGCCGAAGCCTAACCACCGGCGCCACCGTGCTTTCCCCGCACCCCGGATTGTTTCGGCCGGGGGAGGGGGATAGCTTCCCCGGTTATGAATTTTGGCGCCCTGCCCGAGCGCCTCGCCGCTGTACGGGCCGAAATCGCGCGGCGGCAGGGGGCGGGCCGTTGGACTCACCCGGTGACGATCGTCGCCGTCACGAAGGGGTTCGGGCTGGACGCGGTGCAGGCGGCGCTGGAGGTCGGCCTGACCGAGCTGGGCGAGAACCGCGTGCAGGAGGCGGTCCCCAAGATCGACGACCCCGTGGGGCGTCGCGCCAGCTGGCATCTGATCGGGCACCTGCAGCGCAACAAGGCGAAGCTCGTGCCCGGACGGTTCGTGCTGGTGCAGTCGGTCGATTCGCTCGCGCTCGCGGAAGAGTTGGAGCGGCGAGCGGCGGCGCGGGGCGTGACGCAGCGCGTGCTGCTGCAGGTGAACGTGGCGGGGGAAGCCCAGAAGAGCGGCTGCGCGCTGGATGAGGCGCCCGCGCTCGCCAGCGCCGTCGCCCGGCTCCCCCGGCTCAGGCTCGAGGGACTGATGACGCTGGCTCCGCTCACCGACGACGTGGACGTGCAGCGCCGCACCTTCGGCGGGCTGCGCCGGCTGCGCGACGCACTGCAGGAGGACGGGCTATGGCTTCCGGCGCTCTCGATGGGGATGTCCGCCGACTACGCTACGGCGGTCGAGGAGGGGACGACGATGATTCGATTGGGTACCGCCCTGTTCGGCCCGAGGCAGCCATGAGCGAAGACGCGTTCCACCTGACGCCGCTCGACATCCGCAAGCAGGAGTTTCGCCGCGCGCTGCGCGGCTACGAGCCGGTCGGCGTGGAGGACTTCCGGATGCGGGTGGCCGACGAGCTGGAGCGCATCCTGCGCGAGAAGGCGCAGCTGGAGGAGCGCCTGGCGGCGCTGGGGGAGCAGCTGCGGGCGTTCCGGGACCGGGAGCGGGCCATGAACGAGGCGCTGGTCGCGGCCCAGCAGCTGCGCGAGGAGACGCGCGCCGCCGCCGCGCGCGAGGCGCACATGATCGTGCGCGAGGCGGAGGCCGAGGCGCGGCGCCTGCTCGAGGAAGCGCGCGTCACGGAGCAGGACGTGCGCACCCAGACCACGGAGGCGGAGCGGCAATTCCGCGGCTATCTCGCCGGCTTCCGCGCGCTGCTCGATCGTCAGCTCGCGGAGCTGCGCGCGCTGGACGGCCACCAGGGCACATGATCGACGCGGCGCTCCGCGCGGTGCGGGCGCGGTCGGAGCTCGTTCCCGACGTCGCGATCATCCTCGGCACCGGCCTGGGCGGCCTCGCCCGCGAGCTCGCGGTCGCGACGCGCATCCCCTACCAGGAGATCCCGGGGTTTCCCCTCTCGACCGTCGAGACTCACGCCGGCGAGCTCTTGTTCGGGACCCTCGCCGGCCGGCGCGTGGTCGCGATGCAGGGCCGGTTCCACCGCTACGAGGGCTACACCCTCCAGCAGATCGCGCTCCCCGTGCGCGTGCTGCGGCGACTCGGCGCGGGCATCCTCGTCGTCTCGAACGCCTGTGGCGGCATGCACCCGCTGTGGAGCCCGGGCGACCTGATGCTCATCGCCGACCACATCAATCTGCTGGGCGACAACCCGCTCGTGGGCCCGAACGACGACACGCTGGGGCCGCGCTTCCCCGACATGTCGCAGCCGTACGACGAGCCGCTGCGCGCGCTGGCGCGCCAGGTGGCGCTGGACGAGCGGATCGTGCTGCGGGAGGGCGTGTACGTCGCCGTCGCCGGTCCCAATCTGGAGACGCGCGCCGAATACCGCATGCTGCGCGGGTTGGGTGCGGACGTCGTGGGGATGAGCACGGTGCCCGAGGTGATCGCGGCGGTGCACCTGGGGATGCGGGTGCTGGGCGTGTCGATCATCACGGACCAGTGCCTCCCCGACGCGCTCGCGCCCGCGTCGGTCGAGCAGATCATCGCCGTGGCGCGCACCGCGGAGCCGAACCTCACCCGCCTGATCCATGGCGTGCTCGCGCGCTTGAACTGATGGCCTACCCGCCGCTCGACCCGAAGCTCTCGGCGGACGCGCTCGAGAAGCAGCTGCTCGCGACCTGGAAGCACGAGCGGCTGTTCGCGCGCACGCAGGACGCGATGCGCTACGGCCCGCCCTTCGTGTTCTACGAGGGACCGCCCACGGCCAACGGCCGCCCGGGGATTCATCACGTGTTCTCGCGCACCATCAAGGACCTGGTGTGCCGCTATCAGACGATGCTCGGGCACGGCGTCACGCGCATCGCGGGCTGGGACACGCACGGCCTGCCGGTCGAGATCGAGGTCGAGAAGCAGCTGCACATCAGCGGCAAGAAGCAGATCGAGGCGTTCGGCGTCGAGAAGTTCAACGCGCTGTGCCGCGAGAACGTGTTCACGTACAAGACGGACTGGGAAAATCTCTCCGAGCGGATCGCCTACTGGCTCGACTACGAGCACCCCTACATCACCTACACGCCCGAGTACATCGAGACGGTGTGGTGGCTCTTGAAGCGGCTGCACGACAAGGCGCTCCTGTACCGTGGCCACAAGGTGCTGCCGTACTGCCCGCGCTGCGGCACCGCGCTCAGCTCCCACGAGCTGGCGCTGGGCTACGAGGAGGTGCAGACGAACTCGGTGTTCGTCACCTTCCCGCTCGCCACCGATCCCAAGCGCCAGCTCGTGGTGTGGACGACGACGCCGTGGACGCTGCTGTCGAATGTCGCGGTCGCCGTGCACCCGGACCTCGAGTACGGCGAGTACGAGCTCGACGGCATCCGCTACATCGCCGCCGCGGCGCGCGCCGGCGACGTGCGGGTGCGCGGCCGCCCGCTCAGCGAGGGGTCGCGCGTGGCGGGATACCGCGGCCGCGATCTCGTGGGCCAGAAGTACGTGCCGCCGCTCGAGGTCGTGCCGCTGCCGCTCGAGGGCCAGCGCGGCGTCGTGATCGGCGGGGCGTTCGTGTCGGCCGAGGAAGGCACGGGGATCGTCCACCTGGCGCCCGCCTTCGGCGCCGACGACTACACCGCGGCGCAGCAGTACGGCCTCGCGTTCGTGAACGCCGTCGCCGCCGACGGCACCTTCCAGGGCACGCGCTGGCCGGAGATCGAGGGCAAGCAGGTCACCGACAAGGCCACCAACCAGCTGATCATCGAGCGGCTGAAGGCGGAGGGCCGCTGGCTCGAGACGCGGCCGCACACCCACACCTACCCCTTTTGCTGGCGCTGCGATTCTGCCCTGATCTACTACGCCCGCGACTCGTGGTTCGTGCGCACCACCGCGTTCAAGGCCCGCATGCTCGAGGTGAACGCGCATATCGGCTGGCACCCGCCTGAGGTGGGCAGCGGGCGGTTCGGCGAGTGGCTCGAGAACAACGTGGACTGGGCGCTGTCGCGCGACCGCTACTGGGGCACGCCGCTCAACATTTGGGAATGCGACGCCGAGCGTGAGCACCGCGAGGTGATCGGCGCCTACGCGGAGCTCGCCGAGCGGTGGGGGAAACGGCTGCCCCGGGACTTCGACCCCCACAAGCCGTTCATCGACGGCTACACCTGGTCGTGCCGCCACTGCGGCGGGACGATGCGACGCGTGCCGGAGGTCATCGACGCCTGGTTCGACTCGGGCGCGATGGCCTACGCCCAGTGGCACTACCCGTTCGAGCACCAGGCCGACTTCAAGGCGCACTTTCCGGCGGACTTCATCTGCGAGGGGGTGGACCAGACGCGCGGCTGGTTCTACTCGCTGCTCGCGATCGCCGTGGGCGCGTTCGACGCGCCGGCCTACAAGAACGTGATCGTGAACGAGCTGGTGCTCGACGCGCAGGGCCAGAAGATGTCGAAGAGCCGGGGCAACGTCGCGAACCCCTGGCAGGTGATCGAGGAGAACGGCGCGGACGCCGTGCGGGTCTACCTGTTGGGTCAGAGCCAGGTGTGGCTTCCCAAGCGGTTCGACCCGCGCCACATCGGCGAGGTGGCGGGCGGGCCGCTGAACACGGTGCGCAACACCTACAAGTTCTTCGCGGACTACGCCGTCGATTGGTCGCCGCCGGGCGACGGCGAGCCGCCGTTCGCCGAGCGGCCCCTCGCGGATCGCTGGCTGCTGGCGCGGCTCGACGAGGTCGTCGCCACCGTGCGCGAGGCCTGGAACGGCTACGACGTCACGGCCGGCGTGCGCGCCAGTATCGACTTCATCGTGGACGACCTGTCCAACTGGTACGTGCGCACCAACCGGGCGCGGTTCTGGGCTCCCGACCGCGCGGCCGACGAGGCGGCGCTCGCGACGCTGTACGAGGCGCTCGTCACCACGGCGCGCCTGCTCGCGCCCGCCGCCCCGTTCATCGCCGACTGGCTGCACCGCGCGCTCGCGGGAACCTCCGTCCACCTGGCGTCGTTTCCCGCCGACCGGGGGCGGCGCGAGCCGGCGCTGGTCGCCGCGATGGCCGCGGTGCGCCGCCTCGCGACCCTGGCGCGCGCCGCGCGGGAGTCGAAAGGGCTGCGCGTCCGCCAACCGGTGGCGAAGCTCCAGGTCGCCGTCCCGGCCGCGGTGAAGGGGCCGCTGTTCGCGGACTTGCTGGATGGGATCCTGGCGGCCGAGGTGAACGCCAAGCACGTGGAGGTCGTGGCCTCGGACCACGAGCTGGTGACCCTCAGGGGGAAGGCCAACTTCCGCACGCTGGGGAAGCGCTGCGGCAAGGAGACACCGCAGGCGGCGGCGGCCGTGTCCCAGCTCACGGCGGAGCAGCTGCTTTCCCTGGAACGTGGTGAGCCCGTCTGGGCGGGGCAGTGGGAGTTCCAGCCGGAGGACGTGACGGTCACGCGCGAGGTGACCACCGATTGGGTGGTGCAGAGCGACGGTCCCTACGTGGTCGCCCTCGACCCGCGGCTCACCGAGGACCTGGTGCAGGAAGGGCTCGCCCGCGAGGTGGTGAACCGCGTGCAGCGGCTCCGCAAAGATGCGGGGTATGATTATACGACCCGGATTGAGCTGAGCGTGACCGGCGCCGCGGACGTGGTCGCCGCCGCGGGCGCGTTCCAGCACTTCGTCGAAGGGGAGACGCTCGCACGCCGCACCGTGCTCGGGGGCGTGCTCGAGGAAGCGGATGTGACTCGGGAAGTGGACATCGAAGGGCGTCGCGTGACCATCGCGCTGCGGCGCCACGACGGACGAAAGGGTGGTACCCGATAAATGCCGACGAAATCCAAGACCAAGGGCCTGACCAAGAAGCAGCTGCAACACCTCGAGAAGCGGCTGCACGAGGAGCGCAACCGGGTGATGAAGGAGCTCGGCTATTACGGCGAATCCTTCAACGCCAGCCTCCAGGCCTCCGACGGCGACCTCTCGAGCTACTCGTTCCACATGGCCGACCAGGGCACCGACGCCATGGAGCAGGAGAAGGCGTTCCTGTTCGCATCGCAGGAGGGCCGCTACTTCTGGCACGTGAACGAGGCGCTGCGCCGCCTGTACGCCACGCCGGAGAAGTACGGTAAGTGCGAGCAGTGCGGCGAGGACATCGGCTTCGACCGGCTGGACGCCCTCCCACACGCCCGGCTGTGCATCCGCTGCAAGGCGAAAGAGGAAGATGGCAAACGGCGCTGACCGTCGCGTGTTCTGGGCCGCCGTGGCGGCGGTCCTCGTCGCAGACGTCGTCACCAAGGTCGTCGCCGAGACGCTGCTCGCCCGGCACCTGCCGGTGCCGGTGATCGGCGAGTACGTGCAGCTGCGCCTCGTGTACAACCAATGCGCCGCGTTCGGGCTCTGCCTCGGCAGTTACTCGCGCTGGATCTTCTTCGGGCTCGCGCTCGTGGCGCTCGTCGTGCTGCGCTCCATGGTGCTCGCCACGCGGCCGGGCGACCGGTTCCGCATCGTCGCGCTCGCCCTGGTGTGCGCGGGGGCCGTGGGTAACGTCGTGGATCGCATCCGCAGCGCGCAGGGCGTGGTGGACTTCGTGGACGTGGGCATCGGGTCCGCCCGCTGGCCGACGTTCAACGTCGCCGATTCGGCCATCACCGTGGGCGCTATCGCGCTCGCGGTCTCCCTCTGGCTCGAAGGGCGGGCGCAGGAGCGGGCCAAGGAGGCGAGAGCCGTCGAGCAGCCGTGACGGCGGCCACCGTCGCGTTCTGCGTCGTCGCCGCCCAGACCGAGCGCCTCGACCGCTTTCTCGCCGATCAGCTCGCCCTGTCGCGCACGGTCGCGGCCCGCCTCGTCGCCGACAAGTGCGTCAGCGCGGCCGGCCGGCCGCTGCGCGCCTCCGCACGGCTGGAGCGCGGCGCGGTCGTCACCGTCACGCTCCCGCCCGACGCACCGCCCCCCAGGAGCTATGCCCCCGCCCACCACACGCTGACCTTCGTGTTCGAGGACGAGCACCTCGCCGTGCTCGACAAGCCGGCGGGCCTCGTGGTCCACCCGGGCCCGGGCCACTGGGACGACACGCTGGTGAACGTGCTCGCGGGGCGGGGCACGCCGCTCGCGCCCGGGGCGGAGGGCCGGCCCGGCATCGTGCACCGGCTCGACCGCGACACGTCGGGCCTGCTCCTCGTCGCGAAGACGGAGGCGGCGCACCGCCGCCTCGCCACCATGATCGAGCAGCGGCGCGTCGAGCGCCTCTACGCCGCGCTCGCCTGGGGCCACTTCGCGAAGAGCCCGGTCACGATCGAGGCGCCGATCACCCGCCATCCCAAGGACCGCAAGCGCATGACCGTGCTCGCCGGCGGGCGGCACGCCGTGACCCACGCGGCCGTCGTCGCGCGCTTCGCGCAGGTCGATCTGCTGCGGGTCCGGCTCGGCACGGGGCGCACGCATCAGGTGCGCGTGCATCTCGCGCACGTCGGCCATCCCGTGGTGGGCGATCGCGAGTACGCGTTCGGGGGCAGCCGGCGCGTCACGCCCTCCGAGCGCCGCCCCGCCGAACGCCTCGAGACGCTCGCTCCGCGGCAGCTGCTGCACGCGGCGGCACTCGCCTTCGACCATCCCGTGACGGGTGCGCGCCTCGCGCTGCGATCCGAATGGCCCGCCGAGCTCGTGCCGGCGCTCGCGGAAGCGGCCGCGGATCCGAGTTTGCTTGCTCAACGCAACCCGTTGCAGTATCTTGGCTTCTTCGCATCGGATGAGTGACGCCGGGGTAGTGCGACTGCTCCTGTTCCGGGTAGGGCGCCTCACCTGCGCGGCCGAGGCGGAAACGGTGCGGGAGATCCTGCCGCGGCTCCAACCCACGCGAATCCCCGGGGCGCCCCCGGTGGTGGCGGGGCTGGTGAATGTGCGCGGGACCCTGGTCACGGTCGTGGAAGGGTGGCGGGCGCTGGGCCAGCCGGAACCGCCCACGGGCTCGGACGGCGGCACGACGGTGCTGCTGGAGGTGGGCGGGGGCCGCAGGGTCCTCGGCTTCACCGTCGACGAAGTCGTCGACCTCCTCACGGTGGACGGGGGCGCGCTGGAGCCCCGGCAGGCGCTCCCCGGCATCGACCCGACCCTCGTGCGGGCCGTCGGTCGCCGCGCCGGCCACCTCTTCGTCGTCCTCGATACCGACGCGCTGTTAACCCCCGTGATGCCTTCATAGGGAGGGTGTGTGAGCCACACTGTCCTCGTCTGCGACGACGCCATCTTTATGCGGACGATGATCAGCGACATCCTGACCCAGGCCGGCTTCGAAGTCGTGGGCGAAGCCGAAACCGGCGTGCAGGCGGTCGAGAGGTACAAGCAGCTCAAGCCCGACCTGGTGACGATGGACATCGTGATGCCGGACATGGGCGGCATCGACGCGGTGCGGGAGATCGTGAAGCATGATCCCGACGCCAAGATCCTCATGTGCAGCGCGATGGGGCAGCAGGCGTTGGTGGTGGAAGCGATCCAGGCGGGGGCGAAGGACTTTGTCGTGAAGCCGTTCCAACCGTCGCGCGTTCTCGAAGCCGTGCAGCGCGTGCTGGGCTAGCACATGGATCTGTCGCAGTACGCGGAGCTGTTCCTGGCGGAGAGCCGGGAGCACTTGAGCGCCTGCAACCAGCTGCTGCTCGCGTGGGAGCGCAAGCCGGCCTCGCTGGAGCCGGTGGGCGGCCTGTTCCGCGCCGTACACACCGTGAAGGGCATGGCGGCCACGATGGGCTACGCCGCCGTCACCGACCTCGCCCACCGCACCGAGAACCTCCTCGACCATCTGCGCCGCGGCGCACACCCCGCGACGGACGAGCTGCTGCAGCTCCTGTTCCGGGCCCGCGACGCCCTCGAGCAGGCGGTCGAGCTGTCGGTGCGAGGACGCGAGCGCGACCTCGACCTCTCCGCGATCACGGCCGAGCTGGACCGGGCGGCCGCGCGCGCCGGCCGCAAGGCGGGCCGCGCGGCGGCGGCGCGGGAGCCGCCTCCACCCCCCATCGAGGCGCTCGCCGCCCCCGGACGCCTGGTGCAGGTCGTGCTGCGCGCCGAGGCGCCGCTCAAGGGCGGGCGCGCGCTGCTGCTCCTCAAGCGCGCGCAGGCCCTCGGCGCCGTGCACGCCGTCAGTCCGCCGCCCGCGGCGTTCGAGGCTGAGGACTTCGACGGGCGGCTGGCCTTCCGGCTCGAGTCCGCCGCGCCGGCCGACCAGATCCGCGAGCGGCTGCGAGCGGCGGGGGATGTCGAGAGCGTCACGCTCCCTGAAGAGGAAGAGCGGCGCGCGGCGGCGCCGGCCGCAGCGGGCGCCGCGGTCGAGCCCGCGCGCAGCCGTCACCTGCGCGTCGACCTCCGCCGGCTGGATGGGCTGATGGACCTGATCGGCGAGCTCGTCACGGCGCGGGGGCGGCTCAACGAGCTCGCGGCCGAGCGGCGCGACCCCGCGATCGACGACGTCACCATCCAGATCTCGCGCCTCACGGCGGACCTGCAGGCGGAGATCATCCAGGCGCGGATGACGCCCGTGTGGCAGGTGTTCGACCGGTTCCCGCGGCTGGTGCGGGACCTGGCGCGCCAGCTCGGCAAGCAGGTGGCATTCCGCGTGGAGGGGAAGGAGATCGAGCTCGACCGCGCCATCTTGGACGAGCTGGGCGACCCGCTCATGCATTTGTTGCGCAATGCGGTGGACCACGGAATCGAGCCGCCGGCGGAGCGGCGGCGCCGGGGCAAGAACCCCGAGGCGGAGATCGTGCTCACGGCGCTGCGGGAGCGCTCGAGCGTGGCGATCAGCGTGACGGACGACGGCCGCGGCATCGACCGCGCGAGCATTCTCGAGCGCGCGCGGCGCGACGGGCTGGTGGATCCGCACGCGGAGGCGCTCACCGACGACCAGCTGCTGCGGGTGCTCGCGCGGCCCGGGTTTTCGACCGCGGACGCCGTGACGAACGTCTCAGGCCGGGGGGTCGGGATCGATGTGGCCGTGACGCGGCTGCGGGCGCTGGGCGGCTCGATCGAGATTCGCTCGCAGCCGGGCAAGGGCACGACGTTCGTGCTGCGGCTGCCGGTCACGCTCGCGATCGTGCGGGCGCTGATCGCGAGCGTGGGCCGCGAGCGCTACGCCCTGCCGCTCACCTACGTGACGGAGACGGTTGAGCTTGGGGCGGCGCCGACGACGACCGTCGAGGGGCGCGAGGCGATCGTGCTGCGCGACCGCGTGGTGCCGCTCGTCTACCTGCGGCAGCTGCTCGGCGTCGCCGGCGACGCGCCGCCGCCGCGGCGGCCGATCATCGTGCTCGAGGTGGGGGAGCGGCGCTCGGGCGTCGTCGTTGATGGGATGTTGGGGCAGCAGGAGATCGTGGTGAAGGGCTTCGACGCACCGCAGGGGACGCTCCCCGTCTTCAGCGGGGCGACCATCATGGGAGACGGAGTCCCGGCGTTGATCCTCGACGCCGGCGGACTCGTGTAGGCGGGAGCGGGGATGGAAGACGTCCGGGATCTCAAGGCGCTGCAGCTCGACGCGCTCAAGGAAGTGGCGAACATCGGCGCCGGGCACGCCGCCACGGCGCTGTCCCAGCTCACCAACCGCCGCATCATGATCAGCGTGCCCGAGATCAACATCGCGCGGCTGGAAGAGGTGCCCGAGCTGCTGGGCAATGCCAGCGATGTGGTCGCCGCGGTGCTCATGCACATGCTCGGCGACCTGACCGGGCGCACCCTGCTGCTCTTCCCGGAGGCGGTGGGTCGCAAGGTGTGCGACATGCTGCTGCGCCGGCCGCTCGGCACCACGGCCACGTTCGACGTGCTGGAGCAATCGTGCCTCAAGGAGGCCGGCAACATCCTCTCCGGCGCCTACATGAACGCGCTGTCCGACTTCATGGGGATGCTCCTGCTCCCGTCCGTGCCGAGCCTGGTGGTGGACGTGTCGGCGGCGGTGCTCACCACGACGTACCTCAACTTCGGGCACGAGCGCGACTTCGTGTTCTGCGTCGAGACCGAGTTCCACATCGACTCGGCGGAGGGGCTCCGGGGACATTTCCTGCTGCTCCCGGATCTGGCGTCCCTCAAGGCCATCTTTGACGCCATCCGGCTGACCTGACCCGTGACGGCGCCGGCGCTTTCGGACCGCGACCTCGCCGTCCTCCGATCCTTCGCCCGCCGGATCGACCCTTCGGACGCCGGGGCGCACAGCAATCTGGGCGTCCTCTACTTCCAGAAGGGCCTGCTGGAAGACGCGATCGCGGAGTTCTCCCGCGCGCTCGAGCTCGACCCGAAGATGCAGGTCGCGCAGCGCAACCTCGAAATCGCCTACCACAATTCGGGTTACTACGACCGCCGCGTCGCCGAGCTGCGGGAGCGCCTGCGGCAGGCCCCGGACGACCGCGATGCGCGCTGGGAGCTGGGCCGCGCCTATGCGATCCTGGGGCAGCAGGCGGAGGCGGTGGCCGAGTTCGAGCAGCTGCTGGGCCAGCGCCCCAAGGACGTGGCGGCGATCCTGCAGCTCGGGCTCGCCGAGAAAAACCGCGGGCGGCCGGAGGTGGCGACCGAGTGGTTCGTGCGGGCGCGGGAGCTCGATCCCGATTCGAGCGTCGTGTGGTTCTACCTCGGCGAGATCTACTACAACCGGGGCCTGAACGCCGAGGCGCTGCAGGCGCTCGAGAAGGCGGTCGAGCTGAACCCCGACAACGCGCACGCGCACTATCTGATGGCGTTCGTGCTCGGCGACATGGGACGCCACCAGGAAGCGCGCGCCGCGTCGAAGCGCGCCATCCAGCTCAACCCGCCGCTCGCTCGCGCGCAGACCAACCTCTCGCTCGAGCGCTACAACGCCGAGCGCCGGAGCCAGCAGCTGCGGGCGCGCGAAAGCCCGGAGCCCCAGGTGGTCGAGGGGAACGAGCTCGCGCACTACAACCTCGGGCTCGCGTTTCGCCAGAAGGGCTACTACAACGAGGCGCTGCGTGCCTATCGGATGGCGCTGGAGCGCGGCGAGGACCGCCTCCTTACGCTCCAGGCGATGGCGGAGGTCCACCTCTTGAAGCGCGACTTCGGGGCGGCGCTCGAGCTGTACGACACGCTGATCCGCGAGGTCCCGGACTCGCCCAAGCTGTGGAACGAGCGGGGCGTGGTCCTCCACCAGGCGGGCCGCGCCGACGACGCGCTCGCCTCCTACCGCCAGGCGGTGGAGGTGGACCCCAAGTACGCGCTGGCGTGGAACAACCTGGGCGTGGTGGTCGCGCACGCGGGCGATACCGAGGAGGCGATCGAGGCATTGCGCACGGCGCTGCAGCTGCGGGGCGGCTTCTCGGCCGCCCGGCTCAACCTCGCGCTGTTGCTGTACCAGCTGCGGCGCTTCCAGCTGTCGCTCGAGGCCTACCGCCAGGTCCTGGCGACCGAGCCGCGCTCCGCCGCGGCCTGGAACGGAATCGGCCTCGTGCTGGTGGAGCTGAAGCGCTTCGCCGACGCGCGCAACGCGTTCGTGCGCGCGGTCGAGACGGACCCCGAGCACGCGGGCGCCCACTACAACCTGAGCTTCACCCTCTCGAACTTGGGCGACTTCGACGGCGCGCTCCGCGCCACCAAGCGGGCGCTCGAGCTCGACCCTTACTACGTGTCGCAGAAATTCCAGCTCACGATCGACCTGCAGTACGAGAAGGCGACCATCGGCATCGCGCCCGAGATCTCCGCGGACGTCACGGCGGAGACGCTGGGTGAGAACTTCGCCTTCGACGAGCGCCTGCTCGACAACATCTTCCAGGAGCTGCAGCCCGCGCCCGCCGCCGAGCCCGCGCCTCCCCGGGTGGACGATCCGCTCGCGCTGGCACGGGACTACGTGAGCAAGGGCCTCATGGACGTCGCGGCGGCGGAGGCGGTGCGCGCGGTGCAGCGCGGCGCCGACCGCGCCGAAGCCGCCGTGCTGCTGGGCGACATCTTCGCGCGGCGGGGCCTGCACGGCGAGGCGTTGGAGCGCTATCACGAGGCGCGGGGGCTCGCCCCGGACCGCCCCAACGCACGGCTCGGCGAGGTGAAGGCGCTGTTCGCCCTGGGGCGCACCGCCGAGGCGGCGGCGCTCGCGGAGGAGCTGTTGCCGCTCGCCCCGGACGACGTCGAGGCCCTGGTCGTCGCGGCGCGGGGCCGCGCCGCGGCGGGGGACGCCGCCGGCGCCCTCACCGCCCTCAGGCAAGCGCAAACGCGGGCGCCCGACCGCGCCGATCTCCACAAGCTCCAGGGCGACGTCGCCCTCAAGGTGGGCGACAAGGGCGGCGCCCTCGCGGCCTACCGCGGCGCCCTCGAGCTCGACCCGGGCTACGTGCAGGTGTGGGTCGACCTCGGCCGCCTGCACGAGGAGCGCGAGGAGTGGCGGGAGGCGCAGGAGGCGTACGAGCGGGCGCTCGAGGTGCTGCCCACCTTCAGCGATGCGAACCTCGCTCTGGCGGACCTGTTGCGGCGCTCGGGGCAGGCGCCGCAGGCGATCCGGCGGCTCGCCGAGACGCTGGAGCAGGATCCTTATGACCTGCCGGCCCTGCTGCTTCTGGGACGCGCCCTGCTCGACGACAAGCGCCACGAGGCGGCACTGGAGGCGTTCCGCCGGGCGCTCAAGTTCGACCCCGACCAGGTGGAGGCCGTGTTTCAGCTGGGCGTCGCGCTGGCGCGGCTGCACCGCTACGCCGAGGCGGTCCAGGCGTGGGAGCGGGTCACGCGGCTCGACCCGAGCGGGCCGTTCGCGCAGCGCGCGCGCATGCATGCCCGCACGGCGCTCGACCTGCAACACATCTTCGCCTCCGACGCGGCGTAGCCATGGCGATCGAAGGCCCGCTGCGCGAGCTCGGCATCCATGATGTCTTCCAGCTGCTCGACCTGAGCCGGAAGACCGGCGTGCTGCGCGTCACCTCCGAGGTGCGGAACAACGCCGGGACGATCCACTTCGAGGACGGCACCGTCGTCTACGCCGAAATCCGCAGCAACCCGCACCCGCTCGGCAGCCTGCTGCTCCGCACGGGGAAGATCGCGGAGGCGGATCTCGAGCGCGCGCGCGACATGCAGCAGCGCCAGGGGGACAAGCGGCGACTGGGCGAGATCCTGGTGGCGCTCGGCGCCATCACGCCGCGCGAGCTGGAGCGCCAGCTTCGCTTCCAGGTCGAGGAAGTGATCTTCGAGGTGATGAGCTGGCGGGAGGGCTACTTCTCGTTCGTGGAGGGGCCGCTGCTCGACGTCCCCCCCGCGGCGACCGTGCGGATCCCGACGGAGGCGCTGCTGATGGAGGGGGCGCGCCGCATCGACGAGTGGTCGCGCATCGAGAGCCGCATCCCCCACCTCGGCGTGATCGCGGCGCTCGCACCGCCGCCCGCCGACGGCGGGGGCGAGCTCGACCTGCTGCCGCCCGAGTGGGAGGTGCTCGCGGCGGTGGACGGACAGCGCGACGTGCGCGCCATCGCGCGGGAGCTCGGGCGCTCGGAGTTCGACGTGGCGAAGACGCTGTTCGGGCTGGAGAGCGCCGGGGTCGTGGTGCTGGCCGACCCGGGCACGCTGCGTCGCGAGCGCACCAGCGGCGCCGCGGACCTCGCCGCGCTCGTGGCCCAGGCCGAGGAGGCGCTCGCCCGCAAGGACCTGGAGGCGGCCCGCGCAATGGCCGAGCAGGCGAGGAGCCTGTATCCGCACGACCCCGTCGTGCACCTGCTGTTGGGTCGGGCTCACCTCGCCGCAGGCCGTGCGGCCGAGGCTGTGGACGAGTTGCGCCGCGGGCTGACGCTCGACCCGCTGCTCGCGGCCGGGCACCGCTACCTCGGGTACGCTCTGGCCGCGATCGGGCGTTTTGCCGAAGCGGTCGAGCAGTGGAGCCGATGGGAGCGCCTCGCGGCGCGGTCGGAAACGGAGGTCGCGCAGCAGGGCGAAGTGCGACGCGCCAAGACCGCTGCGCAAACGCTCGCCGACAGCGGAGCGGCGTTCCATGGCTGACGAGATCAAGACGCTCTCCGCCGAGCTGGCGCGCGATCCGCAGAGCCTCGTGTTCCTGCGGCTCGCCGATCTGCTGCGACAGCGGGGGCAGCTCGACGCCGCTCACCGGGTCGCGCTGAACGGGCTGGAGCGCCACCCGCACCTGGCCGACGCCCACGACCTGTACGCGCGCATCCTCGCCGACAAGCGCGACTACGAGCGCGCCTTCGACGAGTGGGACATGGCCCGGCGCATCGCGCCCGGCCACATGGGCGCGCTCAAGGGGCTCGCCTTCCTCTATTTCAAGGTCGGCGACGTGGCGCAGGCGGTCGCTCACCTGGAGGAGGCGGAGCGCGTGGCGCCGGACGACTTCACGATCCAGCAGGCGCTCGCGATGGTCCGGGGCCAGCCCATGGGCAGCGCGGCGGCCCGGCCGGCCGGGCACGCCGCGGCCCTGCGGCCGGACGCGCCCCCGCCCCCCCCCGTGCCCGAGGAGCCGATGGCGCCGCCCGCCGGGCCGCTCGAGGACCGCCGCGTGTTCGCCGGGCTCGAGGGCGCGCAGGAGGGGCTGTTGCTGCTCGACGCCGCGGGCCGCGTGCTGGGCGGGGCGCTACGCGACTGGAACGGCGCCGACGTGACCGAGGCGGTGGCCGCCTACCTGGCCGGCGTCTCGCTGGAGGCGGGGCGCACGGCGAAGCTGCTCGGATTCGGCGCCTGGACCGGACTCGCGGCCGAGGGCCAGCTCGGGCACGTCCACCTCGCCCAACCCGGGCCCGACGCCCTCCTGCTGGTGGTGCGCGACCGGTCGGTCCCGATGGGGCGGCTCGCGATCATCGCGCAGCGGGCCGCCATGGCCGCGCGGCGCTGGCTGGAGCAGCAGGCGTGACCGCCACCGGCTACGCCCGCTCGCTCGACCTCGTCACCCGCGTGCGCGGGGTGCGCGGGGCGATGATCGTCTCGAGCGACGACGGGCTCGTCGTGGCGGAGCATCTGATGGAGGGGATCAAGGGGTCGGCCGTCGCCGCCCTCGCCGCCAGCCTGGCCAACCGGCTGCGCCGGGCGATGGCGGCCGCGGGCGTGGGCGCGAGCGTGTTCTGGCATCTGCAGGGCGAGCAGGGGGCCCTGCTGGTCGTGCCAGCGGCCTCGGGGATCGTCGTGGTGGCGGTGGCTGAGCCCGACGTCAACGTCGGTCTGGTGCGCCTGGAGCTGCTGCGCGCCGCGGAGGCCCTGCGATGACGACGCGCGCCGTCGAGGCCTGGACGCTCCAGCCCCTCGTCAAGTTCACGAAGGAGGCGGAGGCGCGCCTGGTCCTGGTGATGACGTCGGCGGGGCAGGTGATGGCCCAGCACGGCTTCTCCCGGGCGGTGGAAGTGATGTCGGCCGCGGCGCTCGGAGCCGCCATCATCGCCTCCACGGCCGCGATGGCGAAGGAGCTGAAGCAGCCGCCGTTCGCCGCCCTGACTCACCAGGGCGAGCGGCACGGCATCTTCCTGGCGGGCTTCGGCACGGCGCGTGGGATGCTCGTGGTGCTCGTCGTCTACGACCTCGAAGTTTCGTCGGTCGGCTTGGTGCAGTTATTCTTCGAGCAGCTCGTCGCGGATCTCCAGGCGGCGTGTCCGAAGGAAGGCGTGCCCAAGCAGGTGCTCGCAGCGGACTTCGAGCGCGAGTTGAGCGACAGCCTCAACACGCTGTTCGGGAGGTAGGCCCTTGTCGCTGGTCAACTTCACGACGCGCGAGATCACCTGCAAGATCGTCTACTACGGGCCCGGACGCTCCGGCAAGACGACCAACCTGCACTACGTGTACGGGCGGGTCCCCGAGGCCCGCCGCGGGCGGCTGGTCTCGCTCGCCACGCAGACCGACCGCACGCTGTTCTTCGACTTCCTGCCGATCGACCTGGGCCAGATCTCCGGGTTCGCGACCCGGTTCCAGCTCTACACGGTCCCAGGCCAGATCTATTACAACGCGACGCGCCGGCTCGTGCTGCAGGGCGCGGACGGGGTCGTGTTCGTCGCCGACAGCCAGGCGCGCCAGCTCGACGAGAACGTAGAGAGCCTCCAGAACCTGCAGAGCAACCTGCTGGAGCACGGCGTGGACGTCCGCGCCATGCCGCTCGCCATGCAGTACAACAAGCAGGACTTGCCGCGGGAGCTGATCCTCTCGCCGGCTGACCTCGACGACGCCCTCAACTTCCGCGGCGTGCCGAGCTTCGCGGCCGACGCGCTGCACGGCACGGGCGTATTCGAGACGCTGAAGGGGATCTCCGAGCTGGTGCTGAAGCGGCTCGCCGCCGGGAGTACGGCGTGACGACCGCGCTCAATCCCAAATACGCGTTCGACACCTTCGTGGTGGGGGCGGCGAACCGCCTCGCCGTCACCGCCGGGCGCACTGTCGCCGAGACGCCCGGGTCGGCCTACAACCCGCTGTTCGTCTACAGCGGCTCGGGGCTCGGGAAGACGCATCTCCTCATGGCGATCGGCCAGGCCGCGAAGAAGCTCGCCCCGGGGCTCAACATCGAGTATCTGACGCTCGACGAGTACGTGGAGGCGTTTCACGCCGCCATCGCGGCCGGCCAGGGCGACGCGTTCCGGCGTCGCTTCCAGGGAGTGGACGTGCTGCTGGTGGACGACGTGCAGTTCCTCGCGAAGCGCAAGGAGATGCAGTCCGAGCTGCTGCGGCTCACCGAGGCGCTGCAGGTGGCCGCGCACCAGATCGTGCTGACGAGCGACCGGCCACCGGGCGAGATCGCGGACCTGGACGAGCGCCTGATCTCGCGGTTCTCGGGCGGGCTGGTCGTCGATATCGGACCGCCGGACTACGAGACGCGGGTCGCGATTCTGCGGCGGAAGGCCGAGGAGCGCGCCGCGCGGTTCGCGCCGGGCGTGCTCGAGACCGTGGCGGGGGCGGCGTTCGACAACGTGCGGGAGCTGATGGGCGCGCTGAACCGGCTGGTCGCCTACCAGGCCGTCAACGAGACGCAGATCAACGCGGCGACGGCGAAGCAGCTGCTCGGCTTGAAAGCGGAGGCCGCCGTACCGGCGGGCGCCGCCGTGGCGCGGGGGGCCGCGCCGGCCGGCGACGAGTTCGGGCAGTTCCTCGCCGACGTGACCGTGGGGCTCGGCAAGGCCGTCGAGGCGTGGCGGGCGCGGGTCGCGGAGGCGATCCTGCGGTGGGAGGGCGAAGGCTACCGCACGCGACGCCTCGAGGCGCTGCTCGAGCGGGAAGCGCCGGCCGCGGTGGATGACGCCATCGACGCCTACGAGAAGGACGTGGAGCGTCTGAAGGCGCTGGAGACCGAGGTGGCGCAGCTCGACCCCCAGGCCTCGGGACAGAGCCAGTTTCGCGATCCGGAGCGCCTCGCCGAGGCTGAGGCGGCGGCGGCAGAGGTGCGCACGGGCGCGGCGCCGCCGCCGGGTCCCTCCGCGGCGTTTGCGCTCGCGACCTACGCCGTCGGCCCGTCGAACGACGTGGCGGTGAGCGCCGCGCGCGACGTGATCACGCGGCCCGGGAAGAAGTACAATCCGCTCGTCCTGGTCGGGAAGAGCGGGCTCGGGAAAACCCATCTGGTGAACGCGATCGGCCTGGAGCTCGCCCGCGCCAGGGGAGCGGTGGTGGCATGCCTCTCGACTCAGGCGTTCATCGACGAGCTGATCGCCGCGATCGACGGCGACCGGGTGGACTGGTGGCGCGCGCGCTACCGGCGCGCGACGGCGCTGCTGCTCGACGACATTCACCTGCTCGCGGGGAAGGATCGCACCCAGGAAGAGTTGTTCAACCTCTTCAACCTGCTCCTCGACAAGGACCGCCAGCTCGTCTTCACGGCGCCCGCGGCACCCGGCGCCCTCGAGGGACTGGAGGAGCGCATCGTCACCCGTCTGGGCGGCGGGCTCGTGGCCGAGATCTCCGAGCCGGACCGCGAACTGAAGCGACACTTCTTGGAGCAGGCGCTGGCCCAGCCGGGCACCCCACCAGATGCGGCGCTGCTCGATTATCTGGCGGATCGTCCGGTCGACTCCGTGCGCAGCCTCATTCCCGTGCTGCAACGCGTCGTGAGCAGCGCCGCGGCGCAAGACGTGCCGCTCACCGCCGGGCTGGCGCGCGACGTGCTGGAGGGACAGCCGCGCGAGGCGCGGCGCTCCGGCGGGCTGCGCACCAGCGGGATCGTGGTCTCGAGCCTGGGCGGGGTGAAGAGCCGCGAGAAGATGGTGTGGGATTGGCCCGACGTCGCCGACCGCCTGATCGAGGAGTACCGCTAGTGGCGATCAAAGGCTCGCTCAAAGAGGCTTCGCTCCCCGACGTGCTGCAGCTGTTGGCGCTGGGGCAGAAGACCGGGTGTCTCTCGATCGCGGATCGTTCCAACTTCGGCTACATCTACTTCGACAAGGGGCGCATCTGCTACGCCTCGATCGTCAACCGGCGCGACCGGCTCGGCGACATTCTGGTGAAGCACCAGAAGATCACGTCCGACCAGCTCGACGCCGCCATCCACCGGCAATCGAAGCAGCGCGACAAGAAGCTGGGCGAAATCCTGGTCGGGATGGGAGTGATCAGCCAGGAGGACCTGGAGCGCTACATGCGGGTCCAGATCGAAGAATCGGTCTACTATCTCTTCACCTGGACCCAGGGGACCTTCAACTTCGAGAGCGAGGTGCGGCCGGAGCGCCAGGACTTCCTGGTCAACATCAACCCCGAGTCGCTGCTGCTCGAAGGCGCGCGCCGGGTGGACGAGTGGAGCCTGATCGAGAAGAAGATCCCCTCGTTCGACCTGATCTTCACCGTCGACAAGGACCGGCTCGCGATCAGCGAGGCCGCGCTCACCGAAACGCAGCAGCGCGTGCTGCCGTTGCTCGACGGCGCGCGCGACATGAACCAGGTGATCGAGGACTCCGGGCTCGGGGAATTCGAGATCGGCAAGGCCCTGTACGGCCTGATCACCGCCGGATTCGTGCATCGTGCGGGCCGCACCGCGTCGGCGGTGGACCGGCACATCACCGACGCCCGCGTCGAGGAGCACCGCAACCTGGGCATCGCCTTCTACAAGACCGGGATGCTGGACGAGGCGGTACGCGAGTTCCGGCGGGTGGCGGAGCTGCGGCCCGGCGAGGCGAACGCCCACTTCTTCATCGGGCTCGTCGCCCTGAAGCAGGCGCGCTGGCGTGAAGCGATGGAGGCCCTGCGGCTCGCGGCCGAGAAGGGGGGTGGTCGGCCCGCGGTGTTCCACAACCTCGCCTACGCCTACGAGCAGCTCGGCCGGCTGAAGGAGGCGGAGGCCGCCTACGCGGAGGCGGCGGCGCGCGCCCGCACGGACGTCCGCGTGTACCTGGGGTGGGGCATCGTCGCCCTGAAGCAGGGCGACTATGCGAGCGCCGCCGGCCGGCTCGACCGCGCGAAGGAGCTCGCGGGCGAGACGCCGCCCGCCGCGTGGTACTGGGCGCGCGCCCTGGCGGCCGCGGGGGCGGGGGACTTCGAGCTCGCCGAGCAGCTCGCCGGGGAGGCAGCCGCCGCCTACCCGACGCACGCCGTGCTGCTCAACAACCTGGCCGTGCTGAAGGAGCTGGCTGGCGACCTCGAGGCCGCGGAGGAGCTGGTGCGCACCGCCCGCAAGAACGAGCCGTCGCTGCCGCAGCTGTCCAAGAACCTGGCCGACCTCGCCTACCGCGGGTCGCGCTACGACGAGGCGTGGGACGCCTACAGCCGCGCCGTGGAGCTCGCCCCCGACCTCGGGGACGACGTGTACTTCAAGCTCGGCAACATCGCCTACAAGCGGAACGACCGGGAGCTGGCGGCCCAGCTGTGGCGCAAGGCGCTGGAGCTCAACCCCAAGCACGAGCTCGTCAAGGCCAATCTGGACACGCTGAGCGCGCTGTCGTGACGCCGGAGCAGGACGCGCGGGCCTTTCGGGCGCTCACCCGGAAGATCTCCGACGCGCGGGGCGTCGTCTGCGAGGCCTACAAGGAGAAGTGCCTGCGGCGCCGCATCGCGGTGCGCATGCGGGCGCGCGGCGTCCACACCTTCGAGGACTACGCGCGGCTGCTCGACGGCGACGCGGGCGAATACGACCTGCTGCTCGACGCTCTCACGATCAACGTCACGAAGTTCTTCCGCAACGCCGAGACATGGCGCGCGCTCGCGCCCTATCTCGTCGAGCTGTGGGAGCGGCGCCGCGGCGAAGTACGGGTCTGGTCGGCGGGGTGCGCGTCGGGCGAGGAGCCCTATACGATCGCGGTCGCGCTGGCCGAGACGGGGCGGCGGCTCGACCAGGAGGGCCGGCTCGGCCGGGCGCGCGTGGACGCGACCGACGTGGACCGCACCAGCCTCGAGCGCACGCGCGCCGCGGCGTTCCCCGAGAGCGCCTTCAGCGAAACGCCGCCGGACCTCGTGCGACGCTACTTCACCGCCGACGCGCCCCGCCGCCCGGGCCCGGCGCTGCAGCGCCTCGTGCGCGTGCTGAAACACGACCTCACGTGCGAGCCGCCGCCCGCGCCCCCGTACGACCTGATCGTGTGCCGCAACGTGGTGATCTACTTCGATCGACCGACGCAGGAGCGGCTCTTCCTGGCGTTCGCCGAGGCCCTCGCGCCCGGAGGCGTCCTGCTGCTCGGCAAGGTCGAGACGCTGTTCGGGGCGGCGCGGGAGCGCCTCGTGCTCGAGGAGCCGCGGGAGCGGATCTACCGCCGGCCGGCATGAGTCCCGCCCCGAAGGAGACCATCGTAAAGGTGGCGGAGTGGGCCGCGGAGCGCGGCGATGCGGTCATCGTCACGCTCGGGCTCGGGTCCTGCGTCGCCATCATGCTGCACGACGCGGCCGCCGGCGCCGGGGGGATGGCCCACATCCTGTTGCCGTCGCGCAGCCTCGCGCACGACGCCACCAATCCCGCGAAGTTTCCCGACACGGCGGTGCCGTTCCTCGTCGAGCGGCTGCGGGCGCTCGGGGCCGACCCCCGGCGCCTCGTCGCGAAGCTCGCGGGCGGGGCGAGCATGTTCGCCCAGTTGATGACGCCGGGCAGCGTGCAAATGGGCGAGCGCAACGTCGTCGCCGCGCGCGACGCCCTGCGCGCCGCCTCCATCCCGCTGGCGCGCCAGGCCGTGGGCGGTGGCGCGGGCCGCTCCGTCCGCTTCCACGTGGTCGACGGCCACGTCGAGATCCGGACCGTGGGGAGCGATGCCGTCGTCATCTGAGCGCCGCGGCTCCACCCCGCGCGTCCTCGTGGTGGACGACAGCGCCTTGATGCGGCGCGTGCTGAGCGACGTGCTGCGCGGGTTCGACGTGATCGCGACGGCACGGGACGGGTTCGACGCCGTGCGCAAGGTGCACCAGTTCGAGCCCGACGTGGTGACGATGGACCTCGAGATGCCCGAGCTCGACGGCCTCGGCGCGATCGGCTACATCATGTCGGAAGCGCCGCGGCCCATCGTCGTCGTGAGCGCCCACGCCGGCCCGGGGACCGGCGCCGCGATCCGGGCGCTGGAGCTCGGCGCCGTGGAGATCGTGGCCAAGCCGCAGGAGGCGGACCGGGCGGCAATGCTGCGCATGGGCCCGCAGCTCGTCGCCGCCGTGGAGCGCGCCCTCGCCGCCGACGTGTCGCGCGTCCCGATGCTCGCCCGGCCGCCGGTGGCGCCGCGCCGCGGGGACACCGCGCTGCGCGCGCGGGCGCGCTGCGTCGTCGCGCTCGCCGCGTCCACCGGTGGCCCGCGCGCGCTCGCGGACGTGGTGCCGCGGCTCTCCACGGGGTGTGGCGCGGCCGTGCTCGTGGTGCAGCACATGCCGCCCAAGTTCACTCGCAGCCTCGCCGAGCGGCTGGACTCGATGAGCGCGCTGCGCGTCGTGGAAGCGGACGACGGCGCGCCGCTGGTCGTGGACACGGCGTACGTGGCGCCGGGCGATTATCATATGCGAGTGGTGCCCGCTCCCGACGGCCCGATGATCGCCCTCGACCAGAGCGCGCCGGTGTGGGGCGTGCGCCCGGCCGCGGACCCGCTGTTCCGCTCGGTGGCGGCCGTGTTCGGGGCGCAGGGCGTCGGCGTCGTGCTGACCGGAATGGGGCGCGACGGCGCCGAGGGGCTGCGGGCGATCCGCGACGCCGGCGGTGGCGGCATCGCCCAGGACCGCGAGTCGTCCGTGATTCCGGGGATGCCCGCCGCCGCGGTGCAGGCCGGCGGCGTGGACGCGGTTCTGCCGCTGGGACAGATTGCCGAGCGGATCATGATCGAATTGGTGCGGAGGCGCGTGACCAGCCGCGCAACGCGATGAGCCGGGGCTATCTCCTGGTCCGCGCGGAGGGTAAGCCGTACGGCCTGCCGCTGGGACGGGTGCTCGAGGTCGGCGACCTGGGCGAGGTGCTGGAGGTGCCGCGCGCGCTGCAGGCGATGCGCGGTCTCACCCCGCTGCGCGGCCGCCTCGTCCCACTGGTCCACCTTGGAGCGCTCCTGGGCGAGCGTCCCCCTCCCGCCGAGCGCGGCCACACGGCCGTGCTCGTCGCGCTGGGCGAGCGGTCGGTGGCCTTCGAGGTCGACGACGCCGACGACGTGGTGCGCGAGGCCATGCTCCCCGTCCCCGCCGGGGAGTCGCTCCCCTGGGCCGCGGGCGTCGCGCGGCGCATGGGGACGCTCGTCCCGATCCTCGACCTCGACGCCCTGGGAGACCGCATCGGATGAGCACCGGCGACGACGTCCAACTCGTGACCTTCCGGATCGCCGGGCAGGACTTCGCCTTCAACATCTTCCAGGTGGAGCGGATCCTGCGCTACGACACGCCGGCGCCCCTGCCCAAGGCGCCTGACTTCCTGGAGGGGGTCCTGCAGTATCAGGGGACCGCGGTCCCGCTCATCGATCTGCGCAAACGGCTGGGCGTGCCGGCCCCGCTGCGCGAGGAGACCCGCATCGTCGTCCTCCAGTGGGACGGGGCGAAGCTCGGCATCGTCGTCGACGCGGTGACCGAGGTGCTGCAGCTGTTGGCCACTGAGGTCACGACGCCGCCCGCCATCGTGAAGGGCCTCGCCGCCGAGTACATCACCGGCCTCATCGTGAAGGATGGGCGCACCATCATCGTGCTCAACACGGGGCGGCTGCTGAATTCGCAGGAGAAGCTCGCGCTTGAGGCGGCGGTGCAGCCGACCGTCAAGGAGCAGACACAGGCGTGACCACCGAGAGCCCGATCCGCGCCCTGCGGGCCGACTACGACGCCATCGCGCGCAAGCTCGGCAGCGTCGCGGGGGCCGCCGAGCGCGAGGCGGTGAAGCGCGAGATCATCGCCTACTTCAAGCAGGTGGACGCCCTGATCGCCGAGCTGGGCGAGCTCAGGGAGGACATTCGCAAGCTGGTGGACCGCTACAAGCAGGTCGCCGCCTCCACGGCGGAAGCGTCGGCGCCCGAGTTCACCGGGTCGCGGCCCGCCCTGCACGCCGACCACATCGGCGCGTCGACGTTCATCGAGAAGGGGTGGAGCCTGATCTCGCTCGGCGACTACGCGGGCGCGATCCAATCCCTGCAGAAGGCGCTGCAGCTCGCCCCCGGCGAGACCCAGGGGGAGTCCCTGCTCGGCTGGGCGCAGATGCTGCACGAGGACTACGACGAGGCGCTCCAGACGTTCCAGAAGGTCCTGATGAAGGAGCCGGCGAACTCGCTGGCGCGCATCAACGTCGGCTACATCTGCCTGAAGAAGCGCATCTTCGGGGAAGCGATCGAGCACCTCTCCAAGGCGATCCGCCTCGACAACGACAAGAAGGCCACGCTGTACGCGCATTTCTACCTCGGCCTGGTCTACCTGCAGCGCGAGATGTACGAGGACGCGGAGACGTTCTTCCAGAAGACGCTCAAGCTCGGGCCCAACCTGATCGAGGCCTACTACGAGCTGGGCCGCGCCTACTGGTTCGGGGGCGAAGCCGCCCAAGCGCAGCAGGTCTGGGAGGAGGGGTTCAAGGCGAACAAGTTCAACCCCTGGGGCAAGAAATGTCAGGACACCCTGCAGGTCGTGCTGCAGGGGGGGGAGCCGCCGCGCACCTAGTGCCGTTCCAACTCGCTCCCCCGACGCCCCGTTCTTGTTCGTGACAGAGGTTGGAACGGCACTAGCGCTCCTCGCCCTGCTCCTGCAGGGCCCCGAGGCCGTACAGGTCGGGCGCGTCACGGCGGTGGCGTGGCCAGCGCAGCTCACGCTTGCGGTCGCGCTCGCGGAGGCCGCCGACCGCGCCGCGCCGTTTCCGGGCGTAGGCCCGCTCGCCGATCGCCCGATCCGCTTGCTGCTCGCCCCCGATCGCGCCCGCTTCGACTCGCTCACCAGGGGCCGTCTGCCGCGTTGGACCGAAGGCGCGGCGTTCCCGGAGGCCAGGACCGTCGTCTTGCTGTCCGCCGGACCGGCCGACCACCTTGAGGCCGCGCTTCGGCACGAGCTCGCCCACCTCGCGTTGCGCTGGCGGGTTGGTCGCCGCCTGCCGCTGTGGTTCGAGGAAGGCTACGCCGCCGTCGCGGCCGCGGAGTGGGACCGTCTCGACGCGCTCCGCCTCAACTGGCAGGTGGCACGCGGTGCACCGCTCGATCTGGACGAGGTGGACCGGGCTCTCCGCTCCGACGGCTCCGACGCGACCACCGCGTACGCGCTGGCCACGACGGCGGTGCTGTTGCTGGCGCGCTGGGGCGGCCCGCAAGGACTCGGACCCCTGATCGACCGTCTGGCCCGAGATCCGAGCTTCGACGCGGCCCTGCGGGCGACCTACCAGGTGACGGAGGGAGACTTCGCGGAGCGGTGGCAGCGGGACGTCCGGTCCCGCTACGGCTGGCTGTCCTGGGCCGGGGCGGTGGGGCTGTTTTGGGCCGTCACGGGGTCGCTGATGGTGTGGCTCGTGGTGCTGCGGCGCCGCCGCGACCGGGTGCGGCGCGCGCTCTTGGACGAGGGCTGGACCGTGCCGGGCGAGGGAGGTCCAACTGCTTGACGAGGTTGGGATTGCCGGGTAGACTCTGGCGCGCTCATGCCCGACCAGAGTATCGCGTCGTCGCGGCTGCATTTCGGGCCCCAGAACTACATCTTCCTCGCTGCGGCGGTCGTCTCGCTCGCGGCCGGCTACTGGCTGTTGTCGCGTGGCTCGACCACCGCGGCCCCGATTCTGCTGGTGCTCGGCTACTGCGTCTTCTTCCCCGTAGGCCTGGCCCTGTAGCGACCCGCCGTGGGACGGGCGAATAGCTCAGCGGTTCAGAGCGCCTGCCTTACACGCAGGAAGTCGGGGGTTCGAATCCCTCTTCGCCCATTCGGGGTATCAGGCTGCAACGGAGGCCTGCGCGCGTGAGAAGCTTACGACTGGTGGCCGGCTTGCTGGCCGCCGCGGCTGGCAGCGCGTCGGCGCAGCTCACGACTCCACAGCCGACGACCAAGCTGCTGCTCCTGCCGCTGCAGGCGAAGACGCCCGCCGATTCCGCGGCGAGCATCGCGTTGATGGACGCCGTGCGGGAGAAGGTGGGGGCGTCGGCCCGCTATAAGGCCTACGTGGTGCCGAAAGGGAAGCTGTGCGAAGCGCTGAAGGCGTCCGACTTCACGTGCGACGTGCTGCTGGACCCGTCGCAGGCCTCGCTGCTCGCGCGCTTCCTCAACGTCAACGCGTACAACACCGGCACGTTCGAGCGCGCGGGCGGCACGATGACGGCCCGGGTGCGCATCGTGGACATCGGCTCTTCCGGCTATGCCTTCCTCATCACAGCGTCGACGGCGAACCCGGGGACGACCACGGCGCTGGCCGAGCAGGTGGCGCAGCGGCTCAACGCCATCATCCGTGCGGGCGAGCTGGCGCGCGAGTGCAACGACCGGCGCCAGAAGGGCCAGCTGTCGCAGGCACTCGAGTCGGCGCGCAAGGCGATCCAGATCGAGCCGAATCTCACGGCGGCGCATCTGTGCATCGGCACGATCTACGAGGCCCAACGGATGCCGATCGACAGCCAGTTGGCGGCGGCCGAGCGGGCCACGCAGGGCGATTCGCTGAACGCGACGGCTTGGGAGAACGTCGCCCATATCTGGCAGATGAAGGGCGACACGCTGAAGGCGATCGACGCGTTCGTCCACGAGCTCGCGGGTGAGCCCCACAACACCAACCTGCGGCTCGGCATCGCGGAGCTGCTGCGGCAGCACAAGCAGTACCCGCGGGCCGTCCAGATCCTCGACGAAGGCCTGGCGCGCGCTCCCGGCGAGCAGCGGCTCAGCGACATGAAGAGTCGGGTGTGCATCGAAGGAGAGCTGTGGCGCTGCGTGCTCGATGGGTTCACCGCCAAGGTGCAGGCCGACAGCGCGGTGCTCGCCGACTCGAGCTTCCTCAAAGCCGCGATCGGGGCGGCGCAATCCCTGCCGGACACCGGGAGGCTGCTGTTCTTCAGTAGGGCTGCGGCCCGGCACTTCACGAAATCGGGGGCCTTCTGGAAGGCGCTCGGCGCCGCGTACGCGATGGTCGGGAAAACCGACTCATCAGCATGGGCGTACAAGAACGTCATCGCCATCGATCCGAACGACCTGCCGAGCTACCTGGCGGTGGGGCAGGCGGCCCTGGCGGCAGCAGCGTACGATACCGCCAAGGCACGCCAACTCCAGACAGCGAAGGACACGGTCGGGCTGCTGGCGCTCCGACGCGCGTTCGTCGAGCCTCTCGACACTGCGAGGGTCTACGTGACCCGCGCGCTCGCCCTGTCAGACTCCGCGCTCAAGAGGGACTCGCTGGCGATCGTGCGAGGTGGCGGCCGGGTGGACACGGCGCGGGCATACCAAGCGCGTGTCTCCGAGAACGGGACCCTCAAGTTGAACGCGGCGGTCATCCTGTTACAGGGTGGCTCGAAGGTAGCACAGGCGGGCGCCTACGACCGCGCCTATCCCTGGCTCGACCAGACGCTGCAGCTGGTGAGCCCCAGCACGCCGGCGGACACGCTCGGCCCGCGTCAACAGATCCGCGTGCAGGCGAGCTTCTGGTACGGTCTCGCGTCGGTCGCGACGCTCTCGACGCCGTACGGTGAGATGGTGAAGTCGAAGAGCTGCGCGGACGCGAAAGCGGTGCACGACCGGATCGCCCGCACCAAGGAGGCGCTGATCCTGGGCTCCCGGGTCCACGCGCCGACGATGAACGCCATGTTGCAGAACCTGGGGCGGTTCGAGGACCAGATGCCGAAGGTGAAGCAGGCGTTCAAGTGCCGGAACTTCTAGGCGTTGAATTGGCTCCGGCGCGCCTCTATATTGCAGCGCTCCGTCGCAGGGGGCTGTAGCTCAGCTGGTTAGAGTGCCGGTCTGTCACACCGGAGGTCGCGGGTTCGAGCCCCGTCAGCCCCGCCTGGACCCGCGTCGCGGGATGACGCACCGAGCCCCGTCTGCCACGGCAGGCGGGGCTTTCGCTTTTTCCGGGAGCGTGGTGACGTCCACATATCACATGTCCGTGCTCGCGGACGTCGTGCGGGCGTGGGCGGAGGGGAGCCGCCGGGCCGTGGACGCGACGCTGGGCGGTGGGGGCCACGCCGCGCTGCTCGTCGCGGCGGGCGCGCAGGTGCTCGCCGTGGACCGCGACACCGAGGCGATCGCGGCGGCCCGCGCGCGGCTGGGCGAGGACGGCATCCGCTACGCGAGCGGTGCCTTCGCGTCGGCCAAGGTGCTGGGGAGCATCGCGGCGTTCCGCCCGGATCGTATCCTGCTCGATCTCGGCGTGTCCTCGCACCAGCTGGACGCGCCGGAACGCGGGTTCACCTTCCGGCCGGGAGCGCCCCTCGACATGCGCATGACGCCGGGGCAGGGAGTGCCCGCCGCGGAGCTGCTCAACAGCTGGCCGGCCGACCGGCTGGCGCGCTGCTTCGCGGACTACGCCGACGCGCCGCCGCCCCGGGCGCGTCGTCTGGCGCGCGTGATCGTGAAGCGCCGGGCGCGCGCCCCCTTCGCCGTGAGCGACGACCTCGTGAACGCGATCCGCGAAACGCTGGGCCCGCGGTCCGGCCCGGCCGACTTCGCGCGCATATTCCAGGCGCTGCGTATCGTGGTGAACCAGGAGCTGGAACAGATCGAGCTGGCACTCCCGGCGCTGCGCGCGGCGCTCCAGCCGGGCGGCCGGCTGGGCGTGATCAGCTATCATTCGGGCGAGGACCGCATCGTGAAGCACGCGTTCCGCGACTGGAGCAAGGCGTGCGTGTGCCCGCCGCGTCAGCCCGTGTGCACGTGCCGGGGGCGGGCGCTCGGCCGAGTGCTGACCAAGAAGGCGCAACGGCCGGCCGCGGACGAGCTGCGGGCGAACCCGCGGGCCCGCACGGCGCGGTTCCGGGCCTTCGAGGTGAGCGGTGAGGCTTAAGGGCCGGCACTGGCTGGCGGTGTGGCTGATCGCGTTCCTCGCGGTCGCCTGGATCGTAATCGCGCGCTACAACTCGTCGCTCGCCATGGCGCGCGAGCTCTCGGAGCTGCGGACCCGGCGCGCCAATCTCGAGGGCCACCGCGCCGACCTGGAGCGCCGCATGCGCGCAGCCGAGAGCCGCGCCGTGCTGGTGCCGCGCGCCCAGCGGCTCGGGCTCCGCCTGCCGTCGGACTCCGAGATCATCCTGCTGCCGCTCCCGCCCGGAGACCCGCGCTGATGGCGAAGCTCGCCGTGCGGCTGCGCGCGGTCGAAGTCGTGGTCGGCGGCGCGCTGGTGTGCATCGCCGGGCGTGCGGCGCAGCTGCAGCTGCTCGAGGGGCGCCGCTGGGCGGAGGAGGCGCGGGCGCAGCGCACCGAGCATGTCGCGCTGCCGGCGCGGCGGGGCGCCCTCACGGACCGCCACGGCACGCCGCTCGCCCTCACCCAGGAGACGTATCACGTCGGCGTCGCTGTCAACGAGCTGCGCGACCCCGCGAAGGATGTCCCCCGCATCGCGCGCCGGCTGCGGCTCGCAACGGCCGACGTGCAGCGCGCCCTGCGCCGGCGCTACGCCTACTTCGCGGGTCCCTACAGCGTCATCGACGTGCAGCCGCTCCGCGCCGTGCGCGGCGTACACCTCGAGCCCGTGCTCAACCGGTTCTATCCCGCGCCCGACCTCGCCCGCCCCGTCATCGGCCGGGTGGGCGACGACGGCCGCGAGGCGTCGGGGCTGGAGCGCGCGCTCGACAGCCTGCTCGCGGGTCGGCCCGGCGCGGCCGTCGTGCTGAAGGACCGCGCCGGCCGCGAGTACGAATCGCCGGCGCGCGTCATCGCGCAGCCGGTCGCCGGCGCGGACGTCGCGCTCACCCTCGACGCCGAGCTGCAAGAGATCGCGCAGCGCGCGCTCGACGACGCGATCCGGCGCATGGACGCGGACGGCGGGGACGTGGTGATGATGGACCCCGCGACGGGCGAGGTGCTGGCGGTCGCGTCGCGGCGGCGCGACGGCTCCGCGCGCCCCAGCGCCTTCACCGACACCTTCGAGCCCGGCTCCGTCGCGAAGATCTTCACTGCGGCGGCGCTGCTCGCCCTCCAGCGGGTGGCGCCGGCGGAGCGCGTGTCCGGGGAGGACGGCAAGTACCGCCTCGGGGGTCGCACCATCACCGACGAGGAGCCGCTCCCCGTGCTGACCCTGGCCGACGCGATCCGGTTCTCGAGCAACATCGCGCTGGTGAAGTTCGCGGCCCGGCTCGCACCCGCCGAACAGTACGCCATGCTGCGCGACTTCGGGTTCGGCGCGTTCACGGGCATCGAGTTCCCCGCCGAGGCGACGGGGCGGCTGCGCCCCCCGGCCGAGTGGTCCGGCCTGAGCGCCGGGAGCCTCGCGATGGGCTACGAGGTCTCGGTCACGCCGCTCCAGCTCGCGGTCGCGTACGCCGCCCTCGCGAACGACGGCGTGCTGCTCTCGCCGACGCTGATCAGGGACGTGCGCGGCCCCGGCGGCGACGTCGCGTACCGCCACCGCCCCGAGCCGGTGCGCCGGGTCGTACGCCCCGAGGTCGCGGCGGCCCTGCGGACGCTGCTGCGCGGCGTGGTGGAGGGCGGCACGGGGGCGGAGGCCGCGTTGGTGAACTTCCCGGTAGCGGCCAAGACCGGCACGGCGCGTCGCGTGGTGGGCGGGCGCTACGCGCCGGGACAGTACACGGCGTCGTTCGCTGCGCTGTTCCCTGCGGATCGCCCGCAGCTGGTGCTGGTTGTGAAGATCGACGACCCGCGCAAGGGCAGCTACTTCGCGGCGCAGACCGCGGCCCCCGTCACCCGCTCGATGCTGGAGCAGGCGCTGGCGGCGCGCACCGTCGCCCTGGACCGCGCCCGGCTGTCCACCGCGGCGCCGCGCGCGGTCGCCCAGCCGCTCGACGACGATCCCGGGGTCGTGCCGTACGTCGTGAGCTGGCCGTTCCGTCCCGACAGCTCGCCCGCCCTGGCCGACGTCGCCCGGCGGGCCGTGCCCGACGTGACGGGTCGCCCGCTGCGCGAGGCGGTGCGGGCGCTGCACCGGCGCGGCTTCCGCGTCGCGCTGAAAGGCTGGGGCGTGGCGCACCACACCTGGCCCGCCGCGGGCGACTCGGCCGCGGCCGGGGCCACGGTGACCCTGTTCGCCGCCCCGCGCCCGTGAGCGGCCTCCCCGAGATCGTGGACGCGCTGCGGCGCGCCGGGCTCCTCGTGCGGGCGCCGGTCGACGGCGCCGTGCCGGCGATCGCGGGGCTCACGACCGACAGCCGCAAGGTCCAGCCGGGGATGCTGTACTGTGCCGTGCGCGGCTCGGTCCAGAACGGCCATCGCTTCGTCGCCGCGGCGGCCGCGCGCGGCGCGGTCGCGGCGCTGGTGGAGGAGGAGCAGGCCGTCGCCGTCCCCCAGGTGCTCGTGCAGGACGGTCGCCGCGCCGCGGCCGTCGCGGCCGAGACCTGGTACGGGCGGCCGGCCGCGAGGCTCGACCTCGTCGGCGTGACCGGGACGAGCGGCAAGACCACGTCGGTCGTCCTCGCGCGACACGTGCTCTCGGCGCTCCAGCCGACGGGGTCGATCGGGACGCTCGGCGCCTTCGACCCCGCGGGCGAGCCGGTGCCGAGCGAGGCGGGGAATCTCACGACGCCCGGGCCGATCGACCTCCAGGCGACGCTCGCCGCGCTGGTCGCGCGTGGCGCGCGCGGCGCCACGATGGAGGTCTCGTCCCACAGCCTCGACCAGGGACGGGTGGACGGCCTGGTGTTTCGGGCCGCGGTCTTCACCAACCTGACGCGCGAGCACCTGGACTACCACAAGACGCCGGAGGAGTACTTCCGAGCCAAGGCGAAGCTCGCGAGCTACCTCGCCGCGGACGGCCTCGAGGTGGTCAACGCGGACGATGCCGCGTGGCAGCGGCTGCCCCGCCGGCACCGCCGCGTAACGTTCGGGGAGCGGGGCGGCGACGTCACGGCCAAGCGCGTCGCCACGGACGCCAGCGGCAGCCGCTTCGATCTCATCACGCCGATGGGCAGCGCGCCGGTCAAGCTGCCGTTGCTCGGCCGCTTCAACGTCACCAACGCGTTGGGCGTGGCGGCCTGCGCCTGGGGCGTGGGCGTCCCCGCGGAGACGATCGCCGAGCGGCTGTCCACCGCGCCGCAGGTGCCGGGCCGCATGGAGCGCATCGCCGAGCACCCCTGCACGATCCTGCGAGACTACTCCCACAAGCCCGACGCCCTGGAGCGCGCGCTCGAGAGCGTGCGGGCCCTGACCGCGGGACGGCTCATCCTCGTGTTCGGCGCGGGCGGCGACCGCGATCGTGGCAAGCGCGCCCCCATGGGCGAGATCGCCGCCCGGCTCGCCGACGTCGCCATCGTCACGTCCGACAACCCGCGCACCGAAGACCCCGAGCGGATCCTCGACGAGCTGGAAGCCGGCATGCAGGGGAAGCCTCACCACCGCCGCAGCGACCGTCGTGAGGCGATCGCGCTCGCGCTCGAGCTGGCGCGGCCGGGCGACACGATTCTGCTCGCCGGTAAGGGGCACGAGACCTATCAGATCGTCGGCGCCGCGAAGGAGCCGTTCGACGAGCGGGCGATCGTGCGCGAGCTCGGGGCGAAATGACGGTGTTCGCCTGGGATTCGGCACAGGTCTCCCATGCGCTCGGCGTGCCGGGGCCCGAGGGGCTGCACTTCGCCGGGGTGAGCACCGACACCCGCGGCCTCAGCGGCGGCGAACTGTTCGTGGCCTTGAAAGGCGAGCGCTTCGACGCGCACGACTTCCTCGCGCAAGCGAAGGCGCGGGGCGCGGCCGGCGCCGTGGTGCGGCGCGGCACGCCGCCCGTCGTCGGTCTGGCGCGCTTCGAGGTCGAGGACACGCTCGACGCGCTGGGCCGGCTCGCCCGCGCGCGGCGGCGGCTGCTCGCGCCGGGAAGCCCGGTCGTCGCGATCACGGGGTCGAGCGGGAAGACGACCACGAAGGAGATGATCCGCGCCGCGCTGGCGACCCGCTACCGGGTGCACGCCACCAGCGGCAATCTCAACAACCTCGTCGGCGTCCCCTTGACGATTCTCGCTGCGCCAGAGGACCGCAACGCGCTCGTCGTCGAGGCGGGAGCGAGCGTCCCAGGCGAGATCGCCCGCCTCCGGGCGATCGTCGAGCCGACGATCGCAGTGGTGACGAACGTCAGCCCGGCGCACCTCGAGGGCTTCGGATCGCTGGACGGCGTGCTACGGGAGAAGCTCGCGCTGGTCGAGGGCGTGCCGCTCGCCGTCGTGGGGACCGAGCCCGCCGTCCTGGCCGCCGAGGCCCGGCGGCGGACCCGCACCCTGGTGGCCGGCACGGACCCCGGTGCGGACGTGCGCCCCGAGGCCGCCGAGCTCGATGCGGACGGCCGTCCCCGGATTGCCTGGCGCGGGCATACGGTCACGCTGCCGGTGGTGGGATTCCACCAGATCGAGAACGCGATGGTCGCGCTCGCGGTCGCGCAGGAGGCCGGGACGGATGCCGGCCGGGCGCTCGCCGCCCTCGCCGGGGTCAGCGTTCCGGGCGGGCGCGGCCGCGTGCTCGCGGCGGGCGGCCTCACCGTCATCGACGATACCTACAACGCGAACCCGGCCTCGCTCCGCTGGGCCCTCCGGTTCGCGCACTGGCTGGCGGGCCGCCGGGGCCGCCCGCTCGCGGTGGTGGTCGGCTCGATGTTGGAGTTGGGGGCGGAGAGTGCAAGATTGCATGCGACCGCGGCGGCGGACATCGTGGCGCTGCGCCCTGTGCTCGTGGCGGCAGTCGGGGCGTTCGTTCCCGCCTTCGAGGCGCATCGTGCGGCGTTGGGGGACCGCCTCGTCGTCGCGGCCGACGCCGAGCTGCTCGGGCCCGCGCTTCGAGCCGCGCTGCGGGGCGACGAGGTGGTGCTGCTCAAGGCGTCGCGCGGGGTCGCGCTGGAGCGCGTGCTGCGCTTCCTCAACTGAGAGGCGGAGAGACCGGACGTGCTCTATCACCTGCTCGTGCCGCTCGCCCGGCAGCACATCCTGTTCAACCTCTTCACCTACATCACGTTTCGCGCCGCCGGGGCGACTGTCACCGCGCTCCTGCTCGCGTTCGTGGTCGGCCCGTGGGTGATCCGGGCGCTGCGCGAGCGCCGCGTGGGGCAGGTGATCCGTGCCGAGGGGCCGGCGAGCCACCAGGAGAAGCGCGGCACGCCCACGATGGGCGGACTCATCATCCTCCTCGCGACGGTCGTCCCCACCCTGCTGTGGGCGCGGCTCGACAGCCGCTACGTGCTGGTCGCGGTGGGGGCGACCTTGTGGATGGGCGCGATCGGGTTCGTGGACGACTTCCTCAAGATCGTGCGCGGCAAGTCGCAGGGCCTCGTGGCCCGCTGGAAACTCGCGGGCCAGGTGACGTTCGGGCTGGCGCTGGGGCTGCTGCTCCTGCTCTGGCCGCTGGCGCCGAACATCCAACCGGTGGCGTCCACGCAGGTGCCTCTGTTCAAGTACTGGTTGCTGCCGTTCTGGCCACCTCTGTACGTGGTGTTCGTGACCGTGGTGGTCACGGGCAGCTCCAACGCGGTGAACCTCACAGACGGCCTGGACGGACTCGCGACGGGGCTCACCGCAATCGCCGCGGGTGCCTTCGCGATCTTCGCCTACCTCTTCGGGCGGTTCGACGCGTCGCGCTACCTGGGCGTCTACTTCCTGCCGGGGGCGGGGGAGCTCACGATCTTCTGCGGCGCGCTGATGGGGGCGGCGCTCGGGTTCCTGTGGTTCAACGCGCACCCGGCGCAGGTGTTCATGGGGGACACCGGGGCGCTCGCGATCGGCGGCGCGCTGGGCACCGTGGCGATCCTCCTCAAGGCGGAGTTCCTGCTGCTGATCGCCGGCGGCGTGTTCGCGGCCGAGGCAGTATCGGTGCTGCTGCAGACGGGCGCGTATCGCTGGCACCGGCGCCGACGCGGCAAGGAGTACGCGGACGCCCATCGCGTGTTCCGGATGGCGCCGCTGCATCACCACTTCGAAAAGCTCGGCTGGCCGGAGCCGCAGGTTGTGATGCGCTTCTACATCCTGGGCGTGCTGTGCGCGGCGATCGCGCTGGCCACGCTGAAGGTGAGATGATTCCCGCGACCTGGCGCCGGAGCGTCGTGGCGGTCGTGGGGCTGGGGAAGAGCGGCGTCGCGGCCACGCGGTTGCTCGCGCGGGAAGGCGTGGCTGTGTACGCGAGCGACGCGGCCGACCGCCCGGACGGCGGCGACGCACTCGCCGAGCTGCGCACGCTCCCGGGCGTAGAGCTGGAGCTGGGCCGCCACGACCTGGCGAAGATCCGCGCCGCCGCCGCCGTCGTGGTCTCGCCCGGCGTGCCGCCGGACGCACCGCCCGTCGCCGCCGCCCGTGAGGCGCGCGTGCCGGTCGTGTCGGAGATCGAGATCGGCTTCGCGGCGCTGGAGGGCGCGCGCTGCATCGCGATCACCGGGACGAACGGCAAGACGACCACGACGGCGCTCGTGGCGCACGTGCTCGAGGCCGCCGGCGTCCGCGCCACGGCCGCGGGCAACATCGGCCGGCCGCTCGCCGACATCGCCGTCGGGGGCGACCGCTACGACTGGCTCGCCGTCGAGGTGTCCTCGTTCCAGCTGCACGACAGCCCGCACTTCGCGCCCGACGTCGGCGTGCTCACGAACCTCGCGCCCGACCACCTCGACCGCTATCCGTCGGTGACCGCCTACTACGACGACAAGCGGCTGCTGTTCCACAACGCCACCGCGCAGAGCGTGTGGGTCCTGAACGCCGACGATGCCGCCGTGCTGGCGCTCGCCGAGGGCGTGCCGGGGCGGCGCGTCGGCTTCTCCCTCACGCGCCGCGCCGACGGCTGGTACGACGGCACCGCGCAACTGCTGAAGCTGGGCGACGCACCGCTCCTGCCGCGGCGGGAGCTCGAGCTGCTCGGCGCCCACAACGTGGCGAACGCGCTGGCCGCCGCGCTCGCGGCGCGCGCGGCGGGCGTGGCGTCCGAGGCCGTCGCCCGGGGCCTGCGATCGTTTCGCGCGCTGCCGCACCGGCTCGAGCCCCTGCGGGAGGTGGGCGGCGTGCTGTGGATCAACGACTCGAAGGCGACCAACATCGCCTCGACCACCGTGGCCGTGGCGGCGATGGACCGGCCTTTCGTGCTGCTCCTGGGCGGGCGCCACAAGGGCGAACCGTACAGCGGTCTCGCCCCGCGGCTGCGGGAGCGGTGCCGGCTGGTGATCGCGTTCGGAGAAGCGGGCCCGCTCGTGGAGCGGGACCTCGCCGGCACGGTCCCGCTCGAGCGGGGGACGACGTTCGAGGACGTGGTGGCGCGGGCGCGCCGCGCCGCCCGGCCGGGTGACGTGGTGCTGCTCTCGCCCGCGTGCTCGAGCTACGACATGTTCCGGAACTACGAGGAGCGGGGCGCGACCTTTAGAAGGCTCGTGGAGGCAATGTGACCGACCGCCAGTGGGAAACGCGCCTGCTGGCCGTGCTTGCGGCCGTGCTGGTCGTGTTCGGCCTCGTCGCGGTGTACGGCGCCTCGAGCCTCGTCGCTACGGGGGGCGGCGAAGTCGGCGCCGACTTCGCGCTGCGGCAGCTCGTGGGCGCCGTGGTCGGCGGCATCGTCGCGACCTGGCTCGCCCGCAGCGACTACCACGTCTGGCGCCGCGCCGCCTGGCCGCTGCTGGGCGTGACGGCGCTGCTGTTGCTCATCCCGCTGCTGCCGTTCACGCACCGCATCGCGCCCACCATCAACGGCGCGCGCCGCTGGGTGAACCTCGGCGTCGTGACGGTGCAGCCGTCGGAGCTCGCCAAGCTGGCCGCCGTCGTGTGGACGGCCATGCTCGCCGCGAAGAAGGGAGAGCAGATCCGCACGTTCCAGCGGGGCCTGCTGCCGTTTCTCGTGATTTTGGGACCGCTCGTCGGGCTGATCTTCCTCGAGCCGAACTTGTCGATGGCACTGCTCGTCGCGATCCTCGCGGGGACGGTGCTGTTCACGGCGGGCGCGCGCATCGGGCACTTCTTGCTCGTGGGCGTCGGCGCCGCGCCCCTCGCGTTCGGCGCGGTCGCGAGCGCCCAGTACCGGCTCGCCCGGGTGCTCACGTTCCTCAACCCGGGGAGCGCGCCCTCCGAGGCGACGTGGCAGGTGCATCAGTCCCTCGTCGGCCTCGGGTCCGGCCGGCTGTTCGGCGTCGGCCTGGGCCAGGGGCAGCAAAAACTCGGCTACCTGCCGTACGCCTACTCCGACTTCATCTTCTCGACCATCGGCGAGGAATGGGGCTTCCTCGGCGTGCTCGCGATCGTCGTGCTGTTCGGCACGTTCATGTGGGTCGGGTTCCGCATCGCCCGCTCGACGAGCGATGCGTTCGGCCAGCTGCTCGCGGTCGTGCTCCACATCGCCGTGAGCCTCGGGCTCCTCCCCGCCACCGGCATCACGCTCCCCTTCATTTCGTACGGCCGCTCGAGCCTGTTCGTGGCACTGGTGGCGACGGGCGTCTTGGCGAGCATCGGGCGCGGGCGGAGAATTACCTAATGCGGAGTGCGGAATGCGGAATGCGGAATTGAAGTGGGAGGTCGAGGCGCACGACACTTGTCGTGACACTCCGCATTCCGCATTCCGAATTCCGCATTTGGCGCGCCGATGAGGGTCTTGCTCGCCGGTGGCGGAACAGGCGGCCATCTCATGCCCGCGCTCGCCCTGGCGCAGGCGCTGCGTGAGGCGCGGCCGGAGGTCGAGCCGGTGCTGGTCGGCGCGCTGCGTGGTATCGAAGCAGCGGTGCTGCCGCACCATCCGTTCCGGTTTCACCTCGTGCCGATCGAGCCGATCCACCGCCGTGCCTGGTGGCGCAACCTGCGGTGGCCCCTCGTCGCGTGGCGGTCGTGGCGCGCCGTCGGCCGGATCCTCGCGGCGGAGCGGCCGGCGGTGGTGATCGGCACGGGCGGCTACGCGGCGGGACCCGTGGTGCTGCGCGCGCAGCGCGCCGGCATCCCGACCGTGGTGCAGGAGCAGAACGCGTTTCCCGGGCTCACCTCGCGCTGGCTCGTCGGCGGGGCGCGGCAAGTGCACCTCGGCTTTCCGGAGGCGCGGGCGCGGCTGCGACCGGGCGCGACCACCGAGGTATTCTGCTTCGGCAACCCGATCCGCCCACCGCCGCAACGAGAGCCGGGCGACCGGGCCGCCGCGCTGCGCGCCTTCGGGCTCGAGACCGGGCGGCCGACGCTGCTCGTGTTCGGCGGCAGTCAAGGCGCCCGCGCGATCAACTACGCCGTGGCGGCCGCGCTCGAGCGTCGGACGCTGAGCGACGTGAACGTGTTGTGGGGCACGGGCGCCGCGCACCAGCCCGCGCTCGCGTCATACGCCGTCCCGGGCCGCGTCGTGGTGCAGGGGTTCTTCGACCCCATGGCCGCCGCATATCGCGCCGCCGACCTCGTCGTGTGCCGCGCGGGCGCGATGACGACCGCGGAGCTCTGCGCTTGGGGAAAACCGAGCGTGCTCGTGCCCCTGCCATCCGCCGCCGCCGCACATCAGGAGTTCAACGCGCGCGCACTCGCGGCCGCCGGCGCCGCAGTGCTGTTGCCGGAGGAGCAGCTCGGCGCTCAGCGGCTCGCCCAGCTGGTACGCGAGCTCGTCGGCGACCAGCCACGGCTCGCGTCGCTCGCCACCCGGGCCCGGGAGCGGGGGCACCCGGACGCCGCCCAGGAGATTGTGTCGAGGATTTTGACGCTCGTCGTTTGACCCATGGTCTCTTTCGCAAGTTTCGTAGATTCGCTATATTAGCCCCCCACTAATGAACTTGTTTGAAAGTGGGGATCCCCGTCCGATCCACTTCATGGGCATAGCCGGGGCGGGGATGAGTGGCCTGGCCCTCCTGGCTAGGCACCAAGGTGCTGCGGTCACCGGATGCGATAAAGACCCCCAGGGAGCAGCCGATTTGGCAGCCTTGGGGGTGGAGATCTGGCGGGGACACGACCCGGGCCATGTGTCCGGGGCTCGGGCGGTTGTGGTCACCGCAGCTGTACCCCGGGAACACCCGGAGCTGGAGCAAGCAGGCGCCCTAGGGATCCCCGTGGTGCGGCGGGCCGACGCGCTCGGCCAGGCCGTCGCCAACGGGACCGTCGTGGGGGTTGCCGGAACGCACGGCAAGACGACCACGACGGCGATGGTCACGGAGGCGCTGGCGGCCGCCGGGCGGAATCCTACGGGACTCGCCGGCGGCCGTGTCGCTCCGTGGGGCGGGAACGCGCGCCTGGGCGGACGGGAGCTGTTCGTGGTCGAAGCGGATGAGTTCGACCGCGCGTTCTTGTCGCTCGCGCCGGCGGTGGCGGTCGTGAACAACGTGGAGGCCGACCACCTCGAGTGCTACGGCACGGTGCAGGCGCTCGAGGATGCGTTCGTGCAATTCGCGGGCGGCGCGCGGCGCGTGATCGCGGGCGCGGACGACGGCGGCGCGGGCCGGGTCGCGAAGCGCGTATCCGGGCCGGTGTGGCGCGTGGGACTCGCGCGCGAAGCGGACGTGCGGATCGCGGATCCCGAGCTGGACGACGCCGGCTCGCGCGCGCGGGTGGTGCTGCCGGACGGGCGGGAGTTGCGGCTCGCGCTGCGGGTCCCGGGGCTGCACAACCTCCGCAACGCGGGCGCCGCGCTCGCGGTGGCGTGCGAGTTGGGCGCCGATCTCGAGGCGTGCCTCACGGCGCTGGCGCGCTTCGCCGGCGTCGCGCGGCGGTTCGAGCGGGTGGGGGAGGCGCGCGGCGTGACGGTCGTGGACGACTACGCGCACCACCCGACGGAGGTGCGTGCCACGCTCGCCGCGGCGCGGCAAGCGTTCCCGCGCCGGCGCGTCGTGGCGGTGTTTCAGCCGCACCTGTATTCGCGCACGGCGCTGCACGGTGAGGCGCTGGGCCGCGAGTTGGCGGCGGCGGACGTCGTGGTGGTCGCGCCGGTGTATGCCGCGCGGGAGCAGCCGATCCCCGGCGTGACGGCGGACCTCGTGGCGCGCGGCGCAGCCTTGGCGGGGGCGACGACGGTGGCCGTGCGGGAGCGCACGGCGCTGACCGAGCGCGTGGCGCGCACCGTGCGGGCGGGCGACGTCGTCTTCACGCTGGGGGCGGGGGACATCACGGCGGTGGGGCCCGAGCTGCTCCGGAAGCTGGGCAATGGGGAAGCGGGAAACAGGGAGGGAGGCTGATGGCCCGTCGGGCGCTCTCGCGGGGCGCCGTGCTGCTCGCGGCCGGCGGGGTCGCGGCGCTCGCGGCGTGGTTCGGCGCGCCGCCGCTGCTGTCTCGTGTAGCGTACTTCCAGGTGCGGCAGGTCGAGCTCGTGGGGCTCAAGAACCTGCCGCCCGACGGCGTGATCGCGGCGCTGCGGCTGCCGCTCGTGGCGAGCGTGTTCACCGACACGCGGCTGCTCGCGGACCGGGTTAAGGGGCTCACGGGCGTCGCGGACGCGCAGGTGGTCCGCCGGCTGCCGGGCGCGCTGCAGGTGATCGTGCGGGAGGTAGCGCCGGTGGCACTGGTGCCGGGCCCGCGCGGCAGTCTCGTCGCGGTGGATGGCGAAGGCCGGACGCTCCCGTTCGATCCCACGCGCGCGGCGCTCGACCTGCCGATCGCGGCGAGCGGCGACGCCGGCGTGGCGGCGCTGCTGGCGCTGATCCAGTCGGTGGATCCGGCGCTGTTTCAGACGATCACTGCCGCGCGCGTCGTGGCGCGCGGCGACGTGCTCCTGGAATCGGGGGCCCGTCGTGTGCTGGTGCGGCGCGACGCCGGGCTGGAGGTCATTCGGGCGGTGGTAACCGTAGCGCAGGATCTCGCGGCGAAAGGGCGGCCCTACGCGGAGCTCGACGCGCGCTTCGCCGGGCAGGTGATCGTGCGGCGCAAGGGCGGAGCCGGGGGAGCGAAAGCCGGGTGACCCGGGACCGCCGCTTGGTCGCCGGGCTCGACCTGGGCAGCACCAAGACCTGCGCCGTGATCGCCGAAGTGGTGGGCGACCTGCCGCGCCTGCCGCTCGCGAAGGTGCTGGGCGTCGGCCTGGCGAAGAACAGCGGCGTCCGGCGCGGCATGGTCCGCGACATCGACGAGACGAAGCGCTCGGTGGTGGCCGCGCTCCGCGACGCCGAGCGGATGGCCGGGGTGGTGGTGAAGGACGTCACCTGCGGCATCGCGGGCGAGCACGTGTCGGCGCGCACCTCGACGGGCGTGGTGGCGCTGACGGGCGAGGAAGTGGCGCCCTCCGACGTGGGGCGCGTGAACGAAGTGGCGCGCGCCGTATCGCTGGGGCGCGACAACGAGTTGCTGCACGACATCCCGCAGGAGTACGTGGTCGACCAGCAGCGCGGCATCGTCGACCCGGTCGGGATGACGGGGACGCGGCTCGAGGTGGAGATGTATCTCGTCACCGTGCAGAGCACGGCGGCGCAGAACCTGCGCAAGGCGGTGCAGCGCGCGGGGTACCGGGTAGCGGACCTCGTGCTCGAGCCGCTCGCCGCGTCGTACGCGGTGCTGACCGAGGACGAGAAGGAGTTGGGCGTCGCCCTCGTGGAGGTGGGCGGCGGCTCGACCGGCGTGACGATCTTCCACGAGGGGAAGATCCGGCACCTGGCGTCGCTGCGGTACGCGGGCAGCCACGTCACGCAGGACCTGGTGCAGGGCCTGGGCGTCACGCAGGCCGACGCCGAGCGGCTCAAGGAGCGGCACGGCGTGGCGTACGGGCCGCTGGTGGATGCGGAGGAGATGGTGAATCTGCCGTCCACGCCGAGCCAGGGGGCGCGGCAGGCGTCGCGCGAGCTGCTGTCGCACATCATCCACGAGCGGGTCGACGAGATCTTCCAGTTCGTGGCCCGGGAGTTCGAGCGTGCGGGGTACGGCGCGGGGCGGCTGCCGGCGGGCGTGGTGCTGACCGGCGGCACGGCGCACTTGCCGGGGATGGTGGAGTTGGCGCGCGAGGCGTTCGCGACCCCGGTGCGCGCCGGGGCGCCCGAGATGGGAATCTCGGGGCTCGTGGACAGCGTGCAGGCGCCGCGCTACGCGGTGCCGGTCGGGCTGGTGCTGTACGCGGCGCGCAAGCTGGCGCAGGGCGCCGCGCCCGGTGGCTCCCTCGTGCGGAGCGCCGGCATGGAGAAGCTGTTGGGACCCCTGAAACGGTGGCTACAGGACTTCTTCTGAACGGAGACGCGAGGGAGCCATGATCTTCGAGCTCGAAGAGACCGTCACGCAGAACGCGCGGATGAAGGTCGTCGGCATCGGCGGCGGCGGCGGCAACGCGCTCAACCGCATGGTCGACGAGGGGCTCAACGGCGTCGAGTTCGTCTCCGTCAACACCGACGCCCAGGCCCTGATGAACAACAAGGCCGACGTCAAGGTGCAGATCGGCAAGAAGCTCACGCGCGGGCTGGGCGCCGGCGCGCGGCCCGAGATCGGCCGTCAGGCGATCGAGGAGAATCGCGACGAGGTGCTGCACGCGCTCCAGGGCGCGGACCTCGTGTTCGTCACCTGCGGAATGGGCGGCGGCACCGGCACGGGCGCTTCTCCCATCATCGCCCAAGCGTCGCGCGACCTCGGTGCCCTGACGATCGGCATCGTGACGAAGCCGTTCCTGTTCGAGGGGCGGAAGCGAATGCGCCAGGCCGACATGGGCATCGCCGAAATGCGCAAGCACGTGGACACGATGGTCGTCGTCCCGAACGAGCGCCTGCTCGCGGTCGTAGGGAAGGGCATCCCGTTTCAGGACGCCCTCAAGAAAGCCGACGAAGTGCTGCTGCACGCCACGCAGGGGATCTCCTCGCTCATCTCGGTGACCGGCATCGTGAACGTGGACTTCGCCGACGTGCGCACCGTGATGCAGAACGGCGGCGCGGCGATCATGGGCACGGGCACGGGGCGCGGCGAGAACCGCGCCATGGAGGCGGTGCAGCAGGCGATCTCGAGCCCGCTGCTCGACAACATCTCGATCGCGGGGGCGACGGGCGTCCTCATCAACATCACGGGCGGCGAGGACCTCACCCTGGGCGAGGTCACCCAGATCTCCGACGTGGTGAAGGACGCCGCGGGCGAAGACGCCGAGATCATCTTCGGCACGGTGAACGATCCCGCCATGCACGGCGAGATCCGGGTCACCGTGATCGCCACGGGCTTCGACCGCGGCAAGGAGCAGGCGGAGTCGCTCGTGGGCGCCCGCCCGGCGGCGGGCGTGCTGCCGTTCCGCGAGCGCGCAGGGCGGCCGACGCCGATGCCCCCGCCCGGATTCCCCAAGACGGGGGAGCCGTTGGTCCGCCGCGCGACGTCGCACGCACCTCCCCCACCTCCTCCGTCGGAGGTCAACGAGCTCGAGATCCCCACCTTCATCCGGAGACAGATGGACTGATGGCCTGGCGGGGCAGCCATTACGTCGCCGCCGGCCTGCTGGCCGGCGGCGCGCTGCTCTGGGCCAGCACCGACGCCTGGCCGTGGCGCCGTCCCCTCACGGCGCCGCCGATCGTCGTGTCTCAGGCCTACGTGGACTTCGCCGAGACGCTGGGCAAGCGCGAGACCCTCTCGGCCGTGCTCGCGCGCGGCGGCATCGTGGGTCGGGACTACACGGGGCTGCTGGCGGCCGCCCGCGGCCTCGACGTGCGCCGCCTCCGACCCGGGCTCGTGTTCCAGTTCCGCCGCCTCAAGACCGACAGCCTCGCCCACCAGGTCACGATCCGCACCGGGCCCGAAACGCGCCTGCGGCTCGCGCGCGGAGACGGGGGCTGGTCGCAGACGGTCGAAATGATCCCCTGGATCTTGGCGCGCGTGCGCGTGAGCGGCCTGATCGAGACGTCGTTGTACGACGCGCTCGACAAAGCGATGCCCGACAGCCTGCTCCCCGCGGTCGAGCGGCGCACGCTCGCGTGGGAGATCGCGGACGTGTACGACTGGGAAGTGGACTTCACGCGTGACGTGCACCCGGGCGACCGGTTCGTGGTGCTGATGGAGCGGCTCGAGTCGGCCGAGGGGGAGCGCCGCTTCGGTCGCATCCTCGCCGCCCGCGTGAACACCGGCCGCACGCCGAACTACGCGTTCTACTTCGAGGCGGCAGACCGCACCGCCGGCTTCTTCGATGAGCAGGGGCGCTCGCTGAAGCGCGCCTTCCTGCGAGCGCCGCTGCAGTTCCGCCGCGTGTCCAGCCGCTTCGGCGGCCGCTACCACCCGGTGCTGCACCGGTGGCGCAGTCACGAGGGGATCGACTTCGCCGCGGCCTACGGCACCCCCGTGCGCGCCACGGCCGACGGCCTCGTGACGCGCGTGGGCCGGGAAGACGACGGCTACGGCAACCTGATCGAGCTGCGGCATGCCAACGGTATCCGCACGCGCTACGGCCACCTGTCGGGGTTCGCCCGCGGGCTGCGCGTGGGCGAGCGCGTGCAGCAAGGCGAGACCATCGGCTACGTCGGCTCCACCGGCCTCTCGACCGGCCCGCACCTCCACTACGAGTTTCTCGTGAACGGGCGGGCCACGAACCCGCAGCGCAAGGACATGGGCGCGGGCCAGCCGGTGCCCACGGCCGCCCGCGCCGCGTACGACTCGGCCCGCACGGCGTTGCTCGTCCAGCTGGAGCCGGCGCCGCACGCCGCGCCTGCGGCCGTCCCCGCGCCCCCCGTCGCCGCGCGCGATTAGTGCCGTTCCAACCCGTCCGTTCCTGACCCACGGTCCCTGTAGCCTAGTCGAGTTGGAACGGCATTAGTTTCCTTCACATCCGTGGAGCTCTACCCCGCCGTTGACGTGCAGGGCGGGCGGGTCGTGCGGCTGCGCCAGGGCGAGGCCGCGCACGCCACCGCCTACGCCGACGATCCCGTCGCCGTCGCCGAGGCGTTCGCCGCAGCCGGCGCGCGCTGGCTGCACTTCGTCGATCTCGACCGCGCCTTCGGCACCGGCGACAACCGCGAGCTGGCGCGGCGCCTGCTCGCGGCGGCCAAGACCAAAGTGCAGGTGGGCGGCGGCCTGCGCACGGCGGAGGCGATAGAGGAGATGCTCGCCTGGGGCGCCACCCGCGTCGTGATTGGCACCAAGGCCGCGACCGAGCCGCCGCTGGTCGAGCGGCTGCTGCGCCGGCACGGTGCCGCCCGCCTCGCGGTCGGGATCGACGCCAAGGACGGGCGCGTGGCCGTGCGGGGGTGGACCGAGGTGTTCGACCTCGCGCCCGTCGAGCTCGCCCGCCGCGTGCAGGCGCAAGGCGCGACGACCGTGATCTACACCGACGCCACGCGCGACGGGATGCTCGCCGGGCCGGATCTGGCCGGGGCGCGCGCGCTCGCCGCGTTGGGCCTCGACGTGATCGCCTCGGGCGGCGTGGCAGCGCTCGACGACCTGCGCGCGGCGCGCGCGGCCGGGCTCGCCGGAGCAATCGTGGGCCGCGCCCTGTACGAAGGTCGCTTCACGCTCATGGAGGCGCTCGAGTGCACGGCCGGCTGAGCGCCGGCTTCCTGGTGCTCCGGGTTACGGGCGTCGCGGCGCTCGCGCTGCTCCTCTGGAACCCGGTGGCGACACGCTCCGAGCCCGGCGGTCCGCCGCTCGTCTTGCTCGACGCGTCGCTCAGCATGGTCGGCCAGGGCCGCCCGTGGCGCGCCGCGCTCGACACGGCGCGCGCTCTCGTCCGAGACGGCGGCGGTGGCGTCATCTGGCGCTTCGGCCGCGCGGTACGTGCCTTCGACACGCTCCCTCCGGCAGACGGCGCGACCCGGCTGGGCCCGGCGCTCGCCGCCGCCGCGGCGCGCGGCGGCCCCGTGATCGTCGTGACCGACGGCGCCATTACCGACCTGCCCGACGTGCCGCCCGATCTCGTACGGCGGGCGCGCCTCGTCGTGCTGCCGCGCCCCCCCTTCTTCGACGCGTTCGTCGCGTCCATCGAAGGACCACGGCGCGTAGCCGCCGGCGATACGATCCGGCTCAGGGTCGGGTACGGCACGGCTGGTAAAAGGCCGGGGATTACGGCCGGTAAGAGGCCGGGGAAGGGAGAAGAGGGAAGGGAACACGCGGTGCTGACCGTTTCGCTCGCCGGACGCCGTCTCGCCTCCAGAGAGGTAACGCTTCCGGACAGCGGCGTCGTCGCCACGGAGCTCGCGCTTCCCGCTTCCCGTCTCCCGAGTGGGTGGTCGGCGGCGGAGGTGCGGCTAGACGGGGTGGGGGATGACGAGCCTCGCGACGACGCGCGCCTCTTCGTCGTGGAGGTGAGCCCCGCGCCGGCGATCGTGATGCTCGCGGCGCCGCCCGACTGGGACACTCGCTTCCTGTCGCGCACGCTCGCGGAGGTCGCACGCGTCCCCGTGCGGTCGTTCGTGGCGACCGAGCCCGCCCGCTGGCGCGATGCCGCGACGCTCGCCCCGGTCTCCCCGTCGGAGCTGGCCCGCAGCATCGCCGTCGCGCGGCTCGTCGTCGCGGCGGGCGATCCGGCGCTGCTGCCCACGCCGCGGTCGCCGCGCGCGGCGGCTTCCCTGCTGTGGTGGCCGACGGTCGGCGGGGTGCCGGGCGACTGGTACGTCGAGCCGCCGCCTCCGTCGCCCGTGGCGGCCGCGCTCGCGGGCATCCTCTGGGACTCGGTGCCGCCCGCCGCTGCGGCGACGGACGTCGCGCCGGGCCGCGACACGTCCCGCGTCGTGGCGCTCAACGCGCGGCTGGCGCGCCGCGGCGTGCCGCGGCCGATCCTGCAGATCGCCGTGCGGGATGGGGTGCGGCAGGCCACGCTGTCGGCGACGGGCTTGTACCGCTGGGTGTTCCGGGGCGGAGCGAGCGCTCAGGCCTACCGCGCGCTCGTGGCCACGCTCGCCGACTGGCTGCTCGACGGGGAAGGGGGAAGGGGGAAGGGGGAACGGGCAGTGCCTGAAAGCCAAGTCGTCGCAAACGGCCTCCCGCTCGTCTGGCGCTGGGTGGGGACGGGGCAGCCGAGGGACGTCGTCGTGCGGCTCGTGGGAAACGGGGGCGAACGGGTCGACACCCTGCACTTCGATGCCGCGGGGCAAGCGGAGCTGCCCCTGCCGCCTGGCGTGTACCGCTACGCGAGTGAGGGCGGCGACGAGCGTGGGCTCGTCGCGGTGGAGACGTACTCGGACGAGTGGCGCCCGGCTCAGGCCGCGTTGCGGGCGCAGGAGGGTGGGCCCGCGGCGCGGCTCGTGGGGGTCGGCCTGCGCGATCACTGGTGGTGGTTCGTGGCGGCGATAGCCGCCTTCGCGGCCGAGTGGGCGTGGCGGCGGCGGCAGGGGCTTCCGTAACGACCGGCGAAGACCGGTGAAAAGCGGGGGAACCCTAAAGGACTCCCTCGCGGTCGGGGGGAAGAGGGAAGGGTCGTGAATTTGGCGCTCGGGACGTCGGTCAAGTACTTGAAGGGCGTCGGGCCCAAGCGGGCCGAGGCGCTCGCGCGACTCGGCGTTCGGACGATGGGCGATCTGCTGTACCACGCCCCGCACCGCTACCTGGACGCCACGCGGGTGACGCCGCTGGCGCAGGCGCGCGTGGGCGAGGAGGTGACCGGCGTGGGGCGTGTGGTGAGCACCGGGGTGATCCCCACGCGCCGCGGCCTGCGGGTGTTCCGCGCGATCTTGCGGGATGAGAGCGGGCTCGTGGAGTGCGCCTGGCCGGGCCAGCCGTTCCTCGAGCGCACCATCAAGCGGGGCCAGCTGCTGCTCGTCACCGGGCCCGTGCGCTACTATCACGGCCGCCAGCTCGTGCCGCGGGAGTTCATCCTGCTCGCGGACGCGGGGGAGGAGGGTCCGGATCAGGGCCTCGTGCTCCCGATCTACCCGGCGACCGAAGGCCTCACCCACCGCCAGATCCGCGGCCTCGTGCACCAGCACCTCGACGCCCTGCTCGCGCTCACCGACGACCCGCACCCCAGGGCGCTGCGCGACGCGATCGGCGTGCCCGATCTCCGCACCGCGCTCGCGGCCGTGCACCGCCCGGCGACGCTCGAGGCGGCGGAAGCGGGGCGGCGGCGGCTCGCGTTCGACGAGCTGTTCGACCAGCAGCTGGTGCAGGCGCGCGCCCGCGCGCTGGCGAAGCGGGCGCGGGCCGGGATCCGCTTCGAGCTGAAGAAGCGGCTCACCACCCGTCTCAAGGACCACTTGCCGTTCGATCTGACGGCCGACCAGCGGCGCGCCGTGCGGGAGATCTCGGACGACCTCACGGCGCCGCTCCGCATGCACCGGCTGCTCATGGGCGACGTGGGGACGGGGAAGACGGTCGTGGCGCTGTTCGCGATGCTCGTCGCGCTGGAGAACGACTACCAGGCGGCGATCATGGCGCCGACCGAGCTCCTGGCCGAGCAGCACGGGGCCACGCTGGCGCGGCTGCTCGAGCCGCTCGACTTGCGCCCCGAGGTGCTCGTCGGGCGGCTCGGGGCCGCCGACAAGCAGGCGGCGCGGGAGCGAATCGCCTCCGGGGCGGCGCGCCTCGTGGTGGGGACGCACGCGCTGATCCAGGAATCCGTGACGTTCCGGCGGCTCGGGCTCGCGGTGATCGACGAGCAGCACCGCTTCGGCGTGGAGCAGCGGGCGGCGCTGGTCGAAAAGGGGGACGCGCCCGACGTGCTGCTCCTCACCGCCACCCCGATTCCGCGCTCGCTCGCGCTCACGCTGTATGGCGATCTCGACGTGACGGAGCTACGCGAGCGGCCCCCGGGGCGGGGGAGCGTCAAGACGGCGCTCCGCACCGAGGGCTCGCGGGACAAGATCTACGGTTTTATCCGGAGCGAGTGCGCGGCCGGGCGGCAAGCCTACGTGATCTATCCCGTGATCGAGGAGTCGGAGCGCGCCGACCTCAAGGCGGCGACCACGATGGCGGAGCGGCTGGCGCGGGCCTTTCCCGAGCTACGCGTCGGCCTGGTGCACGGCCGGTTGAACGCGGACGAGCGCGACGTCACGATGCGGGCGTTCCGCGACAATACGATCCACGTCCTCGTCGCGACCAGCGTGATCGAGGTGGGGATCGACGTGCCGAACGCGAGCCTCATGCTGATCGAGCACGCCGAGCGGTTCGGATTGGCGCAGCTGCACCAGCTGCGCGGCCGGGTGGGCCGCGGCGCGGCGGAGAGTCACTGCATCCTGCTGAGCGACGTCCCCGAGGCGGCGGGGCGGCTGCGCGCCTTCACCGAGACGACGGACGGCTTCAAGATCGCCGAACTGGACCTGAAGGAGCGCGGCATGGGTGAGCTCGCGGGCGCCCGCCAGCACGGCGGCATCGCGCTGCGCTACGCCGACCTGGAGCGCGATCTGCCGCTGCTCGAGGCCGCGCGCCGGGCGGCGGCGGGGATCATCGAGCGCGATCCCACGCTGGCGCGGCCCGAGCACGCGGCCTACCGCGAGAGGATCCTGCGGCGCTACGAGCGGGGGTTTGAGCTCTTCAGAGTCGGTTGAACGGGAAGAGTGCGGAATGCCGAGTGCGGAGTGCGGAGTTTTACAGGTGAACGTCGTTGCGCATGACCCCGCACTGCAAACTCCGCATTCCGCACTCCGCACTCCGCATTAGAACGTCAGCCGCATCCCCACGAGCGCACTGCCGGTCCGCGCGTCCACCGCGGCCTCGGGGGCGAACGGTTTGTTCCCCGGCCCCCCCGGCTGGTGCCGCAGGTCGAGCAGGACCAGCGCCGCGGTGGCGAGGAGGCTCGTCTGGGCGGCGAGGATGCGCGCGCGCGCCCGGCGGTCGTAGTACGCGGATTGCTGGACGTCGGACGCCTGGTTCGATCGAGCGTGCTCGTGGGCGGCCATGACGGTGAACGCCACCGTCGCCGCCCCGGTCGCCCATTTTCCGTAGTGGACGAGCCCGCGGGTGAACGAGCGCCGCGGCAGCGTGTCCTGAGCCGGGGCGACGCTCGGGGCCAGAGCGAGCGCGAGCGCGAGCGCTAGTAGGGGAACGGCGGAAGCGCGTCGCATCATCGGTACGCGTGAATATCGCCCCGGCCGGAGACGACCACCAGCTGGCGGTCGCGCACCAGCGGCGGCTGCTCGATCGGCCCGTCCAGCTGCACGCGCCAGCGGATGGTCCCCGGTCCGGGATCGACGAGCAGCACCTCGCCGCTCACACTGGCGACGAGCACGCCGGCGGCGAGCGGCGTCGGTCCAGCGGTGGCCACGATGCGCAGAGCGATGGCGCGCGCGCCGGCTGGGTGCGCCGCCGGGATGAGCCACAGCGCGCCGTCCCGCGCCAGAGCGTACACCGTGTCGCGGGCCACGGCGACCGCGCCGAACACGCCGTCGCCTGCGGGATGATCCCAGGTCACGGCGAGCCCGGGGAGCTCGACGGCGAGGACGTGGCCGCCCGTGGTCCCGAAGTACAGGCGCGACTCCACGAGCGCCGGCGCCGCGAGCACCGTCCCGGGCGTGGCCAGCCGCGCGCGGACCTCTCCCGACGTCTTCTCGAGCAGATACAGGGTGTCCGTTGTCGTGGCGACGGCGAGCCCAAACGGCGTGGCGACGGGCGCCGCGCGGACCGCGCCCGGCAGGTGGCGGCGCCAGGCCACCGCGCCGCGCTCCGCCTCGAGCCGCAGCACCGTGCCGCGCTCGGTCGCGGCGTAGATGGTGTCTCCTTCGAGTGCCAGCGGCGCCACCACGCTCTCCGTCTTGGTGCTCCACAGCGTGCGGCCGTCGCGCAGCCGGAGCGCGTACACCCGGCCCTCGGGCGCCTCCGTCGCGACGTACAGCCGTTCCTCCTCGAGCAGCGGCCCGGCGTGAATCGTCCCGTGGAGCCGCGTGCGCCACAGCGCCTGCCCCGTGGCGCGGTCGAGCAATGTCACGACGCGCTCGGCGACGCCGACCGCCACGACCGTCTCGCCCAGCGCCGGGCTGCCGCGCACGGCGCGCCCCACGTCGGCGCGCCACAGCGGCCGCGGGTCCGGTACCAGCGACTCGGCCGCGCAGGCGTCGTGGCGCGAGTTGCCGAGGTAGGCGACCCAGCCCGCGTCCTGACGCGCGGGCCCGAGCTTCGACGACGGGACGTAGGCCACGCACCCCGTCGCGTTGACAGCCCACAGGGCCGCCACTAGTATGCCGCGCCTATGCCGGACAGCCACCGCCTGCGCCGCATCGAGGACCTGCCGCGACTCGCCGGCACCACCGTCGCCGTGCGCGCCTGGGTGACCACCACGCGCTTCAGCGGCAAGATCGCCTTCGTGATGCTGCGCGACGGCACGGGGTACGTGCAAGTGGTGGTATCGAAGAAGGATGTCCCCGACGCGGCGTGGCAGGCGTGCGGCACGCTGACGCAGGAGACGTCGGTCGAGGTCGTCGGCGCGGTGCGCGCGGACCCGCGCGCGCCGGGAGGCGGCGGCGTCGAGCTGCAGGCCTCGGAGCTCAGGATCCTCGGCCCGAGCCACGATTTCCCCATCACGCCGAAGGAGCACGGCACCGCGTTCCTGTTCGAGCACCGTCATCTCTGGCTCCGCAGCCGCCGCCAGGTGGCGATCGCCAGGGTGCGGCACGAGGTGATCCAGGCGATCCGCGATTTCTTCTACGAGCGGAACTTCGTGCTCGTCGACACGCCCATCCTCACGGGGTCGATCGGCGAGCACGCCGGCACGCTGTTCTCGACCGAGTACTTCGACCTCGGCAAGGCCTACCTCGCCCAGACCGGCCAGCTCTACGTCGAGGCGGCGGCGGCCGCGCTCGGGAAGGTGTACTGCTTCGGCCCCACGTTCCGCGCCGAAAAGTCGAAGACGCGCCGCCATCTCACCGAGTTCTGGATGGTGGAGCCTGAAGTGGCCTGGAACGACTCCGACGCCAATATGACGCTCCAGGAGGAGTTCGTCGCGTCCATCGTGGCGCGCTGCCTCGAGCGGCGGAAGGCCGAGCTGGCCGAGCTGGAGCGAGACACGGCGCCGCTCGAGCGGGTGACGCCACCATTTCCCCGGGTGTCCTACACCGAGGCGGTGGAAAGGCTCGAGGCGCTGGGCGCGGAGATGGCGTGGGGGCGCGACCTGGGCGGCGACGAGGAGACCTTGCTCGCGAAGCAGTTCGACCGCCCGGTCATGGTCTACAACTATCCCCGGGAGGTGAAGGCCTTCTATATGAAGGAAAACCCGGCCGATCCGCGCACCGTGCTCAACAACGACATGCTCGCCCCCGAGGGGTACGGGGAGATCATCGGCGGGAGCCAGCGCGAGGACGACTACGACCGGCTGCTCGCGCGCATCCGCGAGGAGGGCCTTCCCGAGGAGGCCTACGCCTGGTACCTCGATCTCCGCAAGTACGGCACGTTCGTGCACGCGGGCTTCGGCCTGGGCGTCGAGCGTACGGTGGCCTGGATCTGCGGCATCCCCCACATCCGGGAGGCGATCGCCTTCCCGCGCACGCTCTACAAGCTGTGGCCGTGACAAGGGCGGCAGCCGCCCTCTACCGTCCTCTGCCGTCCTCTACCGTCTTCTTCACCTCCTCCCACAACCGGTCCAGCTGCTCCAGGCTCGCGCGTCCCATCACGAGTCCGCGCTGTTGCGCCAGCCGCTCCAACGCCTCGAACCGCCGGCGGAACTTGTCGTTCGCCCGCGCGAGCGCGTGGTCGGGATCGATGCCGAGCTTGCGGGCCAAGTTCACGACGGCGAACAGCAGATCACCCAGCTCGGCTTCGATGGTTTCCGTTTGTTGGTTTCGCGCTTCGCGTTCGAGCTCGGCGGTCTCTTCCTTCACCTTCGCGAGCGGCCCGCGCGCGTCGGGCCAGTCGAACCCCACGCGGGCCGCGCGCCGTTGCAGCCGATAGGCCTTCGCCAGCGGACTCCCAAGCGCTTCATCGTCTTGCATTTAGCCTCCGGGCCGCGTATCATACCCGCCCCTGTGATCGTGTCAATCAGCGGGCCGAAGAGCCGCGCCTGGGTCGAGGTGGACCTCGCCGCCGTCGTGGACAACGCCCGCACCGTGGCCCGCCGCGCCGGTACCCGGCTCCTTCCGATGGTGAAGGCCAACGGTTACGGCGTAGGCGCCGCGGCCGTCTGCAAGGCCCTCGAAGCGGTCGACCCCTGGGGTTACGGCGTCGCGACCGTGGACGAAGGCGCCGACCTGCGCGCCGCCGGCATCACGCGGCCCGTCGTCGTCTTCATGCCGATAGGGCCTGCCCTGTTCGAGGAGTTCGAGCGATTCCGGCTCACGCCGGTGCTGGGCGATGCCGGCGCCATCGCCGGGTGGACGGCCCGGGAGGGGGGCGCGCGACCGTTTCATCTGGAGATCGACACTGGGATGGGGCGCTCGGGCGTGCGTTGGGACGAGATCGCGTGCGTGCGTGACGCCCTCGATACGCCCGCCTTCGAGGGTTGCTACACCCAGTTCCATTCGGCCGACCGGGACGACGGGTCGATCGACGTGCAGACCGACCGGTTCCGCCAGGCCGTGGCGCAGCTGAAGCGCCGGCCGGCGCTGTTGCACGTGGCGAACAGCGCGGGCGCGCTGCGCGACCGGCGCTACGCCTTCGACCTGGTGCGGCCGGGGGTGTTCCTGTACGGCGGTTCGCCCGGCGCGGGGCTGCCCGAGCCGCGGCCGGTGGTGAGTGTGCGTGCCCGCGTGGTGAGCGTGCGCCACGTGCGCGCGGGGGAGAGCGTGAGCTACGGCGCGCTGTGGACCGCCCCCCGGCAGACGACCGTGGCGACGCTCGGCATCGGCTACGCGGACGGGCTGCGGCGCTCGCTCGGATTGTCGGGACGCGGTGCGGTGCTGCTCCGGGGACGGCGCTGCCCCATCATCGGCGCCGTGACGATGGACCTCTGCATGGTCGAGGTGGAGGAGTTACGCGTTCAGGTGGGCGACGTCGCGACGCTGATCGGGGCGGCCGAGGGTGGGGAAAGAAGTGAGGGCGGGGGCGGCGCGATCACGCTCGAGGAGTTCGCTGGCTGGGCGGGTGAGCTGCAGCGCGCGGTCCTCACGTCGCTCGGGCCCCGCCTCCCCCGCATCTACGATTGAAGCGCGCAGCCCTAAAGGACGCGCGCAAGCGCGCTGCGATCATCGTGCTGGACGGCGTGGGCATCGGCCCCGCCCCGGACACCGTCGCGTACGGCGACGGCGGCAGTGACACACTCGGCAACGTGGCCCGCGCCGTAGGCGGCCTGCGGCTCCCGAACCTGGAACGGCTCGGCCTCGGGCGCTGCCGGCCCATCCCCGGGCTCTCGCCCGCGGTCAGGCCCGCCGCCGCCCACGGTGTGGCGCTGCCGCGCTCGCAGGGGAAGGACAGCACGACCGGCCACTGGGAGATCTGCGGGGTGCTGCTGGACCAGGCGTTCCGCACCTACCCGCAGGGCTTTCCGGAGGACATCATCCGCGAGTTCGCGCGCCGCACCGGTCGCGGGGTGATCGGCAACAAGGCCGCCTCGGGAACGGCGATCATCGCGGAGCTGGGAGAGGAGCACCAGCGGACCGGGAAGTGGATCGTGTACACGTCCGCCGACTCGGTCTTCCAGGTGGCGGCCCACGAGGCGACGGTGCCGTTGGAGGAGCTGTATGAGGCCTGCCGCACGGCGCGCGAGCTGCTGGTCGGTGAGCACGCCGTGAGCCGCGTGATCGCCCGGCCGTTCGTGGGTCGCCCTGGGGCGTACGCGCGCACGCCGAACCGGCGCGACTTCTCGATCGAGCCCGTGGGCACGACGCTGCTCGACCGGCTCGCGGCGGCGGGGATCCCGCGGGTGGGGATCGGCAAGGTGGATGACCTGTTCGCGGGGCGGCACATCGCGAGCGAGCACACGCCGACGAATGCCGACGCCTACCGGCTGATCGAGCAAGCGCTCGCCCGCGTCGACACCGGGTTCATCTTCGTGAACGTGATCGAGTTCGACCAGTCCTGGGGGCACCGAAACGACGTGGCGGGGTTTCATGAGGGGCTGCGCGAGCTGGACGCGTGGGTGCCGCGGCTGGAACAGCGTCTGCGGGACGACGATCTCGTGATCGTGACCGCGGATCACGGCAACGACCCCACGACGCCTTCCACGGATCACTCGCGCGAGGCCGTGCCGATCCTGGCGCTGGGGCCGCGCGTGCGGGCGGCGGCGTTGGGGGAGCGGGGCACATTCGCGGACATGGGGGCTACCATCGCCGAGTACTTCGGGGTCGCGCCGCTCGCGGCCGGCACGTCGTTCCTCAAGGAGGTGCGCGGGTGAGCGCGGCGAGCGCAGACCTGGTCGCGCAGGCCCGCACGGTGCTGCGGCACGCCTATGCGCCCTACAGCGAGTTCCGCGTGGGCGCCGCGCTCGCGGCGACGGACGGCCGGGTATTCGTGGGGACGAACGTGGAGAGCGCGTCCTACGGTCTCACGATCTGCGCGGAGCGGATGGCGCTGGGCGCGGCGGTGGCGGCCGGGGCCCGCAAGTTCACGCGCATCGCGGTGGCGACGGAGGTGGACCCGCCGGCCGCGCCCTGCGGCGCCTGCCGCCAGCTGCTCGCCGAGTTCGGGACGGACCTCGAGGTGGTCGCCGCCGGCCCGACGAGCGAGCGGCGCTGGACCCTGGCCCAGCTGCTCCCCGACGCCTTCACCCGCGAGTCCCTCGACCGATGAGGCGGGTCGCGCTCGCCGCCGCGCTCACCGCGCTCACCGCGGCCACAGCCTGCACCGAGGATGTCACGGCGCCGGGGCACTGCCCCGACTTCTGCCCCAGCGGCTCGATCACCGGGGTGGATACGGTGCTGCAAACCGTGGTGCAGCGGGACTCCGCCTTCCGCGGGTTCGTGCGGCCGCACGAGGCGAGCTCGCTGCTCGCCGCGACCCTGCCGGGCGTGGTGGACACGGCCGCGGCGATCTTGCGTACCTTCCCGATCGGCGACAGCCTGGTGGTCGAGTCGAGCACCGCGACGATGGGGGAGATCGTCGGAGTGGACTCGCTGAAGCTCGCCCTCACGATCACGCGGCGCGACACGTCGGCCCACAACCTCACGCTGGTCTACTACCGCCTGCCGCTCAGCATCGACTCGACCACCACCTTCGTCGGTCTCGCGGCGTCGTGGACCGATTCGCTCCGCTCGCTTAACGTGGACAGCGTCTACGCGCTCGCCGGCCACGTCGATCCCCTGCGGGGGGACAGCGTGTTCGTGGACACGACCACCCACTACGTGACCGTGATCGCGAAGCTCGACTCGGCGATGGCGCCGTTCGTGCCGGCCGACAGCGGCAAAGTCGCCTTCGCGGTGCGCGTCGTGGCCGAGTCGCGGGCGAGCATCGCCCTCGGATCGGTGGAGTCGGGGATCGGCCCCCGGATCACCTGGTACGCCGAGGTGGATTCGGTCGGGAAGGACACCGTCCCCCGGTCCGCCTCCACCGGCGATCGGTTCGACAGTTTCGTGTTCAAGCTCTCGCCCGCGGTCGACACCACGCTCGACTCGACGCTCGCCGTCGGGGGCATGCCCGTGGCGCGCAGCATCATGCGCTTCGCGCTGCCGCGCCTGATTCGCGACTCCGTGCAGATCTCGCGCGCGACGCTCGTCCTGGTGACGGCGCG
>WNGN01000031.1_pt1 | contig 64714 bp, 62 predicted proteins | sample 5400561 | NCBI WGS metagenome assembly WNGN01 (sample SAMN13153379, study PRJNA577476) | soil metagenome | isolation source: 115 cm soil or saprolite under Garry oak tree replicate 2 | place: USA:California | collected 2016-06-15 | reverse complement strand
GTGCGAACCGACGGGGCCACGCTCCGCACAGAGGTGCTCCGCTACTTCCAAGCCAAGAACGAGGTCACCTCAGACAAGCCGTTCGTGTTCGATGAGCCGAACCGCCATGTCGAGGGGGAGGGATTCACGTCGGATCCCGACTTCAAGGTCGTGACGGCGATCCGGCCCAAGGGCACGGGCGGGAAGTTCACGCTCCCGAACCAATGATCGCCGCGGCGCTCCTCCTCGCCCTCGTCCAGCGGCCGGCCGCCGACACCGCCCGCGGCCGGCCCTGCACGGTGGTGATCGACTCGGTGCGCGGCAAGGCTCGACAGGTCGAAGTGCGCAAGCGGGAGACCAACGTGTTCGCGGGCGGTGGCGTCTTCGCCCACTGCCAGGGGACAGGGAGCTCGCTGTCGTCCGACAGCGTGGCGTGGTTCGCAGGGATCGGGCGGTTCGACATGATCGGGCAGAAGAGCCCGGTGCACATCCGCGACACGGCGATCACGCTCGACGCCCAGCGCGCATCGTACTTCCTGAGACTGGAGCGCCTCGATGCTCAGGTGAACGTCGTGGCCGTGAACCGCAAGACGGGGTCCGTGCTCCGGGGACCGAACATGACCTATTACCGGGCGGCGCGGGGAGTTCGCGACACGCTGGAACTGTACGCGTCCTCCCGGCCCACGATCGAGTACCGCTCGAACCCCGACAGCGGCGAGCCGTACGTCATCGTCGCTGACCGGGTGCGCTTCAAGGGGAACGACCGGATGTGGGGGGGCGGCCGGGTCACGATCGACCGCAGCGACATCGCGGCACAGGGCGATTCGATGCAACTGGACGAGACCGCGGGCCAGGCGGTCCTCATCGGCAGGCCGCGGGTCGCGGGGAAGGGCGCGCGCCCCTACACCCTCGTCGGCACGCGGATCGAGATGGCGCTGGCGCTGCGCGAGGTCCGCAAAGTGAAGGCCCTGGGCCACGGGGAGGCCACAGGGGCCGACTGGCGGCTCACGGCGGACACGATCCATCTCGCGATCGAGCAGCGCAAGCTGCACCAGGTCTTCGCCTGGGGGGATTCGACGCGCCCGCACGCCGTTTCGACCCTGTACACCATCTTGGCGGACTCGCTCGCACTCGACCTCCCTAACGAAGTCTTGACCGAGGCGCGAGCGTACAGGAAGGCGCTCGCCACCTCGAAGAAGGACTCGACTGCAAAGGCGGATGTGAACTGGATCGCGGGGGACACGATCGTAGCGCGCTGGGCCCAGGTGACCGACTCGGCGGGCCCGGCGAAGACGAAGCTGCGCCATCTCCAGGCGCACGGCTCGGCCCGCTCCTTCAGCCATCTCTACAACGAGCGCGATTCGACGCGCGGCCCCTCCATCGACTACTCGCGCGGTCAGGTCATCAACATCGCCCTGCGGGGCGACCAGATCGAACGGATCGTCGTGAGCGGCCGGGCCGATGGGCTACACCTCGAGCCGGCGCCGCCCCCACCCGCCAAGGACACGACGGCGAAGCGCCCGAGCGCGCGATGAGCGACCACCCCGCCACACCCCCATCTCCCGCGCCCGCCGCGCCGCGCCTCACCGAGCTCTTCGGGGCGCGCGACCCGTCGCTCGCCCTCGCCGCGGCGGCTCTGGTGCGCATCGCCGACGAGCGCGGCGGGAGCACCTTCGGCGAGCTCGCCATCGCCTATCGCGACGAGTTTCTGAAGTTGCGGGCCTACGCCAAGGGCTCGAGTCTCCCCGAGGCCGGCAATCTCTCGGTGGACGATGCCCGCACCCACCTCCAGACCTCGGTGTTGCCGCGGCTCGCCGTCTTGAAGATCCTGGCGGTGCCGGCGGGCGTCCTGTGGAGCGACGCGCCGGTGGCGTTCACCCCGGAGGCGTGGCGCGAGATCCCCGGCGACCGCGAGCCCGCGGCGGCGCAGCTCCTGGAAGCGGCCGAGCGGGCGGTGATGCGGGCCGAGACGGGGGGAGAGCGCCCCCAGATCACCGGGGCGAGCCTGCTCGAGACGTTCAACCTGGTGAAGGTCTATAAGAGCCGGCGGGTGGTAAACGACGTGAGCGTGCGGTTGCAGCAGGGCGAGATCGTGGGCCTGCTCGGGCCCAACGGGGCGGGGAAGACCACGACCTTCTACATGATGACGGGGCTCGTGCGCCCCGACGGCGGCCGCATCGCGCTGGACGGCCGGGACCTCACCGACGATCCCATGTACCGCCGGGCGCGGATGGGGATCGGCTACCTCGCCCAGGAGCCGTCGGTGTTCCGCAAGTTGACGGTGGAGGAGAACCTCCTGGCCATCCTGGAGACCCTGCCGTTGACCGAAGCGGAGCGGGCGGCGCGGCTCGAGCAGCTGCTCGACGAGCTCGGGATCAAGCACCTGCGCCGCCAACGGGCCTATCAGCTGTCGGGCGGCGAGCGGCGCCGCCTCGAGATCACGCGCGCGCTCGTGACCGAGCCCAAGTTCATGCTGCTGGACGAGCCGTTCGCCGGCGTGGATCCCATCGCCGTGCACGACATCCAGACCATCGTGGCGGGGCTGCGACACCGCGGGATCGGCGTGCTGATCACCGACCACAACGCGGAGCAGACGCTCGACATCGTCGACCGCGCGTACATCATGTTCGAGGGGAAGGTGCAGGTGTCGGGCAGCGTGCGTGAGCTCGTGTTCGACGACCGCGTCGCACACCTCTATCTCGGTCCCACCCTGACGGCGCGCCTGCGGACGCGCCTCACGCAGGCCGCATGAAGACCGGGCTGCACCAGCACGCGAGCCTGCAGCAGCAGCTGCGGATCAATCCCCGCCTCTACCAGGCGATGGACCTCCTGTACATGCCGCTGCTCGACCTGCAGCAGCATCTCAAGCAGGAGCTCCTGGGCAACCCGTTCCTCGAGCTGGAGGAGCCCGACGAGGAGCGCGAGGTGCAGCTCTCGGAGGACGGGGACACACCCGAGGAGAAGGAGAAGACGGGCGACGACGAGCCCGACTGGGAGAAGCTCCTGCTCGACAACGGCTCGGACGGCGCGCCGCCGCGCGACATGAGCGAGGCACGCGAGTACGTCGAGCCGGCGCCGGTCGAGACCAAGGCGCTGGCCGACCACCTGCGCGAGCAGGTGCGGCTGCTCGACCTCACGCCGCGCCAGCAGTTCCTCGCGGAAGAGTTCATCGGCAACATCGCCGAGGACGGCTACCTGGGAGCGAGCCTCGAGGAGATCGCGCGCGGCGCGAACCAGTTGCTGGAGGAGCACGCCGTCGAGTCGGAGCAGGAGGTACAGCCGCAGCTCTATACCATCGCGGAGGCCGAGGAGATGCTGCGGATCATCCAGAAGCTGGACCCGCCGGGGGTGGGCGCCCGCGACCTGCGCGAGTGCTTGCTGCTCCAGCTCGAGGACCAGAAGAAGACGGACACGCTGGCCTACCGGCTGGTGCAGGAAGCATTCGACGACCTCAAGGCGCACCGCTGGAGCGACCTCGGCAAGCGTTTCGGACTCGACCCGGCCGAGGTCCAGAAGGTGGCCGACGACCTCGCCAAGCTCGACCCCAAGCCGGGGCTCCAGCATTCCGCCGCGAACGACGCGTACATCATCCCGGACCTCGTGGTCCAGAAGATCGACGGCGAATACAAGGTGTTCCTCAACGACTCGGGGCTGCCGCGGCTCCGCATCTCGCGCATCTACCAGGATATCGCGCGCGACAAGAAGCAGTTCCAGGGCGAGAACAAGGAATTCATCAACCAGCGGCTGAACAGCGCTCACTGGATCATCCAGGCGATCGAGCAGCGCCGCCAGACGATGCTCAAGGTGATGAACTTCATCGTCGACCGGCAGCGGGAGTTCTTCGAGAAGGGAGTCGAGTACCTGAAGCCTCTCACCCTGCGCGAGGTCGCGGACGTCATCAACATGCACGAGAGCACGGTGAGCCGCGTGACGAATGAGAAGTACGTGCAGACCCCGCGGGGCCTGCTCCCGCTGAAGTTCTTCTTCTCGAGCGGACTCGCCACCACCACCGGCGAAGACGCCAGCGCCCGCGCCATCAAGGCGCAGATCAAGAAGATGGTGGATGAGGAAGACCCGAAGAACCCGCTCACCGACCAGCAGATCGTGGAGCTGTTCGGGCAGCGCGGGGTGAAGATCGCGCGCCGCACCGTGGCCAAGTACCGCGACCAGCTCGGCATCTTGCCCGCGCGGATGCGGAAGCGCCTGTGAGCCTCGCCACCCCCGCCGCACAGCCGGAAGTGAGCGTCCTCGTCCCCGCCAAGGACGAGGCGGAGAACCTGCCGGAATTCGTGCGGCTCGCGCGCGAGGCGTTCCTGCCGCTGTCGTACGCCTGCGAGCTCGTCGTGGTGAACGACGGCAGCGAGGACAACACGGCCGCGGTGCTCGACGAGCTCGCCCGCAAACACGCGTTCCTCCGGGTCGTCACCCACCGCGTGCAGCGCGGCATCGCCGACGCGCTCCGCGCCGCGGCGGACGCGGCGCGGGGCAGGGTGCTCGTGTTCTACCCCGCCGATCTCCAGTACCTGCCGGCCGACATCCCCGCCCTCGTCGCCCCCGTCCTCGCGGGGCAGGCCGACGTCGTCACGGGAGCGAAGCAGGGTCGTTACGAGAAGCGCTTCGTGTCGTGGGTATACAACGGCCTGTGTCGCCGGCTGTTCGGCGTGAGCGTGACGGACCTGAACTCCGTGAAGGCCTACCGTCGCGAGGTGATGGAGGCCGTGCCGACGCGGCCCGACTGGCACCGCTTCATGATCGTGATCGCGGCGGCCCAGGGCTTCCGGCTCGCCGAGCGCCCCGTGCCGCTGCATCCGCGGCGGGCCGGAAAGTCCAAGTTCGGGTTCGGCCGCATCCCCGTCGGGGTGCTCGACCTGCTGTCGGTGTGGTTCCAGCTACGCTTCGGCCGCAAGCCGCTGCTGTTCTTCGGTGTGTCGGGAGCGCTGCTGTTCCTGGCCGGGTTCGTGGTCGGGATCGCAGCGCTGGTCGAACGCTACCTGTATGGGGTCGGATTCCGCCCGCTGCTCGACCTCATCATGGTCCTCGTGATCTCGGGCGTTTCGTTGTTCGGGTTCGGCTTCGTGGGGGAGCTCATCGCCGGGATGCGGGAAGAGGTGCGAACCTTGCAGCGGGAAGTCGACCGCCTGCGGCGGCAGCGCGAGGCGGACTAGGCGTCCCGGGTGAGCCGCACCCCGTAACGCCCGACATACAGCGCCAGCTCCTCGGTGAGCGGGGAGCCCTCCCGGCTCCTGGTCCGCCCCCCGAGGTCGAGCCAATGCACGCCCCGCTCGCGCAACGCGGCGAGCGCATCCGCCGGCAGCGCGGCTTCGCTCAGCACCGTGTCCCCCCGCTCGGGCGCCACCGGCGGAGGCCAGGTGGTGCCCAGCCACAGCAGGCGCCACGTCTTCCCGCGGCGCGTGTACAGCCGGAACGGCGCCCGCTCGCTGATGGCCACCCCGCTGTGCTGCACGTAGCGATCGAACTCCGTCATGATCGTCACCACCAACGCGGCCCGCTCGCTGTCGCTCAGGCGGCGGGGAAACTCCGGCGCCGACCGGATCACGCGGGCGGGGAACCCGACCGCGAGGCAGTTCGGCGGGATCGCGCCGGACACGACCGAATTCGCTCCAATGACCGTGCCATCGCCGATCGTGGTGCCGGGCATCACGGACACCCGCCAGGGCAGCCACACGCTCTTGCCCAGCGTCACCGGCTCGTACGACACCGGATATCCCTCCAACGCGCTCAGCCACACCCCGTGAGTGAAGATCAGACAGTGGCCGCCGATCCCGGTGTCGTCGCCGATGATCACGGGCTTCGTCGGATTGATGAACGCAAGCTGCAGGATGATCGTGCGACTCCCCAACACGAAGCGCGACTCGGGGAGCTGCGGGCCGCCCACGTAGACCTGCTCACGAATCCTCGCGTCCTCGCCGATCTCGATCGTCTCGCAGGACACGTAGCTCATGACCCCGACGCTCGAGTACCGGCCGATCTTGATCCGCCGGCCCTGCACCACGGCGAGGAAACCGATCTCCACGTGGTCTCCGATCTCCACGACCTTCCCCACCACGATGCCCCCGAAGCTGAAGCGCACGCCGCGGCCGATGCGGTAGCCGAGCAGCAGGCGATAGGCGAGGATTTTCAGCGGGCTCGGCAGCCAACCGAACAGGGCCAGATGGCGCCACGGGATGCGGTCCTTCGGGATCAGGGGCTCGGTCATGGCGCGTATAAGATAAGGCCTCGAGTCACCGCGTCTCGAGCCAGATGCTGTTGGGGAAGTGATTTCGCTCCATGGAGTTTGGGGACGCGCCCAGACCATCCACCAGGACTCGCGGTCGGTAATCGGACAGGACCGCAGTGAGGGCCTCCGTGCGGTCGTGGTGCAGCGCGGACTCACACGCCATCACGGACAGGTGCGGATTGTGAGTCAGCAGCGCCAGCAGCAGCGCCGTCTCCTGCCAGGCCCAGTAGTTCGAGAGCACATCCGGATCGTGGAGGTAGGGAAGGGTGATATCGTGAATGTGGATGAAGACTCCCGGAGGCAGCTGCGGGATGACTTCCAGATAGATGCGTTGCGTATCCGAGCCCGTCTTGACCGCGTGACTGGAATCGACGAAGAGCAGATCGCCGGCCCCGAGCTCCCGAAACAGGCTCATCGGGACGGCCTGACAGAGATCGCGGACGTGCCTGATGCCTTCCAGGCGGGCGAAGCCCTTGGTGGGGTATGGCTCGATGCAAATCAACCGCGATCCCCGCCGCCCCTCCTGTTGGTTGAGGCGAACGGCGTGGAGCATGCAGGCAGTCGACACTCCGCTGCCGATCTCGATCACCGTGGCGGGGCGCATGGCTCGGATGAAGCAGTGCAGGACTTGCGATTCAATGGGACGGTAGCCGGCGCCCACGCCGCTCGCCGCCAGCTGCCGGTAGACATGCAGGCCGCGGACCTCGTGATAGTAGGGTGAGCACAAGTCTCTGATCCAGCGCAGTTGCTCGTCCAAGTCCCAGTGCACGCCCGTCAACGACGCTCGGCCGGCCCACAGGCTCCGGTTCCGTCGCAGCCACCGGTAGTCGGGAATCGGCGTATGGTAGTGCTTGGGAAGGACGTGCACTCGCAGCCGGTCCCCCAGCATGAACAGACCGAAGGACAGGCGCTTCAGCAGCGATCGCATGGCCTTCATCCGTCAGCCCTCACTCCGCGTCTGTAATTTCGTGCGCACGATCTCGAGCGCGGCGCCGAACGCCGTCATGGCGACCACTTCGTCGTCCGCCAGGGCGATGCCGAACTCCTGCTCGATGGAGAGGACGAGGTTCAGATGCGCGAGACTGTCCCAAGTGGCGGTATTCTCCCGCGTCCTCCTGGCGACCGGGCCGGGATCGGTCCAGAAAATCTCTTGGAAGATTCGCTCCAGCCGCACGGCGTTCTCATCCATGCGACGAACGCACTCGCATCTCCGTGTCGTCGAGGACCTCCTTGGCCGACGCCTCGATGGCGGGCCGCGTCAGCCGCCACCGTCCGTCTCCGGTCCATTCGCATTTGAGATCGCGCAAGAACTTGGCGGCCGGTGCGTTCTTTCCGGTGTCGACAAAGCGCCCGGAAACACATCCGACATCCGCCCAGCGGCACAACCACCCAAGCGCCACGGTCTCCACGCCGCGACCGAACGCGCGACAGCTCATCACGAGCTGCTGGAGCTCGGCGCAGCCATCCGGCCGGACGACCCCCACCAACACGACAATCGTCCCGAAGTCTCCGAAACGATCTCTCAGCCGCGCCGACAGGCAAAACGCCCTCGGCGCCTGCTGCTTGAGCAACCAGTCGCTCGCGGACCAGCGCTCGCCGGTGAGGTTGAACTGGTTGGTCTTGTTGACGAGCTCGAGCGACCGCGGATCGCCGAAGGCGTCATGCCGCACGGTGAGCTCGAGATCGAACCCTCGCAGGTGCTTCAGAGATCCCGCCTCGCGCTCGGCGGCCGAGCCCGCTGCCGCGCGGAACCTCGCATGAGCGGAGCTCTGCGTGCGCGTGCGATCTTCCTCACTGACGCGCCAGGTGGCGAACAAGCCCTGCAGCTCCTCGAACAACTGCAGCCAGCCTTGACCGGCGCGCGGCGTTGGCAGCGCGCGCACCTCGGGCAGGACGCTGGCGATCAGCGCCAGCTCCGCGGGATTGTCATCGACCCACACGACCGAGCCCAGTCCGATGTTCAGCTCCGCGGCGATCGCCCACAGGTTGTCGGGCTTGGGCTCCCAGTTGCAGCGGTAGGCGGCGAAGTCGGCGAGGGAGAGCGGCATCTCGAGCTTGTCGAAGACCGGAAGCACGTCGGCGGGGTTGTTCTTCGTACAGAATGCCAGTAACGCACCTTCTCCCTTGAGCTTGAGAAGGAACTTCTGGAACACGTGGAAGGGAAACCCCAGCCCTTCGGGCCCGTGCAGGATGCGCTCCGGCCCATCCTCGCCGATGACCCCGTGCCAGAGGGTGCCATCGAGGTCCACGACCAGAGCCTTCTTTCTCTCCCGCGGAGGATAGATCAGCTCGACGGCCCGCCCCGCCGCTCGCTCGCTCTCCTCGACGGTCAGCGGGCAGCCGGCCCCGAGCCAGTCGCGCATGTTCAGGGCGGCCACTGGTAGGTCGAGGACGCGGCATCCCCGCCGGGCGAGCTCCGCCGCGACGGCCTCAAGGGCCGCCGCTGCGCACATCGCTCCCGCGCCCAGCGCGCCTGGAGCGACGTGATCACTCAGGGGAAGCCACGCGAGGGGAGGCACGACGACGTAGGAGTCGGCTCCGCCGCGCGCCGTGAGCCACTCGATCAGACGCTCTCGCATCCGGTCGGCGCGCTCCTGTATCTCGCCCGGCGGTGGCATCGCCAGCGGCCCGCGCGTCCGCCAGCTCAGATGCGGGTGCAGGTCCCCCCAGCTCAGAAACAGCAGCGCCGGATGCACCCGCAAGGCGCGAGACGACTCCTGCAAACCGGCTTCCAGCTGATCGTAGCCCCAGCTCGTCACCTGCGGCGCGGCCTCAGGGAAGCGCTCTACCAGGAAGGCCTGGAGGTAGGTCTTGAAGTGCAGCGGCTCGAAAGAACAGACCAGGCACAGCCTGTGAGTGTCGGAGTAGCGAGGGGAACGGAGCAGTGCCAGAGCTTCGCGCAGGAGCATGTCGTTCAGTGGACTCGGGTTCCCGGTAAGATAAGTCCTCGGGTCGGAGGCTGCCGTTGCCGTGTATATTGCACGAACTCGTGATCCGCCTGCCCCCGCGCGAGGGACTGACCGGCGTCGAGCGCTACGGTCTCGATCTCCTCATCGATCTCGCTCGTGTCCCGCCCGTGGAGGATGACTCCGCCGACGTGGTACGCCTGCTCGTGGCCGAGCGCGATCCGGGCGATCCCGATCTGCCGACCTGCATCGCGCGCGACTGGTACCTCGAGCGCGGCGACGGGGTAGTGCGCGTCCCGCGAGTCGTACTGCGCCGCATTGCCGACGTCGCCGCGGCGACCGCGGAGCAGCGCTCCACGGCCCGCGATCGGCACGGCCGGGTGCCGTCGCGTGAGAACCTGTTGGTGCGCCATGCCTGCGAGACGGACCCCGTCATCTCCCGGGCCGCCGTACGGCTGCGCGCCGCCGTCATCGCGAGCGCCGGCCGCCGCCCGGTGGCGCTCGCCGCCCCGTGGCCCGACGGCCGCCGCTGGGCCGCGGCCTTTACCCACGACCTCGACGTCGTCGCGCACTGGCCCGTGTTTACGCTCCTGCGCGTCGCCGAGCTGAGCCGCAAGGGGGAGCTGCGGCGCGTGGGGCGCACGTTGCTGGCGGCGCTCCCCGCCGTCGGGCACGACCCTGTGGGGCAAGCCGTGCGCTGCGTGCTCGACGACGAGCGGCACTACGGCGTCGTCTCGACCTGGTTCGTGCTCTGCGGGACGCCGACCTTCGCCACCATGCGGGCGGGAGACCTCACGTACCGACCGGAGGCCCCTGCGGCGGTGGCGATCCTGGACGAGCTGGCCGAGAGAGGCTGCGAAATCGGCCTGCACGGGAGCTTTGAGACCGGCGACCGCCCTGAGCGCTTCGCACAGCAGCGCCACCGCCTCGAGCGATTAACCGGCCGCCCCGCCCTCGGCGTGCGGCAGCACTTTCTCCGCATGCGCCCCGGGGCCGCTCACCGCGGCATGCTGGCCGCCGGTTTCCGCTACGACACGACGTGGGGATTCCCGGACCGCAACGGCTTCCGGCTGGGAGTCGCCGACGTCATCCCCGTTTGGGACGCCATAGCAGAGCGGGTGATCGGCATGGACGAAGTGCCGCTCTGCTGGATGGATCGCACGCTGAGCAAGTACGCGGGCATCGAGGACCCTAGGGCATGGGTTGCCGAGGGGGAGGCGCTGGCGCAGGTCTGCCGGCAGGTGGAGGGGCTCTGGGTAGGGCTGTGGCACCCCAACCTGACGCCTGCGCTCGGCTTTCCGGACGCTCCGGGCGCCTTTCACACGCTGCTCGATCGCCTCGTGGCGCAGCAGCCTTTCATCGGGACGCTGAGCGCCGTGGTCGCATGGCGCGCCGCGCGTCGCAGCATCCGCGTCCGGCGCCTGACGCCCGACGGGCGCATCGACGCCCACGCGCTGGTGCGTGCTGCGTTGCCGCTCAGACTGGAAGACCCGGGCAGCCGCACGCTGCAGACGGTGAACGCGCTCGACTAGGCCGACTCACGGCGGGGGTCGAGCACCGCCGCGTAGCACTCCTCCCACTGGGCGATGATCGCCGGCCAGCTGAAGTATCGCCGCACGTGACCAGCGCCCGCCTCACCCAGCCGCCTCGCCAGGTCGCGATCCGTCGCCAGCCGCTCGAGCGCCGCCGCGAGCGCCGCCGAGTCCTGAGGCGGCACCAGAAGCCCTGTTTGCCCGTCGACGACGATGTCCGTGATGCCGCCCAGATCGCTGCCGATCACCGGCACCCCATAGCTCATCGCCTCGAGCAATACGACTCCCAGTCCCTCGGTGTCGCCCCGCGCGTCCACGATGGCGGGCAGGACAAGCGCGCTGGCAGCGGCATAGGCGCGGCGCAGCTCCTGCTCGGCGACCCGCCCCCGCACCTCCACCAGATGCTGCAGACGACGCTCCCGAACCTGCGCCTCGAGCCGGGACCGCTCCGCTCCGTCGCCGATGACGACGAGCTTGGCGTGAAGCTGTGCCGGCAGGAGCGGCAGCGCGTCGATCAGATAACGCACTCCCTTGCGCTCCACCAGGCTTCCGACGAAGAGGATCAGGAAGCTGTCGCCCGCGCGCGGGAGCGAGGGACCGGCAGCGGTCTCGGGGAAGCCGACGGTGTAGGGAATCACGCGCACGCTCACCGGAACCACGTTGGTAATCTCGCGCGCGGTGGCGGACGAGATCGCCACGACCTGGTCCGAGGTCCGCAGGGCCCAGACCAGGAACCGCTTCAGCCAGGGCAGGGAGCTCTTCACCCAGCGCAGCTCGACCCCGTACCACGACGTCACCATCCGAGCGCCGCATGCCCGCCGCGCCGCCCACCCGAACAGCGCGTGCGGCAGGGGCCAGTGGACGTGGACGACCTCATAACGCCGCCGCCGGCCCAGCCGCCACGCCGCCCAGACGCCGCCCAGCACGTAGAACAGCAGCATGATCTTGTAGCGCAGCGAACGGCGCAAGCGGTCCGGCGTCGCCTGGTCGTGCGTCAGGTCTTCCCAGCGCGCCGGGAAGTAGCGGAAGCGATGGACCGGAATTCCGTCGAACTCACGATTGCCGCCGCCGCGGTAGGCGGGCGCGAGCACCTCCACGTCATGCCCCGCCGCCCTCAGACGCTTGAGCATCTCCACAAGCCAGGGCGAGATGATGTCGTTCGGGAAGCGCGGGAACGCGGTGACGATGTGCAGGATGCGCATGAGCCGTTACTATAGCCCCTCGCGGAGCCCGGGCAAATGCCTACGGCTTTCCCGGCCTTTCCGGTCATGGTAGTTTTCGGCGCCGCAATTCGTCGGGTCCCTTGACCCACGTCACTCACAAAGAGGTCATGACTCCGTCTCCCGGCTCGCAGGCCCGAGGCTGGCTCTGGGCGGTGCAGGGGCTCGTCACGCTGGTCGTCGTGGCGCTCGTCGCCCGCTCGATCGGCCGCAACTGGGCGGAGTTCCGGTCCCTGCATGCCCAAGTCACCATCAAGCCGCTGTGGATCGCGGGCGCCGCGCTCGCGGTGTGCGCGTCTTACGTGATGCACATCGAGTCGTGGCGCCAGATCCTCCACGGTTGGGGGCAGCGCATCGGCTTCGGCGCTGCGGCGCGCACGTGGAGTCTCGCGAATCTCGGTCGCTACGTGCCCGGTAAAGTGTGGAGCGTGGCCGGATTGGTCGTGCTGGCGCAGCGTGCCGGCGTCCAGATGGCGCCTGCCGCGGCGTCCGCCTTCGTGTCGCAGGCGCTCGCCGTGGGCACCGGTGCCGCCGTGGTCGCGGCGGTCACCCCGCACGCCACCTCCCCGCTGCGGCTCGCCGCGGCGGGTCTCGCGGCGCTCGCCACGGTCGGCGTGCTCACCTGGGCACCGACCGCCCGGTGGCTCGGGCAGCTCGCCGGGACGGCCGCGCCGCTCGAGCCGCTGCGTGCGACGGCGGTGGTCGTGAGCGCGAGCCTCACAGCGCTCGGCTGGGTCACCTACGGGGCTGCCTTCTGGCTGCTCGCCCACGGGCTCATCGCCGACCGGGCCTTGCCCTTCGCGGTCGCCACCGGAGTGTTCGCCCTCGGTTACATCCTGGGGTGGCTGGCCCTGTTCGCCCCCGGCGGGGTGGGGGTGCGGGAGCTGGTGTTCGTGGGCCTGCTCACGCCGTCGCTCGGGAGCGGCGGCGCGCTGGTGGTGAGCCTGGCGTCGCGGGTCCTGTTGACCGCCATGGAGGCAACGGCCGCGCTGGTCACGCTCCCGCTGCGGCACCGTCCACAGGAGTCCACCAGTGAGCGATCGTGAACCGCTGGCGGCGCCGCCGTACGAGCCGCGTCGTCCCGCTCTCCTCGCCACGGCGGCGTTCACCCTGTGGCCAGCGCTCCTGTCGCTGCCGATGCTCCGCGGGCTGTGGCTTGCGGACCAGTGGAGTGATCAGTACACGGGAGGCTTCGCGTGGCACACCTGGAGCGCCGCGTGGTTCAGGCGCCTAGGCCACCTGCCGCTGTGGGACCCGGAAGTGTTCGGGGGTCTGCCGTTCGCTGCGGGCCACGGGAACGCCTTCTACCCCACCTGGCTGCTGCGCTTCGTCATCCCGGTCACCACGGCGGGAAACCTGAGCTTCTTCGTGCATTACATCCTCGCCGGCCTGTTCACCTACCTCTTGCTCAGGCGCCTCAGCGTCTCCTGGACCGGATCGGTGATCGGAGGGCTCGCTTACGAGCTGTCGGGGTTGATCGCCTCCTACCCCTCGCCCGGGCACGACGGCAAGCTGTTCGCGTCCACCGCGCTGCCGCTCGTGTTCCTCGCGCTGGTGCTCGCACTGCGCGACCGGCGTCCAGAGGGCTATCCGCTGCTCGCGGCGGCCGTGGCGCTTACGCTCCTCGGTCACTTCCAGCTCGCCTATTACCTGCTAATCGCCGCTGGTCTGTTCGCCCTCTATTTGACCGTCGAGGAGGTCCCCGACGCGCGGGGGGGGGCACGACTCCTCAGCCTCGGGCTGGCCCTCGGCGCCGTGCTGCTGGGGTTCGGCATCGCCGCCATCGAGATCGTGCCGTTCTTCGGCTACATCTCGTTCTCACCCCGCGCCGGGGGCTACTACGGGTTTGCCGGGTCGACCTCCTACGCCATCCCCTGGGACCACGTTCCCGAATTCTTCCTGAAGAACTTCGTGGGGTCACACGAGACCTACTGGGGCTCGAACCCGCTGAAGCTGCACTCGGAATATCTGGGTCTTCCCGTGATCGCTCTCGCCGTGCTGGGCGCCGGCACGCGAGAGCGGCGGCGCCCGATCTTGTGGGTGGGCGGGATTGGGCTCCTGTTCCTGCTCATCAGTCTCGGAGCGGCCACGCCGTTCTACAAGCTGTGGTGGGCAGTGATGCCGCTCGTCAGCAAGACGCGCGCGCCCGGGATGGCGTTCTTCGTGGTCGCATTCGTCGTCGCGATCTTCGCGGCATTCGGGGTCGATCGTGCGCTGGGAAAGGACGGCCGGCGCGCCATGACCCCCACGCTCATCATCGGAGCAATGGTGGCCCTGCTGGGCATCACCGGCGCCTGGGGCCACGTCGCCGAGTCGCTCGCGAGCGGCATCCAGGCGGCGAGCGGGCGAGCGGCCGTGGCCGCGGCTCAAGCCCAGCAGTCCGCCATCATGTGGGGAGCCTTCGGCAGCGGCGCGGCGCTCGCGGCGACGGCGGCCCTGTTCGGACTCGCCCAGGGCCGGCTGACGCCGCGGCTGGGCGCCCTCACGCTGGCGCTCGTCGTGGGAACCGACCTGTGGCTGAACGCTCGGAGTTTCTGGCGCTACTCGAAGCCCCATGAGGCGGATCCGCTCGTCACCCGCGTCGCCGCAACGCCCCCCCCGTTTCGCGTCCTCGATCTTGGCGCCTATCCGGGTTCGGTGCTGGCGGCGTTTGACGTCCCCCAGGTGCTCGGCTACCACGGCAACGAGCTCCGCTACTACGACGAGCTGCTGGGCGGCAAGAATGAGTGGAGGAACATTGGGTACCTCCAGCTGTGGGACCTCCTGGCCGTGCGCTACCTGATCGCCCCTGTGGGCGCTCGCAAGGTCGATTCGATCCCCGGCTTCCGGCGGATCCTCGACTCCGTGCCCACGCTGGGAGGTGAACAGGCGAATCTGCTCGAGCGGCTCGCGCCGGCCCCCTACGCCCGCGTCGTCCCCGGGGCCGTCAAGGCGGATTCGGCCGCGATTATTCCCACGCTGCTCGACCCGCGCATGGACTACTCTCGCGTGGTGCTGTTCACACCCGATCAACCGGTCGCCCCGGCGCCGCTCAAGGCCCTGCCGCCCCCGAGCCCGTCGCACGCCACCGTCACATTGTGGCAGCCGGGGCGGATGAGCGTGGCGCTCGACCCCGCGCCCCCGCTGCCGAGCTACCTGCTCATCGCCGAGAACTGGTATCCGGACTGGAAGGCGACCACGGACGGCCGGCCCGCTCCGTGCTTGCGTGGGGACTACAGTCTGATCACGGTGCCGCTCGCAGCCGGCACCAAGACCGTCGAGCTCTCCTTCCGCTCGCAGCTCTACAACCGAGGCAGGGCCCTGACGCTCGGCTCGCTCGGGCTCCTGGCCATCGCGGCGGCCGGCTCTCTCGCGGCACGGCGCAGGCAGCGTGCCTGAGCGAGCGCTGGTCGTCATCCCCACGTACAACGAGGCGGCGAACCTCCCGAGCCTCGCACCGCAGGTGCTCGCCCAGGACGCACGCCTCGAGCTGCTTGTGGTGGACGACAACTCTCCGGACGGCACGGGCCGCCTCGCGGACGAGCTGGCCGCCCGGGAACGCCGGGTGCACGTGCTGCATCGAGACGGCAAGCTCGGTCTCGGCACGGCCTACATCACGGGGTTCCGCTGGGCCCTGGAGCGGGGCTACGATTACGTGTTCGAGATGGACGCCGACTTCTCGCACGACCCGACCCACTTAAAGGAGTTTCTCAAGGTGGTGGAGGGGGCAGACCTGGTGCTGGGGTCGCGCTACCTCAACGGCAAGGTGACGGTCGTCAACTGGCCGATGACCCGTCTCATGTTATCCTACTGTGCCAACATCTACGCCCGCCGGGTGACAGGACTGCGGATCTGGGACCTCACGGGCGGGTTCAAGTGCTTTCGCAGGCACGTGCTCGAAGCGATCGATTTGTCACAGGTGCGGTCGAACGGCTACGCGTTCCAAATTGAAATGAGCGTGAGGGCATGGCGAAAGGGGTTCAGGCTGACCGAGATACCCATCGTGTTCGTGGACCGGACCGAGGGGCACAGCAAGATGAACCGGGCCATCGTCCGGGAAGCGGTCTGGATGGTGCCGCGGCTCCGGATGATGGCGCTGTTCGGCCGCATCTAGCGGGACTGCCGGTCTACAAGATGACGGGGTCGGGCAACGACTTCGTCATGGTGGACGGTCGTGCCTCGGGCCCGGCAGAGTGGAGCGTGCCCGACATCCGGGCCGTGTGCGCCCGGGGCACCGGCATCGGCGCTGACGGGCTTGTGTTCGTCGCTCCCGGGGCCGCACCGGGCGTCGTCCGCATGGCCTACTTCAACGCGGACGGCTCCCGCGCGGCCATGTGCGGCAACGCCGCGCTGTGCAGCACGCAGCTCGCCGCGCGCCTCGGACTCGCGAACGGTCGCGGGATGAGTCTCGAGACGGATGCCGGCACCTACGAGAGCCGTTGCGCGCCGGGGGAGCGCGCCGAGCTCCGCTTGGGCCCAGTGCGGGCGCCGCAGCAGGTGCCCGGCCTGTCCGTCGTGGATGGCGAGCGCCGCGCGGCACTCGCCATGGTCGGCGTCCCGCATCTGATCGTGCTGGTGGACGAAGTGGATCGTGTGGACGTGGCGCGGCGCGGCTGCGGCCTGCGCTCCGACCCGGCCCTCGGACCCGAGGGCGCCAACGTCAACTTCATATCGCCCGCCGGCACGCGAGACGGGTGGCGCATGCGCACCTACGAGCGGGGCGTGGAGGCCGAAACGCTGGCGTGCGGCACCGGGGCCGTGGCGGCAGCCTGCGCGATCCAAACCTGGGGGCTGGGGACGCTGCCAGCGACGGTCTGGACCAGGAGCGGCCGGACGCTCGAGGTCCGGGCTCGGCAGACCGCGGACGGGGGCTACGACGACGTGTGGCTGGTGGGGGAGGCCCGACTGGTGTTCAGAGGTGTGATTGCTTGAGTCATTTGTCCACATTTAGACCATCATCAGCTTAACATAACATCTCTTATACGCAGTACTACTGAACACCCTTGGTCAGTTCACCCAGCCTCACCTTCGCCTCGCCTGCCACCATCACCGCCGCCGAATCGGTCTGCGCGACGACCGTGCGGTAGGCCTGGACGGCCCTCGCCGTGTCCCCCGCCGCAACCCAGGCGCGTCCCGCTTCGGTCAGGAACTGGGCCTTGAGAAAGGGCAGCTGCGCCGCGTCAGCGGCCTGCTGGTAGGCTTCCGCAGCCTCCTTGGGATGGCCCACGTTGTCGTACGCGGCACCGAGTAGCCCATACGCCTGAGCTCGAAATGCCGGATCGGCCCGCGGCGCAAAGCGCTTCAGCAGCTCGATCGCCTGCTGGCTCTGGCCCTGCAGCAGGCGCGACTGGGCGAGGAGAAGGTTCGCCTCCTGCGCGGCACGGGTGCCGGAATAGTTTTCCACGACCTGGGACAACTCGCTCGCGGCAAGCGGATAATTCCTGGACTCGAAAGCGAGCCGCGCCGCGTTCAACCGCACGCCGGCGGCCTGCTCCGTCTGCCTGGCGGACAGGGTGTTCCACGCGAGCAGGACGATGACGATGACGAGCACGCCGGCGATGGCGAGTGCTTTCTGCCGGTTGGCGCCGATCCAGCGCCCGATGGCGACCAGCAGCGGGTTTTCTTCGGCGGCCCGAGCAGCCGCCGTCTGCACCGATGTCCCCATGCCGCTTGAGTCCTTTGTTGGCACGTGCCTCGTTCCGTTCAGCCTCCCCAAGTGCCCCTGGGGTGACTCGAACACCCGGCCAACGGTTTAGGAAACCGCTGCTCTATCCACCTGAGCTACAGGGGCTAAGCGCTGCAATGTAGCGGGCTTACGCGTAGTGGAGCAAGGCCTCAACCCGCTCTCCGCGCAGCCGCTCCCTGCCCTTCAGAAAGTCGAGCTCGATGAGAAACGTGAACCCCACGACCTCTCCGCTGTGGACGCGCACCAGCTTCGCCGCTGCCTCGGCCGTGCCCCCGGTCGCGAGAACGTCGTCCACGATCAGCACCCGGTCGCCGGAGCCGAGGGCGTCCCGGTGCATCTCGAGGGCGTCGGTGCCGTACTCCAGAGCGTACTCGACCCGACCGCGCTCCGCCGGGAGCTTCCCCGGCTTGCGGATTGGCACCAGGCCCGCCCCGAGCGCCAACGCCACCGGCGCACCCAGGAGGAAGCCCCGCGATTCAATCGAGACCACACGCGTGACCCGCGATTCTTGAAATGGGGTCGTCATCAGCTCCACCGCCCGGCGGAACGCCGACGCGTCGAGTAGTAGCGGCGTGATGTCTTTGAAGACGATGCCCGGTTTGGGGAAGTCCGGTACGTCGCGGATCCGTCGAGCGATCGCTTCCACGTCAGCGCGCTGGACCAAGGCACCTCGCATTAATCAATTGATCTCAAAGGTCTTCGGGACGCCGACCTCATGTGGAACGTCGAGCTTTTCCACACGTTGCACGCGCGCTGCCGGTGGCCCTCGCCCGAGAGCGCGCTCGAGCTGCGCGAGTGCGGCGTCTTCGCCCTCTGCCACGACCTCGACCGTGCCGTCGGGCAGGTTGCTGCAAAACCCGCGCAGGCCGAGGCGCTGCGCCTCCCGCAACACGAACCAGCGGAAACCCACACCCTGCACCCTGCCGTACACGAGGTACCGGTGAGCGGCCATGAGGCGCTACCCCTCGCGGTTCTGCTGAGCCGCCCGCCGACGGTACCACCAAGCGTAAATGCCCGCCAGGATCGCCAGAGTCGGGAGGATGATGACGAGGGCGCGGGCGGCGTAGCGGCTCGCCTCTTGGTTCAGCACCTCGAGCAGTACGTCCTCGCGGCTCCCAATGAACCATCCAATCCAGGTGAGGATGGTGCACCACACCAGGGCTCCAAGGCCGGTGAACGCGACGAACTTGACGAGGTTCATGCGGGCGATCCCCGCGGGGATCGAGATCAGGTGCCGCACGACGGGGATCATTCGCCCCATGAACGTGCTGATCTCGCCGTGGTCCGCGAAGTAGCGCTCGGACCGGTCCAGGCGCTTGTTGGTCACGAGCACGTACCTCCCGAGTCGCACGAAGAAGGCCCGCCCCAGCCAGCGGGCGAGTCCGTAGTTGCCGAGCGCCCCGAGGATGCTTCCCACGACACCGCAGGCGACGGCGACGACGAAGCTCATCTCTCCTTTCGCCGCGAGGTAGCCTGCGGGCGGCATCACGAGCTCGCTCGGCAGCGGCAGGAACGACGACTCGATGGCCATGAGCACCACGATGCCGGGATAGCCCAGGTCGCGGAACCGCTCGAGCAGCCACTGGATGAACTGTTCAAGCATCGAAGCCGTGCTCCCCCACAAGGGGAACGAAGCGCGCGCCCCCCAGGGGGGTGCGGCGAAGCGTCGCGCCGTCGCGCTCGACCAAGGTGAGTGTCTGTGCGCCCCGCTTCCCCAGCGGGACGAGCAGCCGGCCCGCCGGCGCCAGCTGCTCGACGAGCGGGGGCGGGATCTCGGGACCCCCCGCCGCGACGACGATCGCATCGTAGGGGGCGTACGCGCTCCAGCCCAGGGTGCCGTCGCCGACGAGCACCGACACGTTCGCCACGGCGGCCTCCCGCAGCGACCGCTGCGCCGCCAGCGCCAGGCTGGGTACGCGCTCGACGCTGAACACTTGCTCCGCCAGGGCGCCGAGCAGCGCCGTCTGGTAACCGGAACCGGTCCCGACCTCGAGCACCCGCTCCCGCCCCCGTAGCTTCAGCGCCTCAAGATAGCGGGCCTGGGTGAAGGGCTGGGAGATGGTCTGGCCGTTCCCGATCGGCAGCGCCGTGTCGTCGTAGGCGCGATGGCGCACCGCCGCCGGCACGAAGAGGTGGCGCGGTGTCTCCGCGAACGCTTTGAGGACGGCCAGGTCGCGGATTCCTCGGGCTCGCAGCGTCTCGACCAGGCGCGCCCGGTAGCCCGCGTAGCTGTCGCCGGACGGGCTCAGTCGCCGGCCAGCCACGAGCGCACGACCTCGATGAGCTTGTAGTTCGTCATGTCCATGTGGAGCGGCGTCACCGAGATGTAGCCGTCGCCCGTGGCGCGGAAATCCGACTCGGTGCCGCCCGTCCAGGTGATGCGGCCGCCGCCGATCCAGTAGATCTCCTTCCCCCACGGATCCTTCATGAGCGCGATCTCTTCGCTGAACACGCGGCTGCCGAGGTGCGTGACCTTGACGCCCTTCACCTGGTCGCCCGGGATGCCGGGCAGATTGATATTGAGGAGCGTCTCCTTGGGGAAGTCTTTGACCTGCGTGATGCGACGCAGCAGCCCTGTCAGGCCCGGCTTGTGGGTGTCCAGCAGGTCGAGGTCCGCTCCAGCGTACGACACCGCGATGCTCGGCACCCCGGCCACGAGACCCTCCATGGCGGCGGCCACCGTGCCCGAATAGAACACGTCCTCCCCCATGTTCTGTCCGTGGTTGATCCCCGAGATCACGAAGTCCGGTTTCTCCGGCATCAACGCCCCGAGCGCCAGCATGACGCAATCGGTGGGCGTGCCGTCCAGTTGAAACGCGCCGTCCGGGCGCCGCGTGGCCCGGAGCGGCCGGTGGAGCGTGAGCGAGTGCGACGTGCCGCTCTGCTCGCGGTCGGGCGCCACGACGGTGACCTGCGCCAGCGCGCTGCAGACTTCGGCGAGCACGCCGAGGCCGCGGGCGAGAATCCCGTCGTCGTTGGAGATCAGGATCTTCATGGCGCCCCCAGGAGGACGCGGCGCCCATAGCGCGCGAACACGCGGGCCAGGCGCCAGCTGTCCGCCCAGGAGCGGAAGTGGCTGCCCCCGCCATCGTAGATGGTCGCTACCGGGACCGAGCGGACGCGAAATCCGCGCGCGAGCGCCTGGAGCAGGAACGCCGTCTCGAAATCGTAGCGGGACCCCGCAGGCCGCACAGCGTGGGCGACGGCCCGCGAGAACGCCCGGAAGCCCGTCTGCGCATCGGCGATCGGCTGGCCGCCGATGCGGGAGGCGAGCGCGGCGGAGAGCCAGTTGGTGCAGCGCCGCCGCCACGGCATGGCGGCCGTTCGCGCCCTGGCACCCAGCACGAGGTCAGCCTCGTCACTGGCGAGCGGCGCGAGCAGCCGCGGCAGCTCCGCCGGCGCATGCTGGCCATCCGCGTCGAGTGTCACCACGACCCGGGCTCCGTCCGCGAGCGCTCGCCGGATGCCGGTCCGCAGCGCCGCGCCCTTGCCGAGGTTGCGAGGATGGGCGAGCACCGTGACCCCCTTCCCCCTTCCCACGTCCCCGGCCCTATCACCGGTCTTATCGAGCGAGCCGTCGTCGACCACATAGACCGCGGCCCCAGGGAGGGCTCGCAGCACTCCGCTGACGACCCCCGGGATTGTGTCTGCGGCCTCGTAGGCCGGGATGACGACGGCGACGGCGGCGCCGTCCTCAGCGCGCCCCGGCATTGGGCGGGGCTGTGCCCTCGAGGATCGCGAGCACGGCTTTGAGCTCGCTGCGAAGGTCCTTCACGGTCTGTGTGGCGAGCGCTCGGCGCGCCTCCGGCTTCAGCTCGCCCGAGCGGCGGTACTGCTCGATCTTCTGGCGCGCGCCCTCGATCGTGTACTTCTCGGTGTACAGCAAGTGCTTGACCAGCATGATCAGCTCGATCTCGCGCCGCTGATACACGCGGTTGCCCGAGCGGTTCTTCGCCGGGTTCAGGAACCGGAACTGACTCTCCCAGTAGCGCAGGACGTGCGGCTTGAGGTCCGTCAACTGGCAGACCTCGCCGATCGAGAAGAATTCCTGCACCGGATACGGGGCGCTCATCGCCAGTGCTCGGCCTTGAGCTCGCGCTCCATGAGGTCGGCAACGGCCCGTCGGGGCGACTTGCCCTGGAACAGGACCGCGGCCACCTCGTGGGCGATGGGCAGTTCGACCCCGTGGCGCTCGCCGAGCGCCACCGCCGATCGCGCCGTGCTCACGCCCTCCGCGACCGACGAGCGACCCGCCAGGGCTTGTTCGAGCGATTTCCCCTTGCCAAGCTCCATCCCGAGCGTGTAGTTGCGGGACAGCGTCGCCGTGGCGGTGAGGACGAGGTCACCCATCCCCGCGAGCCCCGCGAAGGTGAGCGGATCGGCGCCCAGCGTCACGCCGAGGCGCGCGATCTCGGCGAGGCCGCGCGTCAGCAGGGCCGCGCGCGTGTTGTGCCCGAGTCCCAGCCCCTCGAGGATCCCTGCCCCGACGGCGATCACGTTCTTCAAGGCACCACCCAGCTCCACACCCAGGACGTCGCTGGTCGTGTACACGCGGAAGTGGCCCGTGGCGAACACCTGCTGCACCCGCTGCACGGCGGCGGGGTCGCGGGACGCCGCGACCACAGCGGTCGGCTGGCGGTCGTACACCTCCCGGGCGAACGAGGGCCCCGAGAGCACGGCGATCGCCGTTCCCGGCGCCACGACGTCTCCCAGCACGCACGACAGCGTCGTCAGACGCTCGGGGTCGAGCCCCTTCGAGACGCTCACGATGAGCGCCCCTGCCCCGACGGACGACGCGGCCTGCGCCATCGTCTCGCGCACGGCGAACGACGGCGCGGACGACACTACGACCTCCGCGCCGCGCACCGCCGTCTGCAGATCGGCCTCCGCCCGCAGCTCCGGCGCGAGCGGGGCGTCGGGCAGGAACAGGTGGTTCAGATGCTCCCGATTGACGCTCTCCATCACCTCCCGCTCGCGCGCCCACAGCGTGACGGTCTCGCCCTTGCGGGCCAGCAGGTCGGCGAGCGCCGTGCCCCAGGCACCACCGCCGACCACGGCGACGCGGCTCACGCGGTGACCCCTCTACGCGTCCGGAACCGGCTCTCGGTTCCCGCGAGCAGCCGTCGGATGTTGGCCCGATGCGAGTAGACGATCAAGAGCGCCAGCACGACGGCCGCCCAGAACGTGGGCCGCGCGTCCGGCTCGGTGAGCCGCACCCACAACGGGAACAGCGCCGCGGCGACGAGCGAGCTGGCCGAGACGTAGCCCGTGAGCCACAGCGTGAGGCCCCAGACGGGGACCGAGATGGCGAGCGCGAGCGGCCCGAGGGCCAGAAACATCCCCGCGGCGGTCGCCACGCCCTTGCCGCCCTGGAAGCGCACGTAGGGCGAGTAGACGTGTCCCATCACCGCGGCGATACCGAGGGCCACGGGCAGCCAGGCGGGGCCCGCCGCCCAGCGACCGAACAGGACGACCGGCACCGCGCCCTTCGCCACGTCGATGAGGCCGACAGGGATCGCGTACTTCCAGCCGAGCACGCGGTACACGTTGGTCGCGCCGAGGTTCTTGGAGCCGTGCTGCCGCAGGTCGATCCCGCGGCCGAGCTTCGCGGCGAGATAGCTGGTGGGCGTCGCCCCCAGCAGGTAGGCGGCCAGGATCCACAGGGCGAGCGTCACCGTTGGGCCGTCTGGCGCTTGCGCCGGAACTTGATCGTGACCGGCGCGCCCGTGAACTCCCAGGCCTCGCGGAACCCGTGCAACAGGTAACGCGTGTACGACTCCGGGATCGCGTCGGGCCGGTTCGCCACGACGGCGAAGCGCGGCGGCGCCGTGCCGATCTGCGAAGCGTAGAACAGCCGCACCCCTTCCCCCACGGGCTGGGGCGGCTGCTGCCGCTCGACCAGCGACTCGAGCACGCGGTTCACCTCGGACGTGGGCACGCGCTTCTGCCGCTCCTCGGCCACGGTGAGGATGAGCTCGAGCAGGCGAGGGACGCGCTGGCCCGTCTTCGCCGACACGTAGAGGAACGGGATGAATTCGAGGAACGGGGCCCGCGCCACGAGCTCCCGCTCGCCCCGCACCGCCGTGTTCGTCTCCTTCTCCGCGATCAGGTCCCACTTGTTCACGGCGACGATCAGCCCCGTGCCCTTGTCCCACGCCTCGTTCGCGATCTTGAGGTCCTGCACGTGCACGCCGTCGAGCGCGTCCACCACCAGGATGCACACGTCGGCGCGCTCGATCGCGCGGGAGCTGCGGAGCGTGGAGTAGAACTCGATGTCGTCCGCCACCTTGCTGCGCTTGCGCAGGCCCGCGGTGTCGATGAACACGAGCCGGCGGCCGTCGTATGTGAGCGGCGTGTCGATCGCGTCACGCGTCGTGCCCGGCTCCTCCGCGACCACGAGCCGCTCGCGGCCGAGCAAGCGGTTGACGAGACTCGATTTTCCCACGTTGGGCCGACCCACGACCGCGACGTGGATCGCCTCGTCGTCCTCGCGGGCGCTGGCCACCGGCAGCAGCGCCACCACCTGGTCCAGCAGGTCGCCGCTCGCCTTCCCCACCGCCGCCGACACGGGGAAGGGGTCGCCCAGCCCGAGCTCGTAGAAGGCGAGGTGGCGCGCGTCGTCGGGGAGGCGGTCCGCCTTGTTCGCGACCAGCAAGACCGGCCGCTGCGCGCGGCGCAGGTTCTGAGCGATCTCGAGGTCGGCGGGGTGGACCCCCTGCTCCACGTCCACCAGGAAGAGCAGCAGGTCGCTCTCGGCGATGGCGAGCTCGATCTGGGTGCGGATGGCCCGGTTCAGCGCATCGGTGGCACCCGGCACGAGGCCGCCCGTGTCCACGAGCCAGAAGCGCTTGCCGTTCCACTCCGCCCGGGCGAAGTGGCGGTCGCGCGTGACGCCCGGACGCGCGTCCACGATCGCCTCGCGCCCGCCGATGATGCGGTTGAACAGCGTGGACTTGCCGACGTTGGGCCGGCCGATGATGGCCACCGTGGGCAGGCCCGTCATACCGGCACCTCCTGCTGCGACAGCGCGTCGGCGAAGTCATAGGAAAGCCTCAGCGGCATCGGCAGGCCGGCCGCGAGGTCGTGCGCCGCCACGGCGTCCATGAACAACAGATCGTCGTTCACCGCTTCGGCCGGCACGAGCGCCAGGTCCAAGTCGGCCCGCGGCGCGAGCGCGGCGCGGATCGCGGTCGCCGGCAGCAACCCCGCGGTCGTCACGGAAGAGCCGAACAGCGTGTTCTCCAAGGCCAGGACCTCGAACCGCGCTCCCGTGGCCGCGGCGAGGCCCGCCAGCACCTGCGGCATCAGCGGGCCCATCGCCGTTCCGGTGACGACGCCCACGCGCTTGCCGGCGAGCTCCTCGAAGCGGTCCCCCACCGCGGCGATCCGCGTCTGTAGATAGCGGACCGCGCCGACCCCGTTCTCACGCTGCTCGAACTCGCCGTACCACTCCGCGGGCGGGAGCGGCTCTCCGGCCTGCAGGTAGAGGTCGTCCGCTCCGTAGCACCAGGGAAATCCCCGCTTGCCCCGGGCGCGCGCGGCACACTTGCCCACCGTCGTCAGCGCCCGTCGGCACTCCTCCCCGGTGGGCTGGCGCACCAGGTGGTGCTTGGAGAACTCGGTGAGCGCGACCGGGACGACGGAGACGGAGAGGATCGGCTCGCCCAACGCGTACAGGTCCGCGAGGCTCCGCACCAGCACCGCGCCGTCGTTCACCCCCGGGACCAGCACGATCTGCGCATGGAAGCGGATGCCCTGCTCGCCGAGCATGCGGAGCTGGGGGACGACGTCCGGGGCCTCAGGGTTCCGCAGCAGCCAGCGGCGGATCACGGGGTCGGTCGCGTGCACCGACACGTACAAGGGGGACAGCCGGTACTCGACGATCCGCGCGACGTCCCACGGCTTCAGATTCGTGAGCGTGGCGAAATTGCCATAGCGGAAGGAGAGGCGGTAATCGTCGTCGCGGACGTAGAGCGCCTGGCGCATCCCCTGGGGGTTTCCGTCCACGAAGCAGAAGTCGCAGTGATTGGCGCAGCGGCGGATGCGGGGCGGCTCGAGCGTCACCCCCAGCGCCAGCCCCTCGGGTCGCTCCACGTCGTACTCGATAGCTTCGCCCGTCGGCAGCCTGGCCTGGAGCAGGAAACGGTCCTCCGCCGTCAGGAACTCCCAATCGAGGAAGTCCTCCAGCGCGCGGTCGTTGACCGCGTGGAGCTCCGTTCCGGGGACGAGCCCCAACACGGCCCCTAGCGAGTCCGGCGCCACCGAGTGGACGCGAATCACTGCTGCGACTCCAACCTTCAAGGAGTTTGTGAGGCCTGACGTCGCAACTTCAACGCGGGCCGAAAGTTCCGAACATGTAAATATGAAGGCGTCGAGGCCGCGACGCCAGCCAGCGAGGGGCTCTCAAACTAGCGGCAGAGCGGGCGACCGGATTCGAACCGGCGACGTCCAGCTTGGGAAGCTGGCATTCTACCCCTGAATTACGCCCGCAATGTGAGCTGCTTCGTGCACTTAGGTCGAGAGAGAATTTGACGACCCACACAAACTGTATCAATCCGCCATCGCGTCCGTCGAAGCAATGCTACGCTCGACAACGGATACTTGTCGCAATTCCCCGACCGCTTGAACCTACTGCAATTCCGCAGCAGCGGTCAACACTGGGCACCTTAATGAACTATGATGCCTCTCGCAAGCAACGACCACTGCTACCCAGCGACGACGATCCACGATTAGGAATCCCCGCCACCGAGCAACTCCTCCGCTTCCTTACGGCCGGGAGCCAACAGCTGGAGGTTGCCGTCCGCGTCCTCGTCAACTACACCCTTTAGTCGCGTTATGGCAACGCGGGCGGCGTTATCCGTCATGTTGTGTCGCCTGATCGCGCTCACAAGTTCTTCACGGTTGACGCGACCGGGGTAGGCGGACAATAGCACCACGAGAGCAATGGCGCGAGCGGTCTTCTTCGACCCGTGGAAGTACACGCGACCATCGACGTTCTCGATCAGCGGATAGCGCGGTGCAATCAGGCGACCTACCATTTGCGCAGCGCGATCAGGGTCGACCGCTCCCTTTTGGGAGAAGCGGACCATTTCAGCCAGCACCCAGCTGCTTAGGCCGACGATCACAGTCGCATCCATCTGATTGGGGTCCACTTCGTCCGGGTCGTGACGGCCTCCGCGGTTACTAGAAATGTCGTACCCAAAGCGACAAGCGCGCGGCAGCGTCAGGCGGATTGTATCGTCAACAGTGCCACGAGGAATCTGCTCGAGAGCGACAAGCAGTTGATCCGCTTTGAACCTACGACCCGTCGGCACTGGAATGTTCGCGTTCCCGCAGATGCACTTGAGCACGGCCTCGAGGAACTTTCCTGCTTTTGCGATCGCGGACTCCCACGCACCCTGTTGAAACTCGCCAACTGAAGCTTGGAAATGCCCAAGCGCAGCCTTCACGTTGCGCGTCGGGAATGTCGCCGAGAGCAGGTGAACCAGCTCATCGCCTGCCGTCATCAAATCTCATCCGGTAGCACATTGATCCAATCAGCAAGAAGGACGTACACGCCACGACTGGGTGAATCTACCCAGGCTTCGTCCTTGGCCCTCGTCCCGTAAACGGTGGCAAATGAGCCCCCTAAAAGCCCGGTCATTCTGTCCCACTCTCGCCGAATATCCTCAGCTCTCACCTCCGTGCCGACGTTACCGCCCGCGAGCCGTGCGAGCAGGAGAGTGAATGCCTCCGGCCCCGTGCGGTTCCTGGCATAGCGGTTCATGAAGGCGCGCACTGGCAAGGAGAAGTCCGGTGTGGGTGGCGTGCCCCGCGTCCCGGTAGCTGCGGTTCGCGTGCCAGGACGACCCCGAGACCCAGTTCCCCGCGGGCGCGGGGTCGTTGCGTTCGCGGGTGCGAGATCAACCTCGCCCTCAAACACAACACCATTGTCATCGGTGACCGTTAGTCTCGCCCTCATGCTGCCCTCACATAGAACCAGCGGCCGTCCTTCTTCAGTCGGCGAAGACTCCGCTTTCGGACCTGACCCAATACGCCCCCGGACAAGCTCGTGAGCGGATAGAAATGGCCCTTGGCCTCTAGCTCTGTTTTGATCGAACCCAGATCCCGCGGCTGTTTGAAAAAGCCTTCATCGCGCAGCGACTCGAGCAGGTTAGGGAGTGTCAGGCGACTGGAACTGGCCGCACCCCCCCCTGCCCCTTTGCGCGAACCTTTGGCTTTCTCTTCCTTGCGCTCCAGATCCTGCACAACCGCGAGAATCTCCGCGGGCGTGCCTTCGACCTTGATGCTGATCCCCGTGGGAGTCGTGACGTGCGCCTTAGCCATACTGATCCTCTGACAGAACGTGGTGCGAACAATGATATCAGACTACACAGGACAGGCGTCAAGGAGGTCAATAATACATCAGGTTCGGGCTACGGTTGTTATGGGTGATAGGAATCAGTTCCTGATGGCGCACCGATTTGCTGTTCCAGCAAGCTGGACGTGGCGTCTCCCTTGCAGGCTGATCGGACGTAGGGCCGGCTCGACCGACCCACTCCATCATCCGTTTTCTCCTCAATTGCAGCTGGTTGAGACTATCCTCGGGAGTGCCTTTGACGTTGATGCTGAACCTCGTGGGAGTCGTGACGTGCGCCTTGGCCGTACGCCATCAACGTGGGAACGAAGTGAGAACACTGATATAGGTCCTAGGCAGTATTGAGCACACTGGCTTCAAATCCGCGATGGCCACTGACGGGAGCAGGGAGGGGGCCATCGAGGAATCGCCAGGGAATCCGCTTCAGTCGGGGCTGGACGTAACAATGCCTCGGCGTGCATCACACACCGAGGCATCGACCTACAACATCGACGCAAACCCTCAGGGCTTGAAATGAAGCTGGCATTCTACCCCTACGCCTTCTTGTACCTCCACGCCACGATCCCCGGCCCCGCAGCCTTGAAGCTGAACTGCTGGTTCGTACCGGGCTGGAGCGCCGGCACGTCCACGCTCTGCGTCACGACCACACTGCCCTGCGCGTTCAACAGCTCGAAGCCCAGCTTGATGGGGTCGTTCGCCTTCTTGCGAATGTTCGTGATCAGACCCGTGACGCTCGCGCCCTGTTCGTCCGTGGTGAACGTGCCCACCGTGACCTCGATCGGGATCAGCTCGCCCTGCTGCAGGTAGTAGAGGGCCGAGTCGCCCTTGTTCCGAAGCTGGTAGGCGCCGGCGAGCTTCACCAGCACGGAACGGTTCAGGGGATCGAGGCCGTACAGCCGCGTCGCCACGGGCAGCGCGTGCGCGCTGTCTCCCATGATGTAGTACAGCGCCGACAACCCGAAGAGCGCCTCGTGATCATAGGGGCTCTTCGCCAACCCGGCCTCGTACAGGTGCGCCGTGACGCGATACTGGGGCAGGATCGACGCGTCGTAGTCGTGCAGCACCTTCATCGCCGCCGAATCGCAGCGCACCGCGATCTGGCGCGCGGTGAGCGCGCGGTTCTTCCGGGCTTGCGTCCTGCACTGCCCCACGACCGGCGCCGTGTCGGGCGCCTGGGGGATGACGCTCAGGATGGTCTGAGCCGTAGCGAACAGGTCACTCGCGCCGGCGGAATCGGCGTGCTCCACGACTTGGGCGAACATCGTCATCGCCTCGTCCTTCTTGTCCTGGCGTGAGTACGCCGCCGCGAGCCCCGCCATCGCCTGCACATCGTTCGGGTGGACGGCGAGATATTCTTTGTAGGCCGCCACGGCATCATCGAGCCGCCCCGCGCCGTGATACACCCGCGCCAGGTCCAACATGGCGCCGCGCTGCTCCTTGGCGAACCTGGGGTCGTCTGCGTAGCGGATGGCCAGCTTGAAGTACTTAGCCGCCGAGTCTGCGCGGGTAGCAAAGAGAATCGAATCTCTGCGATATCTGGTGGAGTCCGTGTGTCGGAGGGAGGAGTCGGGACTTTCACGACCGGCGAGTAGGGTTGCGATGTAGATGAAGCCAGCCGGTTCGCCCGTGTAGATCGCGTTGGCGCGCCGGAAGCTCGCGATCGCCGAATCGGTGTTCCCCGCCTGCCACGCCTGGATGCCGGAGTTGAACACGGGCACCCACAGCCCGCGGCGCCGCAACTCAATCTCGTCCTTGCACTTCGGCGCGAGCTCCTGCGCCTTCGCAAACGTCGAGTCGGCTCCCCCGAGGTCGTTCTGAAACTCGTAATAACGGGCCAGGTAGTACCACGCTGCTGGGTTCTTCTCCTGCCCCCCGGTCGTCACCGCCTGGGTGAGGACGCGGTAGGCGTCCTTGAGATCCTTCTGCCGCTGGTCTTCGAACTTGGTGTCGTTCGCGCTCTTCAGGTAGAGGAGCCCGCTGTTCACCAGCTGGTGCCCGGGCCTGAGCTCGCACTTTTGAATCACCTGACCCTGCCCGGCGGCGCGCCCGAGTGGCGCGGCGGCGAGCAGCGACACGATGAGCCCGACGGCTTGCCTCACGGTCATGCTCACTCCTTGGATTTGGAAACGAGCGCTTCGGCGTCCCGTTGCGCCGCCCGCGCCACTTCGAGCGGCGGTCGCCCCAAGGCCTGCGCCGCCGCCAGCACATCCTCGTACTCCGGCTTCACCCGCACGCCCTCGGCATCGGGCTGCTCCAGCACCTTTACCCGCACCGACACCTCGGGTGCGAGCTGCACCGTCACCTGACGGCGCGGCAGCGTGGCCCGCTCCGCCACCCAGCGCCGCACGCCCGCCGTGGTGCTGTGGCGGAAGAGCGCCACCGTCACCGCGTCGGCCAGCGCCTCGGACACCACCGCCTCGATGCGGAATCCCGCCCGTCCCTTCTTCATCTGCACCGGCCAGGTCTGCACGTCCAGGGCGCCCGCCGTGGCGAGCGCCTGGCGCAGCGGCTCGACGTACTCCGGGCTCATGTCGTCCACGTCGGCGGCAATGAGCACCACCCGGGCTACCTCCGCCGCCTGCTCGGCGATGAGGAGGCGCAGCGCGTTGGCGTAACCCTTCGGGTCGCGCTGCCCGGCCCCCCAGCCGCTCTGCACCAGGCGCCACCGCGCCGGAGGCGCGCCCGCCGACAGCACCCGGAGGAGCGCCGCCCCGGTCGGCGTCGTCGCTTCCCCCTCGACGGGCCCGCCGGTCGCGATCTCCAGCCCTTCGAGCAGGAGCGCCGTCGCCGGGGCCGGCACCGCAAGACGGCCATGCGCGGCCTCGACCCACCCGCTCCCGACCGCGACCGGGAGGTTGTAGATCGCCTCGACCCCGAGGCGCTCGAACCCCTCGATCGCGCCCACCACGTCGAGCACGGCGTCCACGGCACCCACTTCGTGCAGATGGACCTTTTCGGGGGCGACTCCGTGCACCCGGCCCTCGGCTTCGCCGATCAGCCGGAACGCGCGGACGGCACGCTGCTTCACCCAATCGGACAGAGGGCAGCGCTCGACCAGCCGCACCAGCTCGCCGACGTGGCGCCCGTGGGGCTGGGGCGGGATCGAGAACTCGACCTGCTTCGCAGCCACGCCGCACCGATTGGTGTCCCGGATCGTGACGCCGACGCCCGCCAGACCGAGGCGTGCCGGGAGCTGCTCGAGCCAGGAAGCGGGGGCGCCGACGGACAGGAGCGCGCCCAGGGTCATATCGCCGCTGACGCCGGCTGACGGATCGAAGATGGCGATGCGCATCGTGCGAAGTGCCCAAATATTAACGGGTTAGGCCCGATAGAGCCACCCGGCGCCGGTGCTGAAGATCACCACCCGCTCCCCCGGCTCGATCGCACCCCGGGCCTTGAGGGCGAGCGCCCCCGCGAGCGACGCGCCTCCCTCCGGCGAAGCGTCCACGCCCTCGGCGGTCTGGAGCTCGCGCGCCGCGGCCACGAGCTCGGACTCGCTCACAGCCGTCACGCCGCCCCCGCTCTCGCGCAGTGCCCCAAGCATCAGCCGGTCGCCGAACGGCGCCGGAACTCGCAAACCGGCCGCCACGGTGCGCGGGGCGGGCCACGCCTCGCAGCACTCCGCGCCGGACTCGAACGCCCGCACCACGGGGGCGCAGCCGCTCGCCTGCACGCTGTACAGGCGCGGCGCCTTCCCCCGCACCCAGCCTGCCGCCTGAAGCTCGCGGAACGCCTTCCACATCCCGATCAGCCCCGTCCCACCCCCCGTCGGATAGACGATCGCGTCGGGCAGCGTCCAGCCGCCCTGCTCCGCCAGCTCGAGGCCAAGCGTCTTCTTGCCCTCGATGCGGTAGGGCTCGCGCAGGGTCGACACGTCCACGGCGCCCGCCTCGGCCGCGTAGGCGCGCGCCTGTATGCCGCAGTCACCGATGTGGCCGTCCACGAGCACGAGCTCGGCGCCAAACGCGCGGATCTGGGCGAGGATCGTCGGCGGCGTGCTTCCGGGCGCGTACACTCGCGCGCTTGCGCCCGCGCGTGCCGCATAGGCCGCGAGGGCGATGCCTGCGTTGCCGGCGGTCGGGACGACGAGGCGCTGGGCCCCGCCTCTCACGGCGCGCGTGACCGCCGCCGAGAGACCGCGCGCCTTGAAGGAGCCCGTCGGGTTGGTGCCCTCGTCTTTGAGGGCGAGCTCCCGCAGACCGTACTTCGCACCGAGGCGCCGCAGCTCCACGAGCGGCGTGCCGCCTTCCCCCAGCGACACGGGCGCTTCTCCGTCCGCGAGCGGCAGCCACTCGCGATAGCGCCACATGGTCCAGCCACGCTCGCGTAGCCGGGCCTTGGCATCCGCGCCGGGCGCCGAGTCGTAGCGGACGAGGTATGGCTGCCCGCAGCGCTCGCATACGCCGGGGAGGCCGGCGGCGTCGCGCGTGGCGCCGCAGTTCGCGCACTGCAGGGTCCAGGGAAGCGTCACGCCCGCGCCTTCAAGCGGTCGAGGACCCGCTCGGCGAGCCTCGTGGAAAAGCCGGGCAGGGCCGCGATCTCGGCCGGTGTGGCGGTCTTGACGCCGGCGAGCGAGCCGAAGCGCTCGAGCAGCGCGCGGCGCCGCGCCGGGCCGATGCCGGGCACCGCCAGCAGCTCGGAGGTGATGGTCCGCTGGGCGCGCCGCTTGCGGCTGTAGCTCACGGCGAAGCGGTGCGCTTCGTCGCGGGCCCGCTGCAGCAGCTTGAGCGAGGGGCTGCGGCGCGACAACCGCAGCGGCTCGGCCTGGGTGGGGAGGAACACCTCCTCCTCCCGCTTGGCCAGGCTCACGATGGGCAAGGTCTCGAGGCCCAGCGCCCGCGCCGCCTCGAGCGCCGCGGCCAGCTGGCCCTTGCCGCCATCGATCACGATCAGATCGGGGAGGGCTTTGTCCTCGCCCCGCCGCCGCGTCAGGTAGCGGGTGACCACCTCCCGCACCGCGGCGAAGTCGTCTTGCGGCGCCCCCGTGATCCTGAAGCGCCGGTACTCGGCCTTCTTGGGCCGCCCCGCCTCGAACCACACGAGCGAGCCCACGGTGTCGCGCCCCTGATTCGTCGAGATGTCCACGCACACGAGCGCCCGCGGCACGGTGGCGAGGCCGAGATCGCGCCCCAGCGCGAACACCGGGTCGGCGGCGCGCTCGTCGATGTCGAAGCTCTCGATCTTCAGGCTGTCGAGGAGGTGTCGCGCGTTCTGGTCGGCCAGCTCGGCGAGCTTCACGTTCGTGCCGCGCTGGGGGACGAGCCAGTCGCCGTCGGGGGCGAGCTCGCGAAGGGAATCCAGATCCTCGGGCGGGAACGGCAGGAGCACACGGGTGGCCCGCTGCTCGAGCGGCACGTAGAACCGGACGAGGAAAGCCGCGAGCACCGACCCCTCGGTCTCGTGCTCCACGTTCTCGAGGAAGCGGTGCTCCCGCGCCACGAGCCTCCCGCCGCGCACCCGGAGGATCACTCCGCAGGCGTCGTCGCCGTCGCGCGCGAACCCGATGGCGTCGGCGTCCCCGCCCCCTACGAGCTCCACCGTTTGCGGCTGCTCCAGCTGGTCGAGCCACTCCAGGGCGTCCCGCAGCTGCGCCGCGCGCTCGAAATCGAGCTGCCGGCTCGCCGCGAGCATGCGCTCCCGCAGCCGCCCGCGCACGTCGAGCGTCTTGCCCTCGAGGAAGAGCACCACGTCCTCGATCATGCGGCGATAGTCGTCCTGGCTCTGGTAGCCAACGCACGGCGCGCGGCAGCGCTCGATGTGGTAGTCGAGGCATGGCCGGTCGGGAGCCTCGCGGGGCAGGTCCCAGTGACAGGAGCGCACGGTGAAGATGCGCCGGATGATCCTCAAGGTCTGGCGCAGCGTGCCGACGTCGGTGTAGGGCCCGAAGTAGCGCGCCCCCTCGATGCTCACCCGCCGCACCACGAGCACGCGCGGGAACGGCTCGCCCAACGTCACGGCGATGTGCGGGTAGCTCTTATCGTCCGTGAGGCGGACGTTGAACCGAGGCTTGTGCTCCTTGATCAGGTTGTTCTCGAGCAGCAGCGCCTGGGCCTCGTTGGGAACGATGATCGTCTCGAGGTCGGTGATTTGACGAACCAGCGCGGCGTGGTAGGCGCTGTCCGTGTAATCCGGTCCGAAGTAGCTGGGCACCCGCTGGCGCAGGCTCTTGGCCTTGCCGACGTACAGCACTTCGCCCGCGGCGTTCTTCCAGAGGTAGACGCCGGCCTGGTCGGGAAGGGTCTCTAGCTGGCGCGCCAGGCGGTCAGGGATTGCCATGAGCGGACGGCGTCGGGGTGCTTGAGGGCGATGGTGAGCGCGGCGTACACCATCCCAAAGATACCAAGCACGACAATCCCGCGCGGCACGGGCCCGAGGGCCATGGCGAGGCTCGCCGAGCCGACGGCGGCCCCCGCCGCGACCGCGCTGCCGAGCAGCGCGGCGGCGAATGCCCGCCACTCTGCGAACGCGAGCACTCGCCCGACTCGACGGTTGAGGTCACGCACGTGCAGCACCACGTTCACCCACGCGCCGAGCGAGGAGCCGAGCGCGATGCCCGCCGGGCCGTAGCGGCGCATCAACAGGTAGCCGAGGGCGCTCGACAAGAGCAGCGAGAACGACGCGATCTTCGCGGGCGTCCGCGTATCGCGGAGCGCGTAGAACCCCGAGGCGAAGAGCTTCACCGTCGCCTGTCCCAACAGGCCCACCCCGTACGCGGCCAAGACGCCGCCCACCGTGAGCGTGTCGCCCTGTCCGAACCGGCCCGTCTGGAACAGCGCCGCCACGAGCACCGGGCCCAGCGCCACGAATGCGAAGGACGACGGCAGCACGAAAAACACGATCCGTCGGAACCCCAGCGCGATCCGGGCCCGCAGCTGGTCGTTCGGCATGGAGCCGACCGCGTCGCGCGAGAGCTCCGGGAGTGAGACGGCCGCGACCGAGGTCCCGAACAGGCTGATCGGGAGCACCTGGATGAGCTGGGCGTACACGAGGCTCGACACCCCGCCCTCCCCCGCGAGCGAGCCCAGGAACGTGTCCACGAGGGACGACAGCTGAGCGACGCCGGCGCCCAGCACGAGCGGCGCCCAGGCGACGAGCACGTCCCGCACGCCCGCAGGCGTCGTGCTGACGCGCAAGGCGATGCCGTGGAGCAGCCGCCAGCAGACGGGGAGCTGTACTGCGACCTGCAGGACGCCGCCCGCCACCGTGCCCCATGCGAGGGCGAGCGCGAGGCGCGCCAGCTGCTCGTCCAGGGGCAGCGCGGGGCTCACGAGCCACGTGCCGGCCCCCGCCAGCGCGACGATCGCGGTCACGTTCCAGAGCGCCGGCGCCGCGTAGGGCAGGAAGAAGCGGCGGTGGGTGTTGAGAACCCCGAGGCACCAGGCCGAGAGGACCATCAAGCCGGACATCGGGAACAGCAGGCGCATCAGGACGACGGTGAGGGCGCGCGTGTCGGGGGCGAGTCCGGGCGCGAGCGCGGTCGTGAGGGCGGGGGCGAAGCCGACCCCGAGGACAGCCAGCACGCCAGCCGCGACGAGCAGCAGGCCGGCGACCGCGCCCGCCAGCGCCCGGGCCGCCGCCTTGTCCGGGCGCTCGTTCAGCGCGGCATAGACCGGAATGAAGGACGCGGAAAGCGTCCCTTCTCCGAGCAGGTTGCGGATGGCGTTGGGGACGCGCAACGCGATGCGGACCGCGTCGGCCGCAGCGCCGTTGCCGAGGTAGTAGGCAGTCACGCGCTCGCGCACGTAGCCGAGCACGCGGGTGAGAAAGATGCCGGCGGCGACCTGGGCCGCCTGGCGACCACCCCCTCCGCGCTCGGCGCCCACCACCGTCAGGAGGGCTTCTTCTTCTTGCGTGGGTCTTCGAGCAGGTGCTGCACGAACTGGATCTCCTCACGCGCCCCGGCGAGCGAGCGGTTCAGGTCCTCGAGCTCGCCCTCCAGCGCCTCGATGCGGCGCTCGAGCTGCCGCAGGCTCGTGCCGCCACCCTCTCCCTGAGTCTCCAGCCGACGGGCGATCGAGCGCCCCAGCGGGCTGTCCACCAGGATCGCGGCGACGGGAATCATCAAGGCGACGACGAGGATGACCGCGAGGATCCACATGGCAGGGATTCTACGAAGCGCCCGCCCAGCGCGCCACCTCCTCAGCCAGAGCGTCCACGAGACGCGGGCCGTAGCGGACGAGGAACGATGCCGACGTGAGCATGCGCTCCTGCGGCTCGCCGCGCGGGTACACCGCCGCGCGTGCCCGTGCGACCTGGCGCACCAACGTCTCGTGCTCGCGCTTCAAGGTCGCGACGAGCTTCTTCTCAAGCTCCTGCGCGCCGGCGACCGCGGCATTGCGCGCGGATATGACGGTGCGCTCGAGCGTGGCGTCGAGCCGCTTCGCCTCCGCGGCCAGCCGCCCATAGTGCCGCTCCAGCGCCTCGCGCAGCTCGGCGAGCGCGCGTGCCGTCTCCGGCGGCAAGGTCTCGCGCACCAGCCGCGCCTCGAGTTCCCCGGGGGCGCCGTTCAGATCCGCCAGCGAGAGGCGATGGCGCTCCAGCAGCTTGTCCACGCGCGCGTCGACGAGCACCCCCGACCACCGCGGCACCGCCGCCTGCCGCACCACGCCGTTCAGGGCGCGATACAACGGCTCTGCGTCGGGGAGGTAGCCGAGCTCGGCCGGACCGCCTGCGTAGGCGACCGTGGGCAACAGCGCCGCTTCGACCGCCGGGCGCAGCAGCACATTGGGGGAGAGCCGCTCCGGCTCCTGTGCGGCGATGCGCTCCAGCTCGACGCGTGTGAAGCGCTCGCCGCTGCGGCGCGTGACGAACGCGTCGCCCGCGGCGCGCAGCCGGTCGCGCCCCTGGGATGCTTCCACCAGTACCGGCGTGTGCCCGTCCGGAAGCGTCACAGGGAGGCCCTTCAGGATCCACGGCGCCGCCGCGCGCTTCGCCTCGCGCGCGTGCGCCCGCAGCACGACCAGGCCCCGCGGGCCGAGCAGGGCGTGCAGCGCCCCGGCGCAGGCGTCCGCGAGGCTCGTCTGGGGGCGGTAGGCCGGGGCCAGCCAGTCCAGCACCCACGCCTTGAATTCACTGTCGGGCGTCTCGGCGCCGAGGCGCTCCAGCGCCGCCGCGATCTCGTCTCCGCAGCGCTCCCGCCACAGGGGCAGCAGCGGTGCGTCGGGCGGGCGCTCGCGCAGCACGATGCGCGCCGGCTCCCCCGAGCGGTCGAGAACCCAGGCGTGGTTGGCCTCGGCGAAGTCGTGGTCGTCCCCCGCGACCCAGAACACCGGTACGATCGGGATCTTCCAGTCACGCTCCAGCCGCCGCGCCAGTGCGACGGCCGAGAGCCCCTTGTAGATCGTGTAGAGCGGGCCGGTGAATAGGCCGGGCTGCTGCCCGGTGGTGACGGCCAGCACCTCGCCTGCCGCGAGGCGGTCGCGCCCCGGCCCCGGGAGCGCCGCCGCGATCACGTCCGGCTCCACGCGGCGCGGCTTGCCCGGCCCGGGCGGCAGCACGAGCGGAGCGATCGGCGTGCTGACGATGCGCGGGATCACCTCCCCTTCCCCCTTCCCTCTTGCCGGGCCCATTCCCCGGTCTCGTCCCCGGTTTCTTCGAAGACTTCCGCCTGAAACGTGAGCACGTCGAGACCGGGTTCCCGCCACGCGTCGCACGAGAGGTCGGCCTTGCGGCAGCAGGCTTCGAGGAAGCGCTCCGCGTCCCAGCCGTGCTCGGCCGCCACCTGCGGCAACAGGAGCGCCGTGCGACGCCCGCGCCGCACGATCAGCCCATCCCGGCCGATCACGAGCCGGGCGGGATCGACGGGCGCGAAGGGGGCAGGCTGGCGCAATACCGAGATCTCGAGCGTGAGCGCGGGCAGCTCCTCCGCCGTGACCGGCGCGAAGCGGGGATCGTCCCGCGCCGCGGCGACCGTCATGTCGCGCACGATCGCGCCGAGCGGCCGGTCGGCCGCGAGGCGCCCCAGGCAGCCGCGTAGCGCGCCCGCCACCCGGATCGTCACGAACGCCCCGGCCAGGCGCCCGCAGAGAGCGTCGTCCGGCAGCGGCGGGAGCGCCCGGCCGGCCAGGTGGGCCTCCAGCGAAGCGCGGGCGAGCTGCAGCAACCGTTTGCGGTCGCCCGGGGTGAGCTCAGCGCCCGCGATGGTAGGGCTCCCCCCGGCGGATCGTATGGGCGCGGTACAGCTGCTCAAAGAGGAGCACCCGCGCCAGCTCGTGCGGGAAGGTGAGGTGGGACAGGCTCCAGCATTGCTCCGCCGCCCGCAGCACGGGCTCGGGAAGGGCATCGGCTCCGCCAATGGCGAACGTCACATCGCGTCCGTCTCGCTCCCAGCGCGCCGTCCACTCGGCGAGGTCGGCCGAGCTCCACTCCTCACCGCGCCGCGACAGCGCGACGAGGCGCGACCCCTCGGGCACCGCCGCCAGGACTCGCGCCTCGTCCTTCACCTCCCGCTCCTCGATCCTCGTGTAGCGCCGCAACCGGTCGAGGTACTCGTCACAAGCCGCCCGGAGCGCCGCATCCTTGACGCGGCCCACCGCGACGACGCGATAGCGCATCAGGCATACATCCCACGCAGCCGGTGCATCGCCGCCACCCGGTCAACGGCAAGCATGTAACAGGCGATGCGTGTGCTCACCTTGTGCTTGTCGACCAGGCCGAGCACCTCGTGGAACGAGCGCTCCATGATGCTCTCGAGCCGCCGGTTCACCGTCTCGAGGTCCCAGAAATAACCGCCGCGGTCCTGCACCCATTCGAAGTAGCTCACCGTCACCCCTCCGGCGTTGGCCAGGATGTCGGGGATGACGAAGATGCCCTTCTCCTCGAGGACCTTGTCGGCCGCCGCCGTGGTGGGGCCGTTGGCGCCTTCGCAAATGACCTTCGCTTTGATGTTGGGGGCGTTCTTGCGGGTGATGACGTTCTCCGTGGCGGCGGGGATCAGCACGTCGCAGTCGACCACGAGCAATTGCTCGTTCGTGATGTGCTCGGCCTTGGCGTAGGCGGAGAGGTGTCGGCGCTCTCCAGCCCAGCGCAGCAGGTCGGCCACATCGAGCCCCTTGGGGTCGTAGACGCCGCCCGACTTGTCGGACACGGCCACGACCGTCGCCCCTTCCCGGGCCATCAGGTCCGCGGAGACGGACCCGACGTTGCCGAACCCCTGCACCGCGATGCGAGCGCCCTTGAGCGACATACCGAGGCGCGCCAGCCCTTCCCGCGTCACGATCATGCACCCCCGCCCCGTCGCCTCGCGCCGCCCCAGCGAGCCGCCCATCTCGATCGGCTTCCCCGTGACCACCGCCGTCACGGTGTGGCGGTGATGCATGGAGTAGGTGTCCATGATCCACGCCATCACCCGCTCGTTGGTATTGACGTCCGGGGCGGGGACGTCCGAGTCGGGACCGAGGGTCTCGATGATGCCCGACGTATAGCGGCGGGTGACCCGCTCGAGCTCCGTCATCGACATCGCGGAGGGGTCGCACACCACGCCGCCCTTTGCCCCCCCGAAGGGGATGTTCACGAGCGCGCACTTCCACGTCATCCATGCGGCGAGCGCCTTGACCTCCTCCAGCGTCACATTCAGATCGAAGCGGATGCCCCCCTTCGCGGGACCGCGCGAGGTGTTGTACAGCACCCGGTAGCCGGTGTAGACCTCGACGTCGCCGTTGTCCCGGACGATGGGGACGGAGACGATGATTTGCTTCTCGGGATTGCGGAGGACCTTGTACAGGCCAGGATCGAGGTTGAGCAGCTGCGCGGCGTGGTCGAAGCGCTCCATCATCGCTTCGAACGGGTTCTCCTCGGCGAGGAACATGTCCTTGTCGCGGCCGATGATGCGCTGCGGCTCGGTCTTGATCGCGGGTTCGCTCATGGGGACCGGTGTGGGCGTTCGGTGTCAGGGACGCGCCGCCTCGAGCACCGCGTCCAGCGCGCGCTCGACTGCACGGCCGTTCGCCTCCCAGCGGACGGCCAGGACCGCGACGAGGGGCTCGGCAGCATCCGCCGGCCACCGCTCGCGCAGCTTCACCGCGTCCTTTTCGGTGATAACAACATAATCGGCCTCGGCGGCGGCCTGCACGAGGCGCGCAACGTCTTGCGGCGCATAGGGATGGTGATCGGGAAAGGCGAGGAGCTCCACGTGCGCGCCGAGCGAGCGAATCTGCACCGCAAAGCTCAGCGGATCGGCGATCCCCGCCGCCGCGACCACGCGCCGCTCGCCCAGGACGGCGAGCGGGCGCCCTACGCCGGAGCGCAGCCCCTCGAAGTGGTCGAGGCCGAGCTGCACCACCGCCACCGGGACGCCCGGCCGGCGGCGCGCCAGGCGGGCCGCGAGCGTTGCTGCCGCGCGGGCCGTCGCGCGCTTGCGCGTGACGATGATGCAGCCGGCCCGCCCCAGTGCCTCCCATCCCTCGCGCCACGGTCCCGCCGGCAGCGGCCAACGCGACGCCCGGTCGCTCTCCGCGCTCACGAGCACGATGTTGAGGTCGCGCGCCACGCCCAGCAGCTGGTAGGCGTCGTCCAGCACCAGCACATCGGCCCCCCGCTCCACCGCGCGCCTGGCGCCCGCCAGCCGGTCCGGATCCGGCACGACGATCCCGTCGGGCACGAGGCGTCGGTGCACGAGCGGCTCGTCCGCGCCGTAGCCGCGCAGCAGGATCGCGGGCGTGCGGCCACGCTGCCGGTAATAGTGCGCCATCCAGGAGGCGAGCGGCGTCTTGCCCGAGCCCCCCACCGACAGATTGCCGACGGCCACGGAGGGCGCGGGCAGGGCCCGCACGCCGAGCCAGCCACGGCGATATGCGGCGGCGCGCGCGATCATCACTCCACGGTACAGGAAGGCGAGCGGCAGCAGCGCGACGCGCGCCAGTGCGGCCGCGCCGCGACGCTCCCACAGCCAGTGCGCCACCCGGTGGCGCGACAGCGCGTGGGTCATCCGGCGTAGGTGACCTGGCGGAGCGCACGCTCGGCCGCCGCGATGCCGTGACGCAGCCCGTCCTTCCCCCGAGCCACGCCGAAGGGCGGGCTGTACCTCACATCGACGAGGGCGAACGGCTTGGGGATGCAGAAGCGGTCCCACGACGCGACCCACCACGCGGACGACGCGCGCGCGCCGGCGGCGATGATGAGGGCGTTCGCGTGCTGCGCCGCCGCGATCGCACCGGGCTTCACCCGCTCCGCCGGCCCCCGCGGTCCATCGGGGGTGAGCGCCACCTCGGCGCCCTGCTCGAGCCATCGCACCAGGCCCAGCAGACCCACGTCCCCGCCCCGCTGGGACGAGCCGCGCACCACCCGATAGCCCCAGCGCTGAGACAGCTCCGCCAGGTAGCCGCCGTCGCGATGCCGGCTGATCAGGAGCGCCATCCCCTCGTCGCGCCGATGGTAGAGGAGGGGCAGGATGCGGCTGTGCCAGAGCACGTACACGATCGGGCGCCCCGCGGCGCGCGCGGCCCGCAGGTGCTCCCCTCCCTGCACGCGATAGCGCCATGTGGATGCGAGCAGGCGCAGCAACCGCGCCGCGACCCCGCTCGCGATGGGCTCCGCCCAGCGGAGCCTCACCCCACGAGCTCCGCGGCGAGCGCTGCTACGCGCTCGGCCGCCCCGGGGGCTCCCAGCCGCTCGCGCACGAGGGCGAGGCCCTCCCGCTGGCGCCGCGCCGCCGCGCTCGTGGGGTCGAGCAGCGGCCGCACCGCCTCGGCCAGCGCGCCAGGGTGCGCGGCCCGCTGCAGAAACTCGGGCGCCACCTCGTAGCCCGCGATGAGATTGACCAGGCCGACCCACGGCACGCGCAGCACGCGCGTGGCGATGAAGTTCGAGACGGGGTTGAGTCGGTACGCGACCACCATCGGCAGGTCGGCGAGGGCCGCCTCGAGCGTCGTGGTGCCGGACTTGCAGAGTCCCGCGTCGGCCGCCGCAAACACGGGGAGCGGGTCGCCCGTGTGGATCACAATGTCGCCCGGAGCGGGATAGCGGCCGCGGGGCGTGCCCGCCACGACGACCTGCAGGTCCGGCCGGGTGGCGCGTACGCGCTCGGCCGCCGCGCGGAACGCCGGCCACAGCCGGCCGACCTCCTGCGCCCGGCTCCCGGGAAACAGACCGAGCGTGGGACGCCCGGGCTCGAGGCCGAGCAGGCGGCGGGCCTCGGCGCGCGACGGCGGCGGCGGGCGGTCCCGCAGCGGATGCCCCACGAACGTCGCGGCCACGCCGCGCTCGCGAAAGAACGCTTCCTCGAAGGGCAGGATCACCGCGAGCCGTGTCACCGACGTGAGCCGTCGCACGCGGCCCGCGCCCCAGGCCCACATCTGCGGCGCGATGTAGTAGAGCACGGGGATCCCCGCGGCCGCCGCCGCCGCCGCGGCGCGCAGGTGGTAGCCGGGATAGTCCACCAGCACGACGAGATCGTAGCGCCTGGCCCGGAACGCGGCGCGCACCCGGGCGAGCAGCCGGAAATGCGCCGGCAGCTTCCACAAGGCCTCGACGAAGCCCACCACGGAGTAGCGCTCCATGCGATCCAGCACGGCGGCGCCCGCGGCTTCGAGGCGGGGACCGCCGAACGCTTCGACGCGGACGTCGGGGAGGCGGCGCTTGAGGGCCGTGACGACGGCGGCCGCATGCGCGTCGCCCGACGGCTCGCCCGCCGAGACGTAGATCGCGGAGGCGCGGCTCACGGCCGCGCGGCGGCGAGCGGCGAGGCCTGGACGGCGTCGGCGACGCGGCATGCGAGCGCCAGCGCCTGGACGCCGGCGGCGCCCGACACCACGACCTCCTCCTCTCCGCGCACCGCGCGCAGAAAGCTCTCGAGCTCGAGGCTCAGCGGCTCCGCCTCCGGTGCCTCCAGCCGGACGTGCTCGACGATCTGCTCGAGCTGGGTCGCGGCCATCGTCTGCCACCCGGCCCTGAGGCGGTAGAAGTCGCCGCTCCCCTGCGCGAGGTCCAGCGAGAAATACCCCGTGGGCTGAAAGATGCGGAGCTTGCGCGTGCGTTCACGCGACACCCGGCTCGCGGTGACGTTCGCGACGGCGCCGTTCGCGAATTCGATGCGCGCGTTGGCGATGTCCACGTGCGGCGTCAACAGCGGCACCCCGGTGGCGCGCACGTCGGTCACGTCCGCGCGCACCAACTCGAGCACGAGGTCCAGGTCGTGGATCATCAGGTCGAGGATGACGGCGACGTCGGTGCCGCGTGGCTGGAACGGGGCGAGGCGATCGATCTGCAGGAACCGCGGCTCCTCGAGGTAGGGGGCGGCCGCCCGCACTGCGCGGTTGAACCGCTCGACGTGCCCCACCTGGAGCACCAGGCCGCGCTCGCTCGCCACGCGGACCAGCCGCTCCGCCCCCGCGACCGAATCGGCGAGCGGCTTCTCCACGAGCACCGGGATGCCCCGCTCGAGCACCGCGAGGCCCACGGCGACGTGGGCGGGGGTCGGCACGGCCACCGTGACCGCATCCACGCGCTCGAGCAGCGCCTCGAGGGAGGGATGGGCCGTCGTGTCGAGCTCCCCCGCCACGTGCGCGGCCCGCGCGGGATCGAGGTCGTAGATGCCCGCGAAGTCGGCGCCCGCCATCCGGCGGAGCAGCCGCGCGTGGTGAAACCCCAGGGCGCCGGTGCCGACCACGCCTACGCGGAGCGCCCCGCCGCCCCGTCCGCGTGCGCTCACACCAGCACTCCCCGCTGCGACCCCTCGATGAACTTGAGGAAGTGCTCCACCTCGGGGACCGCGGGCAGCTCGACGCGCGCCCGCTGCACGCCCTGGCCCACGGTGAGGTCGGAGTTGAACACCAGCCGGTAGGCCCGCTTCAGGGCGAGCTTGATCTCGGGAGAGACGCCGGCGCGCTGCAGCCCGACGGAGTTGAGCCCGTAGAGGTGGATCGGGTTCCCGACGGCCTTGGTATAGGGCGGCACGTCCTGGTTCACGCGGGAGCCACCACCCACGAAGGCGAAGGTCCCGATGCGGACGAACTGATGGATGGGCACCAGCCCGCTGACGATGGCCCGGTCCTCGATGGTCACGTGGCCCGCCATCTGGACCGCGTTCGCGACGATGACGTCGTTGCCGATGACGCAGTCGTGCGCCACGTGCACGTACGACATCAGGAAGCAGCGCTGCCCGACCGCCGTCTTGCCCGTCGCCGTCGTGCCCCGGTTGATCGTGCAATACTCGCGAATGACCGTCCCCTCGCCGATCTCGACCCAGGTTTCCTCGCCCTGGTACTTCAGGTCCTGCGGGTCGTTCCCGATCACGCTGCCATAGCCGACCTTCACACCGGCGCCGAGCCTGGCGTTGCGCTCCAGCACCACGTGCGCCGCGATGCGGCACCCCTCGCCGATCGTCACCTTGGGCCCGACGATCGAGTACGCTCCCACCGACACGTCCTGCGCCACGTGGGCCGTCTGATCGACGAGCGCGGTTCGGTGAATCACTTGTCCACCACCATCGCCATCATCTCCGCCTCCGCCACCACCTGCCCCTCCACGTACCCCACGCCCTTCATCTTGCAGGTCTTCCCCCGGAACGACAGCATTTCGAGCTCGAAGCGGATCTGGTCGCCCGGCACGACGGGTCGGCGGAACTTCACGTGGTCGAGCGACATGAAGTACATCACCTTGTCCTCGACGTTCTGGCCCTCGAAGTGGCTCATCAGGAGCATCCCGCCCACCTGGGCCATCGCCTCGATGATCAGCATCCCCGGCATGATCGGATGCCCCGGGAAGTGCCCCTGAAAGAACGGCTCGTTGATCGTGACGTTCTTGATGCCCACAATGCGCTGGTTCCCCTCGATCTCGACGATGCGGTCCACGAGCAGGAAGGGATAGCGATGGGGCAACCAATCCATGATGCGGCCGATGTCCATTGTGGGGGCCCCCAAGCGCTGCGCGGTGCGGGACAGGGCGCGTGCCAGGGCGACGTTGCCGCCGTGGCTCGGCCGGGTGGCGATGACGTGGGCGCGAATGCGGGCACCGGTGAGGGCGAGGTCGCCCACGATGTCCGCGGCCTTGTGGCGTACGAACTCGTCCGGCCAGCGCAGCTGGCCGCCGTTCGCGAGGCCGTGCTCGTCCAGCACGATCGCGTTCGCGCCCGATGCGCCCTTGATCAGCCCCTTCGCCTTGAGCGCCGCGACCTCGTGCGCAAACCCGAAGGTACGGGCGGGCGCGAGCTCCCGCGCAAACGCGTCGGGCGTGACCTCGTACGTCCCCACCTGCCGCCCGATGAGCGGGTGGGGCCATTCGATCGTGACGGTGAGACGGAGTGCCGGGGCGGGAGCGACCACGTAGCTGGCATCGCCCTCGGTGACGGTGAAGGGTGCCTGCACGGCGAGCACGACTGGCTCGCCTCCGACGTCACCCGGGTCCGCGCGCGCGAGCGCCTCGTAGTACGGCTGCACGCTGCCGTCGAGGATCGGCAGCTCCGGCCCGGAAAGCTCGATGGTGAGGTCGTCGATCTCGTGCGCCGCGACGGCCGCGAGCAGGTGCTCGATCGTGTGGATCGTGGTCTCGCCCCGGCCGATCGCGGTGCGCCGCTCGACCGCCTGCACCTCGGTGAGCCGCGCCCGGACCTCGGGCCGTCCCGGCAGGTCGGTGCGGCGGAACACGACGCCCTGACCGGCCGGGGCCGGCAGGAACGTCGCTTCGACCGCGGCGCCGGTGTGCAGCCCCGTGCCCCGTACCGAGGCCGTCTTGCGGATGGAGCGCCTAGCGGGGGGACTCATGGGCAGAGCGCACCAGGGCCTCGAGCTCGTTCACGATCTTCGCCAGGCGATACAGAGCCGCCTGCGCGCGGAAGTACTCGCGGTGGTCGCGCGCCGGGAAGCCCGTGACCGTGGCGCCCGCCGGGATATTGCCGATCACGCCGCCCTGCACCGTCACCCGCGCGCCGGCACCGATGCTCACGTGATCGGCGATCCCCGCCTGACCGGCGAGGAACACATCGTCCCCCACGTGCGTGCTCCCGGCGATCCCCACGCACGCGGCAATCAGGCAGCGCGCCCCGATGCGGACGTTGTGCCCCACCTGGACGAGGTTGTCGATCTTCGTTCCCGGGCCCACCACCGTGTCGTCCACGCTGCCACGGTCGATCGTGGTGTTCGCCCCGATCTCCACGTCATCCCCGATGATGCAGCGGCCGACCTGCGGGATCTTGCGCGGTAACTCGCCGTTCTCCCCCGGGACGTACCCGAAGCCGTCCGAGCCAAGCCGCGCCCCGGCGTGGATGATGACCCGGTGACCGATGCGCGTCCCACTATAGCACACGACGTGGGGGTACAGCAGCACCTCGTCGCCGAGCTGCACGCCGTCCCCCAGCACCGCGCCCGCCCCCACGCGCGCGTTCTTCCCCAGCCGCACGCCGCGTCCCAGCACTGCATACGGCGCGATCGCGAGCGGCTCCTCCCAGGTCGTGCCGCGGCCGATCACGGCGGTGGGGTGGATGCCGGGCTGCCACACCGGCTCCGGGTAGAGCATGGGAATGACGGCGAGCAGGGCCACGTGCGGATCGCGCACCACCACCCGGCACCGGGGCCCACCCTGCTCCGCCGCGAACTCCGGCTTGCAGAGCACGATCGCGGCCCTAGTCTGTTGAAAGTACGGGAGATAGCGACGGCTGGCAAGAAAAGACAGGTCCGCCGGCCCGGCGCGCTCCAGCGGCGCAATGCTCGACGCCGTGGTCTCCGCGGGCCCCACCAGCTGGCCGCCGGTCAGGGCGGCGATCTCCCCCGCGGAGATGCGCCGCGGAACCTCGCCTTCCCCCTCCCCTTCCGGGCGCACGGGGGCGGGACCGCTAGGGATTCTGCCGCAGGCGCTGCACGACCTTGCTCGTCAGGTCGAGCGCCGGGTCCGCCGCCACGATGTTGGAGCCGGGCGCGTCCGCGTCGAGGATCAGCGCGTAATTCCCTTCGGCCCGCAGCCCCTGCACCACCGAGTTGACGCGCTGCTGGATGGGTGCGAGCAGCTCCCGTTCCCGCTGAGCGGCCCGGTCCTGCAGTTCGTTGGAGCGCTGCTCGACGCGCTGCTGCAAGGACTGCAGCTCCTTCTGCTTCGCCTGCTTCGCGGTGGGCGAGAGCGCGATCGACTGCTGGTCGAACGCCTGGACGGCCGAGTCGAGCTGGTGCTGCAGCTTCTGCACCTCGTCGCGAAAGCCCTGCACTTCCTTGTTGAACGTGGATTCCGCGGCGGCGTAGCCGGGCGTGCTCTGGAGGATCTCTCGCGACTTGACGAAGCCGATCCGGAGTTGGGGCCCAGGGGAGGGCGCCTGCGCCGCCGCCCCCGTACCGGTCACGAGCGCCAGCGTCGCCCACACGACGGTCACTGCACGATTCATAAACGCATCTCCGGGGAGTGTCATGGTTCCAATCTCACCGGCCGCTGCCGGCGGGGTCGATCAGAAGATGTTGCCGAGTTTGAAGTGGAGCTTCCAGCCCGGGTTGGGCCGACCGGCGATGTCCGTGCGGTCGAACCCGTAGGCCCAGTCGATCCCGATGGGGCCGAGCGGTGAGATCAGGCTCGCGCCGATGCCGGCGCCGCGGAACAGGCGGGTCGGATCAAACTGGCCCGCGCGGGCCCACACGTTCCCCGCATCGAAGAAGGTGCTGAGGTAGAGCATCTGCGACAGCCGCAGCCCGATCTCGCCCGTCATCAGGAGGTACGCCTTGCCGAACGCGCTGGCGCTCGCCTGCCCCGAGCTGGCGTTCGGGTCGAAGCCGTTGGGGGTGATGGAGAACTCGTCGTAGCCGCGCAGCGGTATCCCGTACTGCGTGCCGCCCATCGTGAACAGTTGATCGAAGAACGGCGCAGCCCCGAACACGAACCCGGAGCGCGTCGTGAAGCCCATCACGAACTTCAGGCCGCTCGACCCGGGGCGGTCCCCGCCGAGCTGGCCCAGCGGCGCGTACCAGCGGCCCTCGAGGTCCAGGCGCTGGAAATCCCCCGTGCCGCCCAGGATCCCGCCGCTCTGGGAGATGCCGATCTGGTGCATCGTGCCGGCGGTCGGGAACGGCAGGTCGATGCGCGTGTCGCGCAGGATCTGCAGACCGAGCGTGGAGCGCACGCAATCGTTGCAGCTCAGGCTGGCGACGCTCTGGCTGCCGCCCGTGAACGTCTGGTGGTCGATCGCGTAGGAGGTGAACAGCCGCGTATAACGGTCGCGGAACACGGGGAAGCCGAGCTGCAGGTTCCCGCCCTGCCGTCGCACCTGCCCGAGGTCGGCGATCGTGTAGCGCAGCCGCGTGTTGTGCACGCCCAGCGTTCCCGAGATACGCGACTCGCGGATCGCCGGGTCGCTGTAGGAGAGGTCGAAGTCGTTGATGTTCTTGCCGAACTGCCACTGGAAGCGGCCGCGCTTTCCCTGCCCGAACAGGTTGGGCTCGTCCAAGCCGAGGAAGCCGCCCAGCCCGGTGCCCTGCCCGACCGAGGCGCCGAAGTTGATGTTGCCCGTGCTCTTCTCGGTCACGCGGAAGATCACGTCGATGTCGCCCTGGTCGTTGGCCGGACGCGTGTCGGGGAACGGCAGCGGCTGCTGGAAGAACCCCAGGTTCGAGATGTTCTGGTAAGAGCGGATCAGCGCCGCCTGCCGGAACACGTCGCCCGGAATCAGCTCGATCGCCTCGCGGATCACGCGCTCGTGCGTCACGTTGTTGCCGGCGATCTCGATCTTGTTCACGATGGCCGGCTGCCCCTCGCTGATCACCCACCGCAGATCGACCACGGGCTGGCCGTCGGGGCCCCTCCGCCGGATCACGTCCGCGCTCACGTGCATGTAGATGTAGCCGTTGTTGAAATACACGGTCTGCAGCTTCTGGGTCGCGTCGCTCCACCGGTCCTGGTTGAAGTATGCGGGCCCGCGCCGCACGCCCCCCAGGCCGAGCACGCCGGTGCGGGTCTCGCCGGTGAAGGGATACAGCGTCCCGAGCTCATCGGTCGAGAAGCGACGATTGCCCACGATTTCGAAGGTGCCGACGCGGTAAGGCTCACCCTCGCTGACCCGCACCACCAGCGTCGCCTTCCCGGTCGTCTCGTCCACGACGAGGGTGTCGCCGAGCGCCTGGAAATCGACGTACCCCCGCTGGCCGTAGAACTTCGGCAGCCGCTCCTGAAGGTCGGCATGCAGCTTCTCGTCGTCGTACTCGCCCGAGCGGAACCACCAGAAGCCCTCGGGCCTAGTCTTCATGTGCGCGACGATCTCCTCGTCCGTGGAGTGGGTGTTCCCCTCGATCTCGAGGCGGGCGATCGCGACGCGGCGTCCCTCCGCGATGTCGAAGACCACGCGGATGCGAGTGGAATCGGCCTCGTACACGTGCAGGGCGCGCACGGTCGCCTGCACGTAGCCCTGGGCGCGATACAGCGAGTCGATGCGGCCGCGCGAGCGTGCCTCCGCCGCCGGGTCGAACGGCCGCCCCTCCACCAGCTGGACCTTGTCCTTCACGGCCCGCTCGCTCAGGCGGCTCACTCCGCGCACGGCCCATTTCACGAGCAGCGGCCGCTCGCGCACGCGGACGATCAGCAGCTGGCGACCGCCCACAGTGTCCTGCGCCACCTGCACGTCGGCGTACTGGCCGGTCGCGTACAGGGTCTTGATGGCCCGCTGAATGTCGCGGTAGCTGAGCGGTCGGCCGGGGGCGAGACCGCTGGCGTCGAGCACCTGGCGGCGCTCGACGCGGCGGAGGCCCTCGACCACGATGGAGTCGGCGGCCGGCGCGCCGGGCTCGCCCTGCGCCCGGGCCGGGCGCGGGGACAGCACGACGGAACCCAGAATGACGAGGAGAGGAAGCCGGCGGGTCACGCCTTCGAGCCGGAGAGCGCGCGGAACCCCAGGCGTTCCTTGTCGGGCGCCACATCCACCTCGACCTCGTCGCCCCGCGCGAACTCCCCGACGAGGATCTTCTCGGAGAGCGGATCCTCGACGTACTTCTGGATGGCGCGCTTCAACGGGCGCGCGCCGAAGTGCTCGTCGTAGCCGCGTTCCACGAGGAAATCGGTGGCCGCCGGCGTGAGCTTGAGCGTGAGCTCCTCGTCGCCCAGCCGTTTCTGGACGTCGGTGAGGAGGATGCCGACGATCTGGCCGATATGCTCGCGCGTGAGCGGGTGGAACACGATCACGTCGTCCAACCGGTTCAGGAACTCGGGGTTGAACGTCTTGTTGATCTCCTCCTTCACCTTCTCGGCCAGACGCTCGAAGGTCGCCTTCGCGTCGGGCTGCGCGAAGCCGAGCGCCTTGCCCTTGATCATGTCGCGGGCGCCCACGTTCGACGTCATGATGACGACCGTGTTCTTGAAGTCGATCACGCGTCCGTAGTTGTCCGTGAGATGCCCCTCGTCGAGCACCTGCAGCAGGATGTTGAACACGTCGGGGTGCGCCTTTTCGATCTCGTCGAGCAGCACCACGGAATAGGGCTTGCGACGCACCGCCTTGGTGAGCGTCCCCGAGTCCTCGTAGCCCACGTACCCCGGCGGCGCCCCGATCAGGCGGCTGACGGAGAACTTCTCCATGTACTCCGACATGTCGACCCGGATGAGGGCATTCGCGTCGGCGAAGAGGAACTGCGCCAGCGCGCGCGCCAGCTCGGTCTTCCCCACGCCCGTTGGCCCGCTGAAGACGAACGAGCCGATCGGCCGTTTGGGATCCTTGAGCCCGGCGCGGCTCCGCCGGATGGCCCGGGAGATCACCGCGATCGCCTCGTCCTGGCCCACCACGGTCTTGTGTACCTCGTCTTCCATGCGGAGCAGCCGGGCCGTCTCGGCCTCCTGGAGCCGCGTCACCGGGATCCCCGTCCACCGGGACACGATGAACGCCACGCCTTCCTCATTGATCGTGGGCCGATGCGTGGCGCGCTCCTTCTCCCACTGCTCCTGCAGCCGCCGGATCTCGCTCTGGAGCTCGCGCTCCTGGTCGCGCAGCGCGGCCGCGCGCTCGAAGTTCTGGTCGCGCACCGCCGCTTCCTTCTCCTGGTTGACCTTCTCGAGCTTCACCTTGAGGGCCGCCACTTCGGGCGGCGGCACCTGGGCGGCGAGCCGCGCCCGCGCCCCGGCCTCGTCGATCACGTCGATCGCCTTGTCCGGCAGGAACCGGTCCGTGATGTAGCGCTCCGACAGTCGCGCCGCCTCCTCGAGCGTATCATCGGGGATGACGATCCGATGGTGCTCCTCGTAGCGCTTGCGCAGCCCCTTCAGGATTTCGATCGTCTCGTCCACCGTCGGCGGGTCGACGATCACCGTCTGGAAGCGCCGCTCCAGCGCCCCATCCTTCTCGATATACTTGCGGTATTCGTTGAGGGTCGACGCCCCGACGCACTGCAGCTCGCCGCGGGCCAGCGCCGGCTTCAGCATGTTGGAGGCGTCCACCGCCCCCTCCGCCGCCCCCGCGCCCACCAGCGTGTGCAGCTCGTCGATGAACAGGATGATGTTCTTGTTCTGCGCGATCTCGTTGATGATCGCCTTCAGCCGCTCCTCGAACTGACCGCGGTACTTCGTGCCCGCGATCACCGCCGCCATGTCGAGCGACAGGACGCGGTGATCCTTGAGCGCGTCGGGGCACTGGCCGCTCGCGATGAGCTGCGCCAATCCCTCCACGATGGCGGTCTTCCCCACCCCCGGCTCGCCGATCAGCACCGGGTTGTTCTTCTTGCGCCGGGAGAGGATCTCCATCACGCGCTCGATCTCTTTCTGGCGGCCGATCGTGGGATCGAGCTGGCCCTCTGCGGCCAGCTGCGTCAGGTCGCGGCAGAAGTGGTCGAGCGCGGGGGTCTTGGACTTCTTCTCGCTCTTGGGCGCGGAGGGCTGGGGGCCGGAACCGCCAGGCGCCGAAGCCGATGGCATCTCGCTGCCGAGCAGCCGCAGCGTCTCCGCCCGCGCCTGCTCGAGGTTCACGCCGGCGTCGGTGAGCACCTGCGCCGCGATCCCCTTCTCCTCACGCAACAGCCCGAGCAACAGGTGCTCCGTGCCGACGTAGGAGTGGTTCAGCTCGCGCGCCTCGCTCATGGCGAGCTCGAGCACCTTCTTGGCGCGCGACGTGTAGGGCAGGTCCGGGCCCGCGGCGGCGGCCGCCTTCCCCTTCTTCACCGTCTCTTCGATCTTCTGTTGAATCTCCTCGAGATCGACGTTCAGGTTGGTGAGCACCGCGGCCGCGACACCCTCCCCCTCACGGATCAGCCCAAGCAGGATGTGCTCGGTGCCAACGTACTCGTGATGCAGCCGCGCGGCTTCTTCCCGCGCCATCTGCAGCACTTTGCGTACCCGATCCGTGAAGTTGTACCCGTTCATCGCGACTCGATCGCCCTCACGCGGCTTCGGTGTCCAGCACGCGCCGCACATACGCGGCGCGCACCGTCGGCAGCTCCGGATCCCCGGTCGGGCGACCCTCGAGCGCCGCCAGGTGCGCGGGCTGGCTGAAGATCAGCAGCTTGTTGAGCGTATATACACTCAGGCCCGGAATGAGATTCAGCCCGACCCCCAGCCGCACACCGCTCAACAGGTTCATCGTCTCTTCGAAGCTGAGGCTGCGGGCGTAGCGCAGCAAGCCGTAGGCCCGCCACACCTTGTCGGCAACCGTCAGCTCGGCCGTCTTCAGCAGCACCTCGCGCGCCTGCTCCTCGTACTCGACCACCTGGCGCACGATCTTCCCAAGGTGATCCAGGAGCTCCACTTCCGACTTGCCGAGCGTCGTCTGATTAGATAACTGAAAGAAGTTCCCGACGACGTCCGACCCCTCCCCGTACAGCCCCCGCGACGTCAGCCCCACCTGCGTGAGCCCTTGCAGTACTTTCTGGATCTCACGGGTCAACACCAAGCCGGGCAAGTGGATAAGCACGCTCGCCCGGAGCCCGGTGCCAACATTGGTGGGGCAAGACGTAAGATAGCCAAATTCGCCGTGGAACGCGAACGGCAGCAACCGACCGAGCTCCGCATCTATCGCTTCTACTTCGGCATACGCCTCCTCGAGCGCGAACCCCGAACGCATCCCGTGGAGCCGCAGGTGATCCTCCTCATTCACCATGACCCCCACCGACGCCCCCACGAGGAGGGCCGCCCCGGGGCGCGGCCGCGACTCGCGATCGAGCCCCGCCAGCTCCTTGGAGACGAGGTGCCGCTCATGCAGCAGCTGGCGGTCCGGCCGCTCCATCTGGTCGAGCCGGAACGTCACGGCGCCGCGCAGCCGCTCTCCGGCGGCGGCGGCCTCCTCCACCCGGGTGAGGATGGCCGTGCGGTCGTTGTCCCGGGCGCGCTGGCCGAAAACGTAGCCCTGCAGGTTGCGGGCCAGCCGGATGCGGGTCGACAGCACGATGCTCGATTTCGGGCCCGAGGCGTCGAGCCAGTGCATCCCCCCGTCGGGCAGCAGCGCCAGGTCGATCATTCCAGCACCCGAATGCGGTCCCGCAGCTCGGCCGCCAGCTCGAAGTTCTCGTTCTCCACGGCCTTGCGGAGCTGCTCCCGCAGCTCGAGCAACAGCCGCTGCGGGTCGCTGTCCTGCTCGCCGGGGTTGACGTAGCGCTCGCCCACGTGCTGGCTCGAGCCGTGCAGCCGGCGCAGCAGGTCGCGCAAATGCGTGGCGAACGCCTCGTAGCATTGCGCGCAGCCCAGCCGGCCCGCCTCGCGGAAGTCGCGCAGCGTGCCGCCGCATTCCGCGCAGCGCAGCCCGTCCGCCGGGCTCGGCAGCATGCTGGGCGCGCCCTTCCCCATCGCCGTGATGAAGCCCCCCAGCGGGGACTTGAGCACGGTCACACCCGTTTCCACGCCCTTTTCCTGGGCGCACCGCTCGCACAGATGGAGCGTCACTTTGGAATCGTGCTCCACCTGAGTGAGGTTGATGACGGCGTCCCGTTCCTTACAGTTGTCACACAGCATCAGGGTATCGCGTCCACCGAGCTCACCGTCGCGAGCCGGCCGTCGTCCAAGAGGAGGATGCGGTCGGCCCGCCCCGCGAGCTGCCTGTTATGCGTCACCACGACCACCGCCGTCTCGTACTCCCGTGCCAGGCGGAAGAACACCTCGTGCAGCCGGTCGCTGTTCGCGTGATCCAGGTTGCCGGACGGCTCGTCGGCGAGCACGAGGCTCGGATCGTGCACCAGTGCCCGGGCCACCGCGCACCGCTGCTGCTCGCCGCCCGACAACTCCGCCGGGCGGTGCGACATCCGCCCTGCCAACCCGACCTGCGACAGCATCTCCTCGGCGCGCGAGCGGGCCTGCCGGGGCGCCATCCCCCCGATCAGGAGGGGCATCATCACGTTCTCGAACGCGGTGAATTCCCGCAAGAGATGGTGGAACTGAAAGACAAACCCCAACTTACGGTTCCGGAGCTCGGCTTGGCCCCGCTCGTCGAGGTCGGCGTAGCGGGAGCCGTCCAGCCACACGTCGCCGCCCGTGGGCCCGTCGAGCGCCCCGAGCAGGTGCAGCAGCGTGCTCTTGCCCGCCCCGGAGGCGCCCACGATCGCCACGAATTCCCCGCGATGCGCCTCCACATCCACCCCGCGCAGCACTTCCAGCGGCTGCCCGTCGCCGCTCACGTAGACCTTGCGGATCCCGCGGGCCTCGAGCAGGGCGCTCATTCGTAGCGGATCGCCGCCACCGGCTCGAGGCGCGCGGCCTGGACGGATGGATACAGCGGCGCGAAGGTAGCGACCGCGAGGCTCGCGGCGATCACCGCGAACACGTCCACGAGCTGCGTGCGCACCGGGAGGTGGTCGATGAAGTAGATCGACGGATCGATGTGTATCCATTGCCCCTGGTTCACCATTCCGCCCAGCACCAGCCCGAGCAGCACGCCGAGCAAGGTGCCGGTGAGCCCGATCAGGATCCCCTGGGCCAGGAAGATCCGCCGGATCGACGTGCGGCGCAGGCCCATCGCGAGCAGGATGCCGATCTCTCGCGTCTTGTCGCGCACCAGCATCGTGAGCGTACCGACCACGTTGAACGCCGCCACGACGCAGATGAGGAACACCACGACCGCCATGGCGAGTTTCTCGAGCTTCAGGGCCGAGAACAGCGAGGCGTTCTGGGACTGCCAGTCGAGCGCGCGGTAGGGATAGCCGAGCTCCATTTCGAGTCGCAGGCCGAACGCCCGGGCCTGCCAGGGGTCGGCCAATCGCACCTCGAGTCCGGTGACGGCCTTGTCCAAATCGGCGAAGCGCTGGGCGACGCGGCGGTCCATCGCGACGTAGCTGTTGTCGTACTCGTACATCCCGGTGTCGAACAGCCCCGTGACTTCGAAGCGGTGGTAGCGCGGAATGAAGGCGCCCAGACTCGGGTTGAAGCGCGAGCCCGCCGCCGCCACGAGCGTGACCACGTCCCCCGGGTAGGCCGACAGCTTGCTCGCGAGCCGCGTGCCGAGCGCGAGGCCGCCCTCCACTCCCGGCCGCGTGGTGCGGAACCGCAGGTCGCCCTTCGTGAAATGGCGCGCTAGGCTCGTGACGGCCCGGGTGCCCGTGTCGGGGTCGACGCCGAGCACGAACACGCCCTCGGCGTAGTCGTGGCCCGCGGAGACGAGGCCCTGCGTGAGGACGAACGGCGACGCCGCGTCGACGCCCGAGGTGCGCCGCACCTGAGCGAGCACGCGCTCCCAGTCGTCGAGCCGCAGCCCCTCCCCGTAGGTGAGCACCCGCAGGTGCGGGCTCGCGATGAGGATCTTCTCCCGCAGGTCCGACTGCAGCCCGTTCATCACCCCGAGCACCAGCACCAGCGCGGTGACCCCCACCGTCACCCCGCCGACCGCGATCACGGTGATCAACGACAGCAGCCGCGACGAGCGGCGGCTGCGGAGGTAGCGCAACGCCACCCGCAGCTCGAGCGAGGATGGCCGATTGTAGGCGACGACCCCGAGCGCCGTGAGCACGGCGAGCGCGAGCAGCACGAGCAGCGGTGAACCGGGCAGGGTCATTCGGGCGCGGGGCGGAGCATCGGGAACAGGATGACATCGCGGATGTTCGCCTGGTCGGCGAGCACCATGAGCAGGCGGTCCACGCCCAGGCCGACGCCGCCCGTGGGCGGCATGCCGTATTCCAGGGCCCGGAGGAAGTCCTCGTCGACCTGCTGCGCCTCCTCGTCCCCGGCGGCGCGCAGGCGCGACTGTGCCTCGAAGCGGCGGCGCTGCTCGTCGGGGTCGTTCAGCTCGCTGAAGGCGTTCGCCATCTCTCGACCCTGGATGAACAGCTCCCACCGCTCGGCCTTCGTGGAGTCCCCCCGGCGGGGCTTCGCGAGGGGCGACAGCGCGATCGGATAGTCGAGCACGAACGTCGGCTGCACCAGCGTCGGTTCGGCGTAGGTCTTGAACACCTCGTCGATCAGCTTCGGTCCCGCCAGGGTCTCCGCCTCCGCCACGTTGCGACGCTCCAGCGCCGCCCGCAGCTGGCCCTCCGACGCCCGACCGAGATCCACGCCGGCCGTCGCGCGCACCAGCTCGCTGAAGTCCTTACGGGCGAACGGCCGCGTGAAGTCGAGCGTGGCGCCGTGACGCTCCAGCGTCGTCGTCCCGAACAGCTCGCGCACCAGTCCCGCCACCATCTCCTCGGTGAGCTCCAGCATGTCGTGGTAGTCGGCGTAGGCCTCGTACCACTCGGCCATCGTGAACTCGGGGTTGTGGAAGCGCGACAGGCCCTCGTTGCGGAAGTCGTGGCCGATCTCGTACACCCGCTCGAGCCCGCCCACGATGCAGCGCTTCAGGTACAGCTCGTCCGCGATACGCAGATAGCAGCTCGCCTGGAGCGCGTCGTAGAAGGTCTTGAACGGCCGCGCCGTGGCGCCGCCGTACAGGGGCTGCAGCACCGGGGTCTCCACCTCGAGGTACCCCCGGCCGTCGAGAAAGCCCCGCAGGTAGGTCACCACGCGGGCCCGCTGCCGGAACAGCTCCCGCACCTCGGGATGCACCGCGAGATCGGCGTAGCGCTGCCGGGCGCGGAGCTCCGGGTCGGAGAGCTCTCCGTGCCGCACGCCGCTCGCGTCCTCCTTGCCGAGCGGCAGCGGGCGGAGCGACTTGGTCAAGAGCGTCAGCCGGTCCACGCGCAGCGTGACCTCGCCCGTCTTCGTCTTGAAGAGCGGCCCCTCGACGCCCACCACGTCACCCAGGTCGAGCAGCTTCACCACCTCGTACGGCTCCACGCCCAGCGCGTCGAGCTTGAAGTACAGCTGGATCCGCCCGCTGTGGTCCTCGAGGTGGGCGAAGGTGGTCTTGCCGTGGGGCCGCAGGGCGACGAGCCGCCCGCCGAGCCGATGGGCGCGCGCATCGCCGTCGCGGAAGCCCTCGAGCGCGGCGCGCGCCGTCGCCGTGCGCTCGAAGCGGTAGGCGTACGGCGGCACGCCGCGCCGCACCAGCTCCTGCAGCTTCTCCCGCCGCGCCACTTCCACGAAGCTCGTCATTACGCCGCTTTGCTCCCGAAGCGCTTGAGATACGCCTCGATGAACTGGTCGAGGTCGCCGTCCATCACCCGCTGGACGTCGTTCACCTTGAGCTCCGTGCGGTGGTCGTTCACCATCGTATAGGGCTGGAACACGTACGACCGAATCTGGTTGCCGAAGGCGATATCGGTCTTCTGCTTGTCGACTTCGGCCTTCTTCGCCTCGCGCGCCTCCACCGCCCGCTCGTACAGACGCGCCTTCAGCATCTTGAGGGCCGTCGCCTTGTTCTTGAACTGGCTGCGCTCCTGCTGGCAGGAGACGACGATGCCCGTCGGCAAGTGGGTGATCCGCACCGCCGACGACGTCTTGTTGACGTGCTGGCCGCCCTTGCCCGAGGCCCGGAACGTGTCGATCCGCAAATCGTCGTCGTTGATCTCGATTTCGATGTCTTCGTCCACCACCGGGTAAACGAACACGGAGGCGAAGGAAGTATGGCGGCGCGACTGGGCGTCGAACGGGGAGATGCGCACCAGGCGGTGCACGCCCTTCTCGGCCTTGAGGAGGCCGTAGGCGTACTGCCCGCTGATCTGGACCTCGGCGGACTTGACCCCTGCCTCTTCTCCCGGGAGCAGGTCGAGCACCTCGACCCGGAAGCCGTGCCGCTCCGCCCAGCGCACGTACATCCGCATCAGCATCTCGGCCCAGTCCTGAGACTCGGTGCCGCCCGCGCCCGGATGGATGGTGAGCAGCGCGTCGCGGGCGTCGTCGGGGCCTTGCAGCATGTTCTGGAGCTCGAGCGCTTCGAGTTGCGCGGCGATCGCGTCCACTTCGTCTTCGAGCGACCGGCCCTTGAGCACCTCGGCCACCAGGCGGGCGCGGTCCTCGTCGGACTCCGCCTCGGTAAGCTCGTGGAGCGCGCGCGCGTCCTCCAGCCGCTTGCGCACGGCGTGGTAGGGGTCGACCCAGCGCTTGAGCTCCTTGACCTCCTGCACTACCACCCGGGCCTTCTCCGGGTCGGCCCACACGCCGCCCTCGGCCATGGCGTGCTCCAGCTCGGCCAGCCGCTTCGTCTTCCCGTCTACGTCAAAGGAAGCTCCTGAGCTCGGCAAGGCGACCGTCGAATTCGGCAAACCGATCTGACAAGGCCACGTGAGTCTCGCTCGCTAATCGCTGGTAGGAAATGAGCCGCCCGCCGGGGCCCGGGGGCGGCTCTCACTGCGACGCAATATAATCAGAACACCTTGTTGCCGCCCGCCAGGATCTCGTTCAATGCCTCGGTCCAGAACGGCGTGGCCTTGGCGAGATCCGCACCCACCTGCTCCACATACTCCTGCCAGCTTTTCTCGATTTCGTCCTTGAAGAGCTGCACCAGCGTGCCGTCGCGCAGGCCCTGCTGCCGCTTCTCAGGATGGTACACGACCAGGTCGGAGATGAGGGCGCGCGCCAGGCGTCGGGCTTTCTGCTTCGGGTCCTGCACCATGAACGGATTGACCGGACGGAGTGGCCCGGTCATGCGCTGCCCCGGTGCACGCGCACCGCCGGTCGCGGCAGGCGCCGGCGACGCTGGAGACGCGGGAGCAGCAGGCGGCGCCGGGGGGGCGGCGGGGGCAGCCGGGGCGGCGGGAGCGAAAGGCGCGCCGCGGGCCGCGGGGACAACCGGAGCCCTCACTCGTGGGGCCGCAGGAGGACCCGCCGGCAGCGAGGTGGCGGAGGGTGTCGGCGCGGGAGGCGGACGCAACACGGGCGCCGCCGGCGGCGCGGGACGCGCAGCCGGCGCGGGGGGCGCCGGGCGCGGGGCTACGAACGGGCCCGACAAGCGCGGCGGGGCCGCGGGTGTGGGCGTCGGCGGCCCGGGCGCTGGGGGCACAGGCCGCGCGGGCGGCATCGCCCCCGTACTCCCAGCGCCCACCGCGAAGACGGTGCTACAGACGGTACAGCGCGTGCGCACACCCGCCGCCGGGACCTTGGCTGGGTCCACGCGGTACACCGTCTCGCACGACGGACAGGTCACGTTCACCCCGACGGCCTCGCTAGCGCTCTTTCGTGTCGTCGTCCAGCTCGGGGTCGTGCCGGCGGTCGACCACGAACACCGACCCTGGCTGCGTCTTGGCGTAGCTCTTCATCTCGGTCGCCAGCTCGCTTACCTGCGCCGGATGCGCGAAGCGGCGGTGCTGATTCGTGACGATCCCGATCGACAGCGTCATCAGCGGCACCCGGTGCAGCTGGCCGCGGCGGTCCTTCCCAAAGTAGTACCCAGCGCGCCGGTCCTGTTCGTTGTATTGGTACGGGATGAGCGTATCGAACACTTCGAGCACGTCCCCGCACACGTCGGCGATCGACTCGAATGGAATCACGCAGATGAAATCGTCCCCCCCGATGTGCCCCACGAAGCCGCGGCGGCCCAGCTTCCCTTTCACCACGTCGTGGAGGATGCGCGACAGGATGTAGATGACGCGATCGCCGTCGTAGTAGCTGTAGCGATCGTTGTACTCCTTGAAGTGGTCGAGGTCGGCATAGCACACGGCGAACAGGTCGCCTGCCTCCATGCGCCGCCGGATCTCGCGCTCGATCTCCGTGGTACCGGGCAGGCGGGTCGAGGGGTTCACGGCCACATCCCGCGACGAGCGGGTGAGCAGGCCGTCCAGCCGGCTCACCTGCTCGGCCGGCTCGAACAGCGGGGTGATCACCTCGTCCGCGCCCGCCTGGAACCACGCCTCCACCTGGTCGGTGGCGTGCCGGCCGCTGACGGCAGCGAGCGGCACGATGGCGGCGTAGGAGTCCGCCTTCAGCCGCGCGCACAGCTCCAGCCCCTGTTTCCCCCCGTCGGCGTCGATGACCACGAGCGACGGTAGCGACCGAAGCACCATCTGCTCCAGTAGCTTGGGATCGGGGACCGGAACGATCGTCAGGCCCTTGCCGTCGACCCAGCGGGCCAGGAGGTCGGGGACCGAACGACCAGCCGGCGAATGGAACAATATCGTCGGTCGCGTCCGCACCTGTCCTCACGTAAGGGTCGAGCGCGCCTAAACTTAGGCCGCGTGACCCCGAGTGTCAAATAAACCACACCGCGACCGCGATCAGGGCGTACAGGGCCAGCAACTGCGCTCCCTCGAACCAGTGCGACTCGCCGTCCAAGCCGATGATCGTGACGATGAGCGCGGAGAAGCCGAGGGCCGCGACTTCGAAGCTCGTGAACACGAGGTTCATCGGCCGGTCCAGCGCCACACCGACCGCGACGAGCAACGGCGCGACGAACAGCGCGATCTGGGTGCTGGAGCCCAGGGCGATGGTGAGCGCGAGGTCCGTGTGCCCGCGGTGGGCGGCCACGACGGCCGTCGCGTGCTCGGCCGCGTTGCCGACGAGGGGGATCACGATCAGGCCGAGAAACAGCTGCGAGAGCCCGAACCGCGTCACCACCGCCTCGGTCGCGTGCACCAGCAGCTCGCTCTCCACCGCGACGAGCGCGGTCGCCGCCGCCAGGATCGCGACCGCGACGCCCGGAGCGCGCGCCGGGCCCGGCCCCGTTTCGCCCGACCCCGGCCCCTCGCCGCGGAACAGCTGGCGGTGGGTCACGAGCGAGAACACGAGGCTCGCGACATAGGTGAGTCCGAGGATGAGCGCCACACCCTCGGAGAGGTGCAGCGTGGTCTCGGGCGCCGCAGCCGGGTGGTTCATCGCGAACAGCGCCGGGATGACGAGGCCCACGACGGCGAGGAGCAGCATCGCGCCGCTCATCCCCGCCGCGGTGCGGTTGAACGTGACCGTGGGGCGGCGCCGCCCGCCCGCGACGAGCGCGAGGCCAAGGATCAAGAGCAGGTTGCCGAGGATCGACCCCGTGAGCGACGCCTTCACGAGGTCGAGCAGCCCGGCGCGGAGCGCCACGACCGCCACGATCAACTCCGCGGCATTGCCGAACGTGGCGTTGAGGAAGCCGCCCAGGGTAGGCCCGGCGCGCCGGGCGAGGGTCTCGGTCGCCTCACCCATCTCGGCCGCCAGGGGGACGACCGCGAGGCCGGAGACGACGAAGACGGCGAGCGGCGGGGCCGCGAGCCAGCCCAGGACCCACGACACGGGGACGGCGAGCAGCAGCCAGCGCACGGCGGTCACGGTCAGAACGCGATCGTCACGCGCACGAACGCAGCGCCGGGCGCGACGGTCGTCTCGAGCGTCAGCGCGCGGCCTGCAGCCTCGGCGAGGCGGCTGGAAATCAGCGCGTCGATCGCCGAGAGCACGTGATTCGCGAGCAGCACCCCGAGCTGGTTCTGCGCGCTCCGGTAGGCGTCGTCGCTCTTGCGAATCGCCTCACGGAACACCCCCTGCTCGAGCGAGGCGTCGCTCCACGACCACAGGAAGTCAGGCCCGACGGCGTGCGCCTGGTAGAACTCGAGCGCCCGCATGTAGGCGGGCGTCGACGGGTCCGGTGGCGTGGTCGGGTCGGCCCAGTATGTCTGCCGCGCGAGCAGCCACACGACGCCGTTGTACGTCGTGGGATCAGCCTCGGGCACGAGCGCCGGCCCCGGAGCCTGGTTGTAGCGCCCACTCGCGGTGAAGCGCTCCATCGTCTCGTAGTACTCGAACACCGTGTCGCGCGACGTCGGGGCGAACTGCCGCCGCGCCACGTCGAAGGCGAGCGCGCGGTAGCGCCGTGCCTCGCCGCGCCCCTGGCTCCTGAGGTGCAGGTAGCGCACCAGCCCGATCAGCTCCGCCGCGAGGTAGACGGCGCCGCGATCCTCGTGCGCCAGCAGCTGTCCCGTCCCGGGCACGAGCAGCGACGCGACGGGGCGCAGCCAGTACTGCGGCCGGCGTGCGGACGGGGCGAGTAGCGCGGGTGCGGCTGCACCCGGGGGGGCGGGGACCGCGGGGGCCGGCGGAGCCGCAGGGGCGGCCGAGTCCGGCTGCTGCGCCACGCCGGCCCGCCCTGCGAGCGTGACGACGGCGATCAGCGCCAACGCGCGGTCGCGCATCCTCAGAACACCACCCGAAACGAGAAGAAGGTCGGGTTGGCGACGACCAGGTCGGACCCGGCGAGGAAGCTGCGCGCCAGGTCCACGCCGATGGCGCCGGTCTCGACGCCCACGCCGACGCTCGGGCCGCTCAGGCCGTCGCGCACGAACGCGTATCCGCCGCGCACGCGAAACAGCCGCTGGTAGCCGACGTCGAGCCCCACCCGCATCTGCGACCCGCCGTAGCTCCCCCACGGGCTGTCCACGTCGGCGGCGACCTTCAGGTCGAACCGCTCTCCCGGGCCGTCGCCGCGCCCGGCCGGGAGGACGATGCGGTACAACGCGCCGATGAGCAGGCGGGCCGGCAGGGCATCCGCCTGGTCGCCGTTGTTGACCTGCAGCTTGAAGCCGATGTTCCGCACGGCGACGCCGAGCCGCAACGCACCCTCCGGGCCGGCGGCGACCTGGCCGCCCACGTCGACCGCGTGCGTCGTGCCCCTCGCGCTGGGAAGGTTCGTGCAGTCGCCGCTGCAGTCCACGACGAACTGCACCAGCTTGTAGTTCACCCCGAAGGTGACGGCGCCGGCGATCCCCGCGGCGTACGAGGCGACGAACTCGAGGTTACGCGGCGCGATGCGCCCGATGGTGTTGCCGGCCGCGTCGGTGCGATCGAGGTCGCCGTAGTCGACGAGGTAGATCGCGCCCCCGAGCACGCCGACCCGGTGCGAGGGGAAGTACGCGGTGACCGCGTCCGTGTTGCCGGCGACGAGCGTCGCGCTCTGCAGGCCGAACTCGTTCTTCTCGAGCGTCGCGAGGCCCGCCGGATTCCAGAAGGCGGCCTCCCCGCGCCCGTCCAGCGCCGCCGCCGTCTGCCCCATCCCCACCGCCCGGGCGCCCACCGGGAACACCAGGAACAGGGCGCCGGAGTTGTTGACTTGCTGGGCGGGTAGGCGGATAGGCGGATAGGCGGCTAGCAACCAGAGGACGAACGAGAGTATCTGTCCGTCTAAGCGCCTCACCGACTGCCCGCCTTCAGAAGCTCTTCGCCTCATCGATCAGCATGATCGGAATGTCGTCTTCGACCGCGTACATCAGCCGGCAGGTGTGGCACACCAGGAGCTCGGCGGGAGCGGGGCGGTGTTCGAGCGGGCCCTTGCACTTCGGACACACGAGGATCGCGAGCAGGTCGGGCGCGAGACTCATAGGGCGTACCCCAGACGTTTGAGCGACGGCGCGTGGCGGCGCCACTTGGGCAGGACCTTGACGCGGAGGTCGAGGTAGACGGGTTGGGCGATGAGGGCGGTGATCTTGGCCCGCGCCGCGGCGCCCAGCGCTTTGATGGTCCGTCCGCCCTGCCCGACGACGATTCCCTTCTGGCTGTCGCGTTCGACGTAGACCGTCGCCCGAATATATACCGGCGTTCGCTCCTCCCGGAACTCGTCGATCTCGCACGCCAAGCTGTAGGGCAGCTCTTCGTGCAGCAGCTCGAAGGCCGCCTCCCGCACGAACTCGGCCGCGAAGAAGCGCAGCGGCTGCGTCGCGATCTCGTCCGCGGGATAGAGCCACGGGCTCTCGGGGAGCCGCGCCGCGAGCACCGCGAGCAGGTCCTCGAGGCCCTCACCGGTCACCGCCGACAGCACCACTCCGTCAAACCCTCCAGGACTCCCTGGCGGTCGCGGCCGAACCAGGTCCGCCTTGGTATACACCGTCACGATCGCCCCGCGCGGCGGCCGCTCCAGCTGCGCGACCTGCTGCAGCGGCGGCGCCGGGTAGTCGGGCAGCGGATGGAGGTAGGCGACCACGTCGGCGTCGGCGAGCGCGCGCAGCGCGTGGGCGCGCATCGTCTCATGGAGCCGGTACTCGGGTGCGAGCAGCCCGGGAGAGTCGGTGACGATGAACTGCGTGTCGTCGCGCGTGAGGATCCCGACGACCGGCACGCGGGTGGATTGCGGCTTGGGAGAGATGATGGCGAGGTGCTCGCCGATGAGGGCGTTGAGCAAGGTGGACTTGCCGACGTTGGGCCGGCCGGCGAGGACGACGGTGCCGCAGCGAGGCATGAGCGAAAACCTAATGCGGAATGCGGAGTGCGGAATGCGGAATTTTCGAGGTGGGCGTCGCGCGGCGAGCGACGTTTCAATGAAAACTCCGCATTCCACACACGAAGCCCGTCCGGCGGAACCGAACGGGCTTCGAGAAGGGAAGCTGGCGGCGGCCTACTCTCCCACGACCTCGCAGTCGCAGTACCATCGGCGCTGACAGGCTTAACGACCGTGTTCGGGATGGGAACGGGTGTGGCCCTGTCGCGCTAGTCGCCAGCAAACTGCGAGCCGTCAGCTATCGGCTTTCAGCTATCAGCTTAGCTGAAAGCTGACAGCCGACGGCGTTGTTGTAACACCGACGAAATGTGTGGTGGTGCTGAGGCTCCCCACTCGAGACCGAGAAGAGATCAAGCCTCACGGGCAATTAGTACGGCTCGGCTGAAGCGCTCGCGCGCCTTACACCTGCCGCCTATCAACCTGGTAGTCTCCCAGGGCCCTTCAGGAGCCTTGCGGCTCGGGAGTGTTCATCTTGGG
>WNGN01000071.1_pt1 | contig 64988 bp, 51 predicted proteins | sample 5400561 | NCBI WGS metagenome assembly WNGN01 (sample SAMN13153379, study PRJNA577476) | soil metagenome | isolation source: 115 cm soil or saprolite under Garry oak tree replicate 2 | place: USA:California | collected 2016-06-15 | reverse complement strand
GCCGCGTCGCACCCGGCTCCCGCTAGTTCCCCGCTCTTCAACGTCCGCTGAGTCTTAGCGCAAGATCGAATAGCATCGAGAGAGCAACAAGTGCGATGCCACCGATGGCCCAGGCGGCGTTCCGCTTCCGGTCTGTAACTGTTAACGCGCGATCAGCGGGGAGGAACCGAACCTTGGTTCCGAGGTTGACGAGAACCTCTTCCGACCATGATAGAACACCACCAAAGGTCCCCTCGCCATATCGGCCCTCGCCAAAGCCGGGCTCCTGGGCAAGGTTGGCGAAACTCTCGCGGAGGACGCCATACGAGGCCAGGAAGAACCCTACGAACTGGGAGGCCAGCCAAAGACCGAAGAGCAATTGATGCCGCACGGGCTGGCCCTCCACTGGGCGAACGGCAGGCCGAGGCCGAACTCGGCTAGGGCTGGCCCGACGCCTTGGAGTGCCCTGGGCAGCCATCATTTTCTTAACCGTCTCTCCGTTTGACCGCCATGCAATGTCCGCGAAGCGATAGCCTTGGGCGGTCAAACAGACAGGAGCGACTGTCAGCACGGTGCTTAGGAACAGAGCGGCAGTGTTGGGTCACATCAGAGGATTCCGCCTTTCGAGACTCTGCTGAACGACTATCGCGATTCGTCCGCGTTCATGAAGCTATCAGCACCCGCGTGATGTTGACCGGCTATAGCCAACCCGCCGCGCCTCCTCTTCCATACGGAAGTAGATGAGGTTTGCAGGCGACGCAGACCTTGTTGGCCGCGAGGCACGTGTTGCCGCAGGGAAGGCCCTTGCGGCAGTTCCTCTGACCTTCCGCGTTGCCTACAACTAGCAGGCTAAGCCCGACGAACGTGAACAGTGCGTACCGCACGGCACACCTCCGGGGTGAGAGGGCCGTGGGAAGTATGCGTCATGGTGGGTTGGCGGGTTAGGGCGTTTTTGCGGCGACGACAGGCGGATTTGCGACACGGAGAGATCGATCTTGTGCCGGAGCAACGTGCGTCCGACTCGGTGCTTGTCGCGCAGGACGATCTAGCCCGACGACGCCATGTGAAGGCTCATTGTTTCCTCTCCTTTGCATGGTCCACAAGTGAGGCAACGCCAGACGCGATTGCCGAGAACCAGAAGTAGAGCGGTGCCGTTAGCAGAATCCCGAGTGCCGCTCCTCCCACTCCTAAAATGAAGCCTTGTGCCGCCGTTTGACGAGTGGTAAGACCGACTGCCACGAATACGAGACCGGCTAGACTCCATACCCCAACGAGAATGAACCCTAAGGTACGGAACCAGCCAGCAACAAACCGTAGACGTTCGGACGGGTCTACGCTCGCTTCCTCTCGGCGGTGAATGGATGTGAACACTTAGTCTCCTTGGTTACTGTGAGTGAGTCCGAGGAGGCGGGGAACGACTTGTTCGGGCGGGGGAGAAAGTAACATCCCGAGGGGGAGGTGGGTTCTCCATCTGCATTCTCCGAACTCCGCACTCGTTACGGTCGCCTACTGTCCCTCAAGACACAGCCTTCAATATGAGAGTGATCGGACCTCCTGCTCCTGCGGGGTGTAAGCAAGAGCGGCACACCAAGCGGCACATTTCTTAAGCGCAGCGTGTTCTGCTATAGGCAGTTACGCGTGTCTGATTACAGGTGGTAGATCAGTAGAGAGCGCCTGCGCGACGCGCGCCGCCGTCGCCTCATCCATCCCCCCCTTCTCCGCCAGCTCCAGCGCCGCGCGCCCCAGAGCACGGTACAGCAACGCGTCGTCCCTGGTGAGCGACTCGAGGTGCCGTCGGATCGTCGCCTCATCGCCGCGCGCCACGGGCCCCGTGAGGGCGTCCTTCGGCTCCTGGCGGGTCAGGTTCTCGAACGTGCCCTCCACGAGCGGCCGCAGTGCCTGCCACGCCTCCGCATCCGACAAGCCGGCGTGGCGCAGCAGCCGCTGCGCGATCGCCTCCACGACCACGAAGTAGTTCGACGCGAATACGGCCCCCGCGTGGTAGATCGCCTTCTGCTTGCCGCTCAACCGGAACGGTCGCATCCCGAGCTCCTGGGCGATGCCCTCCGCCGCCTGCACCGCGCGCGGCATGCCCTCGACGGCCGCCCAGGTTCCCTCGAGGCGGGCGGGCGCCGTTGCGGGATCGGAGATCGTCTGAAGCGGGTGGAGCGAGCCGAGCGCGGCGCGGGAGGGGACGAGCGGGGCCAGGGCCTCCTGGCCGAGCACGCCCGAGAGGTGCAGCACCACCTGGTCCGCGCGCACCGCTTCCGCGCGGGCCAGCGCCTCGGCGAGCGGGAAGATGGCGTCGTCGCGCACGGCGAGAATCAGGACGCCCGCCTGGGCGACCCAGGCGGGCGGCTCGTCCGCGGCGCCGACCGTCAGCTCGAGCGGCTTCGGGACCGTCTTCTTCCGCCGCCCGTGCAGGCGGACGGTGTAGCCCGCCTGCACGAGCGCCAGCGCGAGCCCCACCCCTGCGCGTCCAGGCCCAATGATGCCGACGACGGGGTCCGTGACGATGTCGGCGCGGCGCGTCACTCGTTGCGCGGGGGGGCGCCCGGCAGCATGCCGGCGATCGCCAGGAGATCCAGCGGCGTCCGGGCCCTGCGCGCCCACTTCAGCGCCTCCTGGACCTGGCGGTCGTCGGCCATGCGACGCCGGAACTCCGCGGGGCGGCCGAACACGTAGCGCGCCGCCTCGTACCCCAGCTCCTGGGCGATGAGCGCCCGCGCGCCGGTCACGACGCTGTCGGGCAAGCTCACGGCGCGACCGCGCAGGCGCCGCAGCACCTCATCGACCATCGCGTCCGTCACGGCGAAGTTCGGGTCGCTCAGGCGCCCCGCTGCCTTCAGCTCCAGGGCGTATCCCGACCGCACGTCCAGGTACGCTGGGATGTTCTTGCCGAGCGCCTTCACGAAGGCGCGCTCGGCTGTCGTGAACGTGTCGGGGACCACGAACAGGTCGGGCCGGATCCCCCCGCCGCCGTACACGATGCGGCCGCGATCGGTGTGGAAGATCAGGGAGGAGTCGACCCTCGTGCTGTCCTTGCCCTGCTCCGCGGCCGCCACCTGCGCCTCCTGCTCCGCCTCGTTGCGGCTCTTGCGCTGGATGGTGCGGCCGCTCGGCGTGTACCAGCGGGCCGTCGTGAGCTTCAGCGCCGTCTCCGGCGTGAGCTGCCACAGCGACTGCACCAGCCCCTTGCCGAACGTCGGCGTACCCACGACGAGGGCGCGGTCGTGATCCTGCAGCGCGCCCGTGATGATCTCGGCCGCGGAGGCCGTGCCCCCGTTCACGAGCACCACGATCGGCAGCTTGGGCCACGGCTGCGGCTTCGCATCGCGGTAGGTCCGCGTGGTATTGGGCGCGCGCCCGCGGGTCGCGACCACCTCCTGCCCCGGATCGAGGAACAGGTCGGTCGCGGCGATCCCCTGGTCCAGGAGACCCCCGGGGTTGCCGCGCAGGTCGAGGATCAGCGACTTCATTCCCTTCTGGAGCAGCCCGTTGATCCCCTCCGTCAGCTCCGCGGCCGAGGTCTCGCTCACCGGGCTCAGGGCGATGTACCCCACGCGGTCGTCGAGCATCATCGCGATGTTGACCGAGCGCACGTGGATCGTGGCGCGGGTCACCTTGAAGACGAGCGGCTGGTCCACGCCAACCCGGTGCACCTTCAGCTCGGCCGTCGTCCCCGGCTGCCCCCTCAGCTCCTTCACCGCCTGATCGTTCTTCCAGCCCTCGGTCGGGCGGCCGTCGAGCGCGACGATCCGGTCGCCCGTCTGGATGCCGGCCCGCTCGGCCGGCGTCTCAGGCAGCGGCGCGACCACGGTGATCCAGCCGTCGCGCACGTCGATCTGGATGCCCAAGCCGCCGTAGTTCCCCGTGGTCTGCTCGGAGAGGAGCCGGAAATCGTCCGGCTTCAGGAACACCGAGTACGGGTCGTGGAGCTCGTCCAACAGGCCGTCGATCGCCATCTGGTAGAGCTGTCGCTCGTCGAGCGAGTCGACGTAGTAGTCGGCCACGTGCGCCAGCACGTCCTCGAACAGGCGTGCCTGCTGATAGACGGATCCCGTGGGTCCCGCCTCCCGTTGCAGCAGCCAGCCGCCGGTCGCGAGCGCGACCACGGCGATGCCGGCGACGACGGACAGCTTGCGAACGTTCATGACATGCCTCGCGTTGAGAGTGCGGCCGCCGCCGTGACCTCCCGCCACGCAGCTTCCTGCACCGCTTGCCGTGACCGCGACGCGTCGACGTGCACGACGCCCGGCCCCTGCGCCCGTCGATACGCCTCGCGCACGCGGGCGTGAAACGCGTCGTCCTGGCGCTCGATCCGGTCCTGGACCTTGCGCGCCGTGCGCTGCCGCTCGCGCCCCAGCTCCACCGGCACGTCCAGCACCAGCGTGACGTCGGGGACGAGCCCGCCGGTCGCGAGCCGGATGGCCTGGGCCACCTCCGCCGCCGGCAACCCGGCGCCCGCCACCTGGTAGGCGATCGTCGAGAGGTCGAACCGATCGGCCACGACCACCTGCCCCTCGTCGAGCGCCGGCCGGATGACGTGGTGCACCAGGTCGGCCCGCGCCGCGAGGAACAGGAACAGCTCGGCCACCGGGGCCACCTCGTGGGGAAACTGGAGCGCCAGCTTGCGCGCCGCTTCCGCCACCGGTGTGCCGCCGGGCTGCCGCACCGCCACCACGCGGCGGCCGTCGGCCCGCAGGCGCGCGGCGAGCCAGCGCACCAGCGTCGACTTCCCCGCCCCCTCGGGGCCCTCCACGACGATGAACAGCCCGGACGCCGAGCCGTTCATCCCAGGGTGATGATGGGGCTCGCCGCCCCCTGCTTCATCCCTTCAAAGATCTTCGCGTTGATCTTCGTCATCAGCTTCTCGAAGTTCGCCTGAGCCGCCACCACTGCCTGATACACCGGATTCGCCTGGAGGCTTTGGAGCGCGCGCTCGTACTGCTCGACCGCCTCGCGCGGCGGCTCGCGCCCCTCCTGGGCGGCCCGCTCGATCTCCTGCGCCAGCCGCTCGACCTCGGCGAGCTGCTGCCGGCAGACGGCGTCCTCGCGGAGCCGCTCGCTGGCGCGCAGGAACGCCTTGTATTCGTCGGTCTGGCCCAACAGCCGACCGAGCTCGAGCGCCTTGGGATCGATCACGCGGCCTCCGCGGCGCAGGCCAGTGCGTAGCGCGGCCGGCCGAACAGATCCTCGTGCACGACGACGCGGGTCCACCCGGACGCCAGCGCGAGCGCCCGCACCGCGTCGGCGCGGCGCTCGTCGATCTCGAGCGCCAGCAGTCCACCCGGCTCGAGCACCCGCTGCGCGCCCACGAGGAGAGCGCGCGTCGCGTCCAGACCGTCGGGTCCGCTCACCAGGGCTGCGCGCGGCTCGAACAGCCGCACGGAGGCGTCGATGGCAGCGTACTCCTGATCGGTGAGGTACGGCGGGTTCGCCACCACGGCGCGGCAGCGGTCGCCCGCGAGCGGCGCCAGCAGGTCGCCGACCCGCACCTCGACGGGCACGGGGGGCCGCACCAGCGCCACGTTCTCGCGCGCGAGCGCCGCCGCCTCCGAGCATCGCTCGACCGCGATCACGCGATCGAAGTTTCCCTCGAGCGCGAGGCTGAGGGCGATGCACCCGCAGCCGGTACCGATATCCGCGACGACGCCACCTTTCCCCCTTGCCCCTTCCCTCTTCCCCGCGTCGCGGGCCCAGTCCAGCACCAGATCCACCAGCCCTTCCGTCTCCGGCCGGGGGATCAGCGCGCGCGGATCGAGCCGCAGCTCGAGCCGCCGGAACGAGACGCGGCCGACCGCGTACGCGAACGGCACGCCGCTCGCGCGCCGTGCTACCGCGTCACGGAAGCGGACCACCTCGGGCGGCGCCGCGCGGTCCCGGCGCAACCATACCTCCCCCGGACTCGCACCGGTCACGGCCGCCCACAGGAGCGTGGCCTCGCGCCGCGCCTCCGCCGTCACCCGCGCGAGCCGCTCCACTGCCCGCTCCAGCTCGCCGGCGATGGTCTCCTGCTGCGCGGGCTCAAGCACTGAGACGTTCCTTTTCTCCCGCGAGCTTCAGAGCGTTGATGAGCTCGTTCAGCTTGCCGTCGAGCACGGCCTCGAGGTCGTGGACGGTGTGGTGGATGCGATGATCGGTGACGCGGTTCTGCGGAAAGTTGTAGGTGCGGATCTTGGCCGAGCGGTCGCCGGTGCCGACCATGGCGCGGCGGTCCCGCGCCCGCGCCGCCTCCTGCTCGGCGAGCATGCGGTCGAGCAGCCGCGACCGCAGGATCTCGAGCGCCTTGATCTTGTTCTGGAGCTGGGACTTCTGGTCCTGGCACTGCACCACGATGCCGCTGGGGAGGTGGGTGACGCGCACGGCCGAGTCGGTCGTGTTCACGCTCTGGCCGCCCGGGCCGGACGAGCGGAAGACGTCGATGCGGAGGTCCTTGTCCTCGATCTTCACCTCCACCTCCTCCGCTTCCGGAAGCACGGCCACCGTCGCGGCGGAGGTATGGATGCGGCCCTGCGACTCGGTGGTCGGCACCCGCTGGACGCGATGCACGCCTGACTCGTAGCGCAAGGTGCCGTAGGCCTTGGGACCGCGGGCCGCGAAGACGGCCTCCTTCAGCCCGCCGAGGTTGCCCTCCGAGAGCGACAGAACCTCCACCTTCCAGCGCTGCTGTTCCGCGAAGCGCGTGTACATGCGAAACAGCTCGGCGGCGAACAGTGCCGCTTCGTCGCCCCCGGTCCCGGCGCGGATCTCCACGATGGCGTCGCGGTCGTCGAGCGGATCGGTGGGGGCCAGGAGCTCGGTCAGCTCGCGCTCCAGCCGCTCGATGTCGGGCCGCAGCCGCTCCACGTCGGCCCGCGCCAGCTGCGCCAGCTCGGGGTCTTTCTCCTGCAGCACCTCGCGGGCCTGCCCTAGTTCGCCGCGTAGCCGCTCCAGGCGCTGATGTGTCTGGCGGATGCCGTCGAGCCGGGCGTGCTCGCGGCCCAGCTGCTTCAGCTTGGCCGGGTTCCGCGCGGTCTCGGGGTCGGCCAGCTCTTGGGCGACCTCCTCCGCCCGCGCGAGCGCCTGGCGGAGTCGGGCCTCCACGGCTCAGCCCCCGACCGTTTCCTTCCCGTACTTCTGGCGGAACCGCTCCACGCGTCCGGCCGTGTCCACGAGTTTCTGCTTCCCCGTGAAGTAGGGGTGGCACTTGGCGCAGATCTCCACGTGGATGACGGGGATCGTGGAGCGCGTCACGAAGCTGTTGCCGCAGGCGCACTGCACGGTGGCCCGCTGATAGGCAGGATGAATCCCGGGTTTCACTGGCGCTGTCCTCGAGTCGAATGTGCCGACGGTACGAAGCCGGAAATATAACTGGCGCCGTCACTTGGCTGCAAGGCGCGCGGCGCGCACTGATTTGACACCGGCCTCGGAACCGCGTAAGCTTGCCCCCCGAGAGTCTCTCATCCTCTTAGGGAAGAGCCACCCGTGTCGACGACGGCGATTCTCCTGAAAGTTCCACTTTTCAGCCAACTTGAGCCCGCCGAACTGGAGCGGGTGACGGAGATCTCGCGCGAGCGCACCTATCCCAGGAACTCGGTCATCCTCTTCGAAGACGACCCGGGCGACGCGCTCTACGTGGTCGCCGAGGGCCAGGTGAAGGTGGTGCTCATCGGCGAGGATGGGCGCGAAGTGATCCTGTCGGTGCTGGGCGAGGGCGAGTTCTTCGGCGAGATGGCGCTGATCGACGACGAGCCCCGCTCGGCCCATGTGATCGCGATGGAGGACTCGACGCTCCTGGTGCTGCGGCGCGAGGATTTCCAGGGCATCCTGAAGCAGACCCCGTCCATCGCGCTGGCGCTGTTGCGCGAGCTGTCGCGGCGGCTGCGCCGCGTGGACGAGAAGGTCGGCAGCCTCGTGCTGCTCGACGTGAACGGCCGCGTCGCCCAGCTGCTACTCGATCTCGCCGACGAGGCGGCGTCGAATCGCATCACGCGCCGCCTCACCCACCACACCATCGCCCAGATGATCGGCTCCAGTCGTGAGACCGTGAGCCGCACCATGCGGGAGCTCGTCGACAAGGGATACATCGAGGTGAGCCGGCGCGAGATCCTGATCCGTGACCGCGCCGCGCTGGAGGCCTCCGCGGGGCGCTCGTGAGGCGGGTCACCGTCGCCGGGTGAGGCGCCGGCTTGTCGTACGTGCCTGTTGTTCCGTAACTTAGCCCAGGAACCGGTGCCCAAGCGCCAGACCTACACGGTGACTTTTTGGGGGACGCGGGGCTCGATCCCCACCCCCGGCGTCCATACCGCCCGCTACGGCGGGAACACCCCGTGCGTGACCGTGCAGGGAGCCGGCGGGCGCGTCGTCATCCTCGACGCGGGCACCGGGATCCGCCCACTGGGGCTGGAGCTGGTGGGGCAGCAGAACGGCGCGGTGAACGCGGAGATCCTCCTGTCGCACGCGCACTGGGATCACATCCAGGGGCTCCCCCACTTCAAGCCCTTCTTCGCGGCGGGGAACGCGGTGCGCATCTGGGGGCCGCGGCAGGGAACCACGTCGCTCGAGGCGATCCTGCGGCAGCAGATGGATCCGGCCGTGTTCCCCGTGCCCCTCGACGCCTTGTCGGCGCAGCTGACCGTGCAGCAGGTGGACGCGGGGGAGTTCACCGTGGGTGAGTTCCGCGTGCGGGCGATGCGCCTGCGGCACCCGGGGACCACGCTGGGCTTTCGGCTGACGCCGCTCACCGGCGGCCCGAGCATGGCCTACGTGACGGACAACGAGCTCGGCACGGGCGGGAGCTACGACACACCGGCAAGCTGGCGCAAGGACTTCACGACGTTCCTCGCGGGTGTGGATCTGCTGATCCACGACGCGATGTACACACCGCAGGAGCTGGAATCGCACCGCGGGTGGGGGCACTCGACGTTCGTGGAAGCGGTGGCGGTGGCCGCCGAAGCGGGCGCGAACCGGCTCGTGCTGTTCCATCATGAGCCCGAGCACGGCGACGCCGCGATCGACGACATGCTCGCGCAGGCCCGGCGCCAGGCGAAAGCCAAAGGCCTGCCCGCCGAGATCCTGGCCGCCCAAGAAGGCGTCACTCTGACTCTCTGACCAAGGAGACGTAGCCATGCGTTCGCGTTCGATGGTCGCCCTCTGCTCCCTGGTCGCGCTCGCGGCCGGCGCGGGCGGGCTGTCCGCCCAAGGGCGCGCGGACTCCCGTCCGGGCCTCGCGGTGTTCCCGATCTGGAACAGCGGCTCCTACGGTCAGGACAAGGAGAACTTCGACGCGCTGCAGAGGGGCATGGCCGCGATGATCATCTCCGAGCTCGCGGCGAACCCGGGGGCCCGCGTGGTGGAGCGCGAGGAGCTGCAACGCCTGCTCGAGGAGCAGAACCTCGGGGCCTCGGGGCGGGTGGACGATGCGACCGCCGCGAAGGTCGGCAAGCTCGTCGGCGCGCGCTACGTGGTGACGGGGACGTTCATCGATTTCTACGGCGACTTCCGCGTGGACCTGCATCTCGTCAACGTCGAGACGAGCGAGATCATGAAGGTCGAGAAGGAGAACATGCGGCGGGACCACCTGTTCGACATCATCCGCAACGTGTCCCAGCGGCTGATGAAGGACGCGAGCCTGCCACCGCTCCCCAAGCAGGCCTCGGACGCGCGGATGAGCCGTCAGATTCCGACGGACGCCCTCACCTACTACTCACGCGCCCTGCTGTACCAGGACCGCGGGCAGAAGGACAAGGCGATCGACATGTACAATCGGGCGCTCGAGGTGTTCCCGCAGTACGCCGAGGCCACCGAGGGGTTGCAGCGCCTGAAGACCTCCTAATCGCATGCAGCCGCCCCGGGCGCCCCGGAAGACGGCGAAGGCGGCGAGCGCCATGGCGACGAACGACAGGCCGTGAGATACCTGCTGCTGCACCCGGCCTCCTGGCAGCCCGGCGGCGTGGCCGCGATCCTCGAGGGGGCGCAGGTGGAGCGACGCGAGCTGCGTCTGCCCCGGGAGCTCGCGGTGGACGAGCGCCCCACGGTGCTGGTGCTCGATCCCGAAAGCCGTTCGCTCTTCCCCCTGGACGTGCTGCGGGCGTTCGTGGACGCGGGCGGCGCCATCGTGGCGCTGGGACGCGACGGGGAGGCGGACGTGCCCGAGCAGATGCCCGCGGAGCTGCTGGCGGGCTTCGTGAGGCACCCCGCCGGGGCGCGGCAACTGCTCGTCGCGGTGCGCGCCGGGTTCCGGGAGGGGGCGGCGCGGGTGGAGACGGCGCGCGCCCGCAACGAGGCGGCGTCGCGCAGCCGCGAGATCGGCGAACTCACCCGCATCGGCGTCGCCCTCGGGACCGAGCGCGATCTGAAGGCCCTGCTCGACCTCATCCTCACGCAGGCGCGTCGCATCACCCAGTCGGACGCGGGCAGTCTCTACCTCGTGGAAACGAGCGGCCAGGGGCAGAAGCGGCTGCGCTTCCGGCTGGCTCAGACCTACTCCAAGCCCGAGGCGCCGTTCGTCGAATTCACGATGCCCGTCGACCGCACCAGCCTCGCCGGGTACGCCGCGGTCACGGGCGAGCCCCTGGTCCTCGACGACGCCTACTTCCTGCCGCCCGACGTCGAATACAGCATCAACCGCTCCTTCGACGAGCGGTACGGCTACCGCACCAAGTCGATGCTCGTGATTCCGATGAAGGACCACAAGGAAGAGGTCATCGGCGTGCTGCAGCTCATCAACCGCAAGCGCGACTTCGAGGCCGTGCTCGCCGCGCCGGCGGACGTGGAGCGCCAGGTCGTGCCGTTCTCGCGGCGGACGGTCGAGCTCGTCACCGCCCTGGCCGGCCAGGCGGCGGTGGCCATCGAGAACAGCCAGCTCTACGCGGAGATCGAGAACCTCTTCAAGGGGTTCGTGAACGCCGCCGTCACGGCGATCGAGCAACGGGACCCGACCACGTTCGGCCACAGCGGGCGCGTCGCCGGCATGACGGTCGGGCTCGCCAAAGTCGTGGATCGATCCGGGGACGGACCCTACCGCACCGTCCACTTCTCCCGCGAGCAGATCCGCGAGATCGAGTACGCGGGCCTGCTGCACGACTTCGGGAAGGTCGGTGTGCGGGAGCAAGTGCTCGTGAAGGCGAAGAAGCTGTACCCGCACGACCTGGCGCTCATCAAGCAGCGCTACGCGTTCGTGCGGCGCACCGCGGAACGGGAGTTCTGGCGCAAGCGCGCCCTGTTCCTCGAGGAGCACGGAGCCAAGGGTTACGAGGCGTTCCTCAAGTCACTGGAGGACGAGCAGGCTCGCGAGCTCGGCGAGCTGGACCGCTTCCTGGAGACGGTGCTGCAGGTGAATGAGCCGACGGTCCTCCCCGCGGGCCGATTCGAGGATCTCAAGACGATCGCCGGACTGCAGTACGACGACGTGGACGGCCGCTCCCAGCCGTTCCTCACCGAGGACGAGCTGCGCTACCTCGCGATCCGCAAGGGCAGCCTGGACGAGACGGAGCGGCTCGAGATCGAGAGCCACGTGAACCACACCTATCGCTTCCTGCTGCAGATCCCCTGGACGCGGGAGCTGCAGCAGGTGCCGCTCATCGCCTACGGGCACCACGAAAAGCTCGACGGCCGCGGCTACCCGCGCAAAGTCACGAGCGAGGCCATCCCCATCCAGACGCGCATGATGACGATCAGCGACATCTACGACGCGCTCACCGCGGCGGACCGCCCCTACAAGCCGGCCGTACCGCCGGCGCGCGCCCTCGACATCATGACCGACGAGGTGCAGACCGGCCAGCTCGACCCGCACCTGTTCCAGCTGTTCGTGGAAGCGAAGGTGTTCGAGACGGGCGGCGCGTAGCCGCTACCACAGCAGGAACTTCACCGACACGAGCAGCAGGAAGCCGCCGAACGCCCGGCGCAGCGCCACCGCGGGCAGCCCGCCGGCGAGCTTGGCCCCGAGCAGCGGCCCGACGAGCAGGCCGACTGCGAGGATCGCGGCGTACGTGATGTTCATCTGGCCGCGCCTGTGGTACTCCAGCGCACCGAGGATACCTACCGGCAGGAGCAGGGCGGCGAGCGACGTGCCGTTCGCCGTGAGCTGGTCCAACCCGGCCAGCAGCATGAGCCCGGGGATGACCACGATCGCGCCGCCCACACCGAACAACCCGGAGACAACGCCGGCCACGAAGCCGATCAGCGCGACCAGTACCCAAGTCATTGCTCTATCCTCGCTCGAAGGGGTTAGATCCCCAGCCACCGCCGCCCGGAGTCTCGATGCGGAGCACGTCGCCGGGCTCGAGCCGCGCACCGACCTTGGGCGGCAGCGCGGCCCCGTTCAGCAGCGTGCGGCCGGGCGCGCCGCTCGCCCCGCCCGCCACCCCTCGGGCCGCGTGGCGGCGTCGCTCCGCGAGCACACTCAGCTCCATCGGCGCTAGGGCCTCGAACTCCCGGATTACGCCCTCCCCACCCACCCACTTCCCCACGCCCCCACTCCTGCGCCGCAGAGCGTAGGCTCGTACCCGCAGCGGACACTCCAGCTCTAACACCTCGACCGGCGTATTGCGCGTGTTCGACATGCCGACGTGGACGCCCGAGGGCCCGTTCGCCCCACGGTTCGCGCCCTGCCCGCCGCCGATCGTCTCGTAGTAGGTCCACGCTCCACCACCGAACGTGACGTTGTTCATCGTCCCCTGCCCCTGGGCCGGCACGGGGATCCCGCCGTTCGCCAGGGCGAGCAGCACGGTATCCGCGATGCGCTGCGACGTCTCGACGTTGCCGGCCGCCACGGCGCTCGGATAGCGGGCGTGCACGAGACAGCCTTCGGGAGCGGCGACGCGCAGCGCCCGCTGCACGCCCCCATTGGTCGGCACGTCCTCGGGAAGCAGGGTGCGAACGACGAACAACACCGCCGCGCGGGTCACGGCGAGCGGACAATTCACGTTGCCGCGCGCCGCCGGAGCTGTGCCCGCGAAGTCGGCATGGAACACGCCGTCGCGGATGTCGACGCGCACGGCGATCGGCAGATCAACGTCGTCCACGCCGTCCCCCTCGAGCCAATCCGTCGCGCGCAGGCCCGTGGCGGCGACCTTCGCCAGCGCCGCGCGCGTGCGCCGCTCGGCGTACTCGATCAGGTCGCGCGCCGCCGTCCGCACGCCCTCCCGGCCGTAGCGGGCCACGAGCGCCCGCAGGCCTTCCCCTCCGCGCTCCACGGCCGCCCGCTGGGCCGCGAGGTCGCCGCGCCGCGCCTCGGGCGTGCGGACGTTGGCGAGCAGCAGGCGCTCGACCTCGGGCGTCCACCGTACCGGCGGGAGGATGATCCCTTCGGCGAAGATCTCCCGCGCTCCGGCGGGCATGCTGCCGGCCTGCCCGCCGCCCACGTCCGAGTGGTGAGCCCGCACGGCGCTGTAGCCGCCCACCCGGCCCTCCAGCTCGATGGCGCCGATGACCGTGAGGTCGGGAAGATGCGAGCCGCCCGTGTAGGGATCGTTGAGAATGAAGACGTCACCCGGCCGGGGGTCGAGGGCGCGGACCGCCGCGACCGATTCGGCCAGCGCGCCGAGGTGCACCGGGATGTGCGCCGCCTGGGCGATCATCTCCCCGTCCGGGTCGAACAGCGCCGCGGAGCAATCACGCCGCTCGCGAATGTTGGGGGAGAGCGCCGAGTGGATGAGCACGAGGCCCATCTCTTCCGCGACGGACGCGAAGGCGTGCCCCATCACCTCGAGGCCGACCGGGTCGAGGGTCATCGCCGCTCCAGCACGATCGCGCCCGAGCGATGGACCCGGCCGCGCCACCCCGGCTCGACCAGCGCCGTGGCGTCCCCGCCTGCGAGGATCGCCGGGCCCTCGAGCTCGACGCCCGCGGCGAGCTCGCCCAGCGGCCACACGCTCGCCTCGACCCGCGCGCCGCCCACGGTGGCCGTGCGCCGGGCCCGCGGCGCACGCTGCTCGCGCGCCCGTCCGTCGAGCTGGGGAAGAGACCCGCCCCCGCTCTTCACCGCCGCGACGCGGAGATTCACGAGCTCGATCGGCTGGCCGCCGCCCTCGTGCCCGTAGCGCGCCCGGTGGGTCGCGAGGAACGCCACGGCCAGGGGCGCGGGGTCGTCGAGCGGCGCGGGGATCGTCACCTCGTAGCCCTGCCCCGCGAAGCGGCAGTCCGCCGCGCGCGCCAGCGCTGCCCCCGGCAGCTCCTCGCGCGCGCGCTCGACCAGCGGGGCGAACGCGGCCGCGAGCTCCCGGGTGGTGAGCGCGGGTAGCGCGCGGTGGAACGACGCCATCACTTCGATCCGCTCGGCGGCGGCGGCGAGGCCGAGCGCGCTGAGGACGCCCGGGTGCGGGGGCAGCACGATCGTCCGCATCCCCAGCGCGTCCGCGAGCGCGCAGCCGAAGAGCGGCCCTGCTCCACCGTACGGCAACAGGGCGAGCTGCCGCGGGTCGAAGCCCCGCGCCACGCTCACGCGCTTGAGCGCTCGCGCCATCGTCGCGGCCGCCACCGCGACGATCCCCGCCGCGATGGCGCGCGGCTCGCGCCCCACCGCGGACCCGAGCGACGCGACCGCGCGCTCAGCCAGGGCGGGGTCGAGCCGCAACTCGTCCGCGAGCGGGCTCGCGGCGTCGAGCCACCCGAGCACAAGACAGGCGTCCGTGACGGTGGGCCGATCTCCGCCGCGACCGTAACAGGCCGGGCCCGGCACGGCTCCCGCGCTCTCCGGACCGACCTTGAGCGCGCCGCCCTCGTCCACCCAGGCGACGCTCCCGCCCCCCGCGCTCACCGTCTCGATGAGGATCGACGGGAGCGCGAGCGGTATCCCCGCGACCGCCCCGGTCCCTTCGGTGAAGGCCTCGGCGGCGGTCACGAGACTCGCGTCCGCGCTCGTCCCCCCCATGTCGATGGCGAGCAGATCGCTCACGCCGACCGCCGCGCCGACGAGCCGTGCGCCGACCACGCCGCCCGCCGGCCCCGACAGGGCGAGCGACGCGGCACGACGCGCGGCGGCCGCCGGCGCCAGGCTGCCGCCGCTCGACGTCATGATGCGGAGCCCGCCGATGCGGCGCTCACGCACCGGCGCTTCCAGGCGGGCCAGGTAGGCCGAAACCCTTGGCCGTAGGTACGCCTCGACCGTGGCGGTGCTGATGCGCTCGTACTCGCGGAAGGCGGGGAGCACTTCGTGGCTAGCCGTGACGGGGATACCGGGGAGCGCGCCGCGCAGCGCCGTCGCCACCCGGCGCTCGTGCTCGGGGTGCCGGAACGCGAAGAGGAACGCCACGGTCACCGCCTCCGGGGCGAGCGCCCGCACCGCTGCCACGACCCGCTCGACCTCGCGTTCGGCGAGCGGCTCGAGCACGCCGCCGGGCCCCATGCGCTCCGCGACTCCGACCACGTGCTCGCGCGCGACGAGCGGAGGTGGGTGATCGCGTGCCAGATCGTACAGTGATGCGCGCTCCTGGCGCCGCAGCCACAGCAGATCCTCGAACCCCAGCGTCGTGACCAGCACGACCCGCGCGCCGCGGCGCTCGAGCAGGGCGTTGGTCGCGATCGTCGTGCCGTGCACCAGCAGGTCGATCACCGAATCACGGGTGCCGCCCCCCGCGACCGTCAGGGAGTCCTTTCGGGCTCCCCGTGTCCCGAGCAGATCGACCGCGCGAAACATCCCAACCGTGGGGTCGTCCGGCGTGGTCGTCACTTTGCGCACTTCGAGCGTCCCGTCCACTCCCAGCGCGACGAGATCGGTGAACGTGCCGCCCACATCCACCCCGACCCTCACCCTTCCCCCTCCCCCCCGACCACCCAAATGCGGAATGCGGAGTGCGGAATGCGGAGTGTATCGCGCCGGCTTCGAACCACGACGCTGGCCCCTGTGCGCGACCACGGTCCGATCAACTCCGCACTCCGCATTCCGCATTCCGCACTGTCAGGCATGCCGTTTCCAGTTCTGCGCCGCGAGCAGGCCGGCGAACCCAAGCGTGGCCAGGACGCACATCGTCCCCACCCAATCCCCCAGCCGCACGTACAGCGTGGTCACGTCGCTCGTGCGCAGCATGGCCGCGACCGCCGTCTCCACCTCGAGTCCGGTGGTATCGTGGTAGCGGCCCAGCGGATCGACGGTCCCCGAGATCCCCGAGTTTGCCGCGCGTGCGATGCCCATGCGGGTCTCGACGGCCCGCAGCACCAGGTGCGCGGCGTGCTGGTACGGCCCCGCGGTGCGACCGTACCATGCGTCGTTCGTCACGTTGACGAGGAAGTCGGCACCCTGCCGCCGGTACGCCCGCGCGAGGTCCTCGAACACCGACTCGTAGCAGATCAGCACGCCGAATCGACCCATCGCGGTCGGGTACAGCGGCAGGCCGCGCCCCTTGCCGAAGCCGCCGAACCATTTGAGCCGGAACCACCGCGGGTCGAGGAACGGGACGCGCTCGACGATCGGCACGAGATAGTGTTTGTGGTAGACCGGGTAGGGGCGGCGATCGCCCGTCGCATCATAGAAGAACGCGGCGTTGTAGTAGTCGTAGGAGCGGTCGTCGTGAAACGTGGCGTCGAGACCGCCGGTCAGGAGGGGCGTGCGCGTCTCGCGCGCGTGGCGCGCCACGGCCGCGTCCCACTCGGGATGATCGATGAAGTAGCCCGGCACGGCGGCCTCGGGCCAGATCAGGAGATCGAGCCGCGCCGCTGCCCGGAGTCGCTCGGACAAGGCGAGCAGCCTGCCGAAGACGCTGTCCTGGCGGAGGCTGTCCCACTTCTCGCGGTAGCCCTCGTTCGGTTGCACCAGTCCGACCACGCCGGCATCCCGCAGGGGCAGGGTCCGCATCCGCCACGTGCCGTAGCCGAGCGCGAGGAGAACAGTCCCCAGCACGGTGCCGATGCGGCCCACACCCCCACGCCCCCACGCCCCACGCCCTTCGATCAGCGCCTCGACGAGCGTTACGTTGCACCATACCAGCCACAGCGTCACCCCCCGGGCCCCGGCGAGATCGGCCCACTGCACCAGCACGGGCGCGCCGGCGAGCGACGTGCCGAGCCCCAGCCAGGGAAACCGGATGTCGCCCTGATGTCCGATCGCCCAATCCACGGCGGTCCATGCGAGCGGCAGCACGAGCCATAAGGGGAGCTGCGGCAGCCGCAACCGGACTTTCACCACGAGCCACCAGAGCGCCGCGTACCACAGGCCGTAGACGGCGATCGTGGCGACGTAGCCGAGCGCCGAGAGCTTCGTGAAGTGCCACAGCGCGACCACCAGCCAGTAGAGGACGACGCCCTGGGCCACGAGGCCGTACCAGAAGCCCCATCGCAACGCGAGCTGGGGGCTCCGTTCGCCCTCGCACCAGCGGAGCAGCAGCACCGCGGGCGCGACCGCAAAGAAACCGAGCAGGGGAAAGTGAAAGGGAGGGTAGCTCAAGGCGAGCGCGACCGCGCCCACTCCGACGAGCCCCGCCGCCCGCCGCTCCGGGGAGAGGCGGATCACAGCGCCACGTCGCGCCCTTCGTCCGCCGAGCGGTAGATCGCCTCCAGGACGCGGTGCAGGGCGAGCTGGTCACGCGGCGGCGGCGCGTTCACGTCTCCTTTGATGACGGCCAGGAAGTAGGTCCACTCGGCGCGGTAGGACTGTGCGAACGGCGTCTCCCGACCGCTCGCGCCGGTGGGCGTCACGTCCACCACGTTCCCGTGCACGTCCTTGAACACGCGCAGCGGCTGGATGCTCGCCGACCCGTGCGGCCCGACCATGTCGAACCAGAAGCGCTCGGCTTCTCCCATGTGACGCCAGCTCACGTCGATCGCCAGCGACATGCCGTTCTCGCACACCACCAGCGCGGTCGCCATGTCCTCCACTCCGTCGCCACCTTGCCGGGTCATGTGCGCGGAGATGCGCTGCGCCGCCGGCCAGCCGGCGAGCCACAGGCCGAGGTCGAGCAGCTGCAGCCCGAGGTCGAGGAAGGCACCGCCACCTGCCTCCTGACGGCGCACGCGCCAACCGGCCAGCTGGCGGGGCGGCTGGAACGTGTACCAGCCGCTGCGGACCGCCTGCAGCGGGCCGATGTCGCCGCCGGCGAGGAAGCCCCGCACGGCTTGGACGTCGGAGCGAAAGCGATGGTTCATCCCGACCATCACCCGCTTGCCGTGCTTGTCGCTCGCCTGCAGCAGGCGCTCGACGCCCGGCAGCGTGAGCGCGAGCGGCCGCTCGCACAGCACGTGGGCCCCGGCCGCGAGCGCCGCCATGGCGTGGATCTCGTGCAGGTGATTGGGCGTGCAGATCACCACGGCGTCGACCGATGCGTAGCGCAGCACGTCCTCGATGTCGTCGTAGCTGTCCCGGACCTCGAAGTGGCCGGCGAGGCCGCGGGCCTTGGCGATGTCGTTGTCGCAGATCGCCACCACCTCGACCCCGGCCATCCGGCGCAGCGCCGGCAAGTGCGCGACCTGCGCGATGGCGCCCGCGCCGATCACGCCGACGCGGATCGGGTCGTTCATCCCCCCTTCCCCTTTCCCCCCGCCCCGGCCCAGCGATACATGACCCCGGCGCGCAGGCTCAGCGTCGAGAGTCCGCTCGCCACCACACCCCGGCCATCCAGGGTGAGGCGCCAGCGATTCCCGCCGACCTCGGCCCCCAGCGTGCCGTTCAGCCCCGCGGTGAAACCGTTCAACGCATCCTGAACGAACGTCCCGTTGATCGAGGGGCCGCTGCCGTGGCGCAGGTGGATGCCCAGTCCCACCCCGAGATAGGCCGTGACGGTGCGGCCCTGAGGCATCACGTACTGGAGGTCGAGGTCACCGGTCACATCGCTCCAGGTGATGCGGCCCAGCTGGATGGTGTAGTCCGCCGTCGGGTCGACGATGACGCTCTTCAGCCGGTCCTCGAAGCGGCGCCGCGCCTCGGCGCTGAGCTCGCTCCGGAAGTACGAGAGCCCGAGGAGCACGCGCAGCCGCGGCGCCACGAAGCCGTAGTCCAGCCGCACACCGCCCGCCGTGGTGCCCCTGATCTGGTCGCCGCCGAGCGGGCCCAGGTCGAGCTGGATGGCGCTGGGCTTGAGGTTGTCGGAGGAGAACTTCTCGAGCACCGCTTGGGCGGTCAGGCGGTCAGGCGGATAGGCGGTTAGGAGCGACGCCGCACAAGCGGCCGTCCTGACCGCCCAACCGGCCAACCGGCTAACCGGCCTAGTAGAGGCGTGCAACGGTCGTCCCTGGGAAGTAGGTCCCGAGAATGCTGCGATAGTCCTGGCCCGCCCGCGCGCGCCCGATCGCGCCCCACTGGCACAGCCCGACGCCGTGCCCCCACCCGGCACCTGCCGCGACCAGGCGGGCGATCTGGCCGCCGTCCTTGGTCACCGACAGCTGGAACGCCGCGCTGCCGAGCTGGCGATTGATCTCGGGGCGCAGCACCGAGCGCACGTCCTGTTCCGGCACGCGCACCTCGCCGCGCTCGAACACGATGCGCAGCTCACTCACCCGGCCCGACTGGCTGGTGCGGCTGACCTCGACGTCCGTGATGCGCTGCAAGCCGTCCCCGCCCACGTTCATCACCGCCGGCAGCGTCCGCGACAATATAGCGCGCAGCTTGGTCGCGTCCCACTCCTCACGCCAGCGGAAGCGTGGCGAGATGTCGCAGTAGTAGCCGCCGCTCCGTTCGTCGGACACCGGTCGCAGATAGGGCCGGCCGCCCGTGGTCTTGAACGCCTCCTCCAGGCTCGCCGTGCGGAAGCCGCACGTGGAGTGGAAGTACGCGTCGATGAGCTCGCCGCGGTACTGCAGAACTTCGCCGGCCGTGGCGCGCAGCGCCTCCCACACGGCCGGCGTCTCGGCCGCCACGCCGCGGTACACCTGGTCGCGGATGTCCGCCCACGCGTCGAAGCCCAGCGTCTCCCAGCGGCCGCGATTCTTGAGGGCGAACGTGCGCGACACCACGGCCTGCGCCAGCATCGCCTGCCGCTCGTCCGGCCGCCGCGGTCCCAGCTCTTCCCCGATCACGCCGGCGAGATAGGCCTCGACCGGCACGCGGTTCATCAGGGTGAGCCCCGACGCGTCGCGCACCACGTTCAAGCGGCCGCGATAGCGCCGGCCCTCGGCCATCGCGAACTGATTCTCGGTGACGTTGACGGCGGAGATGCCGCGGCGCGGCTCGCTCTGGGAGCCGTCCGGCTGCACCAGGCGCAGCCCCGCGCTGTCCGCCAGGACCGTCCAGCGCGCGCTCGGGGGGATCGACCCGATGGGCCGGCCGGTGGCGTCGTCGGTGAGGAACAGCTCCCCGTCGCCTCCCAGGGCGAGGCTTCCCACGCCGGCCACGATTCCCACGCGCAGCTCGGGTTCGGCGCCGGGGGCGAGCGGCTGGGGCCGCGCGCACGCCGCCGCCGCCAGGACGAGGAGGCTAGCCCCGTTCCAACTAATAGCGCCAAGAGACCGCATGCTGCGCTCCCCTGAACAAGTTGGAACGGGGTTAGCGAGGACGCGCTGCGGCGAGCGCCGCATCGAGCTGCGTGATGGTGAAGTCGATGTCCGCATCCGTGTGCGCGCTGGAGACGAATCCGGCCTCGAAGGCCGAGGGAGCGAGGTACACGCCGCGTTCGAGCGCGGCGCGGTGCCAGCGGGCGTACAGCCCCGCGTCCGCGCGCTTCGCCTCGGCGAAGTTGCGGACCGGCCCGCCCGTGAAGTAGGCGCCCCACATCGAGCCCGCGTGGCCCGCGCTCAGAGCCACCCCGTAGCGCCGCGCCGCGTCCCCTATACCCGCCACCAGCCGGGCGGTTCGGCGCTCCAGCGTCTCGTAGAAGCCGGGTCGCTCGGTCTCGAGCAGCGTCGCGAGGCCGGCGGCCATCGTCACCGGATTGCCGGCGAGCGTACCCGCCTGATACACGGGTCCCTCGGGCGCGACGAGTCGCATCAGCTCCGCGCGCCCGCCGTACGCGCCGACCGGCATCCCGCCCCCGACGATCTTGCCGAGCGTCGTGAGATCGGGCCGCACGCCCAGCCGCGCCTGCGCGCCGCCCGGCGCGACGCGGAACCCCGTCATCACCTCGTCGAAGATCAAGAGCGCCCCGGCCGCGTCGCACAGGGCGCGCAGCGTCGTGTGAAAGCCGGGCTCGGGGGCAATGAACCCGGCGTTGCCAACGTAGGGCTCCACGATGACGGCGGCGATCTCCGCCCCGCGCCGCCGAAACACGTCCTCCACCGCCGCCGCGTCGTTGAAGGGCACGGTCACCGTGAGCTCGGCCAGCGCCCGCGGCACGCCCGGGCTGTCCGGCAGGCCGAGCGTGGCGACGCCGCTTCCCGCCCGCACGAGGAACCCGTCCGCGTGGCCGTGGTAACAGCCCTCGAACTTGAGAACGAGATCTCGCCGCGTCGCCGCCCGGGCCACGCGCACCGCGGCCATCGTCGCCTCGGTGCCCGAGCTCACGAATCGCACCATCTCGACCGAGGGCATCCGCCGGCACACCGCTTCGGCGAGCCGCACCTCGCCTTCGCAGGGCGCCCCGTAGCTCCACCCCCGCTCCGCGGCGTCCCGCACGGCCGCCAGCACCGCCGGGTGCGCGTGCCCGAGGATGAGCGGACCCCAGGAGCACACGTAGTCCACGTAGCTCTTCCCGTCCGCGTCCGTGAGCCGGCAGCCAGCGGCGCGGGTCACGAAAAAGGGCGTCCCGCCCACCGCCCGGAACGCCCGAACCGGAGAGCTGACGCCGCCGGGCATCAGCTGCTTGGCCCGGTCGAACAGCTCGCCCGACCGGCTCACGTCAGCGCGACCGCCCGGAAATCGTAGTCCTCGCTCTCGGCGAGCCGCGCCCGCACGAAGGTCCCGGCCACGGCCCAGCCGCCCTGCGACACGTAGGTGACGCCGTCCACGTCGTCCGCCTGCCACTGCACGCGGCCCACGTGCGTCGCGCCCCCCCCCGCGCCGCCGTCCAGCGGATCGGCCAGCCCGTCGATCAGGACTTCGACCTCGCGCCCCACGAACCGCGCCAGCCGCTCCGCGGAGATCGCCCGCTGCACCTCCAGCAGCTCCTCGAGGCGCTCTCGCTTGACCGCGTCGGGCACGTCGTCGGGATACTGCACCGCCCGCGTCCCCTCCTGCGGCGAATAGGCGAACCCGCCCAGCCGGTCGAACTGCGCCTCCTCGAGAAAGTCGATCAGCTCCCGGAAATCGTGTTCCGTCTCCCCCGGAAATCCCACCAGACAGGTCGTGCGGATCGCGAGGTCCGGAATCGCCCCGCGCAGCCACGCCAGCTTCTCGGCGATGGTGCGGCGGCGCTCCGGGCGCCGCATCCGCTCGAGCATGCGGTCGCTCGCGTGCTGGATCGGCATATCGATGTAGGGCACGATGCGGGGCTCGCGCGCGATCAGGTCGACGAGCCGCTGGCTGAGCCCGGCCGAGTAGACGTACAACAGGCGGTACCAGGGCACGGACGTCTCCCCGAGTAGCGCCTCGAGCAGGTCCGGCAGCTTGGGCCCGTCAGCTCGCAGGTCGCGCCCGTAGTGGCCGAGGTCCTGCGCCACGAGGTTGATCTCCATTGCCCCCTGCGCCTCGAGCTGCTGCGCCTCGCCCACCAGGCGCGCGAGCGGCTCCGAGCGGTGCTTCCCGCGCATCAGCGGGATCGCGCAGAAAGCGCACGTATGGTCGCAGCCCTCGGAGATCTTGAGGTAGCGGACGTGCGGTGAGTCGCCCCAATACGAGCGAAACTCCCGGACCCCGGGATGCTCTGCGATCGGGTCGCGTATCAACCCCCGCTCCGCGAGCTCGGGGACCAGGCGGTGCAGGTCCGAAAAGCCGAGGAACAGGTCTACCTCGGGGATCTCCTCTTTGAGCTCTTTCTCGTAGCGTTGCACCAAGCATCCGACCGCCACGACGGCCTTGACGGCGCCGTCGGCTTTCAGCTTAGCGGCGGCGAGCATCGCATCGATGGACTCGCGTTTGGCGGCATCGATGAAGCCGCAGGTGTTGACGAGGATGACGTCGGCGCGCGGCAGATCGGGCGTCACGACGGCGCCGTGGCCCACGAGCTCGGCGACCAGCCGCTCGGAGTCGACCGTCGCCTTGTCGCAGCCAAGCGAGATGACGCCCAGCTTCATCCGCGGTAGTTCCCGAACTTGAGCTCGAGCCCGAAGTCCTGGGACCGCAGGAACGCCATCACTTCCTGCAGCTCGTCCTTGGAGGGCGATTGCACCCGGATCTCCTGGCCCTGGATCGAGGCCTGGGCCTTCTTGAACTTCCGGTCCTTGATCGCCTTGACGATCGCCTTGCTCTTCTCCTGCGGGATCCCCTGGGTGAGCTTGATCTCGCGCCGTACCGTGTCGTTCGCCGCCGGCGTGACGGCCCCCAGCTCGAGGTTCTTCACCGGCACCCCGCGCTTGATGAGCTTCGACTGCAGCACGTCGAACAGCGCTTTCATCTTGAAATCGTCGTCGGCGACGAGCGTGAGGGCGGCCGTCGCGCGGTCGAACGCGATCGCGCACTTCGAGCCCTTGAAGTCGTAACGCTGGGCCACTTCCTTCGTGGCCTGATTCACGGCGTTGTCGACTTCTTGGAGATCGGCGCCCGTGGAGACGTCGAACGAGGCAAGGCCAGGCATGGGGCGGGAATATACAAGAGGCGCGGGGATGTTGGGATGTGGGGACGTCGGCCACCCCACTCCCCCACTTCCCCACGCCGTTTGTAGTTAGAAGAGGAAGCTCTCCAGCGCCCGGGCTCTCGAGACGTGACGCAGCCGAGCCAGCGCCTTTTCCTTGATTTGGCGGACCCGCTCGCGCGTGATGCCCAGCAGCGAGCCGATCTCTTCGAGGGTCATCGGCTCCTGCCCTTCGAGGCCGAAGTAGAGCCGCAGGATCTTCGCCTCGCGGTCCTTGAGCGTCGCGAGCACTTCCTCAATCGACTCGGTGAGGGCGTGCTCGAAGATCTCGTCGTCGGGACCGGGGTTCTGGGTGTCGGGCAGGTAGTCGAGCAGCTTGTTGTCCTCGCCCGGGGTGAGGGGGGCGTCGAGCGAGAGGTGCGCCTGCGAGATGGAGAGCGTCTTCGCGACTTCCTCCTGGGAGATGTCCATCCCCTCCGCGATCTCCTCGACGGTGGGCTCGCGGCCCAGCTCCTGGAGCAGCGAGGCGGAGCGCTTGCCGATGCGGTGCAGCGTGCCCGCCCGGTTCAGCGGGACGCGCACGATGCGCGACTGTTCCGCCAGTGCCTGCAGGATCGCCTGCCGGATCCACCATACGGCGTACGAGATGAACTTGATCCCTTTGGTCTCGTCGAACTTGTGGGCGGCGCGGATCAGGCCGAGGTTCCCCTCATTGATCAAGTCCGACAGCGACACGCCCTGGTTCTGGTACTTCTTCGCGACCGAGACCACGAAGCGGAGGTTGGAGCGTACCAGTTTGTCGAGCGCCTCGGGGTCGCTCAGCTTGATGCGCTGGGCGAGCGTCACCTCCTCCTCCCGCGTGATGAGCGGGTACTGACTGATCTCGCGCAGGTACTGGTCGAGCGACCCCTCGTCGAACGACGCCCGTTTCGCCGTATTCAGATGCATGGCGTGGTCACTCCTCCAAGCAGGTACGACGCCGCACGCTCACCGGATCAACGCGCCCAGCCGGCTCCAGCGGATGTCCTTCAACCACGGGAAGGCGTCACGCGCTTCCCGATCGTAGCTGAAATAGACGACCAGCGGCCGCCCCTTCACCGCGGTCGCGTCCACGAAGCCCCAGTAGCGCGAATCGAGCGAGTTGTCGCGGTTGTCGCCCAGCACGAAATACTTGTCGCGCGGGACGACCAGTGGACCCCAGGTGTCGCGCGTCGGGCGATACTGCCGCCGCCCCTCCGCGGACGCCCCGGCCAGGTACTCGCGCTGCCAGGTGAACTCGGGATCGTACAGGTTGCGGCCGGGATCCGTGCGCTGGGCGTACGGCTCGACCAGGGCGCCGCCGTTCACCCGGACCTTCCCGCCGCGCATCTCGACCGTGTCGCCCGGCGCTCCGATCACGCGCTTCACGAAGTTCTGCTCGGGGTTCTTGGGATAGGCGAACACGATGATGTCGCCGCGGCGCGGCGTCTCGAACCCCGGCAGCCGTGCGTGGGTCCCCGGTATCGTGGCCCCGTAGACCGCCTTGTTGACAAACAGGAAGTCACCCGCGAGCAGCGTACGCTCCATGCTGCCCGACGGGATTTGAAATGCTTCGATGAGGAAGGTCTTGATAACGAGGAAGAGGACGAACGCCATACCCAGCGACCGCATCCAGCTGTCGAACCAGCGGGCGAGCCTCGAGCGGCGTTTCTCGGGGGGGGCGAAGGGAACCGGCGCGACGTGCGCCCCCGACCCTCCGCGGGGAGCCCCCACATGATGCATAGCTCTTACTCTAGCCAGGCTGTCGGCTCGGCGCAACGGTCACGGCCCACCCCCGAGCCGCTCCCCATTGCCGCACCCGCGGTCGGAAGTGCTCCGGTCGGTCGGCGTGGCGCACGCGCGCGGCGAGACAGGCCGCCTCGCCCTCCCGCTCGACGCGGTACCACGTGACCGCCGTCGCGTCCAGCGTGTCGAGGGCTGCAGCGTCGAGCGGCGAGCCGCCGGCGCTGAGCACGATGATCAGCGACTCGTAGTCCACCGGTCGCCACGCTAGCGCCGGCCGGTGTGACGGGCGTCACCCTCTCCTTGCGCGCCGGCGCGAATCCACGCGCCTTGACGCGCCGGGCCGCGCTCGTAACATCGCCTGATGGCCGAGCCCCCGCGCCGCTGCAACGCCGCCGCCTGGTTCGTGGACCGACACGTGGCCGCGGCGCGCGGTGATCGCACGGCGCTGGTCGCGGACGGGCGCCCGCTCACCTACCGGACGGTGTTCGAGAACGTGAACCGCACGGGCCACGCCCTGCGCCGGCTCGGCGTGGGAATGGGAGACCGCGTCCTCCTCCTCCTCCCCGACGTGCCCGAGTTCGCGTATGGCTTCTGGGGAGCGATCAAGCTCGGCGCCGTACCGATCCCCACGAACACGCTGCTCACGCCGCGGGACTACGAATACATCCTGACCGACAGCCGCGCGGTGGCAGCGATCGTGAGCGCCTCGCTCCTCCCCGCCATCGCGGATGTTCGCCCCCGCCTCGGATTCCTGCGGCACGTCGCGGTCGTCGGCGAGGCGGCAGGGGACACGCTCGCCTTCGCGGATCTCATCCGGGCGGAGTCCACGGAGCTCGCGCCCGCGCCCACGACCCGTGACGACCCGGCGTTCTGGCTCTACACCTCGGGGACGACGGGGACTCCCAAGGCCGCCGTGCACCTGCAGCACGACATGCGCGTGTGCTGCGAGGGATTCGCGCGGCATGTGCTCGAGATCGTGCCGGACGACCGCTGCTTCTCCGTCGCGAAGCTGTTCTTCGCCTACGGCCTCGGGAACGCCCTCTACTTCCCCTTCGCCGTCGGGGCAGCGGGTATCCTGCACTCCGGCCGCCCCGAGCCCGCGAAGGTCCTCGAGCTCATCACGCGCGAGCGGCCCACGCTGTTCTTCGCCGTCCCGACCGCCTACGCGGCGCTACTGCAAGTCCCCGATGCGGAGCGCCGTTACGATCTGCGGTCCATCCGCGTATGCCTCTCCGCGGGCGAGCCACTGCCCAAGGCGCTGTACGAGCGATGGCTCGCGAAGTTCGGGCTCGAGATCCTGGATGGGATCGGCTCGACGGAACTTTGTCACACGTTCATCGCGAACCGCCGCGGCAGGGTGCGACCAGGCTCGAGCGGGACGCTCGTCCCAGGCTACGACGCGCGCGTGGTCGACGACGCGGGCCGGGACCTCGCCCCCGGAGAGGTCGGCAACCTGCTCGTGAGAGGGGACAGCGCGTGCGCCGGGTATTGGAACCAGCCGGAGCGCACCGGGCAGACGTTCCTCGGAGAGTGGGTGCGGACCGGGGACAAGTACTCCCGCGACGGGGACGGCTACTTCTGGTACGCGGGCCGGTCGGACGACATGATCAAGGCGGGAGGGATGTGGGTCTCGCCGGCCGAAGTGGAGGGTGCGCTGGCCGAGCACGACGCGGTGCTCGAGGCAGGGGTGGTCGGCGCCCCGGACACCGACGAGCTCACCAAGCCGCTCGCGTTCGTCGTCCTCGCGCCCGGCCAGGCGCCGACGCCCGCCCTGGAGCGGGAGCTGCAGGGGTTCGTGAAGCAGCGCCTCGCGCCCTACAAGTACCCGCGCTGGATCGTGTTCCTCCCCGAGCTCCCCAAGACTGCCACCGGAAGATCCAGCGCTTCAAGCTGCGCGAGCTCGCGGCGCGGCGGTCAGCCCTCGGTGTCGATCTGAGCGCGCTGTAGCTTCCCCGAGTAGTCCACGTACACCACCTTCGTCTCGGAGTAGAAGTCGTAGACTTCCCAGCCGCCCTCGCGGTGCCCGTTCCCCGTCTGCTTCACGCCGCCGAACGGCAAGTGCGCCTCGGCGCCGATGGTCGGCGCGTTCACGTAGGTGATCCCGTTGTCGAGATCCTGCATCGCGCGGAACGCCGCGTTGACGTTGCGCGTGTAGATCGAGCTCGACAGACCGTACGCCACGTCGTTGTTGACGCGGATCGCCTCGTCGAGCGAGCCGACCCGGATCACCGACAGCACCGGCCCGAAAATCTCCTCTTGCTCGACCCGCATCCCGGGCTTCACCCCCGTGAGCACGGTCGGCCGGTAGAACCAGCCGCAGTCGAACGCCTTGCCCGCGGGCTTCGCGCCCCCCGTCGCCAGGGTCGCACCCTGCTCCTGTCCCACGCCGACGTAGTATTCGACCTTCTTGCGGGCGGCCTCGTTGATGAGAGGCCCCACTTCCGTGGCGTGCTCGAGCCCAGGGCCGAGCCGCAGACGCTCCGCGCGGTCGCAGATCAGCTGGACGAGCTTGTCGTGTACCCGCTCCTGGACGATCAGCCGGCTCGTGGCGGTGCAGCGTTGGCCGGTCGTGCCGAACCCGCCCCACAGCACGCCGTCGAGCGCGAGATCGAGATCCGCGTCCTCCAGCACGATCATCGCGTTCTTGCCGCCCATCTCGAGCGACAGTCGCTTGTGCATCCGGCCGCAGGTGGCGCCGATGATCGCCCCGGTCTCGGTCGAGCCGGTGAAGGAGATCACGTCCACCCCGGGGTGCTCCACCAGCGCCTTGCCGGCGGCCTCCCCGAGCCCGTGCACGACCTGAATCACTTCGGGCGGGAGCCCCGCCTCGAGCAACACCTCGACGAGCAGATTCGCCGTGTGCGGCACGTCCTCCGACGGCTTCCAGATGACGGCGTTGCCGCACAGCAAGGCCGGGAAGAGCTTCCACGTCGGGACGGCCAGGGGGAAGTTGAAGGGCGTGATGACGCCGACGACGCCGATGGGCCGGCGATAGCTCATCGCCCACTTGTCGCGAAGCTCGGAGGGCACGGTGCGCCCGAACAGGCGCCGCCCTTCGGTGTGGGCGTAGTAGGCCGTGTCGATCCCCTCCTGCACGTCGCCCTTGGTCTCGAGCACGACCTTGCCCATTTCGCGCGTCATGGCGCGGGCGATCCGATCCTTGTGCTCGACCAGCAGGTCGCCAACCCGGTGCAGGACTTCGCCCCGCACCGGCGCGGGGGTCCGGGACCATGCGGCGAAGCCGCGCCGCGCGGACTCGACGGCGCGCCGCACGTCCTCGGGCCCCGACTTGGGGAACAGGCCGATCAGGTCGGTCCACTCGGCGGGGTTACGGTTCTCGAAGTAGGCATCGGTGGCCGGCGGCACCCACTGGCCGGCGATGAAGTTCTTGAAGCTTTGCGTCATCGGCCGCTCGGACACAGCCACTGGGCCTCGGCCTTGGCGTAGCCGATGCGCGGCAGCACTTCGCGCGCGGCGAGCACAAGCCCAAAGATGATGAGTCCCTGCGACAGCACGTGGGCGACGCCGAACCGGCGCTTCCAGGAAGAGATGCCGCTCCAGGTCCCCGCCGCGATCACCGCGGCGACGCCCATGAGATAGAAGATCAGCCGCAGCCCGCAGCCGTGGGTGTAGGGCCACTGCGTCATCCCGATGCCGATCAGCAGGCCGAGCACCACGCGGGCCCAGGTGCCGAGCCACTGGCCGGCGGCGGTGAGATCGGCACCCGGGGGCGCCACCGCGGGCATCTTCCTCACGGTGGGCGCGGAGCTCGCGGACGGGGTGGGCTCACCGTACGGCAGCTTCTTCAGCAGCCGGTCCACCTCGGCCATCTCCTTCTCCCAGTCCTTTTCCTTGTCGACCACTAGTGACATGCCACCGTGATGGGAATAGGTAGGAATGAATCGCTCGTCGGGTGCGTCGGACGCAAGAGTCTCACACTACGCCTCCCGCGCCAGGTGATAGCGCTCGATCTTCTTGTAGAGATTGCTGCGCGGCATGTTCAAGGTGCGCGCCGTCTCGGACACGTTCCAGTCGTGTTCTTTCAGCTTCGCGAGCAGATAGGCGCGCTCGGCGGCCTGCTTGAACTCCTCGAACGTGGCCGCCCGCATCCACGGCGCTCCCGCAAGATCCTCGCCGCTGCCCGCGTCCCGCGTCCCGACGCCCGCCAAGCGCTCTACGTCCCCGGGGGTGACGACCGGTCCCGCGGCGAGGATCAGCAGCCGTTCGACCGCGTTGCGCAGCTCGCGGATGTTTCCCGGCCAGTCGTAGGCCGTGAGACGCTTCACCGCCTCCTGCTCGAACTCCTTGCGTGCCAGCCCGCTCTGTTCGGTGAACTGGGCCACGAAATGCTCGACGAGCTGCGGGATGTCGGCGCGACGCGCCCGCAGCGGCGGGATTTCGATCGGCACGACGTTGAGCCGGAAATACAGGTCCTCGCGGAACCGCCCCGCCGCGATCTCGGCGGAGACGTTCTTGTTCGTGGCGGCGATCACCCGCACGTCCACCCGCCGCGCCTTCCCCGACCCCACGCGCGAGATCACCCCTTCCTCGAGGGCACGCAGCACCTTCGCCTGCGCCGCGAGGCTCATGTCGCCGATCTCGTCCAGGAACAGCGTGCCCCCGTCGGCCAGCTCGAACTTCCCCTCCCGATCGGCAAACGCGCCCGTGAAGCTGCCCTTCATGTGACCGAACAGCTCGCTCTCGATCAGCTCCCCTGGGATCGCCGCGCAGTTCACCTCGACGAACGGGCCCTGGGCGCGCGGCGACAGCGCGTGGATCGCCCGCGCCACCAGCTCCTTGCCCGTGCCGTTTTCGCCCAGGATCAGCACGCGGGCGTTCGAGGGCGCCACCTTCTCGATCCGCTCGATCACCTGCTTGACGCCCCTGCTCGAACCCACGATCTCGTACTCCGCGTGCACCACTGCCCGGAGCCGCAGGTTTTCGTTCGCCAGCTCGACGTGCTGCAGGGCGTTCCGTAGCGTCAGGAGCACGCGGTCGGTGTCGAGGGGCTTCTCGAGAAAGTCGTACGCGCCGTGCTGCGTCGCTTCGACCGCCGTCTGGATCGTGCCGTGTCCCGAGATCATCACGACCTGCGCCTGGTGGTCGAGCTCGCGCAGCCGCTTCAGGGTCTCGATCCCGTCCATCCCCTGCATCTTGACGTCCAGGAAGACGAGGTGGGGGCGGAACTCCTCGTACAGCGTGAGTGCCTCGGTTCCCGTCGCGCCGGTGCGGACCTCGATCTGCTCGTACTCGAGGAGCTGCTGCAGCGCTTCGCGGATGCCCTTCTCGTCGTCGACCACCAGCACGCGACGGCTCATGGTCGGCTCCGCTTGGTCTTGTACAGGACGACGCCGGTCCGATGGACCACGACGTCGGCGAAGGCGGGAGACACGCGCAGCGGCACGGCGCCGGTGGAGTCCGCGCCGGCCATGCGCCGCGCCAGCTGCCGGATCATCGGCGTCGGGAACGGCACGCCGCGCAGGCTCAGCTCCTCCACCCGCCAGCGCGCAATGCCCGGCCGCTCGATGGCGACCGGCCCCGCGAGCCGCAGCGGCTCCATGGGATTCAGCATCGGGCCGAGCGGCCCCAGCGCATCCGGGGGGATCGCGCGCGTGTCGAGCCGGCAATGCACGGCCAGCGCACCCTCCAGGAGCTCCACCCGCAACGAATCGAACGTCTTGCGCACCGACCAATCGAGGCCGCTCCCGATCAGGGCGGCCACCTCGTTGGGCGAGAGGACCACGGAATCGGGGCCGCTCGGCTGTTTCAGGCGCTCCGCCTTGGTCTGGCTGCTGGCGAGCGACCTCGGGGTCGGAGCTCCGACTGCGGTGTCCGTCACGGGGGGCAGCGCCGTGCGCCGCGGGCCGAGCCAGCGGGAGGCGGTGCGGAGGAGCGGCTCCCGGAACCACCAGGCCACGAGCCCCGCGCCGAGGACGAGCGCCAGGCAGCCGAGCCGCAGGACGCCTTTAAGGCAGCCGTTCACTGTGCCTCACCTGATACACCGCGCCCCCCGATTGGAGCACACTCTGCATCAGGTCCACGGACGCGACGACCACCGTCTCCGCGAACTCGAGGCGCCCCAGCGCTGCCTCGAGGCGGGCGAAGTCGCGCGACCGCCCGTCACGACCCGCCCGGCCCAGCGTGAGATGAGGGCGGAAGGGCCGCGCCTCGGTGGGAAACCCGAGCGGCGCGAACGCTTCTTCGACCTGATTCTGCAGCAGCTCGAGGGACGGATCGGGAGCCACGCCGACCCACACGATGCGCGGACGCTGGAAATCCGGGAACGCGCCGAAACCGCCCAGCGCGAGGGGCAGCGCTCGCGCACCGCGCACCGTCCGCGCGAGCGCGGCCGCGAGCTCGGGGTCGCGTTGCTCGGCGACCTCGCCCAGGAACTTCAGCGTGAGATGGATGCCCTCGGGGTGGACCCAGCGGATGGGGAAGCCCGCATCGCGCAGCGGCGCCGTGGCCCGCCACAGCGCTTGTCTCGTCGCCTCGGGCAGGTTGAGCGCGAGGAAACCTCTCAAGCCCGACTGGCGCCCTCGAGCAGGCTGCCCCGGCGATAGCCCCGCGGATCCACGCCTACCGCCCCGAACCCGAGCGCCGCGAGCCCGGCGGTCACGTGATCGAGACGCTGCTCGAGCCACGGGATCCACCGCGGCTCGACCTCGATGCGCGCCCCGCCCCCGCCGTGATGGCGCACGCGCAGGTCGCCCGTCACCCCCAGCTCGCGGAGATAGCGCTCCGCGGCTTCCACCTGACGCAGGCGCTCCGGCGTGATGGTCAGGCCGTAGACGACGCGACTCGAGAGACATGGCGCCGCCGGCGCATCCCAGGTCGGCAGCCCGAGACCGCGGGACGCCTCCCGGATCTGGGCCTTGGTCATCCCGGCCTCCGCGAGCGGCGAGCGCACGCCGGCGCTCCGGCCGGCCGCATACCCCGGCCGGTGCTCTCCTCCCCGGAGATCGTCGGCGTTCGTGCCGTCGCACACGACCGCGAGCCCGCGGGCGCGGGCTTCCGGGACAAGCCTGCCCCACAGCTCCATCTTGCAGTAGAAGCACCGGTTCGTGGGATTGGCCACGTAGTTCGGGTCCTCGAGCTCCAGGGTCTCGATCTCGACGAGGGGGATGTCGAAGCGGCGCACCAGCGCCCGCGCCGCCTCCCACTGCGCCAGGGGATACGACGCGCTGCGCCCGATCGCGGCCATCATCCGCTCGCGGCCCAGCTCCTGACGCAACACCACGGCCAGGAACGCGGAATCGACCCCGCCCGAGTAGCCAAGGAGGACCGAAGGGAAGGTCCCCACGAGCCGGCGCAACGCCGTGACGGGATGGGTAGGAGCCGGGACTGGCGTGGACATGGCGGAATAGTAACGACTTACGCTGTCCCAATCAAAGGACAATGTTTGCCGGCGAGAAACGGATAGATCGTAAGCCCGGAACCACGTAGCCTGATCATGCGTTGTCGAAACGCTCGTTTCAGCTACGGGTAGCAGGGAATCACCGAAAGCGAGCCTCCACCATACTCCCAAAGTCGAGCCGGATGCGGTCGACCGCAACACCCTGCGCGCCGGGTCCCGTCCCGCGGGAGCTGGACTGACGATGGCCGGGCTGCGCGGCAAGCCGCTCATCGCGTACCTCGTCGTGTGCGTCTTCTGGGGCTCGACCTACCTCGCGATCCGGGTCGGCGTGGGTGTGCTGCCGCCGTTCCTCTTCGCCGGCCTGCGGTTCCTCGTGGCGGGGGTGCTGCTCCTCGGAATCGCGCTCGCGCTGGGCGACCGGCTGCCGCGCCGCGCGGTCGACTGGCGCACGTCCGCCATCGTCGGACTGTTCCTCCTGTCCGGGGGCAACGCGTTCGTCGTGTGGGCCGAGCAATTCACCGCGTCGGGGATCGCGAGCATTTTCGTCGTGACGGTCGCCCTGTGGATGGCCTTCTTCGACGCGATCATCCCGGGGGGCTCGGGCGATCTCAGCTGGCGGGTCGTGGCCGGCCTGCTGCTCGGCTTCGCCGGTACGGCGCTGCTCGTGGGCGCGACGCCCGCTCAAATCCTGCACGCCGACCTGCGGGGGCCGATCGCGCTCACCCTCGCGAGCGCCTCCTGGTCGCTCGGCTCCGTGTATGCGAAGCGGCACCCTACCGAGGCGAGTCCTTACGTCGGCGCCGCGCTCCAGATGATCGTCGGGGGCGGCGCCGTCGCGCTCGTCGGCTTCGCGCTGGGTGAGTGGAGCGCCTGGCATCTCACACCCCGGGGCCTGGGCGCGATCGCCTACCTCGTGGTCTTCGGCTCGATCCTGGGCTACAGCGCCTACACCTACGCCCTGCGGCACGCCTCGCCGACGATCGTCGGGACCTACGCCTACGTCAACCCGGTAATCGCGGTCCTCCTGGGCTGGCTCATCCTCCGAGAGCCTGTGACTGCTCGGACGTTCGTCGCGATGGCGATGATTCTCGGGGCCGTCGTGTGGATCCAGTTCTCGCACAGGGTTCCGGGAATCGGGCGGCGCGCCGTCGCCACCGCTGGCGCCCGCGAATAGGGAGTTTGCGGCGTTCCCACCGAGCCGCCATCTTAGCGGCCCCCCGGAGACGAGAGGCATCGTGAAGAAAACACTGTTCGCGCTGGGCGGCGCCGCAGCGGCGCTCGCGGTCGTGCTGCTCGCCAACGCGACAAGGTATCGCACCCGGCAGATCCCTGCGGAGCCCGCGCCGGCGATGGCGCTCGACACGGCGGCCGCCGCCGAGCGGCTGGCGCGCGCCCTGCGGTTCCGGACGATCTCCTTCGGTGGCGCGAGCGGCGCGGACACGACGCCGTTCCACGACTTGCAGCTGTACCTCCAGCGGACCTTCCCGCGGCTGCACGCGGCGTTGACGCGCGAGCGCGTCGGCGGGCTGAGCCTGCTGTACCGCTGGGCGGGGAGCGACACGACACTCGCACCGATCCTCCTGCTCGCGCACCAGGACGTGGTGCCCGTGGAACCCGGTACCGAAGGCCGCTGGACCGAGCCGCCGTTCGGCGGGAGCATCTCCGACGGGTACGTGTGGGGCCGCGGGGCGCTCGACGACAAGGACAACCTGCTCGGGATCCTGGAGGCCGTGGAGGGCCTGGTCGGCCAGAACTTCCGCCCGCAGCGCAGTGTGTACCTCGCCTTCGGCGCCGATGAGGAGGTGGGCGGCACCGGCGCGAAGGCGATCGCCGCGCTGCTCGCGGCCCGCAGCGTCCATCCGGCCTTTATCGTGGACGAGGGTGGCGCGATCATGCAGGGGCTGGTCCGGGGGGTGCCCGGCTCGGTCGCGCTCGTGGGCATCGCCGAGAAGGGGTACATCAGCGTGGAGCTCACGGTGCACGCGCCCGGCGGACACTCGTCGATGCCGCCCGCCGAGACCGCGGTCGGGATCCTGAGCGCCGCCATCGAGCGGCTGGAGCGCCATCCGATGCCGGCCGCGATTCGCGGGGCTACGGCCCAGATGCTCGATTACGTGGGCCCGGAGCTCGCCTTCCCCGAGCGTCTCGCGGTGGCGAACCGCTGGCTGTTCGGTGGACTCATCGCCGGGCGGATCGGCGCCACCCCCGCGGGCAACGCGCTGCTCCGCACCACGACGGCGCCGACCATGCTGCAGGCCGGCGTGAAGGACAACGTCCTCCCCTCGTCCGCCCGCGGGGTGGTGAACTTCCGGATCCTGCCCGGCGACACGCCCGACATGGTGCTCGCGCACGTGCGCGCCACGATCCGCGACCCGCGCGTGGACGTACGCCGCTACGAATCGTTCCTGTCCCAGCCCTCACCGGTGTCGGACGTGGGCTCGCCCCACTTCCGGCTGCTCGAGCGCACGATCCGCCAGGTCGCTCCCGACGCCATCGTCGTGCCGTGGCTCGTCGTGGGCGGGACCGACGCGCGCCAATACACGGGCCTCACGCCCGATGTGTACCGCTTCAGTGCAGCGCGGATGGGTCCCGGGGACCTGGAGCGAGTCCACGGGACGAACGAGCGGCTCGCGATGGCGAGCTATGCGCAGGTCGTGAAGTTCTACCTGCTCCTCATTCGGAACTCCGCCGCGAAGCCGTGAGCCGCACGACTCACCCCACGCCGCGCCGGTCGAGGCTGCGGTACTGAATCGCCTCGCTCACGTGCTTGGGTTGCAGTCCCGCCGCGCCATCCAGGTCGGCGATCGTGCGGGCGATCTTGAGGATGCGGTGGTAGGCGCGCGCCGACAGGCCGAGCCGTGTGATCGCGGTGCGCAGCAGCGCGTCGGCGCCGTCCGACACGCGGCAGAATGCCCGCAGGTCGCGCGGCGCCATGTGGGCGTTGGCGTAGATGCCGGGGCGCTTGGTGAAGCGCTCTCGTTGGACCGTGCGCGCCCGGTCCACGCGCTCCCGCACCGCGGAGCTCGGCTCGCCCCCGCCCTGCTCCGCCAGCGCCCGGTATTTCACGGCCGGGACCTCGAGGTGGATGTCGATCCGGTCGAGCAGAGGCCCGGACACGCGCGCGAGGTAGCGTTGCACCCCGAGCGGCCCGCACGAGCAGTTGTGTTGCGGGTCGCCGAAATAGCCGCAGGGGCACGGGTTCATGGCGGCGGCGAGCATGAAGCGCGCCGGGTACGAGAGACTCATCGCCGCGCGCGCGATCGTGACCACGCCGTCCTCCATCGGCTGGCGCAGCACCTCGAGCACGTTCTTCCGGAACTCCGGCAGCTCGTCGAGGAACAGCACGCCACCGTGCGCGAGGCTCACTTCCCCGGGGCGCGGGAACGTGCCCCCGCCGATCAGCCCCGCATCCGAGATCGTGTGGTGCGGGGCGCGGAACGGCCGCCGCGCGACGAGCGACTCGCCGAGCGGCAGTACGCCGGCGACGGAGTGGATCTTGGTGGTCTCGAGCGCCTCATCCAGGCTCATCTTGGGGAGGATCGTGGGAAGCCGCCGGGCGAGCATCGTCTTGCCGGAGCCGGGCGGGCCCACCATCAGAATGTTGTGCCCGCCCGCGGCCGCCACTTCGAGTGCCCGCTTCGCGTGCTGCTGGCCCTTCACCTCGGCAAAATCGACGTCGTCCCGGGCCCGATCCTCGAACAGCCGCGCCACGTCCACCGCGGCCACCGCGAGCTCGGATCGCCCGTCGAGGAAGTCGGCGATCTCCGCGAGGGTCGTCGCGCCGAGCACCCGGAGCCCGGCCACGACGCCCGCTTCGGCGAGATTCTCGCGCGGCAGGATGAGCGCCTCTATCCCCGCCAAGCGCGCGGCGAGCGCCACCGGGAGCGCCCCGCGCACCGGGCGGATCGCACCTTCCAGCCCGAGCTCGCCGAGCACGGCGATGGAGCTCAGACGCTCTTTCGAGACCTGCTCCGTGGCGGCGAGAATACCGAGGGCGATCGGCAGGTCGAATGCCGAGCCGTCCTTGCGGATGTCGGCCGGCGCGAGGTTCACCGTGATCCGCTTCAGGGGAAAGGTGTAGCCGGTGTTCGCGAGCGCGGCGTAGACCCGCTCGCGGCCTTCCTTCACGGCGCCCTGCGGCAGCCCCACGGTCGCGAACGTCGGGAGGCCGTTCGCGATGTCGGTCTCCACGTCCACGAGATAGGCATCGATGCCGAGGACCGCGGCGGAGCGGACGCGGGCGAGCATGAACCGTACCTTAGATCGAGGCGCGCCGGCGGTGGTAGGCGAAGTTGTGCCGTGCGGCGCGGAATCCTGCGGTGGGGAGTTCAGTCAGGGGCCTAAGTGCCGATCGGTAGCCCCTTACGCGACGCGGTGTCCCGAGCCTGCAGCGCCGCTGCGGTTGACGGCGCGCCCCCCCGCCACCTACGTGTATGCGTGAGAGCCATCAGCTCCTGAGGCGCCACGATGCCTGAAGCACCGCAATGGGCCCGCGTCCGCGGCGACTTGAATTGTAACGTGCGCCGCGGTGCGTGGTACGAGGTGGTTCGCCTCAGCCCGGAAGAGGTCGTGCTCGACGTCAACCAGCGAAGCGTGAGCATCGCCCGGTCGTCGGTGCAGGTCGTGCCGCTCCGGCCGCAGCGCTGGTCCGTGGTGGCGCGTCCTCACGACGCCATCAATCTTCCTTTGAGTTGGGGCTCGCGCTACGCCGTCTGCCCCAACTGCCGCCATCGCTCACCGCTGCGAGGACACGCGACCGAGCTGCGCTGCCCCCGCTGCACCGGGGTGTTCGCGATCGCCTGGGACGACCCCTACTAGGACCGCGGTCGCCCTGGCCGCACCGTGAGCAGCGCCGCCAGCCACATCCCGAGCGCGATCGCTGCTTCTTCCCACCACGCGAATTGACGGTGCTTCGCAACCCCTCCTAGAACGGGCCATCCCCTAACTGCCTGCTCCGTACGAGAGCAAATCGTGTACCCGCGGGCTGCAGGTTGCGCGCCGATCCCGCGATGTCGCCTTGCTTCGTCACTCCGCTGCGGTGCCGCCGCCACACAAGTGACCACCGCTTGCGCAATCGCCCGCGCAATGCCAAGACCTTGAGGAACTCAACCGCCAGGAACGGCTCATGGGCACGCGCTTCTGGACTACCACCCTCCTGTGCGCTCTAGGCTGGAGCGGAACAGCCTGGACGCAGACCTTCAATCCCAAGGCCTACGGCGCCAGAGGCGACGGAGCTGCCGACGACACTCCGGCGATCAACGCGGCCCTGGCCGCGGTGCCGGCGGCGGGCGGCGTCTTGGAGCTGTCGCCCGGCGTGTACCGCATCACGGCCCCTATCCGCCTGTCGAAGAAGGTCATCGTGGCGGGCGCGGGCTTCACCGAGGATCCCGCTGTGACATCCCGCGCGGCGGTGGTGCTCGTGAAGGACGGGACCTTCGACGGCATCAGCGTGGAGGCGGACGCCTGCATCCTGCGAGACTTCCAGCTCGACGGAACAGCCGGCAACGGCGGCGCCGGCATCGTCGTCAAGGCGGCTCGGGTGGTGCTCGAGAACGTGGCGGTGATGAATCAGGGTGGCGTCGGCGTGCGCATCGGGTCTCCCCACACCAACGCGAATCTGTGGCGGATCTTCAATCTGGTCGTCGTGAAGAACGGCAGCCACGGCCTGTACATCCACGACCCGGATCCCAGAATCCCCGACGTCAATGCCGGCATCCTGGTGGGCCTCGATACGCGCCGCAACGGCGGCGACGGCCTCCGCATCGACAACGCCACCGACAACATCTTCCACGGGGTCATGGCGGCGGACAACGCGGGCTATGGCATCAACCTGCACGGCACGCCCGGGGACAAGGCGACAGGGCACATCTTCTGGTTCCCCTACGCGGAGTCGAACCAGCGCGGGGACATTCTGCTCGACACCAACGCGGTATTCAACGTCGTGTTCGGATTCAACGCGCTCACCAAGGTCGACGGCACCATCGACCGGGGAAGGGAGAACCTCGTGCTCGGCCATGACCGCGCCAAGGTCGGGGGCCGGCTGTTCCGCAGCCCCGTGGCCTTCACGGCCGCCCGGATCAGCCACCCGGCGATCTCCGGCTACTGGGACCTGACCCAGGACGCGACGAACCGCAGGCTCCTCGTGACGCTGAACGGCAGCGATGCGGACCCCGTGATCGCGCGCTTCCAGCACGGTGGTCGAGGCCGGGTGGAGCTCCAGGCCGACGGCGCGCTGCTCGAAACGCACGTCGCCCTGACCTACAACTTCACGGTCCGCGCCGACGCCTCCCGGGGCAACTATTTCACGCTGCTCGTGACGGACGCCGACGGGTTCACCATCGCGAACCCGCTCAATCTCGTCCCGGGCCAGCGGATCACCTACGACATCAAGAACGGCGCGGGCCGGAACATGGGGACGATCACCTGGGGCCAGCTGTTTCTGCTCGCCGGTGGATCGTTCACGAACCCGGCGAACGGCAAACGGCGGCTGATCACGTTCCGCTACGACGGCGCGAACCTGGTGGAGGAGAGCCGCTCCCAGGGCGACACCTGAGCGGTCGGCGACGCTAGCGCAGCCCAATGACCACGCCGAGCTGCGCCACCGCGAGGTTGGCCTCGCTCCGCACCGGCCGGAGCACGAGCGACCCGTCGGCGGCCCGCGAAATGCCGCCCTCCCGCAGGTAGGTGACGGGTCCGTTCCGCACATAGCTCGCGCCCAGGTCCAGCGCCACCGCGCGCGACAGCTTGATGAGGAGTCCGCCGCCGCCTTCGAGCGCCAGCACGGCGTCGTCGTAGTTCACCGTGCTGGGGTAGCCCCAGCAGCCGCAGCCGGAGCCGCCCAGCGAGCTCTCGGTCGCGAAGTACGAGACGCCCGCCGTGCCGAACCCGTACAGCCGCACCGGGCCCTCGCCGAAGACGAACTGGGGACCGGCGCGCAGGGAGGCGATGTAGAAGGCGGTGTTGAGATCGAGGCCGAGCAGCCCGCCCGTGCTGGCGAGCGCGACCGGCCGCCGCTCGTGGCCGTACTGGAGATAGGAGCCCGTGAGCCGCAGGCCCACCGAGCCGCGCCGGTCGAGATTGACGGCGATGACGCCGCCGAAGCCGCCCGCGACGTCCACGAAGTTGCGAAATTCGCCCACCGGGATTCCCACCATCACGCCGCCGCCGCCGAACCCCCAGCTCCGCACTTCCCGCAACCCGCGGGACTGCGCGGCCCCCGACGCCGCGACGAGCAAGGAGAGACCGAGCGCGAGCTGAATGGGCTTCATGGCTGTCCTCCCGGTGGATGGCACCTGCTTCGACCGGTCCCGGAAAGCAACGGACGTGCCACCCCGGTTCGCGCGCCGGGGCCCGCGTTGCGCTGCGGCGCCACGCCGGGCGACCTCGCCAGTGGACAGCCCCCTCGATCGGACACAGCATTCGATCCGCTCATCCGAGGACCCCATGACCCAAGCGCCACCGCAGATCGGCTACGACGACTTCCTCAAGGTGGACGTCCGCGTCGGACGAATCGTCCAAGTGGACGACTTCCCCAAGGCCAAGAAGCCCGCCTACCGGTTGCGGATCGACTTCGGCGAGCTGGGCGTGAAGACCTCCAGCGTGCAACTCACGCGACACTACCGCAAGGAGGATCTCGCTCGCAGGCTCGTCCTCGCCGTGGTCAATTTCCCGCCACGCCAGATCGCCGACTACTTCTCGGAGGTGCTGACGCTCGGCGTGATGCTGGCAGAGGGAGACGTCGTGTTGGTGCAGCCCGACCGCGACGTCCCGCCGGGGAGTCGGATCCTCTAGGAAAAGGAGGGAGTCCCGCTAGGGCCGGTCGGAGCCGGCGGGCGCGCCACGGGCCGTCCGGTCCACGACCGTGGCCCGCACCGGCGCGCCGGGGGCGAGCAGCTCCAGTCCGCCCACCACTACCTGCGTGCCGGCCTGCACGCCGCTCGTCAGCTCGACGAAGCCCGGTGTGCGCACGCCCAGAGCCACCGAACGCCGCTCGGCCTTGCCGTCGCCGACGACCCACACGTAGCTCGCGCCCTGGAGCGGCACCACGGCGTCCTCGGGGACGACGATCGCGTTGGCGCGCACGGCCGTGACCAGACGCGCTTCGATGAACATGCCCGGCTGCAGCAACCGCTGGCCGTTCGGGACTCGGGCCTTGACCAGGATCGTACGACCCGGCAGCTGAACGACCGGGTCCACGAAGTCCACTTCCCCCGTGAAATCGCGGCCGGGGATCGCCGCGACCCGGAACGTGACTTCCTGGCCGGGGCGCAGCAGGCGTGCGAACCGCTCGGGCACTTGGAACGTGGCGCGTTGAGGGTTCACCGTGTGGAGCGACGCAAGCCGCGTGCTGGTGGTGACGTAATCGCCCAAGCTGACGTAGCGCTGTCCCACGACCCCGGCGAACGGGGCCCGCACGGTGGTCCGATCGAGCCGGATGCGTTGGAGGTCGTACTGCGCCTGTGCGCTCCGGGCCGTGGCCTCGGCCTGCTCCAGGTCCGCGGCGGAAGAGGCGTTCTGCTGCGCCAGCTCCTTGGCGCGCGCCAGGGCCTGCTGGGCGAGATCGCGCTGAGCCGCGAGCTGCGCCACCTGCGCTTGGAGTTGGGCGTCATCCACCTTGAAGAGCGGCGTGCCCTGGTCGACCTCCTGTCCCTCGCGGATCAGGATCTCGACGATGCGCCCATCCACTTCGGGCCGGAGGTCGATCGATTGCACCGCCTCGACCTGTCCCGTGGCGGCGATCTCGTCGCGCACCGTGTCGGTGCGGGCGACGGCGACTTCGACCGGCATCGCCATCGGGCCGCCACCGCCGAACCCGCCCTGCCCACCGGCCCCGCTCTTCTTGCATGCCCCCGCGACGACCAGCGCCGCCACCACGCACCACACACGACGCACCATAGTTCTATCGCTCACTTCTGTTCCTTTTCTGAAAAGAGTCGCCTGCCGAGGATGTTCTCGAGCCCCGCGAGCGCGAGACGGGTCGCGTAGCGCGCCTGCACCAGCGCGGCCTCGGCGTCGTCGAGGTCTGACTGGGACTTGAGCAGGTCGAGGATGGTGGTCGCGCCCGCCCGGTAGCGGGTCTGCTGCACGCGGAAGTTCTCTCGCGCAACCAGCAGCCCCTCGCCCGCCTGCTCGGCGGCGGCGCGTGCCGTGACGTAGCCATCGTACGCGGCAGTCACATCGCGCTGCACGGCGCGCTCCATGTCTGCCCGGACGGCGCGGGCCACGTCGCGGCCGACGCGGGCCTGCGAGAGGGCGACCTCCCGTCGGGCGTTGTCCCACAGCGGGAAGGCCACGCTCAGCGTCAGGGAGGTCCGGTCGAACACTTTGGGGTAGAACCGGTTGTCGAACGCGAGGGCGTTGGCGCTGACCGTCGCGTGGGGGAGGTAGTCGCCCAAGCGTGCGCGGTACGCCGCCGCCGCCGCCCGCTCGTTGGCCTGTGCCACGCGGTATTGCGGCCCCTGGGCTGCCGCCTGCGCGATCGCGTCGGCGAGGCTGAGCGGCAGCTCCGGCGCCGGTGCCGTGTCGAGCGGTGCCGCGTCAACCGGTCCCGCAGCCCCGATGCGCCGCCCTAGCTCGAGTCGCGCGACCCGCAGCACGGTCTCCTGCACCAGACGCCCGACGCGCGCGCGTGTCAGCTCGAGACGCAGCTGCAGCGAGTCGGTCTGCACCGCCGCCCCGGAGGCCACGCGCGCCCGTGCGACGGCGAGCTGCTGCTCGGCGCGCTGCGCGCGCTCGCGCGCTACGCGGAGCAGCTCCGCGTTTGCGAGGACCGCGTAGTAGTCCGACTCGGTGAGCAGCGCCGACGCAAACCGCGCGACCAGCTCGCCCGCGTGGGCGCCGTCCAGGGCCGCCGCCGAGCGGGACAGCTCGGCGAACTTCTGGCCACCCGTGAACAGGTCGTACCGCGCGGTCACCTGCGCCGTCACCGCGTTCGCCTCCTGGGTGAGTGTCACGAAGTTGAAGCCCGGCGGATTCGTGTGCGTGGCGTCGGTGTTAAAGGTGACCGAGGGTAGCACGAAGACCGAGAACGCGCTCCGCCGTGCCCACACGGCGTTGTCCACCTGCCCGATCGCGGCGACGTAGTTCGGGTCCAACCCGGTCGCCCGGCGCAGCGCTTCGGCGAGGGTCACGACTGGCAGGGAGTCGGGCGCACGGGGAGCCACGGGCCCTGCCTGGAGCTGCAGCGCGGCCAGGAGGGCCAGCATCAGTCGGCCTCCACGGGTCGTGCCACACGGACGTGGCTCGGCTCGCGCGCCGTCAGGCGGTTCAGCAGCACGTACCCCACGGGCACGACGAACAATGTGAGCACCGTGGAAAAGAAGATGCCGCCCACGATCGCGTAGCCGAGCGGCCGGCGCGAGGTGGAACCCGCGCCGAGTCCTATCATCACCGGGATTGCGCCCATGATCGTCGCCACCGACGTCATGAGAATCGGGCGCAGCCGGATGCGTCCCGCCTCGATCACCGCAGCGAGCGTCTCCATGCCGCGCGCCTTCAATTGGTTCGTGTACTCGACCAAGAGGATCGAGTTCTTGGTCACGAGACCGATCAGCAGGACCATGCCGATCTCGCTATAGAGGTTGATCGTCCCGCCCGGGCGATGCAGCAAGGCTGCCAGGAGCAGCGTGGCGAGCGCGCCGGTCACCGCGAGCGGCACCGCCAGCAACACGGTGAACGGGTGCACCAGCGACTCGAACTGCGACGCGAGCACCATGAACACGACCAGCAGCGCCACGCCGAAGGCGAAGTAGAGCGCGCCGCCGCTCTCCTTGAACTCGCGTGAGTCACCCGCCAGCGCCGTCGTGCTCCCCGGGGGAAGTACCTGCCGGGCCAAGCGATCGAGCGAATCGAGCGCCTCACCCTGGGCGAAGGGGGGAATCAGGGACGCCGACAGGGTAAACGAGGGCACGCGGTTGAAGTGGTTGATCTGTCTCGGGCCCACTCCCTCTTCGACCTTCGCCAGCGCGCCCAGCTGCACCAGCTGGCCACCGCTGCCGCGCAAGTAGATCCCCGACATGTCGCTCGGCGTGTTCCGGTGACTGGGATCGAGCTGTACCATCACGTAGTACAGCTTGTCGTTCCGGGTGAAGGTGCTGACCCGGCGGCCGCCGAGGAAGGTCTGGAGGGCGGCCGCGACGTCGCGCACGGGCACCCCGAGGTCCTCCGCGCGGTCCCGGTCGAAGGTGACGCGCAGCTCCGGCTTGTTGAAGCGCAAGTCGGTGTCGATGTTGGTGAGACCCTTGATGGCGCGCGCCCGCGGCACGAGCGTGTCCATGGCCTGCGCGAGCCGCCCGATATCCGGATTCTGGACCACGAACTGCACGGGCTGGCTGAACCCCAGCGCGCCGGGGCTGTACGGGAACGCCTGGAGGCCGGCGATCCCGAAGAGCTGGGGAAACAGCATGCCAACGAGTTGCTGGACGCTCCTGTGGCGTTCGCTCCAATCTTTGAGGATGACGCCGACAAACGCCCGGTTGACGCCGCCGGCGAATCCGCCGATGATCGTGAAATAGCCCTGGACCTCGGGGACCTTCCCGATGATCTGCTCGACCTGGCGCACGTAGCCGTCCGTGTATTCGAGCGAGGAGCCCTCGGGCCCGAAGCCCACCACCAGGAAGAACCCGCGGTCGTCGTCCGGAATGAGCTCCTGCTTGAGGTTGCGGTAGAGCACGAACGCCAGGGCAACCGTCACGACCGTTCCGGCCACCACGATGCCCCGGTGCCGCAGCGCGGTCCGGAGCAGCGTCGCGTAACGCTCGGCGATGGCAGTGAAGCCCTGCTCCAACACCTTGAAGATCGCCCCATGCTCGTGCGGCACCCGCAGCACCTTGGCGCACAGCATCGGCGTCAACGTCAGGGCCACGAATCCCGAAATCACCACGGCCCCGGCGACCGCGATCCCGAACTCGCTCAGCAGCCGCCCCGTCGAGCCGCGCAGGAAGCCCAACGGCGTGAACACCGCCACCAGTGCGATCGTCGTCGCGATCACGGCGAAGCCGATCTCGTTGGTGCCGTTCGTCGCGGCCTGCTCCGGCGCCTCGTGCAGCTCTTCCTGGTGTCGGTAGGCGTTCTCCAGCACGATGATGGCGTCGTCCACCACGATGCCGATGGCGATCGTGAGCGCGAGCAGCGTGAAGTTGTTGATCGAGAACCCGAGGAAGTACATGATGGCGAACGTCGAGACGATCGACGCCGGGATCGCGAGCCCGGGGATCACGGTCGCCCGCAGGTTCCGCAGGAACACGAAAATGATCAACACGACGAGGATCGCCGCGATCAGGAGCGTGAAGCGCGCGTCGTTGATCGAGTGCGTGACGAACACGGACCCATCCCACGCGGTTTCGAGCTTCACGCCGGGGGGCAGGGTCTGCTGGATGCCGGGCAGGGCCTCGCGAATCCGGCGTGCCACCTCGATGAGATTCGCCTTGGACTGCCGGACGACGCCGATCGCGACCGCGGGATTCCCATTGTAGCGGAATATCGAGCGATTGTCCTCGGGCCCGAGCTCGACGTTCGCCACGTCCTTGAGCTTGACGAGCTGCCCGCCCTGGCTTGCGACCACCAGCTCCCCGAATTCCCGCGGCGTCTTCAGCTCGCCCAGTGACCGGACCGAGAACTCCCGCCGCGTCGATTCGATCCGGCCGGCGGGAATCTCGACGTTGCGCGCGTTGATCGCGCCTTCCACGTCCTGCACGGTGAGGCTCCGGGCCGACAGCTGGTCGGGCTGTACCCACACCCGCATGGCAAAGCGCCGCTCGCCATAGACTCCGGCGCTGCCGACGCCCGCCAGACTCTGTAGCCGTGCTTTCACCAGGCGGTCGGCGACATCGGAGAGCTGCATCAGGTCGTAGTTCGGGCTGCTCAGAGCCAACCAGTAAAATGGCTGCGCGTCGGCCTGCTGCTTCGCGATCACCGGCTCGAGCACGTCGACGGGCAGCCGCCCCCGCACCCGCGACACTTTGTCGCGCACGTCCTGCGCGGCGATGTCGACGGGCCGGTCGAGGTTGAACTCCAGAGTGATCTGGCTGTTCTCCTCCGAAGAGGAGCTCGACAGCGTGCGCAGTCCCTGGATCGTGGACAGCTCCTCTTCGAGAACGTCGGTGACCGCGGTTTCGACGACCTGCGCGTTGGCGCCAGGCAGGGTGGTCGAGACCGAGATGATGGGAGGATCGATGTCCGGGAGCTCGCGCACCGACAGCCGAGCGTACCCGATGACGCCGAAGAGCACGAGGGCGGCGCTCGCCATGCTGGCGAGCACCGGGCGCCGAATCGCAACCTCGGAGAGCTTCATGCCTGAACGCGTCCTTTCACCGGTTGTCCTGCGGGAACGCCAGCGACCAGGCGCCCGACCGGGTGTGACCCCTCGCCCCTACTCTAGACGAACGGGGCTCCGCGAAACCGACACGTCGAACGATCCCTAATCTCCGCCCGGCCGCCCGATCGCTTGGCAGACGCTGGCAACCGCCGCGCGGTTTCATGCAGGATCAAATAACGCATGGGATCGGCCTCCGGGAAAGGTGAGCCGCAGACCGCGCGAGCCTCTCCTGGCGTGAGGATGGTCCCGGTCGACCGCGCCTTCGAAGGAGCGGCGCCAGCGGATGGAAACGGCGCAGCGTTTCGTGTAGGATCAAGAGCCAGCCTGGAGCCCGGGACGCTTCCGTGGGGGGCGCTTCACATCCCATCGCCCTCGTGCGTATGAATGGAGCCGAGACAGGAGCCCTGCCACTCAACATGGTGACTGCAAGCGAGCCTTCTCCCACGCGCCGGATGGGAGCGCGGGCGCTGGCCGCGCTCGCGGCGCTCGCCGCCGCCTGCTTCCCCAACCCCCCGGGCGTGCGGGGCGTCGCTGGGACGGCCCCGGCTCCCAACGTCTTCTGGACGCCGCCCCGCGAGCGGCCGGCGCGAGACACCACCCACCCCGCCGCGGCGCTGCCGCCGGAGCTGGCGCAACGCGTCCAAGGGTTGCAGTTCACCGACGTGATCGACATCGCGCTGCGCAACAACTCGGCGACGGCCGCGGCCTGGGCGGACGCCCGCGCCGCCGCCGCCAGCTATGGAGCCGCGCAGGGACAGTACTATCCGACCATCTCCCTGGACGGCGCCGTCACGGCGATCAAGACGGTCCCGTCGGCCGGCCGCTCCGCGGTGCAGCAGCAGTTCTACGGCCCGACGCTCAACCTGTCCTGGCTGCTCGTCGACCTGGGGGGGCGGTCCGGATCGATCGGCGAAACGCGCGAGGCGCTGCTGGCGGCGGACTGGACCCACAATGCCGTGATCCAGAACGTGGTGCTGGGAGTCGAGAGCGCCTACTTCGGCTACATGGCGACGAAGGCGCTGCTCGTGGCGCAGCAGACGACGCTCAAGGAGGCGCAGACGAATCTCGGGGCGGCGGAGGAGCGGCACCGGGTGGGGCTCGCCACCATCGCTGACGTGCTCCAGGCGAAGACGGCGCTGTCGCGGGCGCAGCTCACCCTGGAGACGACCCAAGGGGCCCTGCAGACGACGCGCGGCGCGCTGGCGCTCTCCATGGGCCTCCCGGCGAACGTCCCCTACGACGTCGCGCTCCCCCCCGACACCCTGCCGCCGCTCGGCATCAGCGACAGCGTGGACGCGCTGATCGAGCGGGCGGTGCGGGAGCGCCCCGACCTCGCCGCCGCCCGGGCGGAGGCGCGGGCCGTCCAGGCCCGCGTGAGCGTGGCGCGCGCCCAGGCGCTGCCGTCGCTGGTTGTGAGCGGGAGCACCGGCGAGACGTATTTTCTCAACACCTCGACCTTCGGCAACAGCTACACGGCGAGCATCGCGATTCAGATTCCTCTGTTCTCGGGGTGGTCGCAGATCTACGGCGTGAAGGCCGCCGCCGCCGCCGCGCGCGCCGCGGAGCAGCGGGCGAACGGGATGGAGCAGCAGGTGATCTTCCAGGTGTTCGATGCCTACTACGGGCTGCGCACCGCCACGCAGCAGGTGCGCACCAGCGCCGACCTGCTCGCGAGCGCGACGCAGTCGGAAGACGTGGCCCTCGGCCGCTACAAGGCCGGGGCCGGGAGCCTGCTCGACCTCCTGACGGCGCAGGCGGCGCTCTCCGACGCCCGGGCGCAGGCGATCCAGGCGCGCTTCTCCTGGTACACGGCGCTGGCGCAGCTCGCGCACGATGCCGGCATTCTCGGCCTCGACGGTAGGAGCCCGCTGCACGTCCAACCAGACTCCTCGAGGATCAACCGCTAGGTGAAGACCACGGCCGCAGCCACGATCGCCGCGCTGCTCCTGGTGCTCGGCTGCTCGCACAAGGGGGCGGGCGGCCCGCCCCGCGTCCCGGTCACCGTGGCGCGCGCCGAGCAGCGCCCCGTGCCTTACGAGATCGTCGCCACGGGGACGGCCGAGCCGCGGCAGACCGTGGCGGTGCAGTCGCAGGTGACGGGCGTGCTGACCCGTGTGGCGTTCCGGGAGGGGGACGAGGTGGCGTCCGGCCAGGTGCTCTTCCAGATCGACCCGCGGCCGTTCCAGGCGGCGCTGGACCAGGCGCGCGCGATGCTGGCCCGCGACGTCGCCCAGGCCGAGAACGCCGCGCTCGACGCCACGCGCTACGCCGAGCTCGTGAAGCAGGACTACGTCACCAAGCAGGACTACGATGCGAAGCGCGCCACCGCCGAGGCCCTGCAAGCGGCGGTGCGCGCCGACTCGGCGGCGGTCGCGAATGCCGAGCTGAGCCTGGAGTACGCGACCATCCGCGCGCTCATCGCCGGCCGCACGGGCCGGCTGCTCGTGCGGGAGGGCAACCTGGTGCGGGCGACCGCGAACGACACGCTCGTCGTGATCAACCGGATCCAACCGATCCTCGTGCGGTTCGCGGTCCCGGAGCTGCACCTCCCGGACATCCAGCGCTACCGCAAGAACCGGCTGCCCGTGCTCGTGAGCCCCTCGAAAGAAGACACCACCGTCAGCGAGGGGGTGCTCACGTTCGTGGACAACAGCGTCGACACGACCACGGGGACGGTGCTGCTCAAGGCCGAGTTCCCGAACCGGGACAGCGCCCTATGGCCGGGCGAGTTCCTGAGCGTGCGGCTGCGGCTGTACGTCGAGGAGCAGGCGATGGTCGTGCCTGGCCAGGCTGTGATGACGGGACAGCAGGGGACGTACGTGTTCGTGGTCAACCAGGACGGCACCGCGCGCTCGCAGCCGGTGACGGTCGAGCGCACGGCGGGCGCCTACGCGGTGATCGGCCAGGGGGTGCAGGCGGGAGACGAAGTCGTCACCGACGGCCAGGTGCGGCTCGTGCCGGGCGCGTCCGTGGAAGTGAAGGGCGTGGCTGAGCCCGCGCGCGAGCTGGAGGCGGACAAATGAACATCTCCGCGCTGTTCATCAGGCGGCCCGTGATGACGACGCTCGTCATGATGGGCATCCTCGTCTTCGGGCTGATGGCCTATCGGCTGCTGCCGGTGAGCAATCTGCCGAATGTGGACTTCCCCACCATCACGGTCAACGCGAGCCTCCCGGGCGCGAGCCCCGAGACGATGGCGTCCGCCGTGGCGACGCCGCTCGAGAAGCAATTCTCGACCATCGCCGGCGTGGACCAGATGACCTCGTCGTCGAGCCTCGGCAGCACGAGCATCACGCTGCAGTTCACCCTGGACCGCAATATCGACGCCGCCGCGCAGGACGTGCAGGCGGCGATCTCGAAGACCCTGCGCCAGCTTCCGAGCGGCCTGCTGCCGCCGACCTACCAGAAGGTGAATCCGGCCGACCAGCCGATCGTCTACTACGCGCTGAGCTCGAGGACGCTGTCGTTGCCCGCGCTGGACGAGTACGCCGAGACGTTCATCGCGCAGCGCCTGTCCACGGTCAGCGGCGTGGCGCAGGTCAACGTGTACGGCGCCGCCAAGTACGCCGTGCGCATCCAGCTCGATCCCAAGGCCCTGGCCGGCCGCGCGCTGGGGATCGACGAGGTGGCGAGCGCGGTCGACGCCGGCAACGTCAACCTGCCGACGGGCGTGCTGTGGGGCCCACACCGCGCCTACACGGTGCAGGCGAACGGGCAGCTCCAGGACGCGGCGGCGTTCCGGCCCCTCGTCGTGGCCTACCGCAACGGCGCGCCCGTGCGCCTCCAGGACATCGGCCAGGTGCTGGACGACGTGCAGGACAACAAGAGCGCCGCCTGGTACAACGGCAGTCGGACCATCGTGCTCGCCATCCAGCGGCAGCCGGGCACCAACACGGTCGGGGTCGCGAGCCGGGTACGCAGCGTCATGGCGGGCCTGAAGCAGCAGCTCCCGGCGTCCGTGGACTTGCAGCTGCGCTACGACCGCTCGGACTCGATTCGCGCCTCGCTCTCGGACGTGCAGTTCACGCTGTTCGTCACCCTGGCGCTCGTCGTCCTGGTCATTTTCCTCTTCCTCCGCAACCTCTCCGCGACGGTCATCCCGAGCCTGGCGCTGCCGCTGTCGCTCGTGGGCACGTTCGCGGTGATGTACGCGCTCGACTACAGCCTCGACAACCTCTCCATGATGGCGCTCACCCTGTCCGTGGGGTTCGTGGTGGACGACGCCATCGTGATGCTCGAGAACATCGTGCGGCACATGGAGAAAGGCGAGCCGCCGCTCGCGGCGGCGTTCGACGGGGCGCGGGAGGTCGGGTTCACGATCCTGTCGATGACGCTGTCGCTGGCGGCGGTGTTCATCCCGGTCCTCTTCATGGGCGGGATCGTGGGCCGGTTGTTCCACGAGTTCGCCGTGACCATCGGCGCCGCCATTCTCGTGTCCGGACTCGTGTCGCTGACCCTGACGCCGATGCTGTGCAGCCGGTTCCTGCGGGCGTCGCGCGAGGCGCACCACGGGAAGCTGTACGAGCAGTCGGAGCGCGTGTACCAGCAGGTGCTGGGCTGGTACGAGCGCAGCCTCGAGTGGGTGATGAACCGCCGCCCGGCGGCGATGGCCTTCTCGGCGGCCATCCTGCTCGGCACGGGCCTCCTGTTTGTGGTCGTCCCGAAGGGCTTCCTTCCCAGCGAAGACAACTCGCAGATCTTCGGGACCACGGAAACCGTCGAGGGCACGTCGTTCGACGACCTGGTGAGCCATCAGCTGCAGGTCATGGCGGTGCTGCAGCAGGATCCCAACGTGGTGGGCACGATGTCGTTCCTCGGCGGTGGGGGCACGATCAACCAGGGGCGCGTCTTCATGCAGCTCAAGCCCCGCTCGCAGCGCCGCGTGAGCGTGGACGACCTGATCCGCTACTTCAATGGCAAGCTGGCCGCGATCCCCGGCATCCAGGTGTTCCTCCAGAACCCGCCGCCCATCCAGATCGGCGGCCGCCGCACCAAGAGCCTGTACCAGTTCACGCTCCAGAGCCCGGACCGGGTCGGGTTGTACGACAACGCGACGCGGCTCGCGGCCCAGCTCCGCAAGCTGCCGGATCTGCTCAACGTCACGAGCGACGTGCAGATCTCGAGCCCGCAGGCCACGGTGACCATCAACCGGGACCGGGCCGCGGCGCTCGGCATCACGGCGGAGCAGGTCGAGGAGGCGCTGTACAACGCCTACGGGGCGCGCCAGGTCTCGACGATCTACACGGCGACCAACCAGTACTGGGTCGTGATGGAGCTCTTGCCCCAGTACCAACAGGACCTGTCGGCGCTGAGCCTGCTGCACGTCCGCTCGGGCAGGGGTGCGCTGGTGCCGCTCGCGTCGGTCGCCAGCCTGGGCTCGAGCGTCGGCCCGCTCACGGTGAACCACGCAGGGCAGTTGCCCTCGGTCACGATCTCGTTCGACCTGCGGCAGGGAGTCTCCATCGGCACCGCCGTCACGCAGGTGCAGCGCATCGCGCAGCAGTCGCTCCCCTCCAGCATCACGACGAGCTTCGCCGGCACGGCGCAGGCGTTCCAGTCGAGCCAGGCGGGCCTGCTGCTGCTGCTGATCCTTTCGGTGCTCGTGATCTACATGGTGCTCGGCATCCTGTACGAGAGCTTCATCCACCCGCTCACCATCCTGTCGGCGCTGCCGTTCGCGGCATTCGGGGCGCTCCTGACGCTGCTCATCTTCCGGGTGGAGCTCAGCGTGTACGCGTTCGTCGGCGTGATCATGCTCGTCGGGCTCGTGAAGAAGAACGGGATCATGATGATCGACTTCGCGCTCGAGGCGCAGCGCACGGAAGGCAAGTCGCCGCGGGAGGCGATCCTGCAGGCGTGCAGCATCCGCTTCCGGCCGATCATGATGACCACGATGGCGGCGCTGATGGGCACGCTGCCCATCGCCCTGGGAGTGGGCACGTTCTCGCTGGTGCGCCCGTCGCCGGCCGGTCCGCTACCCGGGGGCGCGCCGGCGGACTGACGCGCGCCTGAACCGCCCGCCCGCTCCAGCTTCTCGAAGAACCGGGCTGCTACCGCCTCATTGCACCGTATAGCCCCTGCCCTGCAAACATGCGACCATCGCCTTCTTCAGCGCCTCGCGCTCCGAGGTGCAGATGCTCGGAGACGTAACGGGTCGCTGCCTCAGCGTCCAGGCGGGTTCCTGCAAACCCGACATGGCCGTCGGGACGCAAGAGGTAGAAAGAGGGTCGGGGGATCCGTACCCGCGCGAGCTCCCGCTCGTTGGCAGGATCGCTCGGAACCTCATGGATGCGCAACAGATCACCGAGCCCTGGCACTCCGTCCGGAGGCGCGGCTTGGCCGATCACGGTGAGATTGAATCGCGTATCGTCGAGTCGTTCGAACAGGTCCTCGGTCGGCCCGCCGGTCCGTGCGCTTCAGAAGGTGGTTGGCGACCGGGAGCCGCTCGTCCTCGTAGGAGTGGACCAGGGCCGCCCTTGCGCGTCCCGACACGACGAGTGCGAGCTTCCACGCCAGATTGTACGCATCCTGCAGCCCGGTGTTCATACCCTGCCCCCCCACGGGACTGTGGATGTGCGCCGCGTCGCCCAGCAGGAAACAGCGGCGGTCGCGAAACCGGGCCGCGCGCCGGTGATGGATGCGGTAGGTGGAGTACCAGTTGCACGCCTTGAAGGAGAGCTCGGTTCCCACCTCGTGACGCAGCGTGGGAATCGTTTCCTCGAACGTCAGGTTGTCTCGCCCCCGCAGGTGGGGGGGCAGGATGCCGACGATCCGCCAGTGATCGCTCCCGCGCATCGGGAAGAGCAAGTGAAATCCGTTGCGCCACAGATACACGTTGAGCACGTCGGGGGCCATCGATCCCGTCATCTGCACATCGGCGACGAAGAACACGTGCTGGTACGGCGCGCCCTCGAACGCGATCCCGCTGAGTTCGCGCACGCTGCTGCGCGCTCCGTCGCATCCGGCGAGCCATGGGACCGTGAGGTCGGTGCGGGTGCCGTCCGCGTGTTTGAGCGTCGCGGTGACGTGATCGGTGTCCTGCGCGAGGCCCACCAGCTCGGTGTTCCACTGTACGGCGAGGCCGCGGGCGCGCAGCGCGTCTCCCAGCAACCGCTCGTTGTCGTCTTGCCCGAGGACCAGCAGATAGGGATACGGGCTGACATCCCGCCCGATGTCCCCCAACGGGACCCGCGCGGCCCGCCGGCCCTCTGCCCACAGGACGGCGCCGTCGGCACGCTTGCCGAGGGCGACTGCCTGGTCTGCGATGCCCAAGTGCGAATAGATCTCGAGGGTGCGTGCTTGCACGCCCAGCGCCCTCGACTCGCGCGCCGGACCAGCGTGCCGGTCGATGATCCGTACACGCACGCCACGGCGGGCGAGTTGGTTCGCGAGCATCAGCCCGGTGGGGCCGGCTCCCACGACGAGGACGTCGGTATCCATCGATTACTCTTTCGGTTTGACCAGCTCTTGGAACGGCGGATAGTCGCGCAGCGAGGCGAAAGCCAGATCCGTGTGCAGCCCGTGGCCGTGCGGGTATCCCTGTGCGAACGCGTCCCGGAGGAGGGTCACGGCGACATCCCGCTCGCCGAGCAGCGCCTGGATGCGCGCCCGCCACACCGCGTGCCGCCCGAAAATATAAGACCGCTTCACTCCCGCGAGTGCACTGTCGACGCGGAGTGCCTGCTCGCGGTTTCCTTGGCGTGCTGCGATAGCCCCCAGGTACCCGAGATAGTCCATCTGGTCCCACCCGTCCCCCATTACGGCGGCGGCCGCGAGGGAGTCGCTCCGGCCGATCCCCCCTCTCCCCCCGGCCGCAAGGCGCTCGAATTCGCGCTGCGCGTCATCGAGCCGTCCCGCCGTGTAGGAAACGAGCGCGACGCGATAGCGGTGCGGCTCGGATGCCACCTCCGCGGGCGGACGGGTGGCCAGCCAGTCGCGAGCCTGGGCTAGCACCGTGTCTCCCTCCGTGGGGTGACCGTGTGCCCGCAGCTCGACCGCGGCAAGCAGCAACGCGTCCGCCGGCGTCCAACCCTGTGCGGGAGCAAGGTTCACGCTCGCCGCGAGGCGGCTGGTCACCTCCTCCGCTCGGCCGAGCGCCGCGAGAGCTCGGATCTGCATCGTCAGGACCTGCGGGTTGCCGGGAAACCGGCGCGCGCCTTCGAGCGCCTGCTTGAGCTCGCGGCGATGGTCGCCCAGCAGGTGCAATGCGGTAGTCAGGTCGTACCAGTACACCCACCAGCCGTGGGTGAATCCGCGGTCGGGACCGAGCGCCATCAGGGCGGTCACCGCCTCGCGCGGCCGATTGAGCGCCATCGCACCCTCGGCGACCAGATAGAGAGTCTCGGACGCGGGTGCGAGGTTCGCCATCGCGCGCGCGGCGCGGAGCGCCTCGGCCGCATCACCCCGGCACGTCGCCAGCACCCACGCCAGGTAGGCCCGGTCGAGCGGAGCGAGCCGCCCGGCGTGCGGCTCCAGGGCGTGACCGATGGCATCCGCCGCCGCGAACTCGCCGAGGTTCATGTGAGCGTTCGCGGCGAAGATGAGGGGCAGCCGGAACGTCGTGTCTACGGCCGACGCCCGCTCGAAGTGTGCGATCGCCCCGCGCATATCGAACTGGACGAACCGGTCCAGGCCCGCGATGAACTCCTGGTAGGCCTGGAAGTTGGGCGGTTGACTGGCGGTGGTCGCCCACCGGTTGAGCCGCGAGTCGAACAGCGTCGCCAGCACGGCCATGACACGCTGGCGCAGGGCTTCGACCGCGGTGAGGGGCTGAGCCAGCGGCCCGGCGACCGGATCGAGGGCGCGCAGGACCCTGCCGTCCGCGGCCGCCGAGATCTGGATCTGAAACCGGACGCTGTCCGCCTGGCGGTAGTAGGCGCCCCACACCACCGTGCCGGCACCGGTCTCCCGGCCGAGTGCACGGAGCCCGGCGGCGTCGAGGTGGCCGGGACCGTGCTGTCCCGACGCCAGCGACGCTGTCATCACGGACATCGAGGGGACGACCTCGACGAGACCGGTCTGCGCGAGCCCCTGGGTCACCCAGTCGGCCGCCATGTGGCCGAGGTTGTCGAGCGCCGGGTCGCCGGTGTGATTCTCGATCACGGCCACGACGACCCGACGCTGGTTGAGATCCGGCGCCCGGCCGCGCAGCACCACGGCCGCGCCGCCGAGACCGACCGCCAGGAGCCCCGCTCCCGCGAGGACCCGGCGCCCCCGCCGCCCCGCGAGGATTCCCCGCGTGGGGACGCTCGTGCGATGGGGGGATCCCCCGAGCGCCGCCGTTAGCGCTCCGGCCGTGGGGAAGCGATCGTCGGGGAGCTGGGCGAGCGCCTTCGAGACCGCGTGTTTCACGGCCCGGGCGACGTTGGCATCGGCCTGGCGCAGCGCAGGACTCGACTCCAGCGCGCTCCAGTTGTGGATCAGCCGCTCGGTGAGGCTCATGACCCGCGGCTCACCGGCCAGCATCTCGAACAGCACGCACCCGAGGCTGTAGACGTCGGTCCGCGCGTCGAGCTGGCCGCTGCCGATCGCCTGTTCGGGGCTCATGTAGCCGGGGGACCCCATCGACTGACCGGTCTGGGTGAGCGTCAGTGTGCCGGCGACGCTGATCGCGCGCGCGATCCCGAAGTCGGCGACGATGGCGTGGTCGCCTGTCAGCAGAATGTTCTCGGGCTTGATGTCGCGGTGAATGATCCCTTGTGCGTGCGCGAACCCGAGCGCGTCCGCCACGTCGCGCGTGATGTGGAGTGCGTCCGCGAGCGCGAGCTTGCGCTCACGCAGCAGGCGATGCCGCAGCGACTCCCCTTCTACGTACGGCATGACGTAGTAGAACAGCCCGGCCGCCTCCCCGGCGGCAAAGATCGGCACGATGTGGGGATGGCTGAGCTTGGAGGACAGGTCCACTTCGCGGATGAACCGCTCGCGCAGCAGGCGGGTGCTGATCTCCGGGTCGAGCACCTTGATCGCCACGCGGCGACGCGGGTGCTGCTCCACCGCCAGGTAGACGCGGGCCATACCGCCGGCGCCGATCTGGCGCTCCACGTCGAAGCGCGGGGCGAGACTTTCGCGGAGCGAATCGAGGACGTCGAGCATCGCCGTCAAGTTAGCGTCGGGTGGCGGGCGAGGCGAGCGACGCGCGGGCTACTGGCCGATTTTGCGCCGGGAGCTACAATTTCTGGGTGAACAGCTTGAATCCTGTGCGGAGCTCTCCCTACCTGCGCCTGGCGGCGTACTACGCGGCGCTCGGCGCCGCTGTGTGGCTGCTGATCACGCTGTTCCCCGCCCTGCCGGGACTGCTCGACCACTTTCGCGAAATCTCCGTGCTGGGCATCGCCGCCGCGCGCCGCGGCCGCGACCTGGAGCAGGTCGTCGGGCCCAGCGCGCAGACGTTGTCGCAAGGCGCGTGGGCGCTCGTCACGCTGCTGTCGATGCTCACCGCGCTCCTGCTCGTGCTCCCCGTCGCGTGGGTCTACATGGTCACCAAGCGGCGCTCGGGCTACGATCAGTCGGTCGTCCAGACGGTCATCATCCTGCCGATGACCGTCGCTGGCACGGTCATCCTGGTGCAGAACAGCCTGGCGCTCGCGTTCGCGCTCGCCGCCATCGTGGCGGCGGTACGGTTCCGCAACACGCTCAAGGACACGAAGGACGCGGTCTACATCTTCCTCGCCCTCGCCGTCGGCGTTGCCGCCGGCGTGTTCGCCCCGACCGTTGCCGCGGTCATGTCCGTCGTCTTCAACGCGGTGGTCCTCACCCTGTGGCAGTTCAACGTCGGAAACATCTACGCCGACCGGCTCGGCGCGGACCGCGCCGCGCGGCTGGAGCCTCACCTCGCAGCCGCAGCCGACGACAAGAAGAAGAAGCGCTTCAACGGGGCCTTGGTGATCCACGCGGCTCGCCTCGAGCCGGCGCAGCGCGTGGTGGAGGCCGTGCTCGACGACCAGGCCAAGCGCTGGAAGCTCGCGGAGATCGTGCCCTCGGACCGCGGCACGTCGACCCTCGAGTACCTGATCCGGGTCAAGGACGACGCCGTCGCGGCAGCCCTGGTCGACGACCTCAAGGCGCAAGGTGCGCCGGACATCGTGGCCGCCGAGTTCCGCTCGCTCCGCGGCCTCAAGCCGGGCAAGGAGGAGTGAGGCACCCCGCGCGGTGGCGGCTCGCGCTCCTGGCGTCGCTCGGCATCGGGTTGCACGGCTGCGGCGCCCCGGGACCTGCGAGCGCCGGCGCCGCCCCGGTCCCGGCCGCGCCGCAGGCTGACGTCGACGTCACGCTGTTCTTGATCGGAGATGCCGGCGCCCCGGCGGCGCCCGCCGATTCCGAGCCCGTCCTCAGGGCACTGGGAGCTGCGCTGTCCGTCGCGCGACACCCGGTCGTCGCCTTTCTGGGCGACAACATCTACCCCCGCGGCATGCCGGACTCGAGCGCCGCCGACCGGCCCGAGGCCGAGCGGCGCCTCACCGCGCAGCTCCGCGTGCTCAGCGCGACTGGGGCACGCGGCATCTTCGTGCCCGGCAATCACGATTGGGATCGTCAGGGGCCGGGAGGATGGAACGCCGTCCGACGTCAGGAGCGCTTCATCGCCGCGGCGGGTGGCACGGGGTCCGCCCTCCTGCCCGCAGGCGGGTGCCCGGGTCCCGCCGTAGTCGACGTCGGCAAGGTCGTGCGGCTCGTGGCCCTCGACACGCAGTGGTGGCTGCACGACGGGCCGAAGCCCGAGGACCCGGCGGCGGCGTGTCCCGCGGATTCCGATCGCGAGGTGATCGACTCGCTGCGCGCGGTGCTAGCGAGCGCCGGCGGGCGCGCGGTCGTGGTGCTCGCGCACCACCCACTCGCGACCGGCGGGCCGCACGGCGGGCATTTCGGATGGCAGGCGCACGTGTTTCCCCTGCGTGCACTCAAGTCGTGGCTGTGGATTCCCCTGCCGCTGATCGGCTCGGCATACCCAGTGGCCCGGGAGAACGGCATTTCCAGCCAGGACGCGCCGAGCGGGGCTTACCGGCGGATGCGCGCGACGCTCGACAGCGGGTTCGCGGGCTCGCCGCCGCTGATCTACGCGGCGGGGCACGACCACGCGCTCCAGGTGATCGGCGGCACGAGCGCCCGCTACGAGCTGGTGAGCGGTGCCGGCATTTTCGGCCACCTCGATCGCGTCACCGCGCTCGACAGTACGCGCTTCGCGAAGCGCGCGAGCGGGTTCATGCGCGTCGAGTTCCTGCGGGACGGCCGCGCCCGCCTGAGCGTCATCGTCGTCGACCGCTCCGGCGGCGGCACGGAGGCGTTCGCACTATGGCTCGAGTGAGCAGCGCGCGGGGGGCCGCGCTCGCCCTGGGCGTCGCCGCGGCCCTGGCGCCAGCGGGCGCCGCCGGGCAGGCCGTTCCGGCGGACGCGGCGGTCCGACAAACGGTCGTCGCGGGCGCACACTACGGCGCGGGGTGGCTCCACCGGCTGCTGCTGGGCGCGCACTACCGTGACCTCTGGACGACGCCGCTCGAGGTCGAGGTGCTCGACCTGTCCCGATTCGCGGGCGGGCTCACGCCGAGCCGCTGCGGCGGCCGGCGCCAGACGAAGGTGCTCCGGTTCTCGAGCGCTGACGGCCGTGACTACGCATTCCGGTCGGTCGACAAGGACCCGACACTCGCGCTCCCTCCCGAGCTGCGCGCCACCTTCGTCCGCGAAATCATTCAGGACCAGATCAGCTCCGCTCATCCGGGCGCCCCCCTAGTGGTCGCCCCACTACTCGACGCGGCCGGTGTGCTGAACGCGGAGCCGAGATTGTTCGTCCTGCCGGACGACCGCCGTCTCACGGGAATCGTCTGCGCGTTTCCCGGCGAGCTCGGGATGATCGAGGAACGCCCGACCGAAGGCCCGGACGGCGAACCCACGGTCGCCGGCGCCGTCGACCTTGCCAACACCAAGAAGCTATTCGAGCACCTCGAGCGTAGTTCGCGCCACCGGGTCGACTCGCGCGCGTTCCTTGCCGCCCGGCTCATGGACGTGTTCATCGGGGACTGGGACAGGCATCAGGACCAGTGGCGCTGGGCCCGGTTCGATTCCGCCGGGGTCCACTGGTGGCGCCCCATCCCGCGCGACCGCGACCAGGCGTTCGCGCGTCTCGACGGTCTGCTGGTGTGGCTCACGGGCTTCTACCAGCCGCAGGTCGTCGGATTCGGGGACAACTACCCGAGCATCTGGCGCCTCACGTTCGCCGGCCAAGTGCCCGACCGGCGTCTCCTCGTCGATCTCGAGAGACCCGTTTGGGACTCCGTGGCGAAGGCGCTCCAGGCACGTCTCCCCGACTCGGTGATCGAGGCGGCCGTGCGGCGGCTGCCCCCGGAGTACTATGCGAAGAACGGGGCGGCGCTCAGCCGTGCGCTGCGGCGGCGGCGGGATCATCTGCTCCAAATCACGGATCGGTACTACGCCTTGCTCGCCGGTGTGGTCGAGATTCACGCAACCGACGAGGCCGACGTGGCGGAGGTCGAGCGCCTCGCAGGCGGGCGGCTCGTCGTGCGACTCTCGGCCCAGGGTGCTCGGGAGCCATACTACCAGCGGACGTTCCAGCGGCGCGAGACAGCAGAGGTCCGTGTGTACCTGCACGGTGGCGATGACCGGCTTGTCGTGCGCGGTTCGGACGGCTCCGGGCCCCGGCTCCGGGTGATCGGCGGCGGCGGGGACGACGAGCTGACGGACTCGGCACGTGCCGGGTCGACACACTTCTACGACCGAGGGAACAACCGCTTCACGACGGGACCCGGGACCTCGGTGGATCGACGACCCTATGACGACCCGCCGCGCGACACCTCGACGCTCGGGTTGCCCCGGGACTGGGGCTCGCGCTGGGTGCCCCTCACCTGGGTCGGGTACACACCCGACATCGGGTTGTTCGCTGGAGGCGGGGCGGCCGGCACCGTCTACGGGTTCCGCCGGCTCCCCTACAGCTCGCACGTGGTGGTGCGGGCCGGGTACGCGACCGCCGCCGCGACCTACCGCGCCGAGCTGACGGGAGAGTTCCGCGGCATCGTGCCGCCCGCGACTGTGATGCTGCGCCTGCGCGCCTCGGGGATCGACGTGCTGCGCTTCTACGGCTTCGGCAACGAGACCCCGACCACGGGGGCAACCGACTTCTACAAGGTGAAGCAACAACAGTATCTGGTCGCCCCGGCCCTGCGGTTCGCGTTGTCGCGTTCCGCGGACTTTTCGGTCGGCCCCGTGTACAAGTTCGCCCACACCAAGCTCGAGCCCGGCACGTTCATCGACGCCGCGCGGCCGTACGGAGTCGCCGACTACGGCCAGATCGGCGGGACGGCGGATTTCCGTGCCGACACGCGCGACGTGCCGCAGGCGGCGAGTCGCGGGATCGTGTTCCACTTCGGCGGGAGCGTGTACCCCAAGGCCCTGGACGTCGGCGCGGCGTTCGGCGAGGGCCACGCCGAGGCGGCCACCTATCTCACCGCGCGCATGCCGCTGCAGCCCACGCTCGCCGTGCGCGTCGCAGGGAAGAAGGTGTGGGGCACCTACCCCCTGCACGAGGCGGCCTACGTGGGCGGCGCCACCACGGTGCGCGGCTTCGTCGAGCATCGCTTCGCGGGCGACGCCTCCGTCTACGGAAACGTGGAGCTGCGGTTCTCCGTGGCGAAGTTCTTCTTCCTCGTGCCGACCGAGGTCGGCCTGTTTGGTCTGGGCGACGCAGGCCGGGTGTTCCTGTCCGGCGAGACCTCGGACCGGTGGCACGTGGGGGCCGGCGGCGGGTTGTGGCTCGCGTTCCTGAATCGCGCGAACACGGTGTCCGTGGCCGCGGCGCACAGCGTCGAGGGCACGCGCGTGTACGTGCGGGCCGGCTTCCCCTTCTAGCGATGCCGCCGCTGGCCGAGTGGAAGGGCGACGTCCCGAGCCTGGACGCGCTGAATCGCATGGTCGCCGACGAGTTGCCGCTGGGGCTCGGGCCCGGCCCGGTCGAGCTCTCCTTCCACCGCGACGCGTATTTCGATTCCGCCGACTGGACCCTGCGGCGCCGCGGCGTCACATGCCGGTTCCGGGTCCGCGTGGACGACCGGCGCATCCTCACCCTGCGCACGATCGGCCGTGCCGAGGCCCGCGTTCCGTTGACCGTCCCGGAGACCGCCGAAGCCGAAGTCCCCGAGCTCGAGGGTGCGCAGGCCCTGGCGGGTGCCTCAGAGCCGGCGCGGCGCCTCCGCGCGCTCATCGAGCCCGGACGCCTCGTCCCGCGGATCCAGTTCGAGACCGAGCGGCGGGTGCGCCGCACCCGACCGCGGTGGTGGCGGCGGGCGCGGTACGAGCTCGTCTACGACGTGGTGACGGTCCGCAGCCACCAGCTGGCGCGGACGTTTCAGGAGCTGACGATCCGGCAGCTTGCCGCGGGGCGGCCTACACTCGAGCAGGTCTCCGGCGCGCTGCGGGAGCGGTACGGGCTCCGCCCGCTGCTCGTGGGCAAGGCCGACCGCGCGCAGAAGCTGCTGCGCGATCTGGAGGGCGAGGGGCTGGCGCGCGCGGCGCAAGGCAGCCGCGAGGTCGCCGTGGTCGTCCTCGAGGAGGGGCGCGTCGCCCTGCTCGCGGACGAGTCCCAGCTGACGGTGCCGGTGCGGGGCGGCAGCGGCGAGGACGCGTGCCGCGACGTGTTACGCACGCATTTCGGGAGCGCGGACGGGCAGGTGCGCTTCCTCGGCACTGCCGCGTCGTCAGGCACCCGACCGGTGCTCGAAGTGTGGCTGGCCCGGCGCGTTTCCGGCGCTCGGGACGCGGACGCGAGTGGGCGTCTCCAGTGGCTCCCCTTCCACGAGCTGCTGGCCGGCGCCGGCGCGCCGGGCCTGCGCGACCCGCGCACACTGGCGTCGCTCACCGTGACCGCGCGCTCCGACGCCCTCGCCGAGTGGACCCGGGAGGCGCCGCTCGAGCCGGGCGGGTCGACGGCGCCCCGCACCGGCGAGCGGCGGGTGCGCCTGTCCGACGTCGCCCTGCGCTCGCCGTTCGCCGCCGCCGGTCCCCCGGTGGCCGACCACTTCCTCAACAGCGATCTGAGCCTGATCGAATTCCACGGCCGCGTGCTGGCCTTGGCGGAAGACCCGGACGTGCCGCTGCTTGCTCGGGTGCGGTTCCTCGCCATCCTGAGTGCGAACCTGGACGAGTTTTTCATGGTGCGCGTCGCGGCGCTGAAGGGGGCGGTGGCCGGCGGCGTGACCGAGCCCGGCGAGGACGGGCTGTCGCCGGAGGAGCAGCTCGACGCGATCGCCGTGCGGGTCCGCGCGCTGTTCGAGCGCCAGGCCCGCTGTCTGCGTGACGAGTGCCTGCCGGCGCTCGCCGCGCACGGCATCCGCCTGCTGCGGTGGAGCGAACTGGCGGAGCCGCAGCAGGAGACGCTGCGCCGCTACTTCACCGAGCAGGTGTTTCCGCTCATCACGCCGCAGGCCCTCACACGCGCGCCCGGTCACCCGTTCCCCCTCATCCCCAACTTGAGGCTCTCGCTCGCGGCGGTGGTGCGCGACCCCCACGGCGGGCCGCCGCACTTCGCCTATCTGAAGGTGCCGGACTCCCTGCCTCGCTTCGTGCCGGTGGCGGGCGGCGCCGGCTTCGTCCCGCTGGAGGAGATCATCCGCCACGCCGCGAGCCTCTTGCAGGTGATCGAGGAAGAGGCGAAGCGACGCCCCTACGGGGCCGTCGTGCGCGTCGAGGTGGAGCAGGCGATGCCCGAGTCGGTGCGGGACCTGCTGCTGCGGGAGCTCCTGTTCGAAGACACCACCCCGGCCGGCCCCCTGGGCGCGGGGGACCTGTACGAGGCGTACCGACTCCTCGACCTCGGGGCGCTGCGGGAGATCACGCGCCTCCCCCTGGCCGAGCTCGACTACCCGCCGCACCGCGGCCGGACACCGATCGCACCCGGGCGGTCCGTCTTCGCCGAGCTCGCCGAGCGCGACCTCCTGGTCCACCTGCCGTACGACTCGTTCGAGGCAACCGTGGAGCGGCTGTTCGTGGAAGCGGCGGAAGACCCGGACGTCGCGGCCATCAAGCTCACGCTGTATCGCGCGGGGGGACACTCGGGGATCGTAGACGCGTTGCTCCGCGCCGCCGAGCGCGGCAAGGAGGTCTTCGTCTTCGTCGAGCTCAAGGCCCGGTTCGACGAGGAGCGGAACATCGAGTGGGCCCGCAAGCTCGAGCGGGCGGGGATTCGCGTCGTGTACGGACTGGTCGAGCTGAAGACCCACGCCAAGACCGCCCTGATCCTGCGCCGCGAGCAGCAGGGGATCCGGGGCTACGTGCACATCGGGACTGGTAACTACAACGCCCTGACGGCGGGCACCTACACCGACCTCGGGCTGCTCTCGGCCGATGCCGCGCTCAGCGCCGACATTCGCGACCTGTTCAACGAGCTGTCGGGATCGTCCCGGCCCCCCCAGACGGCGTTCCGGCGAATCCTCGTCGCTCCCACGTACCTGTTGCAGCGTCTCGTCGAGCTCATCGGGCGCGAGGCGGAGCAGGCCCGAGCGGGGCGGACCGCGCGGATTCGCGCCAAGCTCAACGGCCTCGCCGATCCCGAGGTCATCGCGGCGCTGTACCGCGCATCGGCGGCCGGCGTCGACATCGACCTCATCGTGCGCGGCGTGTGCACGCTCCGGCCGGGCGTCCCCGGCCTGTCGGACCGCATCCGCGTCGTCAGCATCCTGGGACGCTTCCTCGAGCACGGCCGCATCTATCATTTCACGAACGGCGGCGACGCCGAGTACTACCTCGGCTCGGCCGACTGGCGTCCCCGCAACCTGCGGCGGCGCGTCGAGGTGGTGGCGCCGGTGAGCGACCCCGCCTGCCGCGGCCGGCTCGATGCCATTCTCGAAGCCGAACTGACCGACCCGACCGCCTGGGAGTTACAGTCGGACGGGAGCTACCGGCGCCGCGCGCCTGCGGCCGACGCCGACCGACGCAGCTCCCAGGAGCGCTTCCTCGGGCTCGCCGGTGCCACGCCCTGACGCGGCCCGCGCACTCACCGTCATCGCGCTGGTGGGTCTGTTCTCCCCCACCCCGCCGCTCCGCAGACAGGGGTGTCGGGAACCGCACTACCGTTGGACGCAGAAGACCGACACCTCACTCGCCGCCCTCAGCCCCCACCCTACGTCGGTCACGGCGATCCTGGCGGGCTGGGCGGCACCGAACATCGCATCACGCGACCGCTGCGCTCCCCGTGCCGACCGCGAGCTCCGGGTCTTCGCCCTCACTGGCTGGGTGCGGCGCGTGGAGAAGGTGAAGGATGACGGCGACTGGCACATCGAGCTGACTGAGGGCGCCGCGAGCCCGGTCGATTCCTGCGTGGTCGTGGAAATCCCGGCACCCAAGTACGGCTCGCGATATGCGCTCGCGCGAGCGGCGCTCGACTCGCTGCTCGGCGGCCGGAAGATCCGCAAAGGGGGCGCTCTCGAACAGCCCGCACTGGTGCGGGTGGCTGGCGCCGCGTTCTTCGACGGGCAGCATCGCCGCGGGGGGAGACCGAGCGACGAGACCGATGGAGGGCACGGCCGCTGCAATTCGTCGGTGCGAGCACTGTGGGAGATCCACCCTGTTTACCGGGTGATCCCCCCTTGAGAAAGCGGGGTCAGCGCACCGGCGCGCCCGCGCCGAAGCGGCTCTCGACGTACTCCTCGAGGATCTTCAGGAAGTCGGCGACGATCGTGTCGCCTTTCAGGGTCACCTTGAGCCGCCCGTCCACGTACACCGGGGCCTTCGGCTCCTCGAACGTCCCGGGGAGCGAGATGCCGATGTCGGCGTGCTTCGACTCGCCGGGGCCGTTCACCACGCACCCCATCACGGCCACCGTGAGCGACTCCACCCCGGGATAGCGCTCGCGCCAGATCGGCAGCTGCTCGCGCAGGTAGGTCTGGATGTCGTCGGCCATCTCCTGGAAGAAGGTCGAGGTGGTGCGGCCGCAGCCGGGGCACGCCGACACCTGGGGCGTGAAGCTGCGCAGGCCGAGCGACTGGAGGACCTGCTGCGCCACCTGCACTTCCTCGGTGCGGTCGCCGCCGGGCCGCGGCGTGAGCGACACGCGAATGGTGTCGCCGAT